>JADMIO010690483.1_pt1 | contig 15692 bp, 14 predicted proteins | sample 8958161 | NCBI WGS metagenome assembly JADMIO01 (sample SAMN16585339, study PRJNA669376) | soil metagenome | isolation source: Crop rotation soil | place: USA: Cullars Rotation, Alabama | collected 2011
CCATAACCACCCTGAGAAGTACTGCCATATCCGCCGCGCGAAGCCATATCATTATTATAACCGCCGCGGTTAGAAGAACCATAACCACCAGATGAGCCACGACCGCCCTGATTTGAGCCGTAATCGTTGTAATTGCTCATGTTGCCGTAGTTAGAAGAGCCATAGCCGCTTTGCGAGCCATAACCACCGCTTTGCGTGCCGTGCTGGCCCTGAGAGTTGCCGTAGCCGTACTGGCTGCCGCCGCCCTGCGAGCCACCGCTCATGCCGCGGCTGTAATTGCCGCCGCTCTGCGATGTGCCGCCCCAGTTACCCTGGTTGCCCTGATTTTGAGAACCGTAATTACTGCCATAGTTTCCGCCGCCTTGCTGGCTGTAGTTGCTGCCCTGGTAGTCGCGGTCGGAGCCGTAGCCACCCTGCGATGAACCGCCATAGCTCATCTGGTTGCCGTAGCTGCCAAACTCGTTGCCATAACCGCCGGAATTACCCTGGCCTTGCGAGCCGCCCCAGTTACTGTTCTGGTTACCCCAGCCCCCGCGTTGCGAAGAGCCATATTCATCATCCATGTTAGAGCCGTAATTGCTTTGGCCGTAAGAACCATAATTCTGATCATAATCGCCGGAACCACCGCCCATATTGCCTGAGCTCATGCTGCCATAGTTGCCTTCGTTTTGCGAGCTGCTGCCGGAACCAGATTTAGAAGAACGGGATGAAGATGAAGTAGAGCCGGAAGATTTTCCGGTAGTTTTGCTGCTGCTACCTGCTTTTGCGGTAGTGCTTTTGCTGGAACCTGCTTTGGCTTTGGTGCCGGAAGCTGCATTTGAAGAGGAGGCAGAAGCGCCTGATCTGCTGGCTGAACTTCTGCCAGAACCTGCTGAAGAGCCGGAAGAACCAGAAGTGCTGCCGGTGCTACCCGTACTGCGGCCTTGCGAGCCGCCAGACATCATAGATTCAGAAGAAGCTGACATGCTGCTTCCTGGTTGAGAGGATGAAGATTTTGAGCCTGAACCTGAACCCATAGACGAGGAACTGCTGCCCATGGAACCGGAAGTTTGACCGGAAGAATTTTTCTGATCCTGATTTTTTTGATTGTCTGCCATACTAATTTTTCTCCTTTAAAATGTTTGAGGTTTAGGTTAAGTATTAAAAGCAAAACCGGCCGTTCTGAGAAAATTGCCGTAGCCACGCAAACAGATTTATAACGAAATTACAGCACAAATTTGCGGAGCGTTTAACCTATACGCTTAACGTTAAGGTTGGTTCACAGGCAACTAAAAAATTCCGTGTTTATTCCCAAACGTTGAGGCTGAAACTGTTGCAACTTCCGGAACAGAAAACTGAAATCTGCACCACCAGATTTTTTAGTTTTTACTCCGCAAACCCTACCGTTTTTGCAGGCGAAAAATTGCTCCTGAAAACGGTAGGGTTTGCGGGGTGAAAAGTGTGCTGGTCAAAATGAAAAACCAGCTTCCGGAACACGTACAGAAATTGAAACGGTATTCCAGCTATGGCCAAAAGTTATCTTTATCTTGCGGTAAATTTTCTCCAAGATCCTTTGCCTTAGTAGCGTTATGATTTCCGGAGATAGGTCTGAAGCGGGTGAAGGGGCAGAAATAATTAGTAACAGAGTGTTTCGAATGTAGATTTAATTTCTTACCTTTGGTTAATTATTAATATTAACGTTTTTATGAAAACAGGTAAAGTAAAATTTTTCAACGAGTCTAAAGGCTTCGGTTTCATTGTTGCTGACGAAACCAACCAGGACATCTTCGTTCACCAGAGCGGCTTAATCCACGAAATTCGCGAAAATGATCGCGTTTCTTTCGAAGTAACTGAAGGTAAAAAAGGTTTGAATGCGGTAAACGTTGAGCGTATCTAATTTCGCGCACGTTTTTGGATATATATCCCTAAAGTGAAAATTTTTGTGCCGGATCTTTTAAAAGGTCCGGCACATTTTTTTTAGGCGTGTTTGTGGGTTTTTACCACCTGCGTAACTTCTTCCGGCTTTCTGCCTTCGGTACCCAGGCCGATCATTTCTTCCGCTTCCAGCACTTCTTCATCTTCCGGCAAATTTACTTCCTGCTCTTCGGCTTCCAGCGGTTCGTAATTCAGGCGCACCAGAATAGGAAAGTGATCGGAACCAAAAAACGGCAGCCTTTTCATTCTTATTAAGCGGAAAGCCGGGTCATAAAAAATATGATCTAACGAGTAGCGGAAGAATGGTACGAACGCATTGTAAGTATTGTAAAAACCACGGCCAATTCTGGGGTCCAGAAGCCCGCTTATTTTCCGGAAAAGCCGGGTAGTGTAACTCCAGGCCACATCGTTCAAGTCGCCGGCCACAATGCTGGCGTAAGGCGTTTGTTTTGCCATCTTAGCTACTACCAAAAGCTCGGCTTCGCGCTTATCCGTATTCTTGCTGAAGCTTGGCGGTTGCGGATGCACCGAAAAGAAATCGAAACGCTTACCGGTCGGCAATTCTATTACGCAGTAAATGGAAGGGATTTCGGCTTCGATCAGGTAGCGGATCTCGTATTCCGGGATCCGGAACTTTGAATACAGGATCATGCCGTACGTGTTTTCCAACGGCTTTTTTATGGCGTAGCGGTAAATATCGTCCAGCACCGAAATTTCTTTGGCCCAGGTTTCATTCGGTTCGTTTATCAGCAGGATATCAGGGTCGTTCTGGCGCACAATTTTCAGGAACCGGTCGTAACGGTTATTCGACATGCGCACGTTGGAGATCATGATGCTAAAGGAATTTTTGGGCGCTTTGCTTTTGCTGCGCAACGCCTGCACCGGCGAGAGCCAGGTATAGCGGTAAACGTGCAGCATTTCGTTGGTTAAAGCCACGCAGAGCAGTACCACAAACAGAATTTCGGCCCTATGATTTACTTTATACAAACTGAAATACAATACCAGCGTAACGGCGCAAAAGAAAGCTACCTGCATACGCGGAAAATCCAGCACCCGGATCCACCAGTAATGGGTTTTAATAAGCGGCAGCAACGAAAGCAAGATCATGAGCGAACCCAAAACCTCAAGGAAGATCTTCATAGATAGGTGCAATTACAGTGCAATTAAAATACTCCCGAAACCCAGCTTTAGTTGTGCTATTTTAAAGTGAAAACGATATGGTTTTGGCCGGAAAAACTGGTTGAACTGCATAAAAAAACCGGCCACGGAAATGGCCGGTTTTTTAACATAAAAGTATAGCGTTTTTAATCCTGTTTCTCTACGCGCACGCCAACCGACATAATGCCGGGCAGCGGATCGCGGCGCATGTATTGCTGCAGTTTTATGGTGTAAGTGCCGGGCTGCGAAAAGGTCTGGTTTTTTAAGGCCAGCACCTGGTGGTCGAAAATATCGCCGGCGCCTTCGCCCAACGGTTCGCCCGTACTTTTATCCATCAGGAAAAGCTCGTGCAGGTTGGTAGAAAGCTGCTTGCCGTCGGGCCCGATGAGCGTATGCTTTACGTACAGGTTGTAATACTCGTAAAAAATAGCGTTCCGAACGTTGAAATAGATCGCATATTTCGGAGCCGTATCTTTTATATCGAACTTGAATTCCTGAATATCGGCAATGGCCCAGGTGTTTTTGTCGAAATCAATATTCTTTTCAAAAATGCGGCCTTTATCGCAACTGCTCAGGGCCAAAGCCAACAGCAGACAGGGGAGGAGCAGGTACTTTTTCATAGGTTATTCGGTAGGTTTTGGCGGACGCGGTTTATGATTCCGGTTGCGGTTACGATTGCGGTTGTTTCCGCTTTTTTCCGGTCGCGGTTCAGTAGCCGCTGCTTCGCCCGAAGTTTCGGATTTGGCAATGGCCGCCGGCCGGTTTTCCGGTTTACGTTCCGGTCTATCGCTCCGCTCTGGTCTTTCACCCCGTTCCGGTCTTGGTCCACGCTCCGGTTTAGGTCCCCGATTTTCGCGGTTCGGCCGGCGGTTTTCCGGCGAACGTTCCGGTCTAGCTTCGCCGGTTGCAGTTTTTTCGCTGCGTTCCGGTTTCTCGGTTCTTTCCGGTCTTTCGGCGCGCGGCATTTTCGGCCGGTCCTGCTGTTTTTGCTGGGCCGCTTTCTGCACGCCTTCTACCAGACTTTGCAAACCAGCCGGTTTCTTTTTCTTCTTTTTCTTAGATTTCGATTTGAATTTATCGTCCAGACGTTCTAAGCTGCCTTCTACCTGCGCAGCTACCAATTCCTTAATGGTTGGTTCTTTCACCACTTCCACCAGGGTTTCGGGCTGCTGGCCTTTGGCGTTCATTTCCTGAATTTCCTTTACCCGGCTTACCGGGATCGGATGCCAGTTATTGTCGCCTTTCATGCCAAACCACATCATCTTTTTAAAGATATCCGTTTTTTGAAGATACGCTTCGCCTTTCTGGGTTTGCAGCGGCCGGTTTACCGTTGGAATATCTTTCAGCGCATCCATGTAGGTTTCCAGCTCGTAGTTCAGGCAGCATTTTAAGCGCCCGCACTGGCCCGAAAGTTTACTTGGGTTCAGCGATAAATTCTGGTAACGCGCTGCTGTAGTTGAAACGCTTTTGAAATCGGTAAGCCAGGTTGAGCAGCAAAGTTCACGGCCGCAAGAACCAATACCGCCTAAGCGGCCGGCTTCGTGGCGCAAGCTGATCTGACGCATTTCTACCCGAATTTTAAATTCATCGGCCAGTTTCTTGATCAGATCCCGGAAATCTACGCGGTCTTCGGCAGAATAATAAAAAGTAGCTTTGGAACGATCGGCCTGGTATTCCACATCCGAAAGTTTCATCTTCAACTGCAACTCCTGAATAATGGTGCGCGCGCGGTACATGGTGCCGCTTTCCAGTTCCCGAACCGTGTCAAAACGCTCCAGATCCTTTTCGGTAGCGTGCCGCAGAATGCCTTTTATTTCTTCGTTGTTGTCTACCTTCTTTTTGAGCATTTGCAGGCGCACGAGTTCGCCTTTTAAGCTCACATAGCCAATATGCTGCCCGTTAGGAACTTCCACGACTACGGCTTCGCCGGTAATGAGCGGTAAGTTATTCGCGTTCCGGTAAAAATCTTTGCGTCCGCCTTTAAAACGAACTTCTACTATATCAAATTCTTCAAACGACGTAGGTAATTCCATGTCGCTGAGCCAGTCAAATACATTGAGTCGGTTACAACCGCCGGTACTACACCCGCCGTTGCTCTTGCAGCCGCCCACTTTCGTGCCGCAGCCACCCCCGCTCGAACAAGAACCACATCCCACTTTAAGTCTCCTTTATATCGTTTAGGGTTATTTACATTTTTAGCAATTTACAAATATACTTAAATATACCGTGCGAAATACGGTTTTTCCGCAGGCACTTGTACTGGTTTAGCCAGTTTTTTACCGGAAAACGGTACTATTTTGAAGGGAAAAACTACGGCCACGTAAAACAAAAAGAGGCAGCCCCCTGGCCACCTCTGTCTTTTGTGCAAGCAGTGAAGAAGTTAAACAATTTATTTTCAATACCTAAGTTTACGAATTCCGGCTTGTTTGGTTTGAATTCCGGCCGGAAACCATGCAAAAACGCCAGGGTTTTGAGCTGAAAAAGTGCCGGTTTATTCTTCTTGCTGCCCTTCTTTCTTTTTCGGCGACTTCTTTTTACTGGTAAGCTGATCGATGGAATCTTCGAGCTGTTTCCGTTTCTGATCGCGGGTTATCTGGATCAGTTTTTCATCCAGAATGCTTTCTATAGCGCCCTGCAGGATCGGGAAAAACCGGATGCATTCGCCTTCCGAAAGTTCGTGCACGTCTTTGTTCAGAATGGTAAACAGTTCGCGCTTTTCCACAACCAAAGTTGGCAAATGGTTTTTCAATAACCCGATCCGCTTTTGCATGGGCGAAGCCAGGTATTCGAGTTCGTTCCACTTTTCGTCGGCAAAAATAGCTTTGTGCGCATCTTCCAGCAAATGGTCGAAAATGCGTTTCAGGTAAATGAACGAACCCAGACCCACATTTAAAGCAGCCAAGCCAATGGCCCGGTTAAATTCGTTGTAAAGCTCTACGCCCAGAATGCGCTTGTATTTTTTTAGCGAATGGTGCGCAATATCCATCAAAGAAGGGTACTGCCCGATTTTGATCAGCACGTTGTCTTTGATGTAAAAATTGAACAGCATTAAGTGGTGTTCGTTGCGCGTGCAGCGGAGCTTCACGGTAAATACTTTCTTGGTAGCAAAATATTTGGGCAGGGTAAAAACCCGCTCCATAAGTTTGGAAGAATGCGAAGAATACGAAACGCCGGGCACGTAATCGGTCAGGTTATCGAAGCCGATGAAAGTAGTTTCTTTGTTGCAGGCCACACAGAACATATCGATCTTGCCGCTGAACCGCAGGATATCTACAAGCTTATACTCCAGGGCCGAATTCAGCTCCAGCTTATCGTAAAGCGGCATTTTAAGGAAGAGGTCTTCTATTTTTAAAGTTTTGTTATTCATAGCGCCATGCCGGAAGTTTTAGTGCGGAATGCCGGCAGGGTTTATACGCAAAAACGCTATGTTTTGGACGGGAAAAAGTAAGAGGTAAAAAGCTGCCTAGTATTTACTGGAATAAATGAACGCACCGCATTTTCTTTATAGATATTATGATTTTTTCTTCGACCTTATTTCTAAAATGACTTCGAGTAGTTTTACCAGCTCTGCTTCAGAACCAACATATTCCGTTTCTATAAGGCGGCCTTTGTGGTAAAGAGAAACAATTGGTTGCTTTTTTTTGAGAATGAATTTTTTTGCCACCGGGTTCTCATCGGCATCAATCCGCAGGAATACAATATCAGCGTATTTTTTCTGACCTGAAAGTGCTTCATAAATAGGCAGGAGTTTTTTACAGGTCTCCCCACAATCATCGGTGTGGTATTTTAATATTACCGACGGATGACTTGCAATTTCAAGCACTAAGTGGGCATCTGTAGTGTGGGTTACTGCCATAAATTAGATCTTTATTTACTATTAACTAAGCGCAAAACGGGCTGATTCCAACGTTATTTTTTTCTGAATTTGCTATTTTATTCTCCAAAATTTGGTCTGTGCTCATCTTTAAGTTCGGTCAGGATCTTTAACAATTTCTTTTCGGTTTTAACTTCTTCACAACGTACCAGGAAACCCGTTTTGTAACTAACAATAAAAGGATTGCCGGTTTCGCCAACTATTTTAGCGGCTACCACGCTTTCGGCGGCATTTATCTTTAGAAAAATAACGTTTTCGAATAATGGCCGGTCTGATTGTTTTAAATAAAGCCGACCAATGGCATCGCAAACAGCGCAATTCTCTACCAGGTACATGACTATCACCATATCATTCTGAAAGATCAGGCTTCTAAGATCATCATCATTTGCTTTCGCTACCGCCATTTGGTTTTTTAGTTAATGGATTCTTCAACAAAAAGTGATCCCTCAAGTTAAGCTGTCAAATTGTTGCCTTTCTGTTACGGTGCTGGAAAACAGTAGTTTTGTATTTAAGGATTTTTTAAAGCTTTAAGGGTTTTGGATAGCCTAATGTTTAGGCTGGAAAAATGTGGATATTGAATTTAATGATTATGGAATCAGATTCTGTTTTTGCTGGTGCGAGCTTGCAGATTATTCTTTATTTTAATAATAAAATAGTTTTAAAATAGGGTACGAACTGCAAGCTCGCATCAGCAGGGGGAAAGTGGAAGGGATAATTATTTTGGTAGAATTTGAATATTTATACTTATCCAAATTCCTTTACAATCTTATTTTTTAAACTTATTAATTTTTTTATTGATTCATTTAATTCTGAATCTGTAAATTTCTTGTTCAAATTATTTTCGGGATGATGAATTGAATGTCTAATATATTCAGAAATAGAAACTGGTTTTTCTTTAAGGTTTCTAGAGTCTATCCAAGTTTTGGTTTTGGTTAAGCTTGATAATAAGGATTTATCTTCGGATTCTATAAATCCGTAAAGTTCGTTATGGTAATCAGTAGTAATAATATTAAACACCTCATAGTTTACTTCAGCATACGAACTAGTTCTCTTTGTGATTTGCGATATTTCTGTTTTATGGTTTTTCTTCTTGAAGACTTTAAAGTTTCTATTTAAATGCTCTTTGTCAATTAAGTAATTTGAGTGGGTAGCAAAAATCAGAATATTATTATTACCATTATTAGTTATTTTTATAAGTTCTGCAAGTAAATTTATTTGAGCAGGAGGGTGTAAATGGGTTTCAGGTTCATCAATTAATAATATAGTATTAGTTAACTCTTTATTATGATTTTCTACAGAAACTGTTAATAAAAATGAAATAAACTGCTTAAAACCATCACTTCTTTGGCCTGTGGTTTTTGGTTGCCATTTAACACCATTATCTTCAATTAGAAGAGATATCTTATTATTATTTATTTGGAAAGTAATGGAGATTGGATGATCTGGCCAAACAGAATTTATGTGTTTAGTTGTTAATTCACTTAATTTGGCTTGTAACCTATTTATTGCAACTGCATTATTAAGTTTTGAAATTTCTTTATCTAAATTATTTACTGAAAATCCGGCTAAGATGAAGCAATTTAATAAGGGAACTGATATTTTTCTAGGGTCTTTAGCAAATGCATCCAAGTCTATTTCATCTAGCAGAAGATATTGTGAGCTGCTTTCCCAAAATACTACAAAATGGCTTATTCCATAAAAGTAGGACTTATAATTTGAGCTAAAGAAATCTTGAATATCAAAGTCCTCATGGTCTTTGTCCTCTTTTCCTTTCCTTAAAATTTCTGAACCTTCTAGGGTATAATTTTTGAATTTGGTTTCAGAAAAAGAAATAGTTTCTACGATAGATCTTTTATGTTCACTTGTTGGACTATAATCAATCTGAATTTTAACTTTATCAATTACTAATTGATCTAAAATTTCTTTTGGAAACTTATGTTTAGTTAAAAGTTGTTTCTTTAATTCTTTTAATTCAGTATCTGTTGGCTCGTAGTGAAGCTGAATTGATATAGGTTGAGATTCATCAAAATAATCATTGGGGTAGTTTAAAATACTATCATCGACCAAGCCTAAACCTTTTAAAAAACTAGTTTTACCAGATTCATTTATTCCTAATAGAGAATAAGTATAACTACCATTAATTTCAGATATATAAAATTCTACATATTCAATGCTTTTGTAATTTTGAATTACTACTTTATTTAAGTTCATTAGCTTTTACTTAATTAAGACAAGGATTAGTAAACCTTTAAGATTGAATTCTGTAATAACACTAAATTAAATAATAAAATGATTTAATTTGAAGGTTAGGCTATTTAAATTATTACTAATAGACAAGGTTTTATATTAAGGTTTTAACTTACTCAAACTCATAAAGATCCAGCCCGCTTTCCGAAAGCAGGTAAAGCAATTCCTGTCCAACCAAAGCCTGACGGTAAAGCGGCACCGGCGGCACATCGTAGGTGCGTTCGGTAAAAGAATAGAGGTTGAAGAAATGCAGCTGGCCGCCGCTTAAAAAATACAGCTCATCGCCCCGGAAACCAATGTAGGAAAGCTCGGCGAAGGGCAGCGTTTTTTTGTAATTGCCCAGGTTGTCGAACACGTAAATACCGGTGGTTTTATCTACCATATACACCAGGTTCTGGTATTCGCGCATGTACCGGATGTCGGTTTTTTTGCGGTCGAAAATAAGGTTGAGTTGGGTATTGCTTACGATTTCAGAATTTACCGGATCGTATTTCAGCAAAGAAAAATCACTTTCGTTAAAAAGCCAGAGTTGTTCGTTGGCTGCCGTGGTTGCTACTTTTATCAAAGCGTTTTCGGTTACATCGCGCAGTTTTATATTGCTGATGTTGTTAAGAAACCGGTCCAGGAATGTGATCTGTTGCTGGTCGTCGTAGAAGATCATCACCTTCATGGCGTTCCAGGCTTCGATGTTGGCAATGTTGCCCGTCCGTGGCGGCGAATAGGTGTTGATGAGGCGACCGGTTCCGTTGAACTGGTGCACGTTATTTTTCCGGTCGGTCAGGTAAATATTATCCATCCGGTCTATGGAAATGGCGGCCGGCTGGCTGATATCCAAATGCTGGCGCAGAGCAATGGTTTGCGCTAAAGTGGAATTCGCCGCGAAAAACGGTAGGGTAAAAGCCAGAAAAAGTAAAACCACGCAGGCCTTACTTTTCGAAATGTTCCAGTTTAAGGTTGGTTCCATCATAAACGGCATACGTGCAATAATTGACCCATTCTCCTAAATTCAGGTAACGGCTTTTTTCGCCGATTCTTATATCCAAAGGTAAATGCCGGTGGCCGAAAACGTAAAAATCGTGGTGTTCGCGGGCTTCAGTTTCCTTGCAATACGTTACAAGCCACTCACGGTCTTCGCCGTGGAAAACTTCATCGGCTTTGGTGTTGCTGATGCGGCTGCGGCGGCTCCAGAAATTGGCTAATCCAATGCCGGCATTCGGATGGACGCGCGCAAATAACCATTGACTTACCGGGCTGGCAAAAACTTTTTTAAGTACTTTATAGGTGTGATCTTTCGGGCCCAACCCATCGCCGTGGCCAATGTGGAATTTCTGGTTGCCCAGCGTAACGGAAATGGGTTTGCGAAGCACCGGAATATTCAGTTCCTGGGTAAAATAATCGAACATCCACATATCGTGGTTGCCGGTAAAAAAATAAACCGGAATGCCGCTGTCGGTAAGTTCGGCCAGTTTGCCCTGAATTCTAATAAATCCTTTGGGAATGGCGTGGCGGTATTCAAACCAGAAATCAAAAATATCGCCTAACAGGAAAACTGCCTGTGCTTCAGATTTAATGGAATCGAGCCAGCGGACGATCTTTTTTTCGCGCGCCAGACTGCTGCCGGCATCGGGAACGCCTAAGTGAAAATCGGAGGCAAAAAAGAATTTCTTGCCGGGTTCCAGCTTAAGGTTCGAGGAGATCATCAATTAAAAATAAGATAAGTTGTTTCGGGCCGTGGGCGCCTAAAACAAGGGTTTTTTCAATGTCGGCGGTACGGCTCGGGCCGCTTACCAAGCTGATCATGGAAGGCATTTTACCTTCGTATTTTTCGCGCAGCAGATTCAGGCCGTCCTTAATATCGGGCACCAGTTGCGAGGCGCGCGCTACTACCAAATGCTTTTCCGGGTAAATGCTAAGGCGGCGGCCGCTGGAACTGGCCGAGCTCAATAAAATGCTGCCGGTACGCGCAATCAGCGCTTCGCAGGTAGTTAAACCGGCTTCCGCTTTTTTGAGGAATTCTTTTTCTTCGCCAATAAAATTAATGCCCGCTTCGTGCAGCTTTTTTTTCAGATTGGTTTCCCAAACGAAAAGGTGCTGGATGCTGTTTTCCTGCTTGTATTCGAAAAGCAGGTCATAGAATTGCTCTTCGCTTTCGCAGTAAATAAACGTACCGGCGCTGTTCAGAAAATTTTCGGCAAAGGCAATGGAAAGATCTTCGTGCTGCGGCGGGTAAACCGTTTTGTTGAAGTCGGGGGTGGGAGGCACAAAAGGCGCTGACTTAGCCAGCGCCTCCCGTACTTTCCGTAATACAATATCCTTGGATCTTGCTTCGTACACGTTAGTTTTTCGGCAGGGAACCCTACCGTTTTTTATTTATCGAATGTATAGGTCTGGCCCGGCGTAACGCCCGCATTATTTACACCTGTTGCCGGGTTTGAATTGACATTGGAGCTATCTTCGGCCTCTTCGGCTGACTTTCCGCCCGCATTGTTTTTTCCATCAGAAGGATCGTCGGTAACGTCTTCGTGCTCGTTTTTATTCGAGAGCGGATGGGCCGTTTCGCCAATTACTTCGCTGGCAGTTTTGCTGCGGTCGGTGCCGGCAGTGTGCGCCTGGTAAGCCGTTAATTTAGCAAACGGACGCGGACCAACCAAACGCTCCAGATCGTTCTGGAACAGGATCTCTTTCTTCAGTAATTCCTGCGCAACAGCTTCCAGTTCAGGGCCTTTTTCGCGCAGCAACGCTTTGGTGCGGTTGTAAGCATCCTGAATTATGGTGCGTACTTCCTGGTCAATGGTTTCGGCAGTAGCTTCTGAGTACGGTTTGTTGAAAGCCATATCGCTCTGCTTCGAATCGTAGAAAGAAACGTTGCCGATCTTATCGTTCATACCGTACATGGTTACAATGCTGTAAGCCATTTTGGTAATGCGTTCCAGATCGCTCAAAGCACCGGTAGAAATTTTACCGAAGATCAGTTCTTCCGCCGCGCGGCCACCTAAAGCCATGCACATTTCATCTACTAATTGCTCGGTAGTGTACAGGAATTGCTCTTTTGGTAAATATTGGGCATAACCCAAAGCCGCAATACCGCGTGGAACGATACTTACTTTCACCAATGGATCGCAATGTTCCAGGAACCAACCGGTTATGGCGTGACCTGCTTCGTGGTAAGCCACAATTTTCTTTTCTTCCGGCGAAATGATCTTGTTTTTCTTCTCTAAACCACCAATTACACGGTCAATGGCATCGTTGAAGTCCTGCATTTCTACTGCTTTTTTGTTCCGGCGGGCAGCAATTAAAGCAGCTTCGTTACAAACGTTGGCAATTTCAGCACCGGCAAAACCTGGCGTTTGGGCTGCTAATTTCTTAGCATCAACATCGGTGCCCAGCGTGATCGGCTTTAAGTGTACTTCAAAAATTTCGGTACGGCCAATAATGTCTGGTTTATCAATGGAGATCTGACGGTCGAAACGGCCAGGGCGTAATAATGCAGAGTCTAAGGTATCTGGTCGGTTGGTAGCAGCCAGGATAATTACCCCGGAATCAGTACCGAAACCGTCCATTTCAACCAGTAAAGAGTTCAGCGTATTTTCGCGTTCGTCGTTACCGCCCGGAACCTGTCCGCGGCTTCTTGAACGACCAATCGCATCGATCTCATCGATAAAAATGATACACGGTGCTTTGGCTTTGGCTTGTTTGAAAAGGTCGCGAACGCGGGCAGCACCCACGCCAACAAACATTTCAACGAAGTCAGAACCGGATAAAGAGAAGAACGGAACATCGGCTTCGCCGGCAACTGCTTTTGCTAATAACGTTTTACCTGTTCCCGGAGGACCTACCAATAAAGCACCTTTCGGAATTTTACCGCCCAGGATCGTGAATTTAGTTGGGTTCTTCAGGAATTCTACAATTTCCTGGATCTCTTCTTTGGCTTCTTCCAGGCCGGCTACGTCTTTGAACGTAACTTTAACCTTGTTTTCGGCATCGAATAAAGCAGCTTTAGATTTACCAATGTTGAAGATCTGGCCGCCTGGTCCGCCGCTGGAAACACGGCGCATCATGAACCAGAAACCAACCATGAGCAGGATCAAAAAGCCCCAGCTGGTCAGGAAATCGCCAAAGCCGGTGCGGGTTTCGGTTTTCAGATCGAGCCATTCGTCGCGCGGGATCTTTTCGGAAGTCTGGAATTTCTCGAGGTCTTCTTTAAAAACTTCCGGCTTAATAATATTGAAACTAAAATGCGCGCCCTGGTCTAACGCAAAGGCACCGCGTTCTTTCAGCTCATTTTTGTATTTTTCATTTTTCAGCGCTTCCTCTTTCAGCGTAACTTCCACCGTTTTTTCGTTTACAATGGTTACGGCTTTTACATCGCGGGCCTTTACCATGTCTTCGAACTGCCGTTGGGTAATGGGAACGGTAGTGTTGGAACGGTTAAAATACAAAATGCTGAAGATCATCAGCGTGAGCGCGGCCAAAACCCACATTTGCATGGTAGGCTTGGGCGGCGTGGTGGGAAGATTTATTTTCTTTTTTTTATCTTTTGGAGGAATCGGATTCTTATCTGCCATTTGATTTTTTTGTTCAGAAACTTTAAAGGAACAGGTACCCGGGAGCTGGTTTAACAACATAACGCTCCAAACGGCAGATTATTAGTCTGCGATCTGGCGGATCTTGGCATCACCCCAAAGCTCTTCGAGGGCATAAAACTGGCGCTTATCTTTCAGGAAGATATGAGCAACCACACTAACGTAATCGAGCAGGATCCATTCGCGGTTCAGGCGGCCTTCGCTTTGCCACGGGTTTTCCTGCGCAATTTTATATACTTCTTCTTCTACAGAGCGGGCAATTGCATCGAGCTGGGAGTCGGAGTTGGCCGAGCAGATTATGAAATAATCGGAAACGGCGTTTTTTAAATTTTTGAGGTCTAATATTGCAATATCAGTAGCTTTCTTTTCCTGCATGCCTTTTACAATAAGGTCTGCCAAGATGTCCGATTCGTCTTTAACTTTCGGTTGTGTCATTTCAGGTTATTAAATTTGTATTTGTAAAATTAGCAAATTCTTTGGAGAATCTTTCCCCTCAAACGCGCTTTACGGGCCAGCGGTATTTATTTCTGCCGGTTTGTACCTCAACCAATACGGTTGCCCAGGAGCTCTTAAACAAAAATGAAGCCACGGAAGGCTTTGTCATAATTGCCGGCGAGCAAACGGCCGGGCGCGGACAGCGGGGTAATTCCTGGGAAGCTACCGCCGGCCAGAACCTGATGCTTTCCGTGATCTGGCAACCCGATTTTCTGGCCGCTGCCGATCAGTTTTTTCTGAGCATGGCCGTGAGCCTGGGCGTTGCTGATTTTCTGAAACGGTTTTTACCCCCGGGGGTTGTTCTGAAGTGGCCGAACGATCTTTATTTTCAGGAAGATAAGCTGGGCGGCATCCTGATCGAGAATAGTATTTCGGGCGCAAATCTGCAAAATTCGGTAGTTGGCATTGGTATAAACGTAAACCAGGTTTTCTTTCAGAACAGCCGCGCCGTATCTATGAAACTGATAACCGGCCACACGTACGAACTAAAAACGTTAGTTGAAACCATGCTGGAATGCCTGGAAAAACGGTATCTGCAACTACAGCAAAACTCACGGAGCCAGTTGCAGCAGGAATACTGGAACCAGCTTTTAGGCCTGAACGAATACCGTTTTTTTGAAGTAGCAGGCGAAAAACTAGCCGGCAAAATTACCGGCACCGATCCGTTCGGCAGGCTGTTGCTGGAAACTGAGAACGGACTCCGGGTTTTTGACCTGAAAGAAATTAAATTCCTGTTTGACGAAGATTTCCTGTAGCTTTTGTAGCGCAGGGTTTAAACCCTGCGCTACAAAATGTAATTTCCCTATCTGACTTTTCTTCACCTAACCCATACTGTTTTAGCAATAAAAAAAACCGTAGCCCACGAGACTACGGTTTTTTGAGATTTACTACTTAACTTTCTTTATTTACTTTTCTTGTCTTTTTTGAGCTGACGCTTAGCGTACGATCAGTTTCTGGAAGGTAGAGCTGGCGCCGGCCTGTACTTTTACCAGGTATAAGCCTGCTTTCAATTTACCTTTCAGGTTCAGTTTCAGTTCCTGGCCACCGGCAAGTTCCTGGCTCATGATCAGTCTGCCGTTCAGGTCGGTGATCATTACTCTGGCTACTTCTGAAGAGTTCATAGCTTTTTCCAGTTTGATGTTCACGTCTCCATCGGTTGGGTTTGGATATACGGTCAGGTTCAGGGCGGCAGCTTTTACGTCTTTGGCATCTACTACAATTACCGGGCTGTAAGCAGTTTTTCCGTCTAAGTCTACTTGTTTCAAACGGTAGTAGTTCTTGCCCGGAGCCGGGTTGGTGTGGTTGAAGCTATAAGTGGTAGCCATGGAAGTTGTTCCTTTGCCCTGCACGTAACCGGCAGATTCGAAGTTGCGGCCATCAGTAGAATGCTGTACGGAGAAATAATCGTTGTTCTTCTCAGA
>JADMIO010830259.1_pt1 | contig 15690 bp, 11 predicted proteins | sample 8958161 | NCBI WGS metagenome assembly JADMIO01 (sample SAMN16585339, study PRJNA669376) | soil metagenome | isolation source: Crop rotation soil | place: USA: Cullars Rotation, Alabama | collected 2011
CGTGCCCACGTTGACGTGCGGCTTCGTACGCGCAAATTTTTCCTTAGCCACGACCGATACCTCTGACTGAATTCAATGCGCCGACCCTGCCGGGTCAGCTGGCCTTCTTCATGACTGCTTCGGCAACGTTGTTCGGCACTTCCATGTACTTCGCAAATTCCATGGTGAACGTCGCGCGGCCCTGGCTCATCGAGCGGACCGACGTGGCGTATCCGAACATCTCGGCGAGCGGCACTTCTGCCGTGACCACCTTGCCCGACACGGAATCTTCCATGCCCTGGATGTGACCACGACGGCGGCTCAAGTCGCCGATCACGTCACCCGAATAATCCTCCGGGGTCACGACCTCGACCTTCATGACCGGCTCGAGCAGCACGGGCTTCGCCTTGCGCACGCCGTCCTTGACGGCCATGGAGCCCGCGATCTTGAACGCCATTTCGTTCGAGTCGACGTCGTGATACGAGCCGTCGAAAATCGTGACCTTGACGTCGACGACCGGGTAGCCGGCAATGACGCCGCCTTCGAGTGCTTCCTTGACGCCCTTGTCGACCGCCGGGATGTATTCGCGCGGCACGACGCCGCCAACGACGCCGTTGACGAACTCGTAACCCTTGCCTTCTTCCTGCGGCTCGACCTTGAGCCAGACGTGGCCGTACTGGCCGCGGCCGCCCGACTGGCGCACGAACTTGCCTTCGACCTCGACCTTGGCGCGGATGGTTTCGCGGTAGGCGACCTGCGGCTTGCCGACATTCGCCTCGACCTTGAACTCGCGCTTCATGCGGTCGACGAGAATCTCGAGGTGCAGCTCACCCATGCCGGAGATGATGGTCTGGCCCGACTCCTGGTCGGTGCTGACGCGGAAGGAAGGGTCTTCCTTCGCGAGACGCTGCAGCGCGAGGCCCATCTTTTCCTGGTCGCTCTTGGTCTTCGGCTCGACGGCCACCGAAATCACGGGCTCCGGAAACTCCATCTTTTCGAGCGTGATGATGCTGTCCGGGTCGCACAGCGTGTCGCCGGTCGTCACGTCCTTGAGGCCCACGGCCGCGGCGATGTCGCCGGCGCGCACTTCCTTGATTTCCTCGCGTTCGTTCGCGTGCATCTGCAGCAGGCGGCCGATGCGCTCCTTCTTGCTCTTGGCGGGCACGAACACCTGGTCGCCCGAGTTGAGCACGCCGGAGTAGACGCGGAAGAACGTCAGGTTGCCCACGAACGGGTCGTTCAGGATCTTGAAGGCAAGCGCCGAGAACTTCTCCTCGTCGGAGGCGCTGCGCGTGTCTTCCTTGCCGTCGTCGTCGATGCCCTTCACTGCCGGCATCTCGGTCGGCGCGGGCATGTATTCGATGACCGCGTCGAGCATCGCCTGGACGCCTTTGTTCTTGAACGCGGAGCCGCACAGTGTCAGCACGATTTCGTTGCGCACGGCGCGCGCGCGCAGGCCCGTCTTGATCTCCTCGACCGAGAGGTCGCCATGATCGAGATACTTGTGCAGCAGTTCCTCGTTGCCCTCGGCCGCGGCTTCGATCAGCATTTCGCGGTACTGCGCGCACTGCGCAGCCATCGCCTCCGGGATTTCGCGGTACTCGAACTTCATGCCCTCGGTCGAGTCGTCCCAGTAGATCGACTTCATCTGCACGAGGTCGATGACGCCCTCGAAGTTGTCCTCGGCGCCGATCGGCAACTGCAGCACGACGGGGTTGCCGCGCAGTCGGGTCTTGATCTGGTCGACGCAGCGCAGGAAATTGGCGCCGGCGCGGTCCATCTTGTTGACGAACGCGATGCGCGGCACGCCGTACTTGTTCATCTGGCGCCAGACGGTCTCCGACTGCGGCTGCACGCCGCTGACGGCGCAGAAAAGCGCGCAGGCGCTGTCGAGCACCCGCAGGCTGCGCTCGACTTCGATCGTGAAGTCGACGTGCCCGGGCGTGTCGATGATGTTGATGCGGTGCTCGGGGAACTGGTTTTCCATTCCCTTCCAGAAACAGGTCGTGGCCGCGGCGGTGATCGTGATGCCGCGCTCCTGCTCCTGTTCCATGTAGTCCATGACGGCGGCGCCGTCGTGCACTTCACCGATCTTGTGCGAGACACCGGTATAGAAAAGGATGCGCTCGGTCGTCGTCGTCTTGCCGGCGTCGATGTGGGCCGAGATACCGATGTTTCGGTAGCGCTCGATCGGGGTTGTGCGTGGCACGATGAAATTCCTCGGACGTGAGAAGCAGGCGCTCGGGCATTACCAGCGGTAATGCGCAAACGCCTTGTTGGCGTCGGCCATGCGATGCGTGTCTTCACGCTTGCGCACGGCAGCACCACGGTTCTCCGAGGCTTCGAGCAGCTCGGAGGCCAGCCGCTGCGACATCGATTTTTCGCTGCGCGCGATCGCGGCGTCGATGACCCAGCGCATCGCCAGGGTCTGGCGGCGCTGCGAACGCACTTCGATCGGCACCTGGTAGGTCGCGCCGCCGACGCGGCGTGATTTCACTTCCACCATCGGCTTGACGTTGTCGAGCGCGACCGTCAGCAATTCGATCGCCTGGTCGGCCGGGCGGCCGGTCTTCTCGGCGATGCGGTCGAGCGCGCCATAGACGATGCGCTCGGCGACGGACTTCTTGCCGCGCTCCATGATCATGTTCATGAACTTCGCCAGCAGGAGGCTGTTGAATTTCGGGTCCGGCAGGATGGTGCGGACGGGGGCTTGTGATCTACGCGACATGGTTGCTACCGGCTTGGCTAGTAATCGGGACTAGCAGTGGATGTTCAATTGAAAACAACGGAGCCCGGTCGCGCGCAGCGGCGCGCCGGCCGGGCACTCGGGCTCAGCCGCCCTTCGGACGCTTTGCGCCGTACTTGGAGCGGCTCTGCTTGCGGTCGCTGACGCCCGCGCAGTCGAGCGTGCCGCGCACCGTGTGGTAGCGCACGCCGGGAAGGTCCTTGACACGGCCGCCGCGGATCAGCACCACCGAGTGCTCCTGCAGGTTGTGGCCTTCACCGCCGATGTAGCTGATGACCTCGTAGCCGTTGGTCAGGCGCACCTTGGCGACCTTGCGCAGCGCCGAGTTCGGCTTCTTCGGCGTGGTCGTGTAGACGCGCGTGCAGACGCCGCGCTTCTGCGGCGAACTGCCGAGGGCGGGCACCTTGCTCTTCGGGTCGGCGACGCGGCGCGGGCCGCGGATCAGCTGGTTGACGCTTGACATGTTCGAATCCGGCTCCAGGACGTTCGGCCGCGCACGCTCTGGCGCACTGCCGCAAATTTCTCAGGCAAAGAACACCGGGCCGCCCTGCGGCGGCCCGATGTAGGCAAGCAAGGGACGCCACACGGGTGCATCGCCGGTGGCATCCAAACGAAAGGGCCGAAATTTTAGGGAGGGGGGGCGGCCCTGTCAACTTGCGCACTGCGGCACCCCTCTCCTTTGGACCCCCTCAGCCGGCGGGCACCTCGGACTCGTCGGGCGTCGCCGAGTCGAAGTCGGCCGTGGCCGCGCTCGACGTGGTGTCGCCAAAGCCGCCCCCGCGGTTTTCCTCGCCGTGCGCCTTGCGGCGGGCATGGTGGTAGAAGGAGCCCGTGCCGGCCGGGATCAGCCGGCCCACGATCACGTTTTCCTTCAGGCCGCGGAGGTCGTCCTTCATGCCACGGACCGCAGCCTCGGTGAGGACGCGGGTGGTCTCCTGGAAGGAGGCCGCCGAGATGAAGGATTCGGTCGCCAGCGACGCCTTGGTGATGCCGAGCAGCAACGGATCGGCGATGGCGGGCAGCTTGCCTTCCTTCGTGACCCGGTCGTTGGCTTCGAGCACGCGGGCCCGGTCCATCTGCTCGCCGCGCAGGAAGGCCGTATCGCCGGTCTCGACGATTTCGATCTTGCGCAGCATCTGGCGAATGATCACTTCGATGTGCTTGTCGTTGATCTTCACGCCCTGCAGCCGGTAGACGTCCTGGATCTCACGCACGAGGTAGTTCGCCAGCGGCTCGACGCCCTGCAGGCGCAGGATGTCGTGCGGGTTCGGCTCGCCGTCCGCGATCGTTTCGCCGCGCTCCACGTGCTCGCCTTCGAACACGGTGAGGTGACGCCATTTCGGGATCAGCTCCTCGTGCTTCTCGCCCTGCTCGTCCGTGATGATCAGGCGGCGCTTGCCCTTGGTTTCCTTGCCGAAGCTGACCGTGCCGGAGTACTCGGCGAGAATCGCGGAGTCCTTCGGCTTGCGCGCTTCGAACAAGTCGGCCACGCGCGGCAAGCCGCCCGTGATGTCGCGGGTCTTCGAAGATTCCTGCGGAATGCGGGCGACGACGTCGCCGACCGATACCGTGGAGCCGTCCGCCAGGCTGACCAGCGCGCCCGGGGGCAACGCGTAGACGGCCGGGATGTCGGTGTTGGCGAAACAGACTTCCTTGCCCTTCGCGTTGATCAGCTTGATCACCGGCCGCAGGTCCTTGCCGCCCGCGCCGCGCTCCTTCGGGTTCAACACGACCGTGCTGGTGAGGCCGGTGACTTCGTCCACCTGGCTCTGCACGGTGATGCCGTCGATGAAGTCCTGGAAGCGGATCGAGCCCGCGACTTCCGTGACCACCGGGTGGGTGTGCGGATCCCACGTCGCGATGATCTGGCCGGGCATGACGGTCTCACCGTCCTTCGCGGTGATCACCGAGCCGTAAGGCACGCGGTAACGCTCACGCTCGCGGCCGAAGTCGTCGATGACGCCGACTTCACCCGAACGCGACACGGCAACCCAGTGCCCGCGCTCGTGGTGCACGGCTTTCAGGTTGTGCCAGCGGGCAGTGCCCTTGCTCTTGATCTCGACCGAGTTCACCGCGGCAGCGCGCGAGGCGGCGCCACCGATGTGGAACGTGCGCATCGTGAGCTGCGTGCCCGGCTCGCCGATCGACTGGGCTGCGATCACGCCGACCGCCTCGCCCATGTTGATGCGGTGACCGCGCGCGAGGTCGCGACCGTAGCACTGCGAGCACACGCCGTAGCGCGTGGCGCACGTGATCGGCGAGCGCACCGAGATCTGGTCGACGCCAGCCTGCTCGAGCGTACGCACGCCTTTCTCGTCCAGCAGGGTGCCGGCGGCAACGAGCACGTCGTCCGTGCCCGGGCGGAAGATATCCGCCGCCACCACACGGCCGAGCACGCGCTCGCCGAGGCCTTCGACCACGTCGCCGCCTTCTACGATCGGCATCATCGCGATGCCGTTCGAGGTGCCGCAATCGACTTCGGTGACCACGAGGTCCTGCGCCACGTCGACGAGGCGACGCGTCAGGTAACCCGAGTTCGCGGTCTTCAACGCGGTGTCGGCGAGGCCCTTGCGCGCGCCGTGCGTCGAGATGAAGTACTGCAGCACGTTCAGGCCTTCACGGAAGTTCGCCGTGATGGGCGTCTCGATGATGGAGCCGTCCGGCTTGGCCATGAGGCCACGCATACCGGCGAGCTGGCGGATCTGGGCCGGCGAACCGCGCGCGCCTGAATCCGACATGATGAAGATCGAATTGAAGGACTTCTGGCGCACGCGCTTGCCGGTCGAGCTTTCGACCTCGTCGGTGCCCAGCTTTTCCATCATCGCCTTGGCCACCTGGTCGTTGGTGCGTGACCAGATGTCGACGACCTTGTTGTAGCGTTCGCCGTTGGTGACGAGACCCGAGGAGTATTGCTCCTGGATTTCCTTCACCTCGCGCTCCGCCGACGCCAGGATGCGCCCCTTCTGCTCGGGCACGATCATGTCGTCGACGCCGATGGAGACACCGGCGCGCGTGGCGTAGTGGAAGCCCATGTACATGAGCTGGTCGGCGAAAATCACGGTCTCCTTGAGGCCGAGCTGGCGGTAGCAGGCATTGATGACGCCCGAGATCGCCTTCTTCGTCATGTCGATGTTGATCAGGTCGAACGAGAGGCCCTTCGGCAGGATCTCGCTCAGGAGCGCACGGCCGATGGTCGTGTCGACGATACGGCGGCGCTCGACCATCCCTTCCGGGCTCTTCACGTGCTCGACCAGGCGCACCTTCACCTTGGCCTGCAGGTCGGCGAGGCGATTCTCATAGGCGCGATGCACTTCGTGCACGTCGGCGAAGAACATGCCCTCGCCCATCGCGTTGACGCGATCGCGCGTCATGTAATAGAGCCCGAGCACGACGTCCTGCGACGGCACGATGATCGGGTCGCCGTTGGCGGGCGACAGGATGTTGTTCGACGACAGCATGAGCGCACGGGCTTCGAGCTGTGCCTCGATCGACAGCGGCACGTGCACGGCCATCTGGTCGCCGTCGAAGTCGGCGTTGAACGCCGTGCAGACGAGCGGGTGCAGCTGGATCGCCTTGCCTTCGATCAGCACGGGCTCGAATGCCTGGATGCCGAGGCGGTGCAGCGTCGGGGCGCGGTTGAGCAGCACGGGGTGCTCGCGGATCACCTCTTCGAGGATGTCCCACACCTCCGGGCCTTCACGCTCGACCATGCGCTTGGCAGCCTTGATGGTCGAGGCTTCGCCGCGCAGTTGCAGCTTCTGGAAAATGAACGGCTTGAAGAGTTCGAGCGCCATCTTCTTCGGCAGGCCGCACTGGTGCAGGCGCAGCGTCGGGCCGACCACGATGACCGAACGGCCGGAGTAGTCGACACGCTTGCCGAGCAGGTTCTGGCGGAAGCGGCCCTGCTTGCCCTTGATCATGTCGGCGAGCGACTTGAGCGGGCGCTTGTTGGTGCCGGTGATCGCGCGACCACGGCGGCCGTTGTCGAGCAGCGCGTCGACCGATTCCTGCAGCATGCGCTTTTCGTTGCGCACGATGATGTCGGGCGCGTTCAGCTCGAGCAGCCGGCGTAGGCGGTTGTTGCGGTTGATGACGCGGCGATAGAGGTCGTTCAGGTCGGAGGTGGCGAAGCGGCCACCGTCGAGCGGCACGAGCGGACGCAGGTCCGGCGGCAGCACGGGCAGCACGGTCAGTACCATCCACTCGGGCCGGTTGCCCGACTCGAGGAACGACTCGATCAGCTTCAGGCGCTTGGTGAGGCGCTTGATCTTCGTCTCCGACGACGTGGCGGAGATGTCCTCGCGGACCTTCACCATTTCGGCCGGCAGGTCGAGGCTCTTCAGCATCTGGTGGATGGCTTCGGCACCCATGCGGGCGTCGAACTCATCGCCGTGCTTCTCGATCGCGTCGAGATAGCTCTCGTCCGAGAGCAGCTGGCCGCGCTGCATCTCGGTCATGCCCGGGTCGATCACGACGAAGGCTTCGAAATAGAGCACGCGCTCGATCTCGCGCAGCGTCATGTCGAGCATGAGGCCGATGCGGCTCGGGAGCGACTTCAGGAACCAGATGTGCGCGGTCGGGCTCGCGAGCTCGATGTGACCCATGCGCTCGCGGCGCACCTTGGCCTGCGTCACTTCGACGCCGCACTTCTCGCAGACGACCCCGCGGTGCTTCAGGCGCTTGTATTTGCCGCACAGGCACTCGTAATCCTTCACGGGCCCGAAGATCTTCGCGCAGAAGAGCCCGTCGCGTTCCGGCTTGAACGTGCGGTAGTTGATGGTCTCGGGCTTTTTCACTTCGCCGAACGACCACGACCGGATCATGTCCGGGGACGCGAGCGCGATGCGGATCGAGTCGAAGTCCTCGACCGTCGGCTGCTGCTTGAACAACTTCAGGAGGTCTTTCATTTGGTCACCTGTGCAGTGGTGGCGGCGGTACGACCGCTGCTCACCGCTTGTCCTGGTCGAGCTCGATGTTGATGCCGAGCGAACGGATTTCCTTGACGAGCACGTTGAAGGACTCGGGCATGCCCGCGTCCATCTGGTGGTTGCCGTCCACGATGTTCTTGTACATCTTGGTGCGGCCCGTCACGTCGTCCGACTTCACCGTCAACATTTCCTGCAGCGTGTACGAAGCGCCGTAGGCCTCGAGCGCCCACACTTCCATCTCGCCGAAGCGCTGGCCGCCGAACTGTGCCTTGCCGCCGAGCGGCTGCTGCGTGACGAGGCTGTACGGACCGGTGGAGCGTGCGTGCATCTTGTCGTCCACGAGATGGTTCAGCTTCAGCATGTACATGTAGCCCACCGTGACCTGGCGCTCGAAGCGCTCGCCGGTGCGGCCGTCGTACAGCGTGGTCTGGCCGCTCTCGGGCAGGTCCGCGAGGCGCAGCATGTACTTGATCTCGCTCTCGGCCGCGCCGTCGAACACCGGCGTCGCCATCGGCACGCCAGCGCGGAGGTTGTGGCCGAGCGCAACGATCTCGTTGTCCTGCAGCGACTCGAGGCGTTCACCGCGCCCGCCGCTCTTGTTATAGATCTCGTCGAGGAAGCCGCGCAGCTCGCGTGCATTGCGGCCATCGTCGAGCATCTTGCCGATCTTGATGCCGAGACCCTTCGCGGCCCAGCCGAGATGCGTCTCGAGGATCTGCCCGATGTTCATGCGCGAGGGCACGCCGAGCGGATTGAGCACAATGTCGACCGGTGTGCCGTCGGCCATGAACGGCATGTCCTCGACCGGGACGATCGTGGAGATGACGCCCTTGTTGCCGTGGCGGCCGGCCATCTTGTCGCCCGGCTGCACGCGGCGCTTCACGGCGAGGTACACCTTCACCATCTTCAGCACGCCCGGGGCGAGGTCGTCGCCCTGCGTGATCTTCTGGCGCTTCTCCTCGAGCCGACGCTCGAATTCCTTGCGCTGCGCGCGCATGCGCTCTGCTGCGACTTCGAGGGCGGCGTTCGCCTCCTCGTCTTCGAGGCGCACTTCGAGCCAATGCTCGCGCGGCAGGTCGGCGAGGTAATCGGCGGCGACCTTGCTGCCCGGACGGAGCTTGCGCGGGCCGCCCGCGGCCACCTTGCCCACGAGCATCGTGTGCACGCGCGAGAACAGGTCCTCTTCGAGGATGCGCTGCTGGTCGGCGAGGTCCTTGCGGACTTTCTCGATTTCCGATTTTTCGATCGCGAGTGCACGCGAGTCTTTCTCGACGCCGTCACGCGTGAAGACGCGCACGTCGATCACCGTGCCGTCCATGCCCGGAGGCACGCGCAGGCTGGTGTCCTTCACGTCGGACGCCTTCTCGCCGAAGATCGCGCGCAGCAGCTTTTCTTCCGGCGTGAGCTGGGTTTCGCCCTTCGGCGTGACCTTGCCCACGAGGATGTCGCCCGCCTTGACCTCGGCACCGATGAAGGCGATGCCGGCCTCGTCGAGCTTGGCGAGCGCCGCTTCACCGACGTTCGGGATGTCCGCGGTGATTTCCTCGGGCCCGAGCTTGGTGTCGCGTGCCACGCACGTGAGCTCTTCGATGTGGATCGTCGTGAAGCGGTCTTCCTGGACGACACGCTCCGAGATCAGGATCGAGTCCTCGAAGTTGTAGCCGTTCCACGGCATGAACGCGACCAGCAGGTTCTGGCCGAGCGCGAGCTCGCCGAGATCCGTCGACGGGCCATCGGCCAGCACGTCGCCACGCGCAATCGCGTCACCGGCCTTCACCAGCGGACGCTGGTTGATGCAGGTGTTCTGGTTCGAACGCGTGTACTTGGTCAGGTTGTAAATGTCGACGCCCGGCTCGCCCGCCGTCGTTTCGGTGTCGTTGACGCGCACCACGATGCGCGACGCATCGACGGTATCGACGACGCCGCCACGGCGTGCGATCACGGTGACGCCCGAGTCGATTGCGACCGGACGCTCCATGCCCGTGCCCACGAGCGGTGTTTCCGAACGCAGCGTCGGCACGGCCTGGCGCTGCATGTTCGAGCCCATCAGCGCGCGGTTCGCGTCGTCGTGCTCGAGGAACGGGATCAGGGAGGCAGCAACCGAGACGATCTGCTTCGGCGAGACGTCCATGAACTGGAGCTTGTCCGGCGTCGAGAGCATGAACTCGTTCTGGAAGCGGCTCGACACCAGCTCGTCGGTGAACTTGCCGGCGTTGCTCAGCGTCGCGTTCGCCTGCGCGATCACGAACTGCGCCTCGTCGATCGCCGAGAGGTAGACGATATCGTCGGTCACCTTGGCGTCCACGACGCGGCGATACGGCGTCTCGAGGAAGCCGTAGTCGTTGGTGCGTGCGTACACCGACAGCGAGTTGATCAGGCCGATGTTCGGGCCTTCCGGCGTTTCGATCGGGCACACGCGGCCGTAGTGCGTCGGGTGCACGTCGCGCACTTCGAAGCCTGCGCGTTCGCGCGTCAGGCCGCCTGGGCCGAGCGCGGAGACGCGACGCTTGTGTGTCACTTCGGACAGCGGGTTGTTCTGGTCCATGAACTGCGAGAGCTGCGAGGAGCCGAAGAACTCCTTCACCGCGGCCGCCACCGGCTTCGCGTTGATCATGTCCTGCGGCATCAGGCCTTCGCTCTCGGCGATGGTCAGGCGCTCCTTGACGGCACGCTCGACGCGCACGAGTCCGACGCGGAACGCGTTTTCCGCCATTTCGCCGACGGAACGCACGCGGCGGTTGCCGAGGTGGTCGATGTCGTCGACCACGCCGTTGCCGTTGCGGATGTCGATCAGCGTGCGCAGCACGTCGATGATGTCCGAGGTCTGGCCGTTGGCTTCGATCAGCGCCTTGGCGAAGTCGTCGTTGCGACGGCCGAAGTGCAGCTGGTCATAGAGGATGCCCGCGCCCTTCACCTCGTCGCGGCCCACGCGGCGGTTGAACTTCATGCGGCCAACGGCCGACAGATCGTACCGCTCGGGGTTGAAGAACAGGTTCTGGAACAGGTTCTCGGCCGCGTCGCGCGTCGGCGGTTCGCCCGGGCGCATCATGCGGTAGATCTCGACCAGCGCTTCCATGCGGTTCTTGGTCGGGTCGATGCGCAGCGTGTCCGAGATGAACGGGCCGCGGTCGAGGTCGTTGACGTACAGGCAACGGATCTCGGTGATGCCGGCCTGGATCAGCTTGAGCGTGGTCGCGGCCGCCAGCACTTCGTTGGCCTTGGCCAGGATCTCGCCGGTCTCGGTGTTGACCACGTCGTGGGCGAGCACCTTGCCGATCAGGTAATCGGTCGGCACGGGCAGGCGGTCGACCTTCGCATCTTCCAGCTGGCGCACGTGGCGCGCCGTGATGCGGCGGCCTTCCTCGACGATGACCTTGTTGTTGACCTTGATCTCGAAACTTGCGGTCTCACCGCGCAGGCGGCTCGGCACGAGGGCGAGCTCGACGCCTTCGTTCGAGAGATAGAACGTGTTCTTCTCGAAGAAGATGTCGAGCATCTGCTCGTCGCTGTAGCCGAGCGCTCGCAGCAGGATCGTGACCGCGAGCTTGCGGCGACGGTCGATGCGCGCGTAGACGCAGTCCTTGGCGTCGAACTCGAAGTCGAGCCAGGAGCCGCGGTAGGGAATGACGCGCGCGTTGAACAGCAGCTTGCCGGAGCTGTGCGTCTTGCCACGGTCGTGGTCGAAGAACACGCCCGGGCTGCGATGCAGCTGCGAGACGATCACGCGCTCGGTGCCGTTCACGACAAAGGTGCCGTTGTCGGTCATGAGCGGCAGTTCGCCGAGATAGACCTCCTGCTCGCGGATGTCCTTCACCGGCTTCTTGGCGCCCGGCGCTTCCTTGTCGAGCACGATCAGTCGCACCTTGACGCGCAGCGGCGCGGCGTAGGTGAGCCCGCGCAGCTGGCACTCCTTGACGTCGAACACCGGCTCGCCGAGCCGGTAGCTCACGTACTCGAGCGAGGCATTGCCCGAATAACTGACGATCGGGAAGACGCTGCGGAAAGCCGCATGCAAGCCGACTTCGTCGCGCCGTGTCTCGGCCACTTCGGCCTGCAGGAACTTGCGATACGAATCGAGCTGGATGGCCAGCAAGTAGGGCACCTCAAGGATGCTCGACCGCTTGCCGAAATCCTTGCGGATGCGCTTCTTGTCGGTGAAGGAATATGCCGTTGCCATTGCGATCACCCTCTCCAGGCCGCCGGGGCGGAAACCTGAGCGCGACTGAACTTAAGAAACAAAAATACGAAAGGGGACGACCGACCCGCGGCATTGCTCCGCGGGCCGGCTCCCCATGCTGCTGCGGGCACGGGCCCGAGCATCGTGGTTACTTGATCTCCGTCGAAGCGCCCGCGTCGTCGAGCTTCTTCTTGATCGCCTCGGCGTCGGCCTTCGGGATGCTGTCCTTGATCATCGAGGGCACTGCCTCGACCAGGTCCTTCGCTTCCTTCAGACCGAGACCGGTGATCTCGCGGATGACCTTGATCACGCCGACCTTGTTCGCGCCGAAGCTCGTCATGGTTACGGTGAACTCGGTCTGCTCTTCGGCTACCGGCGCCGCAGCGGCGGGGCCGCCTGCGGCAACCATCGCCATCGGGGCGGCGGCGGTGACGCCGAACTTCTCTTCCATCATCTTCACCAGGTCGACGATCTCCATGACGGTCATGTTGGAGATTGCGGTGAGGATGTCTTCCTTATTAGCTGCCATTTGCGTAGCTCCTGAAAATCGTTTGCTTGAATACCCGTAAATCGATCACTGCAGCGGCCTCGAATCAGGCTGCTGCGCTCTTCTGGTCCTGTACCGCGGCGATCGTCCGCACCAGCTTTGCCGTAGGCTCTGCCAGCGTGCGAACGAACTTGCCGATCGGGGCCTTGAGGACTCCGAGCAGCTGTGCGAGGGCCTGGTCCCGGGTGGGAAGGCTCGCAACGCGCTCGAGGTCCGTGCCCGGCATCACCTGTCCGCCAATGGACACCAGCGTCGGCACGAGCTTGTCGTTGTCCTTCGCGAATGCCTTGATCAGCCGTGCTGCCGCACCCGGGTCGTCCTGCGAGAAAGCGAGGATCAGCGGGCCCTTGAGCTTGTCACCGACGCACTCGAATTGAGTACCGGCGACGGCTCGGCGAGCCAGCGTGTTCTTCACCACGCGCATGTAGACACGGGATGTCCGGGCTTTGGCTCGCAACTCGGTGAGTTTCGAGACCGAAAGTCCGCGGTATTCCGCGGCAACCACGGAGTGCGCCGTTTGCGCGACCGTGTTCACCTCGGCGACCAGCGCCTTCTTGTCATCCAATCGAAGCGCCATGTCTTGCTCCTGTCCTGAAGATCAACCAATAAAATGCCCGTCCCTAGGCATTCACCCTTTCGAGAGGGCGGACCTTCGGCAGTAAAGACACTGACTCGGGTACCACCATCTGCGCAGGCTTGCGCGATTAAGAGCTCTGCCCCGACGCGATCAACACGTGGGGACTTGCCCGCCTGCGGTCTTCGATGATGACCGGCACGCGCCTCGCGTCACTCGCGCGACTCGAAAGCCCTGCCGGTCCTGCATCAAATCGTTAAAACCAAAAAATCCTGTGCTCGCTGCAACCACTGCGTCCTTACTGCGCAGCGGACGTCAGCGTCGACTGGTCCACCGGCACGCCAGGGCCCATCGTCGAGGAGACTGCGACGCGACGCAGGAACACGCCTTTCGACGACGCAGGCTTCGAGCGCTGCAGGTCGTTGAGCAGCGCCTGCAGGTTTTCCCGCAGCTTCTGCGTGTCGAAACTCGCCTTGCCGATCGTGCAATGAATTACGCCGCCCTTGTCGGTGCGGAAGCGCACCTGGCCGGCCTTGGCATTGCGCACGGCGCCAGCGACGTCCGGCGTGACCGTGCCGACCTTCGGGTTCGGCATCAGGCCGCGCGGGCCGAGAATCTGGCCGAGCTGGCCGACGACGCGCATTGCGTCAGGGCTCGCCACGACCACGTCGAAATTGAGTTCGCCGGCCTTCACCTTCTCGGCGAGGTCCTCGAGGCCGACGATGTCGGCACCGGCCTCGCGCGCGAGGTCGGCGTTCTTGCCCTGCGTGAACACGGCGACGCGCACGGTCTTGCCCGTGCCGTGCGGCAGCACGGTTGAGCCGCGCACCTGCTGGTCGGACTTGGACGCATCGACGCCGAGATTCACCGAGACGTCGACCGTCTCGTCGAACTTCGCGGTCGCAAACTGCTTGACGAGGCCGAGGGCTTCGTCGATCGCGTACTGCTTGCCCGGCACGATTTTCTCGGCCCAGGGCTTCATGCGCTTAGGTGTTGCGGCCATGGTCAAACTCCTTCCACGTCGACGCCCATGCTGCGGGCACTGCCCGCAATGGTCCGCACCGCTGCTTCCAGGTCTGCTGCGGTGAGGTCCGGCGTCTTGGTCTTCGCAATTTCTTCGAGCTGCGCCCGGGTAATGCGGCCGACCTTGTTTGTATTGGGCACGCCGCTGCCCTTTTCAATGCCGATCGCCTTGCGGATCAGCACCGACGCGGGCGGCGTCTTCATGATGAACGTGAAGCTGCGGTCGCTGTACACGGTGATCACCACCGGCAGCGGCAGGCCCTTCTCCACGCTCGCAGTCTGCGCGTTGAACTGCTTGCAGAACTCCATGATGTTGACGCCCTGCTGGCCGAGCGCGGGCCCGATCGGCGGGCTCGGGTTCGCCATGCCTGCAGGCACCTGCAGCTTGACGTATCCGTTTACTTTCTTTGCCATCTCTCGCTACCTCTACTGTTGGGTCCCAACGCCCTCGCGGGCTCCCCGGATGCTCAGGCCTTCTCGACCTGGCTGAAATCGAGCTCCACGGGCGTCGAGCGCCCGAGGATCTGCACCGCCACTTGCAGGCGGTTCTTTTCGTAGTTGACCGATTCGACGACGCCATTGAAGTCGTTGAAGGGGCCATCGGTGACGCGCACCACTTCGCCCGGCTCGAACAGCACTTTCGGCCGCGGCTTCTCGGCGCCTTCCTCGACGCGGCGCAGGATCGCGTTCGCTTCGCGTTCCGTGATCGGCGCCGGCTTCTCCGGCGTGCCGCCGATGAAACCGAGCACCTTCGGCGTCTCGCGCACGAGGTGCCAGGTGTCCTCGTTCATTTCCATCTGCACGAGCACATAACCCGGGAAGAACTTGCGCTCGCTCTTGCGGCGCTGCCCGTCCCGCATCTCGACCACTTCCTCGGTCGGCACGAGGATTTCGCCGAACTTCTCGTCGAGCGAATGGAGCTTGATGCGCTCCTTCAGGCTCTCGGACACCTTGTGCTCGAAATTCGAATACGCATGCACGACGTACCAGCGGAGCGTCACGGCTTCAACCTCCCGCCAGGGTACGAGTGATGTAGCCCAACACCATGTCGAGCAACCAGAAAAAGATGCCCATGATGACGATGGCAACGACGACGACTAACGTCGTCTTGACCGTTTCGTCACGCGTCGGCCACACGATCTTGCGCAGCTCGACGCGGGAGCCCTGCACGAACTGCGCAAACGCGCGCCCCTGCGCAGACAGCAGCGCGACGAAGATGCCGAGGCCGAGCGCCGCCAGCACGATCACCCAGCGCAACGCGATGGGATAATCCGACGGCAGCGCGTAGAAGGCCGCAAGGCCTCCGACGAGTATCGCGATCGCCGCGACGAGTTTGACTGTGTCCAGCGCGCCCGGGCCGCTGGCCTGTACCTGTTCGGTCATTTGTTACGCCGGGCCGGGCCCGCTCGTGACGTTTCGTTGTTCGCGCCAGTCCTCAACCGACCGCGGTCGACTGGCAGGCCAGGAGGGAATCGAACCCCCAACCTGCGGTTTTGGAGACCGCCGCTCTGCCAATTGAGCTACTGGCCTGCGCTACGTAAAACGAAACTTCTCGAACGAATCCGCACCCCGTTGGGAAATTTGCTGTGACCGGCAACCGTGGCAGGCGGGGCGTGGCGCGCCCCGTGCCGCTGCGTCCGGCCGGACCTTATTTCAGGATCTTGGAGACGACGCCCGCACCGACGGTGCGGCCACCCTCGCGGATGGCAAAGCGCA
>JADMIO010957518.1_pt1 | contig 15690 bp, 14 predicted proteins | sample 8958161 | NCBI WGS metagenome assembly JADMIO01 (sample SAMN16585339, study PRJNA669376) | soil metagenome | isolation source: Crop rotation soil | place: USA: Cullars Rotation, Alabama | collected 2011
GCCGAGTCCGGCGTGGCCGTGCCCGCCGAGCCGGTCATCTTCATGAAAGCCACGTCCGCGATCTGCGGCCCGCACGACGACGTCGTCATTCCCCGCGGGTCCGAGAAGACCGATTGGGAAGTAGAGCTCGGCGTCGTCATCGGCAAGCCCGCGAAGTACGTCTCCGAAGCCGACGCGCTGTCGCACGTCGCCGGCTACTGCGTCGTGAACGACCTCTCCGAGCGCGCGTTCCAGCTCGAAGGCACCGGCCAATGGGTCAAGGGCAAGAGCGCCGACACGTTCGCCCCCATCGGCCCGTGGCTCGTCACCGCCGACGAGGTCGCGGACCCGCAGGACCTCGCCCTGTGGCTCGAAGTAGACGGGCGCCGTTACCAGAACGGATCGACGCGCACCATGGTCTTCGGCGTCGCGCGCCTCGTCAGCTACGTCAGCAGCTTCATGAGCCTGCAGTCCGGCGACGTCATCTCGACCGGAACACCCCCGGGCGTCGGCATGGGGCAGAAGCCGCCGCTCTACCTGCGCCCGGGCAATGTCATGCGCCTCGGCGTCCAGGGTCTCGGCGAGCAGCGCCAGACCGTCGTCGCGCCCGAATGAGAGAGCACCCATGGCGGAAAAGACGAAGCGGACGCTCCGCAGCACCGCCTGGTTCGGCGGCCAGGACCGGGACGGCTTCATCCACCGGAGCTGGATGAAGAACCAGGGGCTGCCCGACCACGTCTTCGACGGCCGGCCCGTCATCGGCATCTGCAACACCTTCTCCGAGCTGACCCCCTGCAACGCCCACTTTCGCGAGCTCGCCGAGCACGTGAAGCGGGGCGTCTACGAGGCGGGAGGGTTCCCCGTCGAGTTCCCTGTGATGTCGCTCGGGGAGACGCTCCTGCGGCCCACCGCCATGCTCTTCCGCAACCTCGCGAGCATGGACGTCGAGGAGTCGATCCGCGGGAACCCGATCGACGGCGTCGTGCTCCTCGTGGGCTGCGACAAGACGACGCCCGCGTGCGTGATGGGCGCGGCCAGCTGCGACCTGCCGACGATCGTCCTCTCGGGCGGGCCCATGCTCAACGGCAAGTTCCGGGGACAGGACATCGGCTCCGGGACCCACGTCTGGCGCTTCAGCGAGGACGTGCGCTGCGGCCGGATGAGCATGTGCGACTTCCAGGAAGCCGAGAGCTGCATGAGCCGCTCCTCGGGCCACTGCATGACGATGGGCACCGCCTCCACGATGGCCTGCCTCGTCGAAGCCCTCGGGATCGCGATGCCGACGAACGCCGCCATCCCTGCCGCGGACTCGCGCCGCTCGACCCTCGCCCACCACGTCGGCAACCGGATCGTCCGGATGGTGCACGAGGACCTTCGCCTGTCCCGAATCCTCACGCGAGCGGCCTTCGAGAACGCCGTGCGCGCCGTCAACGCCGTGGGCGGCTCCACGAACGCCGTCATCCACCTGCTCGCGATCGCCGGGCGCGTGGGCGTCGATCTCTCGCTCGACGACTGGGACGCGCTCGGGCGCGACGTCCCGTGCCTCGTCAACCTCATGCCCTCGGGGAAGTACCTGATGGAAGACTTCTACTACGCGGGAGGGCTTCCGGCGGTCCTCGCCGAGCTCGGCGACCTGATCCACCAAGACGCGCTCACCGTGAGCGGCGGGACGGTCGCCGAGAACGTCGCCGGCGCACCGTGCTACAACCGCGACGTCATCCGCCCGCTCTCGGACCCGATCGTCGCGGACGGCGGGATCGCGGTCCTTCGCGGAAACCTCTGCCCGGACGGCGCGATCATCAAGCCCGCCGCCGCGAGCCCGCACCTCCTGCAGCATACGGGACGCGCCGTGGTCTTCGAAGACATCGAAGACTTCCACGCGCGGATCGACGACCCCGACCTCGACGTCGACGAGACCTCGGTGATGGTGCTCAAGAACTGCGGCCCGCGCGGCTATCCCGGGATGCCCGAGGTCGGCAACATGCCGCTCCCGCCGAAGCTCCTTCGAAAGGGCGTCACCGACGTGGTTCGGATCTCCGACGGCCGGATGAGCGGCACCGCCTACGGGACCGTGGTGCTGCACGTCGCGCCCGAGGCCGCGGTCGGGGGCGCGCTCGCGCTCGTTCGCTCGGGCGACCTCGTCGAGCTCGACGCGTCCGGGCGCAGCCTGAACCTCCTCGTCGAGGACGAGGAGCTCGCGCGCCGGCGCGCGGCGTGGCGGCCGCCGCGGCTCGACGCGGACAGGGGCTACGCGCGGCTCTACGTCGACCACGTTCTGCAGGCGAACCTCGGCGCCGACTTCGACTTCCTCGTCGGCTCGAGCGGCGCCAGCGTGCCGCGCGAGTCCCACTGACGCCGGCCGGGAGGGCCCGATGAGCAGGAGCGATTCGAAGACGATGCGCGCATGCGTCCTTCACGACGTGCGGCGTATGGACGTGTGCGACGTCCCGAGACCCGAGCCGGGGCCGCGCGACGTACTCCTTCGCGTCGCAGCGGTCGGGTTGTGCGGCACCGACCTTCACATCTTCGGCGGCGAGGCGAACTACAACACCGACGAGCGGGGGCAGCCCATCCCCCTCGCGCGCAGCCCGCAGATCCTCGGGCACGAGGTCTCGGGCGTGGTCGAGGTGACGGGGTCGGATGTGAAGGACCTGCGCCCGGGAGATCGGGTCATCGTCGACCAGGGCCTGAACTGCGTGAGCCGGCGCCGCGAGTCGCTCTGCGAGTACTGCGCGACCGGGGATTCGCACCAGTGCGAGCACTACGGCGAGCACGGCATCACGGGCCTTCCCGGCGGGCTCGCCGAGTACATGGCCGTGCCAGCGGTCAACGCGGTGAGGCTGGCTATCGACAGCGACCTCGATCCGGCGGAGGCCGCGCTCGCCGAGCCGCTCGGCTGTATCGTGCACAGCGCGGACGCGGCGGCCCGCGCGACCGGCGCGAGATACGCCCTCGGAGCGGCCGAGCCCGAGCATCGGGTGCGCGCGGTGCTGATCTTCGGCGGCGGCCCCGCGGGGCTCCTCTTCACGCAGTACCTGCGGCGGGTGGTCGGCTTCGACGGGCCGCTGCTCGTCAGCGAGCCGAACGCGCGCAAGCGCGCGCTGGCCGCCGAGCTCGGGGCCGATGCGATCGATCCCGGGGAGGTCGACCCGATCGAGGCCGTCGCCGAGAGGACGAGCGGGCGCCGCGCGGAGCTCGTCATCGACGCGTCGGGCGCGGGCGAAGTCTTCACCGTCATCCCGGGCGTGCTTCGAAAGCAGGGAACGGTCCTGCTCTACGGCCACGGCCACGGCTCCGTCGGCCTGAGCGCGCTCAACTCGCTGCAGTTCCTCGAGCCCACGCTCGTCTCGCCGGTCGGCGCGTCGGGCGGGTTCGAGGCGGACGGCCGGCCGTCGACCTACACGAAGGCGCTCCGCCTCGTCGAGAGCGGGGCCGTGCGGGTCGCGCCGTTCGTCACGCACCGGTACCACTCGCTCGAGTCGGTGCCGCAGGCGTTGGCCGAGGACTACTACGAGCCCGACTACGTGAAGGGCGTCGTGCGGCTGGAATAAGCGATACTCGCGCGCAACGCGGCCGGAGCGGTGGTATCCTGGGCCGCGGACCCACTACCGAAAGGAGCGATATATGGCCGACGAGACGTTCGACACCGAAGATGTCCTCGAAGTGCTCAAGAAGATCCTCGAAGTAGAGCTCGCGGGCGTGGTGCGCTACACGCACTACTCGCTCATGGTTTACGGCTACAACCGAATCCCCATCGTCTCGTGGCTGCGCGCCCAGGCTGACGAGGCGCTTGCTCACGCGCAGGAGGCCGGCGAGATGATCACGCACTTCGGCGGCCACCCGTCGCTCGCCATCGGGCCGCTCCTCGAGACCCACCAACACGACATCGGCGCGATCCTCCGCGAGTCGCTCGAGGCCGAGCGCAACGGGCTTCGCCTCTACGAGGACCTGCTCGGCCTCGTCGCGGGCCGCTCCGTGTTCCTCGAGGAGTACGCCCGCAAGCTCATCTACGCCGAGGAGCAGCACCTGGGCGAGGTCGACAAGATGCTGCGAAAGCCCGGCGACATCGCGCCCTTCGACGCGAGCTAGCGCGCGGTGTGCGAGGAATCCGCGCGGCCCTGCCGGGGCGCGACCCGTTTTTTCGTCCTTCCCGGGGGCGGCGCTTCGCTTGGCCCAGGCTACTTTCCCGTCGCTGCGCGGCGCCTTGATGCCTCGCCGGGGCACCCGACGCCGGCTACGTTAGCGCAGTAACATTCGCGCGCGCCCGGGACCGGTATGATACCTCCGTACGAACGAATCCGCGCCGCCACAACGCGGCGCACTTCCACGGAGGTCTTCGATGAGCGCAAGAGTGCAGAACTTTAGAACGGAGCCAGCGTGCAGGGTCGCGGGCCGGCCCACGGCAGAGCGGGTCGCCGAGGCGTGGCTTCCCACCGAGGCGGGCCGCTTCCGCCTGGTCGCGTACCGCTGCCCCGAAGGCGGCGAGGAGCTCGTGGCCCTCGTGATGGGCACGCCGCGCCCCGGCGTCCCCTGCCTCGCGCGCATCCACTCGCAGTGCCTGACGGGAGACGTCTTCGGCTCGCTCCGCTGCGAGTGCGGCCGCCAGCTCGCCGCCGCGCTCGAGCTCGTCCGGCGTGAGGGGACGGGCGTCGTCGTCTATCAGCAGCAGGAGGGGCGCGGCATCGGGATCGTGAACAAGGTGCGTGCCTATGCCCTGCAGGACCGCGGCCTCGACACGGTCGAGGCCAATCTCGCGCTCGGCTTCGCGCCCGACGAGCGCTCCTACGAGCTGTGCGCCGCGGCGCTCCGCGACCTCGGCGTCACGCGAGTGCGCCTGATGTCGGACAACCCCGACAAGCTCCGCGCGCTCGAGGAGGCGGGCATCGACGTCGTCGAGCGCGTCGCGCTGCGAGTCGACCCGCACGAGGGTTTCGCGAGATACTTGGCGACGAAGCGAGACAAGATGGGTCATCTGGTCGGCGTGTGAGACCAGCGACGAGGAGGCTGCTGCGATGTCGTACCGAGACGAAGAGATCGAGGGCGCTGACGGGCTGAAGGACGGGGAGATGCGACAGGTCCGCGCGGGAGAGACGGACCTGCTCCTCGCGCGCGTGAACGGCCAGTTGCACGCCGTCGGGGCCTTCTGCCCGCACTACCACGCGCCGCTCGCCGACGGCGTCCTCGAGGGCACCCGCCTCGTCTGTCCCTGGCACCAGGCCTGCTACGACGTAACGAACGGCGCGCTCCTCGAGCCGCCCGCCCTCGACGGCCTCGCCGTCTTCGAGGTCGCGGAGGAGAACGGGCGCGTGACGGTCCGCGTGCCGGCGGACGCGGAAGACCGGCGCACACCCGCGATGGCGGCGGCCGACACGAACGAGGACGGCCGCACCTTCGTCGTCGTCGGCGCCGGGGCCGCGGGCTACGCGGCGGCGCAGACGCTACGGGAAGAGTCCTTCCGCGGACGCGTCGTGATGGTGACCAGCGAGAAGAGGCTGCCGTACGACAGGCCCAACCTCAGCAAGGACTATCTCGCCGGCACCGCCGAGCCCGAGTGGATGCCGCTCAGGCCGGACGAGTTCTACGAGGAGAACGGTATAGAGGTCATGCTCGGCCGCGAGGTCGTGTCGCTCGACGCGCAGGCGAAGACGATCACGTTCGACGGCGGCGAATCCATCTCCTACGATGCTGCCCTCGTGGCCACGGGCGGCGCGGCGCGAAGGCCGCCGATCCCCGGCGTCGACCTCGGCGGCGTCTTCACGCTTCGCAGCTTCGACGACGCCGACGCGATCGTCGCGGCCGCCGCCGGTACCTCCCGCGCGGTCGTCGTCGGTGCGAGCTTCATCGGCATGGAGACGGCCGCCAGCCTCAGGGCGCGCGAGCTCTCGGTCACGGTCGTCGCGCCCGAGTCGGTGCCGTTCGACAAGACGCTCGGCCCCGAGATCGGCTCGATGCTCCGCACGCTCCACGAGGAGCACGGCGTTCGCTTCGAGCTCGGCGCCGCCGTCGCGTCCTTCGAGGGCGACGGTGCCGTCCGCACCGTCGTGCTCGACGACGGGAGACGCATCGACGCCGACCTCGTAGTCCTCGGCGCGGGCGTTCGGCCGGTGACGGGCTTCGTGCGGGGGGTGCAGCTCCACGACGACGGGAGCCTCGTCGTCGACGAGGGCCTGCGCGCGGCCGAAGGCCTCTACGCGGCCGGCGACGTCGCCCGCTTCACCGACCCGCGCACGGGCGAGTCGACGCGCATCGAGCACTGGCGCACGGCCGAGCAGCAGGGACGGACCGCCGCGCGCAACATGGCCGGACGCAACACCCCATACACGGCCGTGCCCTTCTTCTGGACAAACCAGTATGGCGAGGGCGTACAGTACGTCGGCCACGCGTCTCGCTGGGACGAGGTCCTCGTCGAGGGCGACGTCGCCGGGCGCGATTTCCTCGCGGTCTACGTGCAGGACGGCCGGATCGTCGCCGCCGCTGGCAGCGGACGCGACGCACAGATGGGCGCGTTCGCCGAGTCGCTGCGGCTCGGCCGACTTCCGTCGCCCGACGTCGTGCGCGCTGGGCCCGTCGACTGGCTCGCGATCATGAAGGGCTGACGGGGCCCAGGAGGACTACCGATGCTTTCGTTCGAAACACACCGCGAGTGCGAGGCGCTCTCGGGGCTCATGCGCGGCGGACTGTGCGCGCAGCTCACGGCGCGCGCGGGCCGTCGCTACGACGCCGATCAGATCGTCTACCACATGGGCGACGAGGCGCACACGATCTACTACCTGCGCGCCGGGCTCGTGAAGCTCACCGCGCTCTCGCCCGACGGGCGCGAAGTCATCCTCGACATCCAGAAGCCGGGCGGCATCTTCGGCCTCTTCTGCCTGTGCGGGGCGCCCCGCGGCGAGATGGCCGTCGCCATGGAGCCGAGCGAGATCGTCGAGATCACCCTCGTCGAGCTCGTCGGCCGCCTGCAGGAGAGCCCGGAGGCGCTGACGGGCTTCCTCGCCACTGTCTGCCAGCGGCTCGCGAAGGCCTACGACACGATCCAGGAGCTCTCGTTCGAGAACCTGCCCGCGCGCCTCGCCCGAACGCTGCTTCGGCTCGGCGAGGAGATAGGCCACGAGACCGAGCGCGGCGTCGAGCTCGAGCACCACATCACCCAGGAGGAGCTCGCGCAACTGCTCTCGGCCCGTCGCGAGGTCGTCTCGACTGCGCTCGGCCGCATGCGAGAGCAGGGTCTGGTCGAGTACAGCCGCAAGGGAAAGCTCACGATCAACCCCAAGGCGCTCGCCGCCTTCGTCGACGGATGACCCGAAGCGCCCCGCTCGCCTGTAAACCTTCTTCACCAATCCCGCAAAATCGGCGTCAAGCTATTTGACGCCTCTCTATCCGCTTTATTTACTGAAGTTCCAGCGGCGGCAGGCTGGCTATCACCTCGGACGCCTCTCCGGGGTGTTAAGTTGATTGTCGCTTCCGGAGTCTCCAGTCGAGCCGCTTCCACCCCTTAAGTCTCTTGTTCGCCGTCGGTTAGCGTTTAGCCCTCCGTGATGGCCCGAAACTTGCACTCGCGGGACCGTCTGCTGGGCCAAGTGGGTTCGGGTTTCAAGCGCGATATCAAAAACACAACCGGTCTGGAAGGGTTTGCCTCCCGGAGGAGACGCAATGAAGAAGACTGCTCTGTTCGCGTTGTTCGCTTTGGCTCTTATGCTGGTCGCGGGACCGACGTTCCCGTCGCAGGCGCACAGCGGTGTGGATCTCACGCTCGAGACCCCCGAGGCCGATGCCGGACAGTCGGCGGGCGCGCTCCTGTCCCCCGACAACCTCTGGGAGACGGTCGATTCGAAGACGCTCGAAGGATACCCGTCGGACTTCAAGGTGAAGACCGGCTATTTCGGCGTCTACCACCTGAACGACGCGGCGATGAAGGCGCAGCTCGGCCGCGCCCCGGTGGAGTTCACCGAAGCGGGTAAGGCCCCGGACGTGCGGATCACCCTCCCGATGCCCGACGGGACCTTCCAGTCGTTCCGTGTCTGGGAGTCCTCCATCATGGAGGCCCCGCTCGCGGCCGAGTATCCCGAGATCAAAACGTACATGGCCCAGGGGATCGACGACCCGACGGCTACGGTGCGGCTCGACACGACACCCCTGGGCTTCCACGCACAGGTGCTCTCGACGGGCCGCACCGTCTATATCGATCCCTATAAGGGCGGCGACACGGCGCGCTACATCAGCTACGACAAGAAGGGCCTCCGGAACAACGGGAAGCGCTTCCAGTGCCTGGTCGAGGACACGGTCGACGCACTCGGCGACGACGTCGAGAAGGGCGCGACGGGGCCCGTGGCCGTCTATACGAACGGCGGGACCCTGCGCACCTACCGGCTCGCCGAGGCGTGCACGGGCGAGTACGCGACGGCCATCTGCAACCACAACGGCGTCGCGGTGACGGTCGCCAACACGATGTCGGCGGTCACGACGACGATCAACCGCGTCACCGGCATCTACGAGCGCGAGGTGTCGATCCGGATGGTGCTGATCGCCAACAACTCCTCGATCATCTACACCAACGCGAGCACGGACCCGTACACGAACACGAACGCCAACTCGCTCCTCACCCAGAACCAGTCGACGTGCGACTCGGTGATCGGCTCGGGCAACTACGACATCGGCCACGTCTTCAGCACGGGCGGCGGCGGCCTCGCGGGCCTCGGCGTCGTCTGCAGCAGCACGCGCAAGGCGCAGGGCGAGACCGGCTCGAGCAGCCCCTGGGGCGACGGCTTCGACGTCGACTACGTGGCGCACGAGATGGGCCACCAGTTCGGCGGCAACCACACCTTCGTCGGCACGCAGGGCAGCTGCTCGGGCAACGGCAACGCCTCGACGGCCTACGAGCGCGGCAGCGGCTCGACCATCATGGCCTACGCCGGCATCTGCGGCACCGACGACCTCCAGCCGCACTCGGACGACTACTTCCACAGCATCTCGCTCAACGAGATCACGAACTACATGACGGGCGGCGGCGCCTGCTCGGTCAACACCTCGAGCGGCAACACGACCCCCACCCTCACGATCGGCTCGAACTACACGGGCGTGCCCGTGGGGACGCCTTTCACGCTCACGGCCCAGAGCGCGAGCGACGCGAACGGCGACACGCTGACCTACTGCTGGGAGGACTGGCAGACGGGCAGCGCCTGCAAGTACCGCCCGCGCCCGCCCACGACGAGCCCCTCGCGCACGATCCCGCAGATGAGCGACGTGCTCGCCGGCAGCAACTCGACCGCGTGGGAGACGACGGCGACGCAGGCGACCGGTTCGGCGAGGACCTTCCGCTGCACCGTCCGTGACAACCGCGCCGGCGGCGGCGGCTACACGAGCGCCACGATGACGGTCACCTTCGTGGCCGGGGCCTTCTCGGTCAGCGCGCCGAACACCGCGGTCAGCTGGGCCGGCAACACGAGCCAGACCGTTTCGTGGACGAAGGGCGGGAGCACGGCCGCCAACGTCAAGATCAGCCTCTCGACCAACGGCGGCACGACGTGGACCACGCTCGTCGCGAGCACGGCCAACGACGGCAGCGAGGCGGTCACGGTCCCCAACACGCCGAGCACCCAGTGCCGGATCAGGGTCGAGCCGACCGACAACATCTACTTCGACGTCTCGGACGTCAACTTCACGATCACGAGCGGCGGCGGCGGGACGCCCCCGGCGGCGCCCTCGGGCCTGACCGCGACGGCGGTCTCCTCGTCCGCCATCAACCTCGCGTGGACCGACAACGCGAGCGACGAGACCGGCTTCAAGATCGAGCGCAAGACCGGCGTGGGCGGCACCTACGCGCAGATCGGCACGGCGGGCGCCAACGCCACGACGTTCCCCGACTCGGGCCTGGCGGCCTCGACCACGTACTACTACCGCGTCCGCGCCAACAACGCGTTCGGCGACTCGGGCTACTCCAACGAAGCCAACGCGACGACGCAGACGGGCGGCGGCGGCGGCGACACGCCGATCAGCTGCGGCGCGTCCCTCAACGGCACGCTCTCCTCGGGCGACGTGTTCTCGACCGTTCGCACGACGAGCAAGGCAGACTTCTACACCTTCTCCGGGACGGCCGGCGCGACCGCGACGATCACGATGGTGAAGACGGGCGCCTCGACGCTCGACACCTGGCTCGTGCTCAAGGACCCGTCGGGCACGGTCGTCGCGCAGGACGACGACGGCAACGGCAGCACCAACTCGCTGATCAACAACGTCACGCTCTTGGCCACCGGCACCTACAGGATCGAGGCGACCTCCTACTACGCCAGCACCAACGCGAACGGGCTGGGCGACTACACCATCACGCTGACCTGCGGCAGCGGGCCCGTCACGCTCCTCAACGAGGGCGCGGAGAGCGGGGCCAGCGGGTGGACGACCTCGACCAACGTGACGGGCAACAACTGGGTGCTCGCGGCCAATGGGCGGCGCACGGGCGCGAACGGCTTCCGCACGGCCAACGACACCACCTACGTCAACAACCTTGACCAGAGTCTGATCTCGCCGGCCTTCAGCCTGACGGGTAAGACCTCGGCGACGCTCACCTACTACTTCAAGCACAGCACCGAGTCCGGCTACGACTTCTTCCGCGTCGAAGTCTCGACCAACGGCGGCACGAGCTGGACGAGCCTGTCGAGCACCTCGGGCGCCTCGAGCGGCTTCTCGCAGACGGCGGGCTCCGGCTTCGCGCCGCAGAAGACGATCAGCCTGACACCCTACGTCGGCAACGCCAACGTGAAGATCCGCTTCCGCCTGACGAGCGACGTCAGTATCACGGGCTGGGGCGCGGCCGTCGACGACATCGTCGTCACCGCGCAGTAGTCTCGGTCTGCCCCCGAGCCCCCGGGGCCCGCGAATCTTCGGATTCGCGGGCCCCGCTCTGTTTTACAGGACTTTTACGCTCGTAAGGCGCCGGAGGTGGTTTAATGGGGGCCTCGCCCGTACAAAAGAGGGAGGACCCGAATGAGAACAGCTTCCGCAGTGTTGTCACTAGAGAGGTCGAGCCCTTATCGGGCGATCTTCTGGGGCGGTCTGATTGCAGGGATCCTGGACATCACCTTCGCGTTCGTCTTCTACGGAATGCTCGGGGCGACTCCGATCAGGATCCTGCAATCGATCGCCAGCGGCCTGCTGGGCGCGGACGCCTACCAGGGCGGTTTCGCGACCGCGGCGCTCGGCACGGCGCTGCACTTCTTCATCGCGACTGTGGCGTGCACGGTGTACTACGCGGCGAGCCGCAGGCTGGAGTTCATGGTGAGGCACGCCGTTCTCGCGGGGATGGCGTACGGCGTCGTGGTGTGGCTGGTGATGAACCTGATCGTGATCCCGCTCTCGGCGTTCCCGAGGCACGGGTTCTCGGTCCTGACGGTCGTCGCCGGCATAATCGCCCACATGTTCTGCGTCGGGCTCCCCATCGCGCTCTCCGTCCGCCGGCATTCCTGAGGCTGGCGTCACGTTGATTGAAAGCCAGCAGGGCGCAAGAAGGTAGCGAGGGGTAGAGGCGCCCCGAGCGTCAGCGAGCACGCCGCAACCGTTCCCCGACGCGGGTTGCGGCCGTCTCGCTGACGCTCGCCGTCCTCACACCTCGCTACCGTCTCGCGCCCTGCGGACTTTCGATCTGGCGCACCTGGACGGACGGCCCACCAAGATCCGAAGTGAACGGGTAACGGACCGCATGCGGGCGAGACGCCCGCGCTCCCAGTACGCTGCGCGCAGGAATCGATTCGCGCCCTGCGCGCAGCGTACTGGGAGCGCGGGCATCGTGCCCGCAGGCCTCTCGCTGCCCGCGCACTCCGGCCTTTGCGCTTTGACAGGACGGACGCGGTTTGAGACGCTACGTGGGGCACACAGACACACTTCGAGTCGGAGGGTCAGAGATGATCTCGATCCATGGCCTTCTCGCCTGCGCGCCAGCCCGTGCACTCGGTCTCTCGCTCATACTCGTTCTCCTCGCCGCCCCCAGCCGCGTCGCCGCCCAGGAGAAGTCCCAGGCCGCGACTCCGGGCGCCGACTGGACCGAGCGCTCGAAGACAGCGAAGACCGTCGCGGACGAGCGCGCCTTCGCGTCCCTCGCTAAGCTCCACGAGCGCAACTACGCCGACGAGGCGTTTCGCGGGACAGGTTTCTTCGGGTGTGCGTACATAGAACGTGTGCCCGACGATCCCCGCGACGCGCTGTGCGCGCTCGGGCTCGACGCCGTGCCCGCGCTCGTCGAGGCCCTCGCCGACAACCGCGAGACCAAGACCGTGACGGTCACGGAGATCGCACTCCGCGTCGAGGAGAAGACGTGGAAGGTGAACGAGCTCGTCGCCCGGATCCTCGTCGACGTGTGCGGACGCGACTTTGCGACCGGCTCCGAGGAGAATCTACGATCCCTCGCCTACTTCGACGGCGATCCGGCGTTCGTCCCGGCCTTCCAGCGCCTCGTCCTCGACTGGTACCGATCGAACAAGGATGCGACCGAAGTCGAGCGGCGGATCGCCTTGCTCGAAGACTCGTTCATCCGAAATCGACTCGACGCCGCCGGGAGCGCTACCTGAACGCGAACGTCGACGCCCGCGCGGCGCTATTCACCCAGCGTGCGCGTGATCGGCGCGATCGTGACCCGCTCGTCGGCCATCCGGTTGTCGAGCGCGAAGTCGTCGATGGCCACGATCGTCCACCGCCCGCCGTGGATGCGGTCGAGGCGAGCCGCGATCTCGAAGAAGCTGAGGCCGGGGTTTCCGTCGACGTGATAGACGCCCGCGGCGCCGCGCTCCATCAGGTCGAGGAGCGCGTCGGCGGTGTCGCGCAGGAACGAGCACGCGGGAAACCAGCGGGTGCTGGCGCGGACCTCGCCGTCCCGGGCGTGCGTGTCGGCGAGGTAGGTGAGCATCGTGTTCTTGCCCGGCGCCTCGCCGATCTGCCACCCGAGGCGGGCAATCAGGGCGCCCGGGTTCGCGGCGGCCACGCGCCGCTCGCACTCGATCTTGTAGCGGCCGTATTCGTCGGTCGCGTCCGGCTCCGCGTCGGGCCGTAGCGGCGCGGGCCCGCGGCCCGAGAAGACCGACACCGAGCTCGTGAACAGAAAGCCGAGGCCGCCCCGCTCGCACGCCTCGGCGAGCGTCTCGGCCCACACCGGGCTCCCCGTCGCGGCGTGCACGACCCAAGTGGGCGCGACCTCGGCGACGAACGCGCGGACCGCGGTCGGGTCGTCCGGCGAGACGCGCGATCGGTCCCACGCGACGACCTCGTGGCCCGCCGCCGCGAGCCGCTCGGCGACGACGGGGGCGACCGTGCCGTTCACTCCTGTGACGAGAGCCTTCACGTGTCGACCGCGCTCCGCACCCTTCGCGTCATCGCGTCTCTCCCGGCCGGCCGCCGCCCGTCCACTTGAGGACCGCGATCGCGAGCACCTGGGCCAACGTCAGCGCGTTGGCGACTACCACCGGCGTCGAGGCCGTCATGAGCCCGTAGATCAGCCAGAGCAGGACCCCGGCGAGGAACAGGCCGAGCATCGCGTACGAGAGGTCGTGACCCCCAGACTTCCACGTGCGCACCAGCTGCGGAACGAACGCCCCGGTGGTGAGCGCCGCGGCGACGAGCCCGAGAGCGTCAGCGTGTGCCGAGAGCATGCCTCGATCTCCCTTCAGAACATGCGCAGTATCGCGTCGCCGGCCGCATTCTGTCCAATGGTGACTTTTCATCTTCGTGATAACCTGTCGTTATGGATATAACCCGCCTTCGCTCGTTCGCCGCGCTCGCTGACCGGCTCCACTTTGGCCAGACGGCGCGCCTGCTCCACCTCAGCCAGCCGGCTCTCAGCAAACAGATCCGTGCGCTCGAGGACGAGGTCGGGGCCCCGCTCTTCGACCGCGACCGTCACGGCGTGCGGCTCACGAGCGTCGGCCGCGTGCTCGCCGAGGAGGCGCGCGCGATCGTGCGCCAGTCCGATGCGGCCCTCGACCGCGCGCGGCGCGCGGCGCGCGGCGAGGTCGGACGGCTCTCGATCGGCTTCGGGTCCTCGACCCTCACGCTGGTCCCGCGCGTGATCTCGCGCTTCCGGCGGCTCTACCCCGACGTCGCGATCACGCTCCGAGACATGTCCACGCTCAGCCAGATAGAGGAGCTCAACTCTGGGAGTCTGGACATCGGGTTCGTGCGCCTCCCGGTCGGCGACGGCCTCCGCTCGCGCCCGGTGATGAGCGAGCGCCTCGTGCTGGTGCTCTCGGCGGAGCACCCGCGGGCCGCGAGCGTGCGGAGGCTGAAGGACGTCGCCGACGAGCCGTTCATTCAGCTGCAGCGCCAGCTCAGCCCGAGCCTCCACGACCACGTGCTCGCGCTCTGCGCGAGTCAGGGCGTCTACCCGACGGTGATCCAGGAGGCGAGCGAGTTCCCGACGATACTAGCGCTGGTCGCCGCGGGGCTCGGGGTGGCGCTCATCCCCGAGTCGGCGCTGCGGACGCGCTTCGAGGACATAAAGACCGTCCGTATGAGCGCCCGCGAGGCGGCCTGGCAGGTCGGCGTCGCGTGGAGGGAGGGGCGCGGCGAAGTGCTGCGGGACGCGCTGCTCGACCTGCTGAGCCAGGAGCTGTGACGCGCTCACTTGAGCAGGCCGAGGTTGCCGACGATGCGTCGGATGGCCTTCCTATCGCCGACCAGGGCGACGCCCACGTACCTGAGCGTCTGCGGCGCCGCGAGTGCGACCGCCTCGCGCAACGCGCGATAGTCGGTTGTCCGCTGTCCTTGCTCGGGGAAGTCGACCACGTCGCATCCCGCCTCCAGCCCTTTGCGCCGGATGGCGGAGAGCGCGTCCCGTGAGGCGGCAAGGACGGCGATACCCAGCGGAATCAGGCCCGGGTGCGGAAAGCCGGACGCGTCGACGAGGGGCTCGCCCACGAGGACTGGGTGCCGCTGTCCGACCGTGAGCCCGATGACAGCCGCGGCGTTGGCGGCCCAGCCGGCGGGAAGGGACTCGTCCACGACGAGAACGCAGTAGGTCGGCGTGGCGGGCAGCGTGGAGGGGAGGCGTTCTTCGGCGGGCTCACTCATGATTGGGTCTCCTGCGTCGGGATCAGGTAGAGGGTCGCTTCGGCTTCGGCGACGAGCGGCCCGTCGTCGGCATCGCAGCGAGCCTCCGCGCGGGCGATAACGAGACGCCGACGGCGCTCGATCGTCCGACCCCGAATGACGAGTGAGGAGCCGATGGCGACGGGCCGGCGGAAACGCGCTTCGACCCGGGCTGTGACCCCGAAAAGGCCCTGGTAGTGGAGCGCCCAGCCGACGGCCTCGTCCATCAGGGAGAACAGGACACCCCCATGCAGAAGCCCTGGCCAACCGCTGTGCTCGTCGCGCGCCTCGTAGACGGCTCGACTCCCGTCCGTACCGTCGGGCGCGAACGGCACCCCCAGACCGTTGATGTTGTCCGGCCCGCACACATAGCAGCGCGTCGTCTTGGGGCCTAACCGGAGGCTGATCGCATCTGGATTCATCGGAATCTCTGTTCAATACTAAACGTTCAGGATGGGATTCGAGACGGCAGCCGGAGCCTGTAACCTTGGCGACGCGTCAGGTAGCGAGCCGGTCGAGGACCTGCGCCTTGAGTTCGCCGATCATCGCGCCGAGCCGAAGGCGTTTGTTCGCCGCGCACTGCCCGGTGGCCCCGGAGAGCGAGCCGAGGAGGGTCGCCGCCACGAGCTGCGCGTCGGCGTCGGCGGC
>JADMIO010703416.1_pt1 | contig 15689 bp, 11 predicted proteins | sample 8958161 | NCBI WGS metagenome assembly JADMIO01 (sample SAMN16585339, study PRJNA669376) | soil metagenome | isolation source: Crop rotation soil | place: USA: Cullars Rotation, Alabama | collected 2011
CCCTGCGCCGAACTCACCGAGGGGCGGCCACGGAGGGCCGCCCCTACAGTTCGTTCCGAGGTGTCTTATTGGAGTTTCACGCTTTCGGTGTTTCCACCGCAGACGATGACGCCCACGCGTTCGCCGGGGGCGGGTTTGTAGCGGCCGGAGAGGAGGCTGGCGAAGGCCGTGGCGCCGCCGGGTTCGGCGATGATGCGCGTCGCTTCCCACAGTGTCTTTTGTGCGTGGAGGATTTCTTCGTCAGACACAAGTAACGAGCTCTGCACAAATCTCTGCGCGATCGGAAACATCTGTTGCCCAACCTGCCGCGGCGCGAGCGAATCCGCCGCAACACCACCCGCCGGCGAATCAACCGGTCGACCAGCTTTCAACGCAAGCTGAAGCGTCGGCGCCTCGGTTGGCTCGATCGAAACAATCTTGACCCGATCCTGATACCACGCCGCAACACCACCAATCAGCCCGCCACCACCAACCGCGACGAGCAGCGAATCGATCTCCGGATCCTGCTCCTCAAGCTCCAATCCAAGCGTCCCCTGTCCCAACAGCGTCTCATCGCCTTCGTACGCATGAATCGGCAGCGCACCCGATTCCTTCGTCCACGCTTCACTCGCCTCGAGCGACTCCGCATAACGATCCCCAGCAATGATTAACTCCGCACCACACCTGCGAATGCGATCGCGCTTCGCGGGAGACGCAACTGACGGAACAAAGATCGTCGCCGGCTTACCGAGCGTCATCGCCGCGAATGCCACCGCAGCTCCATGATTGCCACCAGACGCAGCGACAACCCCAGCCTCCGGAACCTCGCGCGTCAACATATTCGTGAACGCACCACGCGCCTTGAACGATCCGGCATGTTGGAACAGTTCGAGTTTGAAAACGATCTTGAACGGCTCGAGTCCAAACTCAGAACCATCGACTTCAAGAGTCGGCGTGCGGCGAATGTATGGTCTAATCACGCGCTCAGTTGCTTGAATGCGCTCGCGCGAAAGCTCGGTTATTTGATTCATGTGTGTAATCTGATAGCATCCCCGGCATCATGAGCACAACTACCGACTCCCTGACAGGCGAAGAGATCGTAGAACTCTGTCGCCGCCACACACTCTTTGAATGGTCCGCCCAGGCCGCTGTCGATCCGATTCCAGTCGATCGCTCCAAAGGCATTTACTTTTGGACTCCCGAAGGCAAGCGCTTCATCGATTTCAACAGTCAATTGATGTGCGTGAACATTGGTCATGGCGACGAGCGCGTCATCAACGCCATCAAGGACCAAGCGGACAAGCTTGCTTACGCAAATCCGTTTATGGCGACTGAAGTGCGCGGTCGCTTGAGTGCAAAACTTGCCGAAATCACACCGGGCGACATCGACACGTTCTTCTTTACGAACGGCGGCGCCGAAGCGACCGAGAACGCGATTCGCATCGCACGGCTTTATAGCGGTAGACACAAGATCGGCGCGCGCTATCGCGGTTATCACGGCGGCACTGCGGGCTCGTTGACATTAACAGGCGATCCGCGTCGCTGGGCAGCAGACCCAGGCATTCCGGGTGTCTTTCGTATTCCTGATTTTTACCACGGCATTCAAAGAGGTTGGGACACTACAGAAGAAGTGCTAGCACGCACGGAAGAAGTGCTCGAGCTCGAGGGAGCAAAAACGATCGCAGCGCTGATCGTCGAGCCGGTGACAGGCACGAACGGTGTTCTGATTCCGCCGGATGGTTACATGCAGGGCCTGCGTGATCTTTGCGACAAGTACGGCATCCTCTTGATCGCCGACGAAGTGATGGCGGGTTTCGGGCGCACAGGCGAGTGGTTCTCAGTTGATAACTGGAAGGTCGTGCCGGATCTGATCACGATGGCGAAGGGACTGACGAGCGCATACGTAGCACTCGGTGCGGTGGGCATGCGACGCCAGATTGCCGATCACTTCAAGAACAACGTCTTCTTCGGTGGTCTTACTTACAACAGTCATCCACTCGCGTGTGCCGCAGGACTCGCGACGATTGCAGTTTATGAAGAAGACAACTTGATCGAGAATGCGCGTCGGATGGGTGCGGTGATGCGTGGCCTGATGGAAGATCTCGAACAGCGGCATCCGTCAGTGGGCGCGACACGAAACATCGGACTGTTTGGAATTTTCGAGCTCATTCGAAATCGAGAGACGCGCGAACCGATGGCGCCGTTCAATTCAGCGTCACCGGAAATGCAGGCGCTTGGAAAGTTCTTCCGTCAGGAAGGTTTGTATACAATAGTTCGCTGGAACACCTTCTTCACGAACCCGCCGCTTTGCATCACTGAAGATCAGTTGCGGGAGGCGTTTGCGATCATAGATAAAGGCCTGGAGATCACAGACCAAGCAGTAAAGTAAGCCGCGGATGAACGCGGATGAACGCGGATCTGAATTCAGATCTGTGTTATCCGCGTTTATCTGTGGCTGAAAGGGCCTTAGCAGGTGTTATTCGATAGCGTAGGAACGCGCCTACACCACCCAACCGCTCGAGTCGCGCGCTGTCCTCGATGAACGTGACTCGCGCCGACGAAAGCACGTTCGCACGTCGCACCAGTTCATCAGCGACCGCTCGCTCGTCCAACTCCTCCGGCAGCGGCTCCTCATTCCTGTAAAGCTCCAGCACTTTCTGGACTTCGTCCTTGTCGAACTGAATCGCATCCGGTTTGGCCGCGATCAGCATCTCTTCAACCTGGCCATTCGATAACGCGGCCAGCGTGTCCACAACACCCGCAACGCCGAGATCGTCACCACGATACTCATTCAACAACCGCTCGACTTTCTCCATATCGGTGAGCGAGTCATGTCGCTTAAATAAATCCAACGACGTTTCGAGCACTTCATGTTGCGGCGTATCGATCCCAAGATTGACAGCGTCAATAACTTTCTCCGTCAACTCCTTCGACATCTGCTCGCGAAGCAAAGGAATCACCACCGCTTCATCACCGGCGAGGATCACGTCCTCGATCTCTTCTTCACGCACAATTTTTTCGAGCATCTCCACGACTTCTTTCGCGTGTTGCAGATGATAATTTTTCTCCTGACGCTGGTAGCGCGCCTGCGCCCATCCGCCTACCTTTGTGTGCTTCGTTTTCACGTTTTCCACCTGCTCGCGTTCCACCGCACGTCCGGCTGCGAAGACAAAGATCTCGGCGCGATTGGTATCGGCAAGCACGACCGCGTAACGCCTGTATTGATCGTTGAGACGAGCGAGCGGATAGAGATGCGGACGATCGGAGACAAATAACCGGTTGCGCTCGAATGGCGCGTCAAACTGTCCAACTTCAAACCAGTCGTTCCACGCGGAGCAGGCGAAGATGGCGAGTCCCTGGATCGACGGAGGCACTTCACCTTCGAGATAACGAACGATGCGGACAAAATCTTCTTCGAAACTCTTTTGTTCGTCCGATTGGTTCTCGTAAGACTTCGAGCGTTCCGACAGTTGCTTACGGACGAACGGGAGAAAGTTCTGCTGTCCGTGCTGATCGGCACGCGCGTCGAGATAGAGACTGATTACGGGCGCCGGCACTGGTTCAAAATCGAGAAGGTATTGGAATAATTTCTCCGGTATCCTGGTTTTCTTTGGTTCATTTTCCATATCGATCTCCGCCTTACTTGTTCTGATTACATACGTATCCGTCCGCAGCAGATCTGTAGAAGCACGTACGGTTCCACGGAGCACGAGTTGCGTGGGTCAAGACATGCTTACAGGAAAAGACATCGTAAAGATCACCGCACTCGCAACTGGCGCTTTCGTTCTCAAATCGACTCTCAGCCGCTTCTTCGAGTACGACCTACGTAACAAGACAGTGCTGATCACTGGCGGATCGAGAGGACTCGGACTCGTCATGGCGCGTGAGTTTGCTCGCGAAGGTGCACGACTCGTGCTCTGCGCGCGGGATGAGCAGGAATTACAACAGGCTAAGACAGACGTCGAGAGCCTTGGCGCCGAGGTGATGACCGTCGTCTGCGATGTCACTGATCGGCAAGCAGTGAACGAGATGATCGCAGGGGTGAACGAGGTCGATGTCCTTGTTAACAATGCCGGCGTCATTCAAGTCGGACCGTTAGAAGTGATGACCGTGGAAGATTTCGAACACGCGATGCAAGCGCACTTCTGGGGTCCACTCAACACGATTCTCGCCGTCCTGCCGTCGATGCGTCAGAAGAAGTCCGGGAGAATCGTCAACATCAGCTCGATCGGCGGGAAAGTCAGTGTTCCACATCTCGTTCCGTACAGCGCTAGCAAGTTCGCCCTAGTCGGCCTCTCAAAAGGACTGCGTGCGGAGTTGTTGAAAGACGGGATCACCGTCACGACTGTTTGTCCCGGTTTGATGCGCACCGGAAGTCCGCGCAATGCCGATTTCAAGGGTAAGCATCGCTACGAGTATGCGTGGTTCAGCATTAGCGATTCGATGCCGCTGCTTACAGTCAGTGCTGAAAACGCTGCGCGACAGGTTGTTCGTGCGTGCAAACGCGGTCAGGCTGAACTCATCATTTCTGTCCCGGCAAAACTAGCGGCGACATTCGACGCGCTATTCCCGGAAATGATGTCCCAAATGCTCGGCCTGGCGAATCAGTTGTTGCCTGCTCCGGGTGGAGTGGGAGCACAGAATGTGAAGGGGCGACAAAGCACTTCAGCCTGGTCGCCATCGTGGCTCACGACGCTGAGTGAAGAGGCGGCACTGCGAAATAATGAGGTGCAACATTGATCCGTGCCTTATCGCGTGTGCGTTTTTGCGTTTCCGGTGCGCAGTTTATGGAGTTTATGTCACAGCACGATCTATTCGTTGACCCTCGAAAGGTACGCTTCTAAAATCAACCGCACACAACGCACCAGTGCGATTTGTTTTGCCCACAAGTATCTCCCCCCACTTGTAAACGGCCGTAAATTCAAAACCCGGCGAGCGGTGTGTTTATTCTCAGGTTAGAACTAGAACAAGGAGGAGGGGTTCATGTCCCGATTTAGCAAACACATTCTGGCGCTCGCCGCGGTATTCGTCATGGCCGGCGTCAGTGCAACGGTGCGGGCCGACACCATCAACATTGTTGGGGTAAACTCAGGCCAAGCGTCTACTGCAACAGTAGTATGCGAGTTCAACTCACAAACCAACACATTTACTTTCACCATCACGAACACGTCGGCTATTACGTCGCCCGGCTCGACTTCGACGATCACCGGCATCGGATACGACTTGCCACCGCTGGGCAATGCAAGCGCGTCCGGTCTGAACGGTTTTTCGGGTCAGCAGGCGCCGAGCCTGACGTCAACTTTCAACTTTACTGACGCCGACTTAGGCAACGTACCGGCTGGCTTCAACAATGTGGTGCTCGACTTCGGTTTCACCACAGGACCTTCCGGTAACTTTAACGGCGGTTCCGTAAACGACGGACTGTTACCGGGTGAGAGCGCCTCGTTCACCGTTACGGGAGCGGCGTTCACTGGATTCACGGAAACACAAATTTGCAATGCCATCTTTGTGCGATTCCAGAATGTACCAGGCGTCGGAAGCGATGTGGGTACGCCAGGCTCACAAGTACCGGAACCATCGTCCATCTTGTTGATGGGCAGCGCGCTACTGGGACTGGGTGGCTACGCACGTAAGAGATTGAAGAGACGAAACTAAAACTTTCACGCTTCAAAGAAATCACAAGAAGCACAAGGGATCAAATTCCTTTGTGCTTTTTTGTGCCTCAAATTCTACGAACTCGTTACTTTAAAGGTACGCTGACGTACTAAGTGCTCCTATTAACAACAACTAAACTACTTACATCGCGGCATCATGTTTGCCATGAGAGTTAAATGTGACGGAAAAGGTTTGCAGGACGGTTGAGAAACAAACAGACAGAGAGTTTGTTGTATTGAATTAAGGCGAGAGTCCCCAACTCAAATCTAAATGGTTTAATGGGACAGCAGTAACCAACCCATATTGGCTGGGTGGAACAACAACTTCTCTAGCCCAGCCGGCCTTATACAAGTCGCAAGTGCGGGAATTCTCTCCACGCTCTTCGTGCGCGCGCGGGTTAGGTGCCGGTATCAGTGAAGTCAGGAAAGAACGATGACTAACAAAACAATATTATCTTCGATGTTGCCACCCGGTGGAACAACCGATCTGGTTTGCTTTTCCCACCTGCGCTGGGACTTTGTTTACCAACGTCCCCAACATCTCTTGAGCCGCTCCGCTAAAAGTCGTCGAGTCTTCTTTGTAGAAGAACCTGTGTTTGGTAACTGCTCCATGCGCCTTGTAGTGCGCGAAGCAGAACCGGGCGTGCGCGTAGCTGTGCCGCATTTGCCCGAGGGACTGAGAAGCGAAGTGGCGATCAATGCCGTCATGAAAGAGCTGACGCGCCAACTTTTCCTCGATTACGAGATTAACGACTACGTGTTCTGGTACTACACGCCGATGGCGCTCAGTTTCACCGATCGCTTCACTCCGGTCGCTTCTGTTTACGATTGCATGGACGAGTTGTCGGCGTTCAAAGGCGCCCACTCGCGTTTGCCTTTGTTGGAAAAGGAACTGTTCCGGCAAGTCGATCTGGTTTTCACCGGCGGGCAGACTTTATATGAAGCGAAGCGCAATCAGCACCCCGCAGTGCATGCGTTTCCGAGCAGTATCGACGCCGCACACTTTGGCAAAGCACGAAAGAAATTGAGCGATCCTGAAGATCAGGCGCACATTCCGCATCCGCGTCTCGGCTTTTTTGGCGTTATCGACGAACGGTTTGATATTGAGCTGCTCGACAAGGTTGCAGCACAGCGACCGGATTGGAACTTCGTAATGATCGGTCCAGTGGTGAAGATCGATCCGGAGTCGTTGCCGAAGCACGCAAACATTCACTACCTGGGCGGAAAGAAATACAGCGAGTTGCCGGACTACCTGGCCGGCTGGGACATCGCGCTCCTGTTATTTGCTCGCAACGAATCAACGCGTTTCATCAGTCCCACAAAGACGCCTGAATATTTAGCTGCCGGAAAGCCGGTCATCTCAACTTCGATCCGAGACGTCGTCAGACCGTATGGCGAGTTGAAGCTGGTTGAGATCGCCGACACGGCCGAAGACTTTATAGCGGCTGCGGAAAAGCTGCTCGCGAACAGTGGAGAGTCTGAATGGTTGAAGAGAGTTGACGCATTTCTGGAAAACATTTCCTGGGACAAAACCTGGGCAGAAATGTCTGAGTTGATTGACGAAGCTATCGAAAGAAGGCGACGACCTGCACGCTCGACCACATTGCCCATCAGCAGTGCGACCCAGCGAGCACGTGCAGGCGCAGGCACATAGATCTCATCTCGAACAAGGAGGGTTTCATGTAATGTTTGATTATTTGATTGTAGGCGCCGGCTTTGCCGGCAGTGTACTCGCTGAACGACTGGCTGCGGGCTCTAACAAGAAGGTTTTGCTTTGTGACAAGCGTCCACATATTGGTGGCAACGCTTACGATCATTACAACGAAGCAGGCATTCTCGTTCATAAATACGGCCCGCACATTTTTCACACGAACTCACGTGAAGTTTTTGAATATCTCTCGCGCTTTACCGAATGGCGCCCGTATCAACATCGCGTTCGCGCGAGTGTCGACGGACAGATCGTCCCGATTCCAATCAACCTTGACACCATCAACACTCTTTACGGTCTTAATCTGACCTCATTTGAAGTCGAAGAATTTTTTAAGAAAGTTGCGGAACCAGTTGAACGTATCCGCACGTCGGAAGACGTCGTCGTCGGTAAAGTGGGCAGGGAGTTGTATGAGAAGTTCTTTCGCAATTACACGCGCAAACAGTGGGGACTAGATCCGTCCGAACTGGATGCGAGTGTGACTTCGCGAGTACCGACACGCACCAATCGCGATGATCGTTACTTCACCGATACTTACCAGGCGATGCCGCTGCACGGCTACACGCGCATGTTTGAGAACATGCTCGATCACCGCAATATCAAGATCATGTTGAATTGCGACTATCGCGAGATAGAGAAAGACATTCCGTTCCGCGAGATGATCTATACGGGTCCAGTCGATTCTTATTTCGATTTCTGTTACGGAACATTGCCTTACCGGTCGCTCGAGTTTAAGCACGAAACTCACGACACCGCCGTTTATCAACAGGCGCCGGTGGTGAACTATCCCAACGAGCAGCTCTACACGCGCGTCACGGAGTTCAAGTATTTGACGGGCCAGGAGCACGCGAAGACGAGCATCGTGTACGAGTTTCCGAAGGCGCAGGGTGATCCGTACTATCCGGTACCCCGCAAAGAAAATGCCGACATCTACGCACGTTATAAAACTCTTGCTGATGGGACTAAGGGCGTGCACTTTGTTGGCCGGCTGGCGACGTACAAGTATTACAACATGGATCAGATTGTGGCTCAGGCACTCACGACCTACGGCAAGATCGCAGGTATGAAGAGGGTTGAGGCGATGGTCCATAGTCACGGCAATGGGAACGGAAACGGGAATGGCAACAGTCACACTCTCGTGCTTCCGGAGCGCGTGATTACTGTAGTGAATGGTTGATGATGGTTGAAATTTGGGCTGGTATTGAATGCACGGTCAACCGGGTTGGCGATCAGTTTTCCGACCAACTCGAGCGTAGCGGACATGCGTTACGCTTAAAGGACCTCGAGCGACTGGCAGATTTGGGTGTGCGGTGCCTGCGGTATCCGATTCTCTGGGAGCGAACTGCTCCCGAGAATCCGGATACCTTTGACTGGTCGTGGTCGGACGAACGGATGAGCACTCTCCAGCGACTCGGTATCAAACCGATCGTCGGACTTGTTCATCACGGCAGTGGACCTCATTACACGAATCTTCTCGATCCGGAGTTTCCTGAGAAGCTCGCGCACTATGCGGCGGCCGTCGCGCAGCGTTATCCATGGGTCAGTGATTACACACCCGTCAACGAACCTCTAACAACCGCACGCTTCAGTTGTTTGTACGGGCATTGGTATCCGCACAAAAGTGACTCGTTATCCTTTGCAAGGGCGTTGCTCGTCCAATGTCGCAGTGTTGTTTTAGCAATGCGTGCGATACGTGAGATCAATCCGACGGCGCGTTTGATTCAGACAGAAGATCTAGGAAAGACGTTCAGCACTCCGACGCTCGCTTACCAGTCGGACTTTGAGAACGAGCGTCGTTGGCTGACGTTTGATCTGTTATGCGGTCGATTGCTTCCGCATACTCCGATGTGGGATTACTTCCGTTGGCTTGGCATTGAAGAAGACGAGCTGGAGTGGTTTCTCGACAATCAAACATTGCCTGACTTGCTCGGCGTAAACCACTACATCACGAGCGAGCGCTTTCTGGACGAGCGAATCTCGAGATATCCGGCGCATTTTCAAGGCGGCAACGGTCGTCACGTTTATGCAGATGTCGAGGCTGTTAGAGTTTGTGCAACCGGAGTAGCTGGCCCACGCGCTATCTTGAGTGAGGCGTGGGAGCGATATCGCGTGCCGATTGCGGTCACTGAGGTCCATCTCGGTTGCACTCGTGAAGAACAGTTGCGCTGGGTGAAAGATGTTTGGACCGCGGCGGTCGAACTGCGCTCGCAGAATGTCGACGTCAGGGCGGTGACGGCGTGGGCCGCGTTTGGCGCGTTCGATTGGAATAGTTTGTTGACAGGCGACGCGGGTTGTTACGAGCCCGGTGTTTTCGATCTTCGTTCGCCAACTCCGCGGCCGACTGCGCTAGCGTCGATGATCAAGACACTCGCTTCCGGCGACTCATTCGATCATCCAGTGCTCGACACGCCCGGCTGGTGGCATCGTCTCGATCGCTTCTGTTATCCCATTCATCATCACGAGCAGGCGCTTTCACCAAATAGCAGAAGCGTGAAACGCGATGGCGGCGCGAGTCGTTGTCTTTTGATCACCGGAGCGACGGGTACACTCGGGCAGGCCTTTGCACGGATTTGCACGAGACGCGGACTCGCGTATCAACTGTTGGGTCGCGCTCAACTCGACATTGCGGAGCGCGAGTCAGTCGTTAAAGCGATCGATCATTACGAGCCATGGGCTATCATCAACACGGCGGGATATGTGCGAGTTGACGACGCCGAAGGCGATGCAGAAAGGTGCATGCGTGAGAACGTTGTCGGGCCAGTCTGTCTCGCGCGCGAGTGTGAAATAAACAAGATACCGTTTGTGACGTTCTCCTCCGATCTTGTCTTCGATGGTTTGAAGAACGATCATTATGTCGAGAGTGACGAGCGTTCGCCGTTGAATGTATATGGACGAAGCAAAGCCGAAGCGGAGTTGCGTGTGCTCGAACACTTTTCAAAGGCACTCGTGATTCGCACCAGCGCGTTCTTTGGTCCATGGGACTGTTTCAATTTTGTTCATTCGGTGCTCGACACTCTGGCGAAAGGACGATCGTTTTTTGCAGCGGCGGATATCACGATTTCACCGACGTATGTGCCTGATCTCGTCAATGCAGTGCTGGACCTTTTAATCGACGGTGAGCACGGCGTTTGGCATGTTGCGAATGCGGGTCACGTGACGTGGGCCGAGTTTGCACGACTGGCGGCGTTAAAAGGTGGACGTGACGCGAGTGGAGTGAAGTCTCGCCCAGCACGTGCTTTGGGCTTCGTTGCTCCGCGTCCGTCGTTCACGGCGTTGACGAGTGAACGGGGAAGTTTTATGCCTCCATTTGAAGAAAGTCTCGATCACTGTGTTCGTGAAATGGATCGGTCGGTGGCTGTCGCCCGCTTCGCGGGCTCAACGCTCTAATTATTTTGAATTCCTGGGACTTGCGCCTGGGCTTTATGCTTTCACCTGCTTGGCAGGTTATTTTGAATTCCTGGGACTTGCGCCTGGGCTTTATGCTTCGCAGGTTATTGCATCGTTAACATGATTCTTAACCGCAAAGAGATCCCCCGCTCTGAATACCCCCGACCACAATTTGTCCGCAGCATCTGGTTCAATCTCAACGGCGAGTGGGAGTTTGCCTTTGACGATGCTGAAGAAGGAATGGAACTGGGCTGGTTTGACGGTCGCGAGTTGCCGTTGCGAATTAATGTTCCGTTCGGTTACCAGACCGCGCTCTCAGGCATCAACGACAAAAGTGTTCATGAAGTTGTTTGGTACGCACGTACTTTTGAACTCCCCGACGAATTTTATAAACGCGATTTGCTCCTCAACGTTGGCGCGGCTGACTACTCCTGCACTGTTTGGGTGAATGGCCAGGAAGTTGGTCACAACACCGGCGGTCACGTGCCGTTTCAATTCGAGATCTCACCATATCTCAAGTCAGGTTCAAATCGACTAACGCTTCGGATCGAAGATCGACAGGATCCGGAACAGCCGCGCGGTAAACAGTCTTACACGGGTGTACCGGAAAGTATCGACTACTACTGCACGACGGGAATCTGGCAGACAGTTTGGCTCGAACCGGTGCCGCCGATCCGGATCGAGGAGCTACGCGTCGTCACACACGCCAAACGAAATCTTCTCGAGCTGACTGTGTTCCTGCATGCGCCGTCAGCTGCGTGGCGCGTGGAAGTCGAGGTCCTCGAAGAAGGCAGGCGTGTCGCTATCGCGGAAGACCACACAGCAGTCGCTACGGGACGTCTCGGGATCACGATTCCTTACGCGAAGCTTTGGTCGCCTGAGTCACCACATCTTTACGATTTACAAGTTCGACTTTACGACGGCAAGAACCTGCTCGATGAAGTCGGCTCTTATGTCGGACTGCGCGGTATCGAACTGCGAGACGGAAAGTTTCTCCTCAACGGCAAATCTATTTACATGAAGATGGTGTTGGACCAGGGCTACTGGCCCGATGGTTATCTCACCGCTCCTTCGGATGAAGCCCTCCAGACCGACATCGGTTGGATCAAGATGTTTGGTTTCAACGGCGTCAGAAAGCATCAGAAGATTGAAGACCCGCGTTGGCTTTACTGGTGCGATCGTCTCGGCCTTCTGGTTTGGGAGGAGATGCCGAACGCGCGCGAGTGGTCGCCCAAAGGTGAAGAGTTGTTATCCGCTGAATGGCAGGATGCGGTGCGGCGTGATTACAACCATCCGTGCATCGTCGCGTGGGTTCCGGTAAACGAGAGCATGGGCTTTCCGGGTTTGAGTCTGGAGCATGCTGGACAATACGCTTTCATCGAACGCATGGTGCGCGTGACGAGACGGCTCGACTCCACGCGGCCAGTGATCGATAACGATGGTTGGGAACACACAGACATCACCGACATCTGTGCGATTCACGACTACACTCCGACCGCGGAGAAGCTCTCCAATCGTTACAAAGAAATGTTGCACGGTGGTCAATTGCCGCCGAAGGTTTGGATCGACAAGCCCCTCTTTGCGCGCGGGTCGAAATATCGTGGACAGCCCATCGTGCTTTCGGAGGTCGGAGGATTCCTCGCGATCCCAACTGACATTCCACCGGAGAAACGCGATCTGCTGTACAAGTTCTACGACTCGTTCAAGACGTCTGATGAGTTGTTGGAAAAGTATCGTGATTTGATAAAGGGAATCGCGTCGCTGGAGTTTCTTGCCGGGTTTTGTTACACGCAGTTGACCGATATTGAGCAGGAGATCAATGGATTGCTGACATACGACCGCAAACCAAAGGTCTCACCGGAAGCGATCGCAGCTATCCACGACGAGATGTTCAGAAAACATTAGCTGCGATTGCCAAAATTTTCAGGATTAACCGTGTCAATCCTGTTACATCCCGCAGATCCTGTCCGTATATGGCCCATGAATTGAGTGAAGAAGGTTGCAACTCAAGGAGGGTCACAACGATGGAAGCTAGAGCAAAAATTTTCGGTCATGCCATTCACCCGATACTGATCGTTTATCCACTCGGTCTACTATCAGCGGCGGTGGTCTTTGACGTGATCTATCTCGCTACAGGAAATCCTACGTGGACGACGGTTTCATTCTGGATGATCGCAGCCGGCATTATCGGTGGACTTCTCGCCGCAGTGTTCGGTTTGATTGACTATCTCAAGATTCCTTCAGGCACGCGCGCGAGTAGAATCGGACTCCTGCATGGTGGTACAAATCTCGGCGTGATGCTCTTGTTTATCGGCAGTTGGTATTTAAGATGGAGCTCGCCGGAAGTGCCTTCGAACGCTGCTTTCGCGCTATCGTTCATCGGCGTTGTCGCGGCGTTACTCGGCGGCTGGCTTGGTGGCGAGTTGGTTGAGCGACTCGGTGTGGGTGTCACTCCTGGAGCAAACCTGAACGCGCCGAATTCTTTGACGCACGGTGAGCGGGAAGTTCCACACGCTCACAAAGAAGCGGCTTAACTTTAACTGAGGAACTGAATGCGTAAGGTACTTGACGTTGACCGGCTGGCGGTTCGGCATCGACCGAATGGCCAGCCGGTGATGCATCAGACGTGGGGCAAACTACTCTTCATGCACTGGCGCGTGAACGCGAATCTGCTGCGCCCGCACATTCCCGCTGGTCTCGAGATCGATACTTACGGCGACTCCGCATGGCTTGGGATAACGCCGTTTACGATGTGGGACATACGTGCTGTGCCGCCGTACATGCCGCCCATTCCCGGGCTCGATGAGATGCATGAGTTGAACGTGCGCACCTACGTTCATCACAACGGCGTGCCTGGCGTTTGGTTTTTCTCGCTTGATGCAAACAGCACCGCCGCGGTATTAGGTGCGCGGTCGTTCTATCATCTTCCTTACTACTCGGCGGACATCGATCTGCAAGGTAAAAGAAAGATCAAATACAGACTCAAGCGTCGTGAGGATCCGCCGGCACAGTTTAAGGCGACGTGGAGTGTCGGTGATGCGCTGCCGAAGTCGCAGCCCGGCTCGCGCGAGTTCTTTCTGACCGAGCGTTATCTTTTGTACTCCGAGTATGAAGGCGAGCTTTACCGCGCGCGGATCTATCACGAGCCATGGCAGCTTTACAAAGCTGAGTTAACTGAGTTCGGATCGACAATGCTCGACTCGAAGCAAATTCCTCAACCGAAGACCCAACCCATCCTGCACTACGCCGAGGAGATCAGCGTCGATATTTGGATGTTGGAAAGTGTCGAGGATTGAATTTGACTGAGTCTTAAAATCCCGCCCACGGCAGTGGGCGGATTCTTCAAGTCCTTTCTAAAACATACCTACATAAATCGGCTATCAATCCCGCCCCACGGCAGTGGGCGGATCCTTCAAGTCCTCGTTATTTATCTTGATGAATAGTTTGGGACTTGAAGTATCCGCCCACTGCCGTAGGGCCGGGATTAGAAGCCCCCTTTAGATTGAGGTTTATAGAGAGGACTTGAAAGAATCCGCCCACTGCCGTGGGCGGGATTTAATGAGTGCAAAAGCAGAAAGCTAAGTTCCTTGTATTGAAAACGATCCGCATCAACTTCATCCACGTAATAATGTCAAACATGAATTACGCTCTTTTGTTCGTCTCCGTACTTTCAACTTTCCGCTGATCTCTTACAACTCTCTACCACAAACTCGAATTCACAATTCAAAGATCTAAACACGTCGATGACATAGCTTTACTTCACGCTGCTGGCATGAGAATTGACGCTGCATGCGCCATGAAGTTGAAAGGCAAGCACGCCATGAAAATCGAAAGCATTCGCACGTTGCGGGGTCCGAATGTTTATAGCCATCGTCCAGTCCTGGTGATGCGACTGGATCTCGGTGAGCTTGCAGAACGCGAGAGTTGTGAGTTCGGCGGATTCAACCAACGACTCCTCACGCTGCTTCCCGGAATAGAGAATCATCACTGCAGTCTCGGTCAACCTGGTGGCTTTCTGACGAGGCTTGAAGAAGGTACCTACTTCGGGCACATCGTCGAACATGTTGCGCTCGAGTTGACCGAACTCACCGGTATCGGCAGGTCACACGGTAAGACTCGTCGCGACAGCGGCAGCATCTACAATGTCGCGATCGAATTCCGCGCCGAGAAAGCCAGCACATATCTGTTCGAGCAGGCAGTGAAGCTGGTCGAAGCAGTTCTGCGTGACAGAGCATTTCATCTCGACTCGGTTTTGGAAAAAGCAAAACGAATGGTGGTCGACGCTGAGCCGGGTCCGACAACGCGCGCCATCATCGAAGCCGCTGAGAAACGCAACATTCCGTGTCGCAGAGACGGCACCGGGAATCGCATCCAACTCGGCTACGGAAAGTATCTTCATTACGTTCAGGCAGCCATGACCAGTCAGACGAGCGCGATCGCAGTTGAACTGGCACAGGACAAAGAAGAAACGAAGGAGCGTCTCGAGCGAAGCGGCATTCCGGTTCCGAGAGGCGAAGTCGTCTACACGATCAAGCAAGCGACGAAAGTCGCGGACGAACTCGGAAGACCGGTCGTCGTTAAACCTGTGAATGGTCGGCAAGGTCAAGCGGTCTCGCTTGAAGTCTCCACGCCCGAAGAAATGAGAATCGCGTTTGAAGCCGCGAAGAAATTCTCTTCAGCAGTATTGATCGAGGAGATGTTTGAGGGACGCAACTATCGCGTGGTGATTGTTGGCGGTCGAATGGTCGCCGCGAGTGAACGACTGCTTCCACATGTCATCGGAGACGGCGTCAACTCAATTCGCGATCTGATCGCTTTCGAAAACAGAAATCCTTTGCGAGGCGACGGACACGAGAAGCCTTTGACGAAGATCAAAGTCGACTCGGATGTACTCTCACACCTGCAGCACGCGGGCATGTCGCTCGATACGGTTCCGCAACAAGGCGAACACGTCATACTTT
>JADMIO011246949.1_pt1 | contig 15689 bp, 12 predicted proteins | sample 8958161 | NCBI WGS metagenome assembly JADMIO01 (sample SAMN16585339, study PRJNA669376) | soil metagenome | isolation source: Crop rotation soil | place: USA: Cullars Rotation, Alabama | collected 2011
GATGACCCGCGACGACCGGAATGCCCACCGAGTCGAAGGCTTGCGCGAGCGCGCAGCACCCGCCATAGGGCGGCAGGTTGGTGAAGGTCCACACCTTGAGCGCCGCCCCCGGCACACCGGCATTGTCGTTGTAGAGCGCGAGCGAGAAGCGGTTGGTGCCGGAGCCATAGGCGGCCGCGACGTCGATCTCGGTCACTTTGAGGCTGGTCTGCGGCGTGAAACCCATCCCGTCGAACAGAAGATGGGCGCCGATGAGATTGTGCGGGCCGGCGATCCCATAGCCGTTGCAGCAATTGTAGAGCGCGGTCGGATGGGCCCAGTCGATATTGTTGAAGATCGTGACCGCGTTCGGCGGCGGCGGCGGCGCGGTGCGCGCCCCGAAGCCGAACGGCGGGCTTGTCACGCCCCTGTCGACCGCCATGGCGCCGCTGCAGGCGAGCACCGACATTGCAAAAGCCAAAACCGCGTTCCGCATCGCATCCTCCGTTGTTGGGACGGCGACGGTAGATTCGACTTCGGCTTGTGTCTTGGACGGCGCAACCGTCGCTTGACCTGACGCGACGCGCCGGCGTCGCCGTAGGACGAAATGCTTGTCCCACGGCGACATCTGCTTAAGCGACCGCCTCAGATCTGGCCGATGACCGCGAGCGCGGGCGCCGGCGCCCCGTCCTCGTGGTTCCACTGCCCGTTCACCCAGGTCGGCGCGCAGGGCGTGCCGCCGGGAAGCTGGTTGTCGCCGCACCAGCGCTCGATGTGGCGCACGGCCGTCGGCTGCACCGAGGTCTGGTTCCACGACGAGATCGTGTCGAGCATCGAGGCGTCGGTCCGCGCCACGATCCAATACTGCCGGCCGGCGACGACGGGGATGCCGTTCGGCCACGTCGCGGCGAGGTAGCTGCAGCACGTGCCCAACGGGGCCAGGGTGTTGTTGAACGTCCAGCTGCGCATCAACCGTCCGGGCTTGTCGTGATCGTCGGCATAGATGCCGAGCACCACCCCGTTGGGGCCGTAGTAATATGAGACGGCCGCGTCGATCTCGATGACGCTCGCGTTCACCGCCGGCGTGAAGGCGACGGCGATGCGGCTTTCGATCCCGCCGCCGGAGCCCGGGAACCAGTTCTGCGGCCCCTCGACGCCCCAGGCCTGGCAGCAATTGTAGACCACCGGCCCTGCGGTGCGGTTCATGCTGTCGAACAGCGTGATATTGGCCGCCGCGGCCGGGCTCGAGACGGCGCCCGCCGCCAGGGTCAGCGCCAGAGCGAAGTTCCTCATCGCGTCCTCCTTCAAAGACGCGCGAACGCTAGGCCGCGGATGCGAGACTGTCTTGGAACGGCGCGACGAGCTTTGACCGCGCGCGACGCGCCGATGTCGCCGCAGGACCAAACGCATGTCCCGCGGCGACACCGTCGGGCGTGAGGGTCTGCCGCCCGAAATCAGCCGTCCGAATGCGCCCGTGCGGCGAGCCGTGCGAATGCCTCCGCGCGGCGAGCCTTCCGGACGCGTGCCGGGCAACTCGGCCCGACCGCGCCCCGGCCAGCTCAGCCCGACCGCGCCCCGGGGCAGCTCAGCCCGAACACGCCCCGGCTGGCTCAGCCCGAATGCGCCCCGGCTGGCTCAGCCGCCCGAATGCGAAGGATCGAGCGGCTTCATGCCTTCCGCCTTGTTCGCCGCGCGCAACAGCGCAATGAACTCGCGGCGATAGCCGAAGCGGTCGTCGCCGCGCGCATCTTCTGCGATCTGGATCGCGCGCTCGAAGCCGAAATCCTTCACGAACGGATCGTGGCGCATCAGCTCGGCCGATCCCGCCACCGCCGCGGCGAAGCGCATGTCGGTCGGCAGGCGGGCGAAGTCCTTGACCACGTCGGCGTCGGTGATCGGCGTGGTGATGAGCTGCGACGTGCTCTCGCCCGGGCGCTTGTAGCGGATCTTGAGGAACGCGAACTCGCCGAACGGATCGCCCTTCACCCGCTCCTTATAGCGCAGCGGATCGGCCATCACCGCTTTCGAGCCCACCGGCGTGATCTCGTAGAGCGCGGTGACGGTGTGGCCCGAGCCGATGTCGCCGGCATCGACGTGATCGTTATTGAAGTCGGTGCGGTTCAGCATCCGCGTCTCGTAGCCGATCAGCCGGTACTCGGCGACGCGCGCCGGATTGAACTCGATCTGGATCTTGACGTCCTTGGCGATGGTGAAGAGCGTGCCCGACACCTGCTCGACGAAGACTTTGCGTGCCTCGTTCATCGTGTCGATGAAGGCGGCGTTGCCGTTTCCGGCCTGCGCGATCTTCTGCATCATCGCGTCGTTGTAGTTGTCGTCGCCGAAACCCAGGCAGGTCAGCTCGACGCCCTTGTCGCGCTCGCCGACGACGAAGCCTTCGAGCTCCGCGGGATCGGTGATGCCGACATTAAAGTCGCCGTCGGTCGCCAGCAGCACGCGGTTGACGCCGCCCGCTATCTTGCTCTGCTCGGCGAGCTGGTAGGCGAGACGGATGCCCTCGCCGCCCGCGGTCGAGCCGCCGGCTTCGAGCCTGTCGATCGCGGCCAGGATCGTCTCCTTCTCGGCGCCCGACGTCGGCTCGAGCACCACGCCGGCCGAGCCCGCATAGGTCACGATCGCGACGCGGTCCTTCTCGCCGAGCTGGTCGACGAGCAGATGGAAGGCGCTCTTGAGCAGCGGCAGCTTGTTGGGCTCGTCCATCGATCCCGAGGTGTCGATCAGGAAGACGAGGTTCGCCGGCGGCCGGTTGGCTTTGGGCAGGTCGAAGCCCTTGATGCCGATGTGCAGGATCTCGGTGTCGGGGTTCCACGGCGTGGGATAGACCGCGTAGCTGGCGCGGAACGGCGTCTCGCGCGTCTCAGGCAGCGCATAGGCGTAGTCGAAATAGTTGACCATCTCCTCGACGCGCACCGCATCGGCGGGCGGCATCGCGCCGTTGTTGAGATAGCCGCGCACCACGCCGTACGACGCGGTGTCGACGTCGATCGAGAAGGTCGAGACCGGCTCGTCGGCCACGACCTTGATGGCGTTGAGCTCGACTTGCGGGAATTTCGAGGTGTTCTCGGCCTGCCGATAGGAGCCGGACGCGTCGATCGCGACGTTCGGCGGCGGCAGCGGCATGGGCTTGTCCTGCATCGCCTCGGTGGGACTGCCGTAGGTCGACGTCAGTCCTCGCGACGCGCCCGGCCCGCGGCTGTCGGTGCCGTTGCAGGCCGCCAGCGTGAAGATGCCGGCCAGGCCGGCGGCGACGACGAACGATTGGAAATGGCGAAGCTTCATCGAAGTGCCCCTTCAAATGAATACGCGCGAAGGCTGGTCGCGCATTCCGACGGCGCCAGGGCGGGATTGGGGCGGAGTGAAGGCGCGGTCGGGCAAAAAGAACGGCCGGAGCCTCAGGCGGAGCTCCGGCCGTCTTCAAGCGCAGTCGAGGTTCAGTGCAGGTTGCCGCGCAGCGCGAACGACACCGCGGGCCTGCCCGGCCCGAACGCCGTCCACACCGAGCCGTCGAACCCGGCGGTGTTGAGCGCGTCGACCTGGTCTGTCGAGTTGAACGGCCAGGCCGCCCAGGTGTCGGCGCTGTTCTCGTCGGTCGAGACGAAGACCCAGTATGGCGCGCCGCCGGTCAAGCGGATATGCGCCGTTGCGGTGGCGACCTGGCAGCAATCGCCGAACGTGCCCAGTCCCGTGACTGGGAACGAGCCCAGCACGTTGCCCGGCACGCCGCCGTTGTCCTCGGCGATGTTGAGCACGACGCCGTTGGTGCCGGACACCCAGCCGACCGCGACGTCGATCTCCTTGACGGTCGCGTCGGTTTCCGGCGTGAACTCGACCGCCGGCCAGATGGTCTGGCCGATCAGGCTGTCCGGACCCGAGACGGTGTTGCCGAAGCAGCAGAAATAGAGGCCGAGCGGATAATGCTTGCCGAGATTGCTGAAGATGTTCACCAGCCGGTCCGGCGGCGGCGCGGGCACGTAATGCGACGACCCCGGCCGCGCCATGGTGGTGAGCTTGTCCTTGCTGACGGTTGCGCCGTTTACGCCGGCGGCATCGGCCGATGCACTCATGAAGGCGAGCGCGGCCAAGACGGCAAAAGTTTTCTTGAGCATGTTCAAACCCTCTCCCTGAGTAGAACCCAACGATCAAGCCTGATGCGAGGAGCTTAGTCTCGCGGAGAGGTAGTGGCAACGCGGCGAACCCGTGGCTATCCTCAGGCCCTCACCGGGAGGGGGAAATGAAGAAGCCGTTCAACAACTTCGCCTTTGCGCTCGTGCTCTGTGCCGTCTTCTATATCGTGCTGACGGTTCCGGACATCGTCGAGATTCTGCGCCAGCCCGCGGCGCTGCAATCCTCGTCGGTGCACGACGCCAACTATGTCCAGTCGTTCGCGATGCGCGATATCGTCGTGGCCGTACGCGCGACCGTCGATGGCGCGGGCACGCTGTTCGGCCTCGCGGCTCTGGTGGAGATGGCGGACCGGATCTTGTGGACGTTGCGCGCCGCCGCCAAAAGCGGGTGATGCGGAGCGGCGCTGCGCGGTTTTCAGCCCGCCGAGCCGTCGGGGCCGCAGACCGCCACGACATAGCCGTCGGGATCGCGCAGCCAGATCTCCCAATGGGCGGGCGCGGGATTGACGTGCGCTTCCTCGACCACCTCGGCGTCCAGCGCGCGCGCCCGCGTCAGCGCGGCGTCGAAGTCGTCGACCTGGAACCACAACACGACGCCGTGCGCCAGCGGCGCGGCGGTGCGGTCCATGAGATTGGGATGGTCCTCCTCGTCCCAGGCGTGGAGCTGAAGCACGATCCGGCCCGACGAACATATCCGGTCGTAGACGTCGCGATGCGCATGCTCGGGCAGCGCATCGGCGCCGAGCAGGGTCGCGTACCACTTGGCGCTGGCGCGGACGTCGCGGACGGCGATGAGGGGTTGGGATTCGATGGTGGGGGTGGTCATAGGCTTCGAACCTCGGCACGGCAACGATCGAGGTATAACTCCTTCTTGGCTTGTCGCAGGAGAAGGTCGTGAAGAGATCCGATCGAGAAATGGACCCGGTGGTCAAATTGGGTCTGGAAAAATACGGCGAGGCGCGGCGCACTCTTACCACCTACCACGGCATAGCCATCGCGGGCGTGATAGGGCTGCTGCAGGGGCCTACTCACTACGCCCCGACAATCTTCTTGGGCGGTGCGCTGTTTTTGCTGGGCTTTCCCCTCTCGGCCTTTGCGTGGCTACTTACCCTGGATATTGAGCGGGCACTGCCCAGCCAACAGTTTGACCTGGCTGTAACCAGCGCAAAGGTCACGTTCATATCCGCAGGCCTGCTGTCTGCCGGTATTTTTGCTGTATTTCTTACCGTGATGGCCGCCCATCTCTAGGCTGAATTGCGACGGCGGAGCTGCCTTCACCACCACTACTACGAACTCCCCTATAGTGCGCCTCCAGCCCGATTACAAGCTTTCGACGCATGATATTTCCGCATGGCTGACCGCGCCGCAGCATGTATTTGCGCCGCAGCAAGGCCTCCCCATCTCCCGTGTCGTGGCGGGACAGCCCGCAAGCAACGACGATGGAGAGGCAAATGAAAATGAACGCAACGATGACCGGCGACACCGAAACCTCGGGCACGCGGTTCTTCACGTGGGCGATCCTGGCCGTGGTGGCCGGGTTGCTGGTCGCGGTGACGACGGACTTCACCGGCCAGCGCAACATGACGGCGCCGACGGCCGTGCATGCCGCGACGACCACGCACACGGCCGAGAAGAGCGCGCCGGCGCACGCGTCGTGACAAGGACCTCGCGAGCCTCTGAAGGCCCGCGGGGTTCTTCCGTCTAGCTGGCCACTTCCTCCAGCCGCACGTCGTGACCCCAGAGGAACTCGACATGCGCCAGCACCAGCTCCTTGGTGGCATTGTGCAGCGGCACGCCGCGGTTCATGCGATGCTCGAGGATGAGCGTGCGGTTGCCCTTCAAGTTCGCGCCCGCGACCTGGATGTTGGGATCGCCCGACGTGTCGTATTGCCGGGCCAAGTTGCGCCTGACCTCGCGATAGCCGCGCTCGTTATGGATGGCGCCGACGCGATAGGCGCCGTCGTCCGCCTTGTCGAACAGTGAGAAGAAGCGGAAATCGCGCATCAGCTTGGGCGACAGGTACTGCTCGATGAAGCTCTCGTCACGATAGTTGGCCCAGGCCTCGCGCAGCGCCGCCATATAATCGCCCGAGCCGGCGAGGCCGGGAAACCACTCGCGGTCCTCCTCGCTCGGATCCTCGGCGATGCGCTTGATGTCGTCCATCATCGCATAGCCGAGCGCGTAAGGGTTGATCCCGTAATAGCGCTTGTCGGCGAACTCCGGCTGGAACACGACGCTGGTGTGGCTGTGCACGAACTCGAGCCACGCGCCCTCGTCGATCATGCCGCGGTCGTAGAGGATGTTCATGATCCGGTAGTGGACAAAGGTGGCGCAGCCCTCGTTCATCACCTTGAGCTGGCGCTGCGGATAGAAATACTGCGCCAGGTTGCGCACGATGCGCAGCGTCTCGCGCTGCCACGGCTTGAGCGTGGGCGAGTTCTTCTCGAGGAAATAGAGCAGGTTCTCCTCGGGCAGCTTCAGGTCCGGCTCGAACGCGTCGTCGGGATCGGGCACCGGCGGCGCCACCGTCGGCCCGATGCCGGCCGGGAGCGTGCGCCACAATTCGTTATAGGCGCTCTCCTCGTATTCCAGGCGCTGGCGATGCTTCTCGAGCACGCGCTCCTTCGACGGCCGCGGCGGCCGGCGGTAGCGGAACACGCCCTGGTCCATCAGCGCGTGCGCCGCATCGAGCGTCGCCTCGACCTCGTCGCGGCCGTAGCGCTCCTCGCACGCCGCCATGTAGCGCTTGGCGAAAGCGAGGTAGTCGAGGATCGACTCCGCGTTGGTCCATTGGCGGAACAGGTAGTTGTTCTTGAAGAAGTGGTTGTGGCCGAACGCGGCATGCGCCATCACCAGCGCCTGCATCGTCATCGTGTTCTCTTCGAGCAGGTAGGAGATGCAAGGGCTCGAATTGATCACGATCTCGTAGGCCAGCGCCGAGTAGCCGGCGCGGTACATCGCCTCCTCGCGCGCGAACAGCTTGCCGAAGCTCCAATGGTTGTACATCAGCGGCATCGCCAGCGACGAATAGGCGTCGAGCATCTGCTCCGACGAGATGATCTCGATCTGGTTGGGATAGACGTCGAGACCCAAGTCCTCGAGCGCGATCTTCTCGATCGCGGCATAGGCGCGGTCGAGCGTGGCGAAATCCCATTCCGAGCCGGTGAAGAGAAGGCCGCTCACTGCGCCGCCTCCGTCTTGCGGAACAGCTCGTGGAAGACGGGGAAGATGTCGGCCGGCCGCGCGATGCGTTTGGTGGCGAAGTTGTCCCACAGCTCGGCCACCGTGCGGTAGGCGCGCCACAGTTCGGCGCCCGAATCTTCGCTCGCGAACACCTCCATCTCGCGCTCGTCCAATATCTCGATATAGGCGTAGTACTGGCACAGCGGCATGATCTCGCCGTTCAGGAGCTCGACGCAGTGGCGCGCGTCGCCCGTTTGCGTGTAGCCGTCGGATGCCTGCGCCGCATAGATGTTCCAGTCGGCGGTCGCGTAGCGCTCGCGCTGGATCTCGAGCATCTTGTCGAGCGCGGTCGAGACGATCGTGCCGCCCGACTGGCGCGAATAGAAGAACTCCTGCTCGTCGACCTCCTGCGCGTCGTGGGTGTGGCGGATGAAGACCACGTCGACCTTCTCGTAGCGCCGGCGCAGGAACAGGTGCAGCAGCATGTAGAAGCGCTTGGCCAGGTCCTTCTCGCGCTCGCCCATCGAGCCCGACACGTCCATCAGGCAGAACATCACCGCCTGGCTGGTCGGCACCGGCTGCTCGGTGAAGGCATTGAAGCGCACGTCGACGGGATCGATGAAGCCGACCCATTTGCGCCGCGCCTGCGCCTTGGCGATCTGTTCCTTGAGCGCGACGATGCGCGTCGTGTCGGGCAAGATCGAGCGCCTCCTCCAGCGCCTTGAGGTCGGCGAGCTTGGGCCGGCGCAGCGCCAGCCGCCTGCCCTGTGCTGCGCGCATCGTGCGCACCAGGTTGATCTGGTTCGGCGAGCCCGTCGTCGTGATGCCGGCGCGCTTCCAGGTCTTGTTCGGCGTCTCCTTCAAGGTCGTGCGCACCAGGTTGGGCAGCGCCAGGTCCTCGAAGAAGATGTCGAGCACCTCGTCCTGGGTCATGGTGAACTCGAAATCGTCCTCGCCTTCGCCGCTGTCGGACGCCTGCTTGCCGCTTCTGCCGTCCTCGCCCGAGCGCGGCTTCTTGATCTCGTCGCCGGGCTCGAACTCGCGGTTGCCCGGCAGCACGAAATCGCGCTCGCCCGCGGCGCGCGGATCGAGCCGGAAGCGCGGCTCCTTGGTGCCCTTGGTCGAGATCTTGATCTTGCGGTCCTTGGCGAGATCGGCGACGGCCGAGTCCTTCAAGGACTTCTGCACCGCTTCGCGGATCTGCGTGCGCGCGCGGCGCAGGAAGCGCTGGCGGTTGCCGAGGCTCTTGCCTTTGGGATTGAGACGCCGGTCGACGAAATGGGTCATAGCGCCGCCCTTCGAGGCGCCGCTGCGCGGCGCACCTCAGAATGACGCCAGGGCGCAAGCGTCATGGTGAGGTGCGAGCAAAGCGAGCCTCGAACCATGACGGCCCCGCCTTGTTGACGCGCATGTACCACTCGACGAGGCGGCGCACCTGGCGGGGCGTGTAGCCGCGCGTCAGCATGCGCTTGACGAACTCGTTGTGCTTGGTCTGCGTGTCGCTGTCCTTCTTGGATTCGAACGAGATCACCGGGAGCAGGTCCTCGACCTGGGTGAACATGCGCTTCTCGATCACCGAGCGGATCTTCTCATACGCCGTCCAGGCCGGGTTCTTGCCCTCGTGCTGCGAACGATAGCGCAGCGCGAACTTGACGACCTCGTTGCGGAAGTCCTTGGGGTTCGCGATCCCCGCCGGCTTCTCGACCTTCGACAGCTCGTTGTCGAGCGCGTTGCGGTCGAGCAGCTGGCCGGTGTCGGCGTCCTTGAAATCCTGATCCTCGATCCAGGCGTCGGCATAGGCGATGTAGCGGTCGAACAGGTTCTGGCCGTACTCGCCGTAGCTCTCCAGATACGCCTTCTGGATCTCCTTGCCGATGAACTCGGCATAGCGCGGCGCCAGCTCGGCCTTGATGAACTCGAGATACTTCTTCTCGACGTCGTCGGCATACTGCTCGCGCTTGATCGACTGCTCGAGCACGTACATCAGGTGCACCGGATCGGCGGTGATCTCGGTGGCGTCGTAGTTGAAGGTCTCCGACAGGGTCTTGTAGGCGAAGCGCGTCGAGATGCCCGTCATGCCCTCGTCGATGCCGGCCGTGTCCTTGTATTCCTGCAAGGTCTTGGCCTTGGGGTCGGTGTCCTTGAGCTTCTCGCCGTCATAGACGCGCATCTTGGAGATGAGGTTCGAGTTCTCGTGCTCCTTCAAGCGCGTCATCACGCAGAACTTGGCCAGCATCTCGAGGGTCTCGGGCGCGCACGACGCGGCGCCGAGATTGGAGGTGTTGATCAGCTTCTTGTAGATCGAGGTCTCTTCGGTGACGCGCAGGCAATACGGCACCGTGACCACGCAAATACGATCGAGGAACGCCTCGTTGTTCTTGTTGGCCTTGAACACCGTCCATTCGGCCTCGTTGGAATGCGCCAGGATCGTGCCGTTGAACGGGATCGGGCCCAGCGTCTCGGTGCCGATGTAGTTGCCTTCCTGCGTCGCGGTGAGCAGCGGGTGCAAGACCTTGATCGGCGCCTTGAACATCTCGACGAATTCGAGCAGGCCCTGGTTGGCGCGGCACAGACCGCCCGAGAACGCATAGGCGTCGGGATCGTTCTGGCTGAAATGCTCGAGCTTCCTGATGTCGACCTTGCCGACCAGCGAGGAGATGTCCTGGTTGTTCTCGTCGCCCGGCTCGGTCTTGGCGACGGCGATCTGGCGAAGCTTCGAGGGATAGAGCCGCGCGACCTCGAACTTGGAGATGTCGCCGCCGAATTCGTCCAGGCGCTTGACCGCCCACGGGCTCATCACCGAGCCCAAGCGATGCTTCTCGATGCCGTACTTCTCGGAGAGCAGATCGGCGAGCTCGCCGGAGCGGAACAGGCCGAGCGGCGACTCGAACACCGGCGAGATCTCGTCGCCGGCTTTCAGCACATAGATCGGGTGCTTCTCCATCAGCTCCTTGAGCCGCTCGGCGAGCGAGGACTTGCCGCCGCCGACCGGACCGAGCAGGTAGAGGATCTGGCGCTTCTCCTCCAGGCCCTGCGCGGCGTGCTTGAAGTAGCCGACGATGCGCTCGATCGTGTCTTCCATGCCGTAGAAGCCGTCGAAGACGCGGTACAATTTGATCGTGCGGTTGAAGAAGAGACGGCCAAGCCGCGGGTCCTGCGCGGTGTCGACCAGCTCGGGCTCGCCGATCGCCGCCACCATGCGCTCCGCGGGCGAGGCGTAGAGCATCTTGTCGTCGCGCGCCGCCAGCAGCCAATCGCGCAACGACATGCATTCGAACTTCTCGCGCGCATAATCGCGGGTGAACATGTCGAAGACATCAAGCGTGGTCATCGCAAGACCTACTCCCTTCTTCGTCGCGCCCATGACAACCGAACATCTTGGTTTTCATTGGGCCGCCCAGTATCCCACTCCTTCCATGAATGCCCGCTTAACCAATTGCGACGAAGCCGCGGCCGCGCACGCGGTTCGCGCGCGTTGTCCAACTCCTAACGAATCCTTTCGTAACAATTCGCTCACCGCCACAGGCGGTCCCGCTCAATGTGAGAATCATACGCCGATTCAGAGCTTTGCGAAAGCGCGATGAACGATTTCGCTTTTGAGAGTCGCACAAAGGACACGATTTGAAATCGGCGCGCCGCCACGATCGCGGCTGCAAAGCGCCGCAATCGCGCACGCTCACGCCCGACGCACGATTTTGCGCACCGGCGAACGCGCAGCGGCACGCGCGATCGCTCGCTCTGCGGCGTTAGGGTTTATTGCCTTCACATTGCCGGATGCTCGCGGGCGCGTTCGTCCCGCAATTCGCGTCTCCGCCGCAGAATTTCGCGCGCTGTCGCATATGCGACAGCGGGGGGCGCCGGCCGGGCCTATACCACACCGTGAACCATCGTTCGAAAGTACGCATGGTTGAGGGCAACCAGAGGGGGAATTCCATGAAATTCAATATTCTTGGGGCGGGCGCGCCTGCGTCATGGCGCTTTCGGTCGTTCAGGCGGCGAAGCATCCCGCCGCGCCGAAGCAGACGCAAACTTCGGTGACGATCGGCGCTGTTCCGGACGCAGGCAACCTGCAGAAGGCGACGGCGAGCAGCGCCGGGGGCGGATCGCACGCGCCCTGCTCGCCGACCGATCCGAGCAACGTGACATTGAGTGCCGGTGCCGGCCAGATCGTGATGTGCGGCGTGACCGGCAGCTATCTCGTCGACGGCTCGCTGTCCAACACCTATGTCTATAAGGGCATCGAATACGCCCGCGCCGGGCGCTGGCAATACTCGACGCCGATCGCTCCCCTCGCCGGACTGGCGGACGCGTTCGGGCCGATCTGTCCGCAACCCGATCCGCAGCACAAACTGCCGGCGATGGACGAGAACTGCCTGTATCTGAACGTCTGGGTGCCGAAAGGCACCGCTCCCGGCGCCGGCCTGCCGGTGATGGTCTATATTCACGGCGGCGCGTTCGTCAGCGGCTACGGCTCGGCGAAGCTTTTCGACGGCAGCGCACTCGCCCATCAAAACGTGATCTTCGTGACGCTGAACTACCGCCTCGGCGCGCTCGGCTTCCTGGCCAGCGACTCCACGGGCACCGCGAACTGGCCGCTGGCGGCGGGCGGCAATTTCGGCCTCAAGGACCAGTCGGTCGCGCTGCAATGGGTGCAAAGCCACATCGCGTCGTTCGGCGGCAATCCGGGCAGGGTCACGATCTTCGGCGAAAGCGCGGGCGCGATGTCGGTGGGGCTGCACCTGTTCGACACCCAGAGCTACGACAAGAGCCAGAACAACGGCACGCTGCCGTTCAGCGCGGCGATCATGGAGAGCAATCCCATGGCCAATCTCTACCTCACGCCGGACAAGGCCGACCAGATCGGCGACATGTTCGCGCGCTCGCTGTGCAAGAACTCGTCCGCCAACACCGGGAGCGGCGTGGCGCCGGCCTGCGCCGCGGGCTGGTGGCAGAACGTGCCCACCAGCGCGGTCCTGACCGCACAAAACAACTTCCTCACCCAGCAGGTCGATCCCAACTGCGTTATCAGTTGCGAGTGGATCATCACGCAATACGTCAAGGAAGGTTGGCTGGGCCTGCGCTCGCTGAGCTTCCAGCCGGTCGTCGACGGCACGGTCGTGGCCGGTGAGCCGTTCCAGGGTTATGCCTCCGCCGCCACGCCTCTGCCTGCCGTGATCGGCGTCAACAAGGACGAAGGCGTGCTGTTCGCGGCCGTGCTCGCGGGCAGTTACGCGAAGATCCCGCTCTGGCCGCCCGTGGCGCATGAGCCCACGGCAAAGGTCTACGACGAGTTCGTGAACGGCGCGTTCCAGGCCAGCAATCACACGAACTTCGCCGCCTGGCTTGCAGGCGACGCGGCCGCCAAGGGGCTGTACGACTACAACACGCTCCCGGGCATGAAGTACTACAACGGCCACGGCGCGGCACTCGCCAACGTCATCAACGACTCCTCGTTCGATTGCGGCAACGTCGCGGCGGCGGACGCGGCCGTCGGCGTGAGCAACGCGCCGGCGCTCTACGCCTACGTGTTCACCGAGCCGCCGGTCTTCGACATGTACTATGCGACGGACAACGGGGCCTGTCAGATGCGGGCCGGCCATACCTGTCACGGCAACGAGCTGCCTTACGTGTTCAATACGCTGATGACCGTGCTGCCCGTCGGCAAGCCCTTGCCGTCCGGCGATCAGGCGCTTGCCGACAAGATGACCGCTGCCTGGGCGGCGTTCGCCCAGAACCCGGCCAATCCCGGCTCGATCTGGACAGCGAAATACCAGGGGGCGGGTGCGCCGGCCGTGGTGCTGAACCAGACCGCGACCCCCAACGCCAGCCTGGACACGCACGGCGTCTGCGCCGCCGTGTGGGACAAGGTCACGCCGCCGATCTACAAGTAACGTCGTTGGGGGAGACGGGGGTCCGGCGCGAGCCGGGCCCTTGGGCCTCAAGTAGCGAAGCGATAGGCCAAACAAGTTCTTTCAAGTCCCACAAAGGCCACACTTGAATCGACACCCCGCCATGATCGCGGCCGCAAGAGGCCGCAATCGCGCACGAGCCTTCCTGGGATTGACCAGGGAGGATCGCATGTTGAAGGCGAAGCTGCTCGGCTTCACGGCTTTGTTGGGGTTCATCGCATTTGCAATGCAGGCGGCCGACGCGAAGCCGGCGCTCACTTCGCGCCTCGAGATCGAGCGCGGCGTCATCACCAAAGGCTGGACGCGGCCGGTCTATGTGCTGGTGCATTTCTCGGCGCCCGAGCTCGACGAGCGCCCCAGCCAACGCCCGCCGCTCAACCTGTCGCTGGTGCTCGACCGCTCCGGCTCGATGGAGGACAGGGGCAAGATCGAATATCTGCGCCAGGCCGCCAAGCTCGCGGTCGGCCGCCTCTCCGAGCGCGACACGGTCTCGGTCGTCGAGTTCGACGACCGCATCACCTTGATGTGGCCGGCGAGCCATGTGCACGACACCGGCCGGCTGCAGCGCGCCATCGACGACCTCACCCCGCGCGGCTCGACCGACATCGCCGGCGGCATGCAGCGCGGCATCGACGAGGCCGAGCATGCGCGCGACGCGCTGCGTCTTCCGGGCTCGACGATCAGCCGGGTGCTGCTGTTGACCGACGGCCTCGCCAACACCGGCATCACCAACGAAGGCGAGATCGCCCATATCGCGTCCGAGGCGCGGCACGACGGCGTGCGCGTGTCGAGCATCGGGCTCGGCGTCGACTACAACGAGGACCTGCTGCAGGCCATCGCCGAAGGCGGCGGCGGCAAATACTATTATGTCGAAAGCCCGACGCAGCTGGCGCGCATCTTCGAGGAAGAGCTGAAAAGCGCGTTCGCGACCTGCGCGCGCGACGTGCACATCTCGTTCCATGGCAGCGGTGCCGTGCGCGGGGTGGAGATGATCGGCTTCTCGCGCGCCTCCGGCCGCGACACCGCCGCCGACTGGCCCGACTTCTATGCCGGCGAGACGCGCAGCGTACTGCTGCGCCTCGATGTCGATGCCGGCCGCGAAGGCGCGCTCGAGCTCGGCCGCTTCGACGTCGCCTGGAAGGACGCGCAGAGCGGCGCCAGCGGCACGATCGACATGCCCATCCGCGTCGACGTGGGCCACGACATGGCGGCGTCCGACCGCTCGCTCAACAAGGACGTGACGGTCGAGGCCTCGCTCGCCGAAAGCGAGCGCAAGCTGGCCGACAACGTCAAGCTCGCGAGCGAAGGCCATGCCGACCAGGCCAAGGCCTCGAACGCGGCGGTCATCTCCGACCTCAAGGCGCGCAATGCGTCGCTCAAGGACGAGCGCATCACGCGCAAGATCGAGGCGCTGAACGTCGAGCAGGAGCAGATTACCCGCGCCGCCGCAGCGCCGCCCGAGGCGATGATGGGTTATGCCAAAGCGTCGAAGCAGCGGCTCTATCTCGCCAAGACCGGCAGCCGCGCGGGCGACGCGCTGCAACCGGGCGACAAGGGAATCGCGGTCGAGCGCCTGCAGCAGGCGCTGGCCGGCCAGGGTCTCTACAAGGGCCGGGTCACCGGCGTCTACGACCAGGCGACGGCCGACGCGGTCAAGGCGTACCAGAAAACCAACGGCGTCGCCGCCGACGGCGTCGCCGGCGCCGAGACGCAGTCGCGGTTGGGATTGTATTGAAGAATCCCCCTCTCCCCACGCAGGTGGGGAGAGGGCGGGGGTGGGGGGCACACTTGCGCCGAGGCAATCGCCCCCTCACCCTGCCCTCTCCCCCCGGCTCCGCCCGAGGGCTTCGCCGCGGCAAGTTGAACTCACTTGGCACGCCGGAGCTTCAGCGAAGGCGGCCGCTTCGCGGGGGCGAGGGGAATTTCTGTGCTCGTCCACACCTGCTTCGACCTTCTGGCCTGGATCTCGGCCGCGCTGATGGGATGGTTGGTCGCGCGGCGCGGCTGGCTGGGCACGACGCCGCGCACGCCGCGCTCCGATCCGTTCTATTTCATCGTGCTCGCGCTCGGCGCCATCGCCGGCGCCATCGTGTTCGGCAGTGCCAATATGGAACTGGCCGGCCGCTGGACGCTCGGCCATTCCATCGCCGGCGCGATCGCGGGCGGCGTCGTGGCGGTGGAAATTTACAAACCCTTCGCCGGCATCAAGGGCTCGACCGGCGCGCAGTTCGTGGCCCCGCTCGCCACCGGCATCGCGGTCGGGCGGCTGGGATGTTTCTTCGCCGGCCTCCCCGACTACACCTACGGCACGCCGACATCGCTTCCCTGGGGCGTCGATTTCGGCGACGGAATTCCGCGCCACCCGGTGCAGCTTTACGAGAGCGCCGCGATGCTCCTGTTCCTCGCGGTCTATCTCACGCGGATCGCGCGCGGCTCGGAATTCGTGCGCAGACACGGTTTCTATCTCTTCGCCGGG
>JADMIO011863604.1_pt1 | contig 15689 bp, 10 predicted proteins | sample 8958161 | NCBI WGS metagenome assembly JADMIO01 (sample SAMN16585339, study PRJNA669376) | soil metagenome | isolation source: Crop rotation soil | place: USA: Cullars Rotation, Alabama | collected 2011
CTTTCCCGGACCCGAAGCCGCGCACGGGGCCCATTCCCCGCCTGACCGCGCCGGCGGCGCCACCCGCCGACGCCCAGTCGTCCCTCAGAGCGCTCGGCGCCGACCCGACGAAGGACGATCAGCCCGACGGATCGGGCTGGCAGCCCGGCCGCGGCGCCACGGCCAAGAAGGGCAACCCGCACCGCAGCCCGCGAACGGCGCGGACTCAACGACCGCCGGGAACCCCACGACCGCCGAGATAGCCGAGCAATCGTCGGCCCCGCGGCGCCTGATCCCACCTCGCCGCTAGAATGCCCGCGTGACGATCCCCGACCACCTGACCCAGGTCTGGACCCAGATCCTCGACTTCGTCAACAAGCTCGTCAGTCCGGACTGGGGCGCGCTGATCGGCCTGCTGCCGATCTTCGTGGTCCTCGGGGTCCTCGGCCCGCTGCTCTCGCTGATGGGCCTGGTCTGGTTCTACTACTTCGTGCGCAAGCCGCGGGCCAGGGTCCGCTGGGAGGAAGGGCCGCGCCAGGCGCCGCTGGACGATGCCGGCAATCCCGTCTTTCCGCCCGGCGAGCCGTACTGCCCCCGCGACGCGCTGATCTACCCGCCCGGCACCACGCGCTGCGACGCCGACGGCACCGAGCTCGCCGTCATCTGTCCGATGTGTGGCATCGGGCGTGACGCGGCCATCCGAACCTGCGGCAACTGCGGCCTCGTCCTGAAGGTCGAGACGCGAACCCGAGTCATGCGCCCCGCCGGACCTCCTCCGGGCGGCGCGGCGATCGCCTAGCAGCACCTCCGTCGCGCCCCGGCGCGATCCCTCCCCGAGGACGAGCAGCACCATGGCCGAAGGCTCCCTGATCCTCTTCTACGTCGCCGCAATCCTCCTCGCGCTGTCGTTCATGGCGCACGTGGCCCACGCCGTGCTGCTGGCGAATCGGCGCCTGGCCCTGCCTGCGCTAGCCTTCGTGCCGTCGACTGCGCCGATCCCCGCGTATGCGGGCGTTGCGACGGGCTCGTTCGTTGAGCGGCGTGCTGCCAACGCCACCCTTGCTGCCACCGGCCCGATCGGCTCCCGGCCCGACGCCCCCACTGCCGCCGCCCCCTTCCTTCGCGCCTTCACCCTCGCCGCGATCGTGGTCCTCGCGCTGTCGATGCTGATGCGCGCGGCAGTCGTGGGCCGCGGGCCGTGGGGCAACCTCTACGAGTTCAGCGTCGCGTTCGCGCTGACGATCACCACCGGCTACTGGATCCTCCAGCGCCGCTATCCGATCCGTTCGATCGGGTTCATCCCGGTCGGCGTCGCGCTGGCCCTGGCCGCCTATGCCATCACGCTGCCGAACGAAATCGAACCGCTGGTCCCTGCTCTCGACAACGCGCCGCTGCTGACGATCCACGTCGGCATGGCGACGATCGCCTACGGGATCTTCGCGACGTCCTTCGCGGCCGGCGTCGGCTACCTGATCCAGGGCAAGAACGATCGGTTCGCGTGGCTGCCGTCGCACCGCGTGCTCGACGAAGTGGCCTACCGGGCCGTGATCGTCGGCTTCCCGATCTTCGCGACGATGATCATCCTCGGCTCGTGGTGGGCATCGATCGCCTGGTCGCGCTACTGGGGCTGGGACCCGAAGGAAACGTCGGCCCTCGTGACATGGCTCACGTACGCCGTCTACCTGCACGCGCGCAACCAGCGAGCCTGGGCCGGCCGGCCCGCCGCCCTGCTGCTGGTGGTCGGCTTCGGGATGGTCCTCGTGACCTACTCCGGCTCGCTCTGGTTCAACGGCCTGCACGCGTACAGCGGGCTGAACTGAGCGCCGCCGCGATGGCGGCGCAGCGGAAGAAGACGACGCTGCGCGGGCAGTGCCGCGTGGGGCGGATTCGGCAGGAGCACTGATCCGAGGCGAGCGGCGCCGCGCGCGGCCGCTGCTCGGAATCGAACCCAGCCGGCCTTCGCCAGCTGTTTCGGCTACTTCGCGGTGAAGGGCAGCGTGATCGTTTCGGCGGTCGGGATGAAGGTGATCTCCATCTGGTAGTCGCCGGCGGCAATCCCGGAGGTTGACGTGATCATGAAGTCGCCCCAGGAGTTCGTCGGGCCGTAGTCGAGCTTGAGCGTGACGAACGACGTGTCGCCCTGCTTCAGCGTCCCGACCACCTGGCCCGACAGCCCCGGTTTCAGCGAGAACACCGCGTAGAGGACGGTTGCCGCCGTCGGGACGGACGTGACGAACGTCGAGGGATCGGCGCTCTTGGCGGACGTGTCGATCTTCAGCGCCATCCCCGCGATCACGAACGACGATCCGCCCGGCAACGCCGAAGGCGGCGCGGAAGCCGACGCCGAGGCGCCCAACGACGGACTGGCGACTGACGGCAGCGGGGTCGCCACCGGTACGTTCGGCGCCCAGGTCCACGTGCGAAACATTTCGCGGAAGATGGCGCTGTCGTCGGCCGACGGCGGCGCCGACGCGAGCCACTGGAAGTCGTACAGCCGCCCGGCTCGGACGACGTACCAGCTCTCCTCGTACGTGATCGCGGAGCCGGCCGACGGGCTCGCCGGCGACGCTGCCGAGGAGCTGGCGCCAACCGACGCCGTCGCACTCGCCGATGCCGCCGGATGCCCGAACGTGAAGGTGATGCCGAGGGCCAGCTGGCCGCCGAGGCAGGCCGTCTCGCTGTCGGAGATCACCGAGATCGTCGGCGTCGCCTCGAATCGTGCGGCCTGCCGCGCGAAGACGGTCGCCGTGTCGGACGTGACGCCGGGCAGGATCAGCACGGACGCATTCGGCAGCCCGACGGCCGGCGCTCGCACAAGGTCGGCCCGCGTCTCCGACGACGATGGCAACCCCGTTTCGGCGAACGTCACGGGATCGACGAGCGACGCCGTGTCGAACACGAACGCGCCGTACAGCCGATCCCAGTCGGACGGATAGCGGAACGAGTAATCGTTGTCATGGGCATCGAGCGACGCCCAGCCCGACGAGAGGAACGTCGGCGACTCGACGAGGCAGGTGTCCGACGAGGGAGCCGGAGCCGGCGCGGATGCGCTCGAAACGGGCGCGGACCCCGTCTGGGCCGACGGCACGGTCGACGCCGAAGACGAAGCCGAAGCCGAGGCCGAACCGACCGTCGATGTCGGACCGGATGACGTGGTCGAACTCGCCGTCGGCGTCGGGCCCGGCGACGTCGTCGGCTCCAGCGTCGGCAGCGCGGTCGATGTGGGACCTGGGCCATTCCCACACGCGCCGCCGATCAGCGTGAGGGCGAGGAACACGACGACGAACGACCGACGAGCCACGGGCCGCGATTTTGCCAGCGATCGCCGAATCGACCCTCAGAACCCGCCGCCGGCGCCGCCCCCACCGCCGCCCGACCCGCCGCCGCCGAACGAGCCGCCGGAACTGAACGACGAGCCGCCGCCGGACCCCGACGACACCGACGGTGGCGGATTGCCGATCGTCCCGAGCGCCGCGAACATCGACCCGAAGTCGGGCGCCATCGACGGCGAGAACAGTCCGCCGCGCGGCTCCGACGATCCGCCGACGAACCCCGACCCGCCGACGGACGCCGCGGGCGAGATGTACCAGCTCGGGAAGTAGGTCGTTGCAGCGAGCGCCTGGTTCTCGCGGATGTCGGTGAGGCTGCGCTGGAGCACGGTCCCGAGCTCCGACTGCAGCCCGAGGGCCGTCGCCCAGACCATGGTCTGGTCGGGCGTCTTCAGCCACGGCAGCTGCGATTCGTCGACGACCTGGTTCAGGGAGCGTGCCGTCAGCATCGTCTTCGCGAGCGTGCGCTTGTACGCGGCAAGCATCGCCTGGACCATCGCGCCGGCCATCGTCCGCGCCGGCATCGAGAACGCCAGCACGAACGTGACGATCCCGGCCAGGAGCACGCCCACGGACAGCAGCGTCACGCCGCTGCTCGTGATCAGCCCGGCGATGAAGAACAGCACGATCGCGCCGAAGATCTCGAGGATCCCGCGCCCCAGCCAACGGTTGCGCGGGATGCGCGGCGCTTCCTTGTACCAGCCGCCGGCGATGACCTGACGCTCGAGGGCGGCATCGAAGCGATCGACGGAACTCGAGAACCGCTGCAGGTCCGTGCCGTCGAGATAGCCGTGCGACTCACCGTGGCCGAGGACGCGCAGATCCTCGAGCGCAAGCTGCTCGGCCGCGCCGAGGGGTCGGGCGTTGGCGATTGCGGCCGCCGCCTTGTCGACGTTGCCGTGCATCGTGTCCATCCCGACGAGGCCCGGTTCGTCGGGCCCCGCCTCCTTGAACGACACCTCGCCGCGACTGGCGAGGTCGAGTAACGCCGTGGTCAGCGCCCGGCGGGACGAACCGCCGTCGAGCACGAAGGCGCCACTCGCGGGCGTCAGGGCTTCGGGCGGGCCCGCGACGTAGATCGAGGGATCGTCGAGGTAATGCGGGTCGCGGCCGTGGCGCATCCACGCAAACAAGGCCCAGCCGCCGAGCAGGAGGAACGCCACCGGTGCCCCGACGAGCCCGATCACGGCGTTCACCTGCCGCGCGAACTGGAGGCTCTGGGCGTGGGCCGGCGTCGCTGCCGCCTCGACCCGGCTCATCGCGATGAGGGCGGCGCCGTTGAGGTCGCCCGCGCGGAGGTACGGCAGCATGTCGTTCTGGTAGACCGACTGGCGTTCCTCGTTGCTCATGTAGGTGGCGCGGAAGCCCGGACCGGCGTAGAGCTGGACCTGGCCGTGAAGCTTCGAGGGGTCGAGGTCGAACAGGATCACGAGGCCGTCGTCGAAGCCCTTCCGCCCGACGCCCCACTGGTCCATGAGGCGCTGCGCATCCTGCTCGGCATCGGAGCTGTCGACGCCCGGCTTGATCTGTGTGTAGACGACGACCTGGGCGCCGGAGCGCTCTTCGATCCCGTCGGCCGCCTGCTGGAGCTTCGTCTTCGTGTCTGCCGAGAAGACGCCCGCGTAGTCATAGACGCGTTGGCGGGTGACAGGCGGCGGGTACGGCGGGCCGGCGGCGGGGGTCGGCGGTTCGGTGGGGCTCGGCATGGGCGTTGCGCGGGGCGAGGCGACAGGGCTCGATGCGCCCGGGCTGGCTGCGACGGGCGTTGATGCGCCGGGCGCTGGTGTTCCGAACGTCGCACACGCGGAGCCGACACAGCCGCCCGACGCCATCACCTGGACGTCGAGCATCAGCCGGCTGAGGCCCGCGGTCAGCGCCGCATCGAGGTTGCCCTGGGCGAGGTAGTCGCGCATCGAGTCGTCGACGATCGCGGCGCGCTCGTCGTCGGGCAGGAACTTTGCGAAGGCGCCGCCCGTGGCGAGGCCGGCCGTGGTGTCCTTCGGCGAGTTCGGGCCGACGTCGAAGAGGAGGACCGCGGCATTCTGATTGCCGCCGCCCGGCTGCCACTGGGCGAGAAGCGCCTGGGCGTCGTTCACGGCCTGATCGCCAGTCGCCTGCTTGCGCTGCGTGTAGACGAGGACCGTGCCGCCGGCCGTGGCGTCGAGGATCGGCTGGATCAGGCTTTCGGCGTTGGCACGGGCGTCGGGCGAGAAGGCGGTCGCCGTGTCGACGACGTGGATGGTCGCCGTGTTCGGCGGCATCGTCGGGAACGGCGGGCCGGGGCTGGCGGCCGCGACGGGGCCGACGAGGGCGCCGGCGAGGAGCGCCGACAGGGCGGCGAACGCGCCGAGGTACGCAAGGATTCGACGGAGCTGCGCGCGAACGCCGCGCTTCGACCTGGGTCGCGCCGCGGGCGGCGTTGCCTCGCCCTTCGTTTGGGGGACCCCCTTCCCCACCCCGAGACCAGCATACGAATCAGCGCTCATTGCCGACTCATCTGCGACTTCACCGGCGCTTATCGCGCTGTGCACTGGCATGTCGGGCGGGATCGTAGCCGCTGCGGGGCGTCGCGGTCGCCCGCGCTCATTTCCGGCGACGATTCTGCCCAGGGCAGCAAATCCGGGGGTTTGTCGGTCGAACATCGACCCGGACGGTGGTTCCGCGAGCGTGGACCACGCCGGTAAGGCCGCCGCGCCGCCAAAACCCGATCCTGGCGCCACCGTTTTGCTGCCCTGGCCATCAACGGCCAGAGGAATGCACGAGCGGACGCCTCGTACCCGGCCAAATCCGCCGACGTGATGCCCTCACCATCAGCGCGCGGAAGCACCAGCCACCGGCCGCGTGAACCGCAGCTCCGTGATCGGCGCCACCAGCTCGTATCCGATGCGCTGATACATCGCGTTCGACGTCGGGTTGCGTGCGTCGGTGAAGAGGAAGCAGAACCGACGACCCTCGGCGAGGAGCCGCGACGAGAGGTCGGCCATCATCGACGTCGCGTAGCCGCGGCCTCGAAGCGCCGGCGGTGTGAACACCCCGCCGATCCGGATCCCGTTCGCGGTCCCGGCCCGAGCGCTGGCCATCGCCACCGGACCGTCGTCGTCCCAGACGAACAGCTGCGGCGACGCGGCGGCCAAGCGGGCGGCGATCGCCGATTCGGCCCGGGGTCGCGGGACCGGATCGAGGTCGGCTTCCTGCGCGAAGGCCATCCACCACTCCACGAGCAGGTTGCGGTCTGCCGGTGTGGCCGCTCGCAGGGCGCCGGTCGCGCGGGGCACGTCGGCCACCGACGCGAGCCGGTAGACCAGCTGCGGCATGCCGTCTACGACCGTCCAGCCCGCATCCCGCCACACCTCGGCGAAGGCGACGGCTGCCGCATTCGGACCCAGCACGCCCGACTGCTCCAAGCCGACCGAGCGCAGCGCCCGACCGACGGCCCGACCAAACTGCGCGTCGTCCGGCCACGAGAGCACGCACCGGTGGCCGTGGGTCCACACTCCGAAACCGACGACCTCGCCATCGCGTCGCCCGACCCCGAGATACACGTTGTCGGCCGTGATCCCGTCCGGGTTCTCTGCAAGCGCCCGGATGATCCCGAGCGGCAGGTTGTTCTCCGCCTCGTGGTCGAGCATGAACGGCTCGACGACGCGCCGGCACGCCTCCGGATCCAGGTATCGCTCGACCATCACCCCCATGTCGACCATGGTGATCGACAGCGGCAACGAGGGACAAGCGTGCGGTGCACCTGACGTTCCAAACCGACGGACGGCCGCGCCGGCGTGCCCGCGCTGGAACATCGGGCGATCCAATCCGGTCGCATGGAACATCGGGCGTTCCACGACCGACCGCGGGACGATCCCGAAGGTCGACCTGGAACACGGCGTGCACCGTACGTCGAGCCGAGGCCTATTTCGAACGATCGTTCGATCGCGTACCATCGCGGCGGCCGCTTCGGACCCCCGCGAACCGGCCCTTTGGCGGCCGCGACGACCGCCGTCCACAGCCTCGCGCGCGTTCATCCACAGGCCATCGACGGCGCTCCACGGGCCGTCCACAACGTGACGCCGACTGTCCACCAGATCGTCCACAATCGCAAGATGTAGTGGGCTGACCAACGAACCGACCACAAGATCTTGTGCCAATGGCTTGACTGGGCCCGGTCCCACGACTATTGTTCGAGGATCGGTTGAACGATCTGAGACGCCCCAGGCGCGGCACCACGGACACCCCAGTCGTCCGGCCCGGCCGCCCACCGAGACGGCCCAGACCAGCGGCTGAGCGGACAGGCGTCGTAGCTACGACGAGGCGCAGCGCGACGGCAGCAACGGCCCCCGCATCGGTGTCTTCGGCCCGCGCAGATCGGGTCTCGAGGTGGAGGGAATACAGCAGCGATGGCCCGGTCCAGCGGCGAAGGAATCCCAGTGATGGACAACGGTGAACGGCGGGAGCCACGGGTGATCTCGGGTCCGGGGCTGCCGGCGCCCACCCACATGTCGAGCCAGGCCTCGAGCCGCGCGTCGGCCCCCTCGGCCTCCTCCCCCAGCCGCAGCGAGAGCGCAACCATGACCGCAGATCGGCCCGCCGCCCAGACCCACACCACCGCCACGGCCGTGGCGGAGCGCCCGGCTTCGTCGTCGGCCCCGCAGGCTCCGGAGCGCCATCGCGGCCCGTACGGCGTCAGCTTCGACGGGTACACGGATGACGGTCGGCCGGTCAAGGGCCTCACGTTCCCGCGCCGCTGGACGAAGCCCGGCGTTCACCCGTATGACGAGATCACCTGGGAGATCCGGACCGCCTCCATCGGCAACGAGAGTGGCAAGACGGTCTTCGAGCAGAAGGACGTCGAGGTCCCGAACTTCTGGAGCCAGCTTGCGACGAACGTCGTCGTCAGCAAGTACTTCCGCGGCCACATCGGCCAGCCGGGGCGGGAGCACAGCGTCAAGCAACTGATCGACCGCGTCGTCAACACGATCGCCGGCTGGGCGGAGACGCAGCACTACTTCGCGACGGACGAGGACCTGCACGCCTTCCAGGCGGAGCTGACCCATCTGCTGGTCCACCAGAAGATGTCGTTCAACTCGCCGGTCTGGTTCAACGTCGGCGTGAAGGAGCGGCCGCAGTGCTCGGCCTGCTTCATCAACTCGGTCCAGGACGACATGAGCTCGATCATGGACCTCGCCAAGACCGAGGCGATGCTGTTCAAGTACGGGTCGGGCGCGGGCGTCAACCTGTCGCCGATCCGCGGCAGCCGCGAAAAGATGTCGGCCGGCGGCATCGCGTCGGGCCCGGTCAGCTTCATGCGCGGCTACGACGCGTTCGCGGGCGTCATCAAGTCGGGCGGCACCACCCGCCGCGCGGCCAAGATGGTGATCCTGGACGCGGATCACCCGGACGTCCTCGACTTCATCGACAGCAAGGCCCACGAAGAGCAGAAGGCCTGGGCGCTGATCGAGCAGGGCTATGACCCGTCATTCACCGGCGAGGCGTACGGCAGCGTCTTCTTCCAGAACGCCAACCACTCGGTGCGTGTGACCGACGAGTTCATGCGCGCCGTGGAGCGCGACGGCGACTGGGTCACCCACGAGCGGACCACGGGCAAGGCGAACGCGACCCTGAAGGCCCGCGACATCCTCCGCAAGATGGCGGACGCGGCCTGGATCTGCGGCGACCCGGGCATCCAGTACGACACGACCATCAACGACTGGCACACGTCCGCGAACACGGATCGCATCTACGCGTCCAACCCGTGCTCCGAGTACATGTTCCTGAACGACACCGCCTGCAACCTGGCGTCGCTCAACCTGATGAAGTTCGTCGGGTCCGACGGCGAATTCCAGGTCGACGACTACCGGTACGCGGCGCGGGTCACGATCACGGCGCAGGAGATCCTCGTCGACAACGCCGGCTATCCCACGCCGAAGATCGAGGAGAACAGCCACCGCTTCCGCCCGCTCGGCATGGGCTACGCGAACCTGGGCGCGCTGCTGATGTCACGCGGCCTCGCGTATGACTCGCCCGAAGGCCAGAGCTACGCGGCGGCGCTGACGGCGATCATGACCGGCGAGGGCTATCGCCAGTCGGCCATCGTCGCCCGCGATCACGGCGGCCCGTTCGTCGAGTACCCGAAGAACGAGTCGAGCTTCCTCCGCGTCATCGCGAAGCACCGCGACGCGGCGTACCGGATCCCCACGACGGACAACGTTCCGGCGGACCTCATCGCCGGCGCGAAGCAGGTCTGGGACGACGCCTGGACGCTGGGCAAGGAGCACGGCTACCGGAACGCGCAGATCAGCGTGCTCGCGCCCACGGGCACCATCGCGTTCATGATGGATTGCGACACCACCGGGATCGAGCCGGACATCGCCCTCGTCAAGTACAAGAAGCTCGTCGGCGAAGGCTTCCTGAAGCTCGTCAACGGCACGGTTCCCGCGGCGCTCAAGAAGCTCGGCTATACGCCGAACGAGGTCGAGGCGATCGTCGCCTGGATCAACGAGCGCGAGACGATCGAGGGCGCCCCGGACCTGAAGCCGGAGCATCTGCCGATCTTCGACTGCGCCTTCAAGCCGGTGAACGGCGAGCGGTCCATCCACTACATGGGCCACGTCCGGATGATGGCCGCGGTCCAGCCGTTCCTCTCGGGCGCGATCTCCAAGACCGTGAACATGCCGGAGAACGCGACCGCCGAGGACATCGAGCAGGTCTACGTCGAGGGCTGGCGGAGTGGCCTCAAGGCCATCGCGATCTACCGCGACGGCTCCAAGCGCTCGCAGCCGCTGTCCACGGGCAAGAAGAAGGATTCAGGGTCGGAGGCTTCGGCGGCGGTCACCGCTGCCGCGGCCGACGCGATCGCGCAGGTCTCCGCGGCGTCGGCGTCGGTTGGTTTGGGAGGTGAGCCCAAGCCGTACCGACGCCGACTGCCGACCGAGCGCGCCGCGATCACGCACAAGTTCGACATCAACGGCCACGAGGGCTACATCACCGTCGGCCTCTACGAGGACGGCCAGCCGGGCGAGATCTTCCTGAAGATGGCCAAGGAAGGCTCCACGGTGTCGGGCCTGATGGACACCCTGGCCACGATGACGTCGCTGGCACTCCAGTACGGCGTGCCGCTGCGCGACCTCGTCAACAAATTCGCGCACGTCCGGTTCGAGCCGGCGGGCTTCACGGCCAACCAGGAGATCCCGATCGCCAAGTCGATCGTGGACTACGTCTTCCGCTGGCTCGGCGCGAAGTTCCTGACCGGCGACGACCGCCTGGTCCTCGGGCTCGTGGATCGCACCACGACCGACGAGCCGGGCGCGCCGGGCGGCTTCGGCGGCGGCTTCTCGTTCGACGCGGCGGCGGTCTCGCGGATGGCCGCGGAGGCCTCAGGCACCGACGCGCCGGCCGCCTCCCACGCGACTGCTGACCAGGGCACATCCCCAGCGGGCGGGAGCTCCTCCCCCGCCCGCGCTACGACCGGCGACGCTGCCTCGAGCTTCTCCGGGGCAGCGCCAGCCGGTTCCTCCCCAGCCGGGACGAGCGAGGCCCCGAAGGGCACTCTCGGGGCTTCGCCCGAATCCTCTGGTCCTTTGGCGTCGCCGGCTTCGTCGGCCGCCGGCGACCTGCTGCCGATCGTCGAGGCCTCGGCCAACGGCCACGCAAACGGGCACACCAACGGCCACTCGAACGGTCACTCGAACGGAAACGGCAATGGTCACAGCAACGGCCACGCCGCCGTCCGAGCCGTCACGATGAACCTGGGCGCCGCCGGCCCCGCCGCCTTCCGAGTCCAGGGCGACGCCCCCAGCTGCGCCGAATGCGGCTCGATCATGGTCCGCAACGGCAGCTGCTACAAGTGCCTCAACTGCGGCTCCACGAGCGGCTGCAGCTAGATCTGAATCAAGAAGTGACAGCCTAGCTGTCACAACGACGATCGAGGCTTGCTGCGTCCGACCAACGCAGTATTCAAGGAGACCGCAAGTGGCGAAGAACACAGGACACGACTATCGGATCGGCGCCGTTAGAGACCGTAGCCAAACCCTGACGCCGAGCGGCCACTACGTGAAGCGCGACGACACGACGGGACAGTTCGTCGACGTGAAGGCCGACAAGACACCGTTCAAAGGTGTCCGAAAAGAGAAATAGACGGCGTCGACCGTCGAGACGCGGAATGACGATGCATTTCGACGACGTTGCCGAAGCCGTCCGCGCACTGGCCGGACCGCTAGCGGATCTCGCGACCGACATTCCACGCTTGGCCCGAGCGAAAGCCTATACGAATTCGGTCGACGCTCTGCTTGCTCAAGTCCCAACCGAACAACGGCTCGTGCTCGGCGATGCTCGCCAGATGAGCGCGATTGCGAGCTCGAGCGTTCACCTCGTGGTTACATCGCCCCCGTATTGGACGCTGAAGCGGTACAACGAAGGGGACGGGCAGCTCGGGCACGTAGATGACTACGGTGCCTTCCTCGCCGCGTTGGACGAGGTCTGGCGTGAGTGCCTGCGGGTGCTCGTGCCTGGCGGGCGGCTTGTGGTCGTCGTTGGGGATGTCTGCCTGTCTCGCCGGCAGAACAAGGGGAGACACGTTGTCGTGCCTCTTCATGCGTCGATCGCGGAGCATTGCCGAGACCTTGGCTTCGACGGTCTGGCACCAATTATTTGGCATAAGATCGCGAACGCAGTATTCGAGGCATCGGGTAACGGCGCCGGCTTTCTCGGAAAGCCGTACGAGCCGAACGCCGTCATCAAGAACGACATCGAATACATCCTCATGCAGAGGAAGCCTGGTGGATATCGAAGCCCGTCGATCGAAGCTCGGCTGCTCAGCTTGATTTCGGAAGCCAACCACCGGATCTGGTTCCAGCAAATTTGGAGCGACATCACCGGCGCCTCGACCCGTGAGCATCCTGCCCCATTTCCGATCGAGCTCGCGGAGCGCCTAATTCGCATGTTCAGCTTCGTGGGCGACACTGTGCTCGATCCGTTTGTCGGGAGCGGCACTACCCTTTTGGCAGCGTCGCGGTGGGGTCGTGACGGCGTCGGATTCGAGATCGATCAAATGTACGCGGCGTCCGCGCAGGCGCGCCTCCTGCGTGAAATGACGCCGACCGCAAGTCTAGTAATCGGAACTAACGACGTTGGCGCCACCGCCGCGGCGTGAACGGGCAGTCAGGCTCTTCGTTACGGTTTCGACTGCTTGAGGCCTTTGCTGCGACATTCCAAGGTCGTCAATACCTGCATCGGAACTCGCAGCTCGGCAATCGAATTGCCGACTACCTCTTCGACGATCTGTTTGTTCTGTCGGGCGACAGTGCCTTTCACGAGGATGCTCGATCGACCGAAATCGTCTTGAATCCAAAGGGCGTCGCTCCCGGTGTGTCAAGTCGGCGGGGCGATGGGAGCGTCGGGCCCCTGGTGCCCGGTCACCGTCCGCGACTTTACGCCGGTCACGAATTGTTGATCGGATCGACCGCCGAGGTTGACATCGGTGCGGAGGTCAAGATCCTCGCAAAGGCGATGATCAAGCAGATCGACCGAGTGATTTCGGACCTCTGCGGGCAAGCCCGTCAGTTTCGGACAAAGAGTCCGGACGCGATCACGATCGGAATCGTCGGGATCAATACCGCAGACAATTACATCTCATACGAAGGCTCTCGCGCGTACCCAACGGGCCAGTACGGGCCTCACCCCCGACAGGAGGCGTTGGAGGCCGAGAGACGGCTGCGGGGGGTCGCGGAGCCTTGCTTTGACGAATTCATCGTCCTGCCTTTCGCTGCGACGAACTCATCGCCCTATCCGTTCGAGTGGGCTGATCTAACTTCGACCCAAGATCGATACAGCTCGATGCTGCTTCGGATCAGCCGGGAGTACGACCGTCGTCGATCAAGACGGTCACGTCATGCGTAAGCGGCGGAGGGGACGCCTCGGCAGTCGGCAACTCGGCGGCCTTCAGTAGCTCACGAGCCGCGCGCCGCTCCGCCTCGGGCAGGCGCATGAATGCTGTTCTGAGGATTGCCTCGAAGAACTGGCTCGGCTGAAGGTCCGCTGGGACGTCCGCGACCAGCCTCACGCGGCCTCGGCCTGCGGCCTCTGCGATAACAAGCGCAGTCGCGTCGTACGACGATCCCGACGGACTAGCGCTCCGGAGCTTGAGGAGCATGTCCACAAGTCGCGCGTACGAGGCCCTATTTCCTGCAGACGTAATAGAGACGTCGGCGAGGAATAAGACCGCAAGAACAGCCAATGGATGACGCCCACGAATGTTCCGCAGATCCCCTACAAATTCCTCCCATCGGTTGTTGAGGTTGTTGGCGTAGGAGCCCGTCATGCTCTTGGTACTGATCATGAGCTCGACGCCGCGATCCCAGTCTGCGACCAATACATCGACCTTCTTCGGAAAGAATTCGCCAAACACAGTTGCTGTCGTCGATCCTGCAACACTCTGGATTCGTTCAACGATCGGCGACGACCGGTCGCTCGTCCGCAGTCGCGCAATCGCCCGCGCTACTGCAGCCGGCAAAACCCGTGGCATCGTTACACGAGGCCAAACGGCGTCAGCTTCATAACCGGCTCGCCGAAGCTCGTTGGCTGCCCACTGATCAAGCGCGAGCCCAATACCGCCGGCCTGCTGCGCACCCCATCTGCCTGGGCTTACTGCGCAAGCAGCCAGTCCCCGATTAAGCATTTCCAAATCAGGCTCGAACCGCCCATTACGCCATGGGGAAATGGGCGCTCCGGTGACTACTTGACGAGCCAACCCTCGGGCCAATCCACGCGGCATGGATGGCACCCTACCACCGCGCAAGTGCGGCCATTCGCAAATCGCTATCCAGGACTCGGACTCAGAGCCCGTCGACACGTCACCACACGTTCTGCTACGCTCGGAGCCTCTCGTGAACGAATGAGGGCGCTCCGGTCAGCGCCCCCGGTGATTGCGTCGTTTGGACGCCCACTTGCCGTCGAACTCAGATCACACTTAGCGCCCTGACCGGGCCCCGCGACGCACGACGTCGGCGGGAGGGCCGCCGTCAGGAGTCGCTCTCAACATGTCATTCGCCGATCTTGGGCTTGCGCCCGAGCTCCTTCGTGCCGTCGCGGCCGAAGGCTATTCCGATCCGACGCCCGTCCAGGCCGAGGCCATTCCCCTCGTTCTCGCCAAACGCGACGTCCTTGCCGGCGCCCAGACGGGCACGGGCAAGACGGCCGCCTTCGTGCTGCCGATGCTGCAGCTTCTCAATGCCACCCGCCCGCAGCCGACGTATGCCCCGCCCGGTAACAACCGGCCGAAGGGGGCGACGGGCCTGCCGATCCGAGCCCTCGTCCTGACGCCGACCCGCGAACTGGCCCTCCAGGTCGAACAAAGCATCCGCACGTACGGTCGTCAGAAGCCAATTCGCAGTACAACCGTGTATGGCGGAGTCGGCTACGAGAACCAGGTCCGAGCCCTGCGCCAAGGCCCGGAAATCGTCGTCGCGACGCCCGGCCGGCTCCTCGACCACGTCGGCCAGCGGACCATCGACCTGACCCACGTCGAGATCCTCGTCCTCGACGAAGCCGACCGGATGCTCGACATGGGCTTCATCCGCGACATCCGCCGCGTCCTCGCAGTCCTGCCGCCGAACCGCCAGAACCTCCTCTTCTCGGCCACGTTCTCGGACGAGATCCGCGAGCTCGCGTCGGGCCTGCTCCACGACCCGGCCTACGTCCAGATCGCGCGCCGCAACGCGCCGATCGAGCTCGTTCGGCAGGTGGTCATCCCGGTCGACCGCGAGCGCAAGCGTGACCTCCTTGCGCACCTCATCACGACCGGCCGCATTGACCAGGCACTGGTGTTCACCCGAACCAAGCACGGCGCCAACCGACTTGCCGAGCAGCTCGGGCGCGACGGCATCAACGCCGCCGCGATCCACGGCAACAAGAGCCAGGGCCAGCGGGTTCGGGCGCTCGAGGACTTCAAGTCGGGCCGCGTGCCGATCCTCGTCGCGACCGAAGTCGCCGCGCGCGGCCTCGACATCGAGGGCCTGCCGCACGTCGTGAACTTCGAGCTGCCGATGGTGCCCGAGGACTACGTCCATCGCATCGGCCGCACGGGTCGCGCCGGCCTGACCGGCGACGCGGTCAGCCTCGTCTGCGTCGATGAACTGCCGCTGCTGCGGGACATCGAGAAGCTGCTGAAGGCCCGCATCCCGGAGGAGATCGTCGACGGCTTCGCGCCAGACCGCACGATCCGACCGGAACCGATCCGACTGCGCAGCGTCGGCCCCCGACCGATGCCCGCCCGACTGGGCTCGAGCCACGGCCGCGGGCGACCCCACGGCGCCCCGGCCACTCCGGCTGGCTTCGCACCGGCCCGACGACCGGGGACCGATCCGCGGCGACCGGTCCGCGTCGACCATGGCGGCG
>JADMIO010833570.1_pt1 | contig 15688 bp, 21 predicted proteins | sample 8958161 | NCBI WGS metagenome assembly JADMIO01 (sample SAMN16585339, study PRJNA669376) | soil metagenome | isolation source: Crop rotation soil | place: USA: Cullars Rotation, Alabama | collected 2011
CGCGACAACTTGTCCACGTGGAATTCTAAGCTTAGGATCCCAATGTGCTGGAAAGCGTGCTGCTTGACCAGTTCGCGGCTGAACTGGGCGAGACGCAGACGTTTGACCCTCGCTACAAAATCGCTCCGACGCAAAGCGTGCTGGCCATCCGGCATCCGCGCCAGCTTGTCGCACTGCGCTGGGGCCTGATCCCAAGCTGGGCCAAGGATGCGAAGATCGCAAGCTCGACAATAAATGCCCGTGGCGACACCGTGGCGGACAAGCCGGCCTTTCGATCAGCGTTCAAGCGACGGCGCTGCCTCGTGCTGGCGGACGGGTACTACGAATGGCTGCGCGACGGCAAGACGAAGGTGCCACACCTGTACGAAATGGACGACGGCAGGCCGTTCGCTATGGCGGGCCTCTGGGAGTGGTGGGGCGGGCCTGATGGCAAGTCGCCGGTTGAATCGTGCTCGCTCATCACGACTGACGCCAACGAGCTTGCGGCCAAGGTCCATGATCGGATGCCCGTGATCTTGCCGCCGGAAGAATACGACCTCTGGTTGGACCCCGAATTTCAGGATCGCGACAAGCTCTTGTCTATGCTTCGGCCTTTTCCCGCCGACGAAATGACCGTGCGCCAGGTGAGCACGTTCGTCAACAACGCTCGGAACCAAGGCGAAGCGTGCGTTGCTCCGGTCTAGGGCTTAATTCTCAGCGCGGTATTATGCCGGTCTGGAATGCCGCGACTGAAAGTGGAGGATTCGATGCAACCGGATAAGCCCCATCTCTTCATCGGCTCATCGCAAGAGTCGAAAGACCAAAACATCGTCGATCTATTTTCCGACGTTCTATGCAAGGACGCTCACTGTATTCCGTGGTGGCTTGCACCGCAGTTCTCTACGGAGGGAACTTCGACGACGTTTGCTGCCCTATGCGACGCCGCGAAAGACTTCGACTACGCACTATTTATCTTGACACCAGACGATATTGCCGAAAGCCGAAATAAGAAGTCGCCAACGCCTCGTGATAACGTCGTCTTTGAACTTGGGCTTTTTATGGGCGCAATCGGCCCGGAGAGAATCTTTGCAGCGCTTCAAAGGACTAAAGATGAACTGAAAATCCCCTCAGACCTTCGTGGCGTCACAATTCCACGCTTCGATTTCGCGGCAACCGACGGGACTAAATCTGTGGCCTCAATCCGTGACGCAAGTAGCGGCTTTGCGAAACAAATCCGAAAGCTGGGATTCCGCAAAATCGACCTGTTGTTGGTGTATCAGTGGAGTTTCAACACCGATTTACGTCGGTTTGAAGTCGAGTTATCCGCTGCGAAAATCGTTCGCAACCGCCGTGAAATTGGAAAGTGGAAGGTTTGTCTGGCCGCCAGAATCGACGACAGGCATACTAATTTTGAGGATGACGCAACGGTAGTTTACTCACTGCCGCGCGAACTCCCGGAAGTTGTCGAAGAGAACATCCCGATTGAGATCGAGGAAGCGAAACTCAAGAGGGTGCTTTCTCCGCACGACAAGATTCAGGCACGGCTCTTGCTTGTTCCCGAGGGGTTGGTGTTCGATCCTAGTCAGCCTTTTGGGGCGGCGCTCAAGGCAAGATGCCGAGAGGTGGAACGGCTCAGCTACACGCTCGGCGAACCAAAGGATAGAGCGTAGTCTGGCTCAATCTCCGCATTTCGGGTCAGAAGCAGAAACGTCATTGTGGCCCGTTGTTTTGAACCCATAGCCGGGCGTTGCAATGGCTTTCCGTACCTTTGGCTCCAACGTCGCTTGGGTCTCTCCAGGCGTTGAGGGCACGAGCGCTTTGACGAGATCGCCGACATCGGCGTAATTGCGACCGCAGGTGTAGCCCCGCGATTGCAGATATTCATTCATCTTCCTGACGACTTCGGGTTCTGTTGCCATATTCTCTCCAATTATCGACCGTTGCCACCGGGGGAAAACTACCGAAATACGCGGGGGAATGCAAGCGACCACGCAAGTGCCTTCAACAGTCAAGGTACGCCGAAGGGTCTAGTGTACGCAATGTCACTTGGCAGGTATTCTGCCGGGATGCACTGTGGCGACTTGTCACGCGAGCAAGCTGAGAAACTGCATGAGCAGCTTTCGCCAGCGTTCAGCTATTTAGCCGCCTTGCAACGACGTATGGACGAGCGCGGGTTCAGTTCTGCCGATCGGCTCTATCAGGAAGTCCAGGCGGCTCGCAGCACAATGCAACTGCTGGTCGATCACCTGCACCGCATAAGATGCGGGCCGTCCTATCGCGGGTAGGGTGACTTCACCACAATCTCCCAAGTGCTCGTTTCATTCGGTGATGGTCCAAAAGTTTTGACCGTCGTTTTGCCGGCCCGGTGTGCCGCGACCGAAAAGGTGTTCTGCGTGACTGGCGTTACCGTTGCGATCGTGGGGTCGTCAGCCACGATCCGAGAAACTCGCATGTATGAGTTCACGATACCACTACGGCCAGCAAGAATTTGCATTTGATGCTCTGCTGGCGGCACTGTCATTTGGTTCCAGTAGCGGCCTGCGACGTGCCAGTAGCGACCGCCGAAGAAACACGCCACACAGGCCATGAGCCAGAGCAGCGTCGTAATGCGGAATTGGAATCTACGCATTGTGAAAACCTCCTTGCTACCGCAACGATCCAAGATCGCCTTCTGCTTGGCCTTAGAAAGCCGCAGCACGTCAAGCGGCCAGCCGCCGTCTTCGCACTCGTCTTCCGGGATCAGTTCGCAGCAAAGTTCATTATCGTCGCGGCAGGTATTACGAGCAGCCAGCCATTCTCGCGAGAGGCGATCTCGATACCGATAGCCACGCCATCGCGATCAAAAACTGGACTACCGAACTGTTCGGATTTTGTTGCAGTGGAAACTCCAAAGGCGCGTGGGAAGCCAGAACGGCGAGGCGCGACGCGGAGACTTGGGGTCGCAAGCACAATTGCCAATTCGGTCTGTTTGCCTTCGCGCAGCAAGACGACTCGCACCATGTCGCCGGCACTCGCAACAGGATTCTCTTTATCGTTGAGTAGCGCCAAAAGCTCTTTGCGATCGCGCGTCGGGCGACCTTCAATGCTCAAGATTATGTCACCTTTGCGAACTGGTTGATTGCCGCCCGTCGCTTCAAAGATTCCCTCAACCTCCGGCCCGTTTTCGCTATCCCGGAATCGTGCGGGAATTACACCACGCTCTGCTGGGAACGCTGTTTCCACATGCGAGATAACTCCCGTCAAGGTAGCCGAGCCGACCAATGTGCCAACCGGCGGCGTCGTGGACGTTGACCACTCGACCACGGGAAGATCGGTCGCTTCGATTTTCAATACAGCCAAATCGTGCTCTCGGATTGTCTTGATTACGTTTGCTGGCTTCGTTCGACCATCCGCCAGACGGCACAACGGTTTTGCCGGAAGGATGCTCGCCTTGGTCAACAACCGCCCATCCGTGCTGATGATGGACCCCAGCGCCACGGCTTTGTCGCCACTTAGGACTTCCACGACGTTTGACTTAATCTGTTTGGCCGCTTCTGCAACGCTCTCATTGAGAGCCGCCTCTGGCGATGCGTCACTAAATTGAAGTGGAGTTAGCAGCGAGTCCCAATGTAAGCGCAGCAACTCGACGCGGTGGGCGATGCTGACTGAGTACCCTTGACTATGCGTGGCAACAAGCTCACCGTCTGAATTGAAGATTCCACCGCCGGAGTCGCCGCCAACTGTTTTCGCATTGGAATACAGCAAACAGGACCACACCTTGTCCGGTGCCGGGGCAATCGTCGCGCGTCGCACACTCGGTTGCCGCTCTTGAGCATTGACTGGGCCATAGCCGATAGCCAGACATGGATCACTGGATGACAATCTTGTGGAGTCACCCATTCTTACCCAAGGAAACGGGCCAGAGTCCGTAATCTTGAGCAAGCCAACGTCACACGGGGCATTGAAGCCGACGACTTCGCCGGCTAGATCACGACCATCAGGCAGAGAGACGACTACTTTAGTTCCTGGACGCAAGAAATAATGAGCGCATGTCGCAATCATCCCGTCCGCCGAAATGACCGTCCCACTAAATCCCTTCTCGCCCGCTTTCCGGCGAATCTGAACGCTTGCCGCCGTTGCGCGGCGTTCAATCTCAGCGGTGATTGTCGTCGCTTTGTCGGTGTCTTTGGCTTGACCGCCTAGCCGCACTTCGTCAAGGTTCTTTCCAGCCACAAGGTCGTCCCACATGGAGCGGATAACGCTAACACCCGCGTAAATTGTGCCCGTTCTCGGATACGCGCCATGACGAAATCCGGTGAACTTACCGTCGAGGTCAAAGGTGAGTCCGCCGTAATTCCAGGCGATCTTGTCTTTGTCTGTTGTCATAAACCATTGACCAGACGAAATGATTACCCATTCGACATTTAGCAGCGCTGAAGCGATGATTGCATCTCGCGGTGGATAGGCCAAAGTCATAAGTGGCTGATTTACGGCCGCAGGAGATTCGGCGAGTTTGACAATTGGCCAGGGTCCAGGTCCGTCAAGTTTGGCCAATGACACGCCCCACTCTTTGGACCAACCGAGCGATTTCCCCTGCGCCGTTCGACCATCGGAAAAATGAAACGTTAGCGTAAGGTCGGCAGGAAGTCGGCTGGTCAAGACGTGGCCCTGTTCGGTGACGATCACACCACCGGACCGCGAGCGTACCGTGCCGTCAGTGCTCTCGACTCGCACTACGGCAGGACTTACTTGCTTGTAGGCTGCTATGAGCCTGCGTTCCATTTCTGACGATGACGCATCCTGCCCTTGGCCGCGGGAGACGAATCCGCTGATGGTGAGGCTTCCAAATACAATGACGAGAATGGATCGGCGCAGCATGATTGAGTGCTTTGCTGATAGTTGAATCACTGCCCTATTTGGGCTGGACCTATGTCATGCTTATCGACAGCGTTCGGAGGCGAAAGCGCATGGCTACCGTGGCGACTTGCTTTTTTTGCAGCGTCCGTTTCCCTGGCTTTGGGCGTGAGCCGGCGAAGCCGCGTCCCTACTCTCGGAAAGCGATTATTGTGGACTAGCTTGAACTCGCGACGCAAGACTCGTTAAGCTGCCGAATTTGAAGCAAGGACGCCGCGATGGCGCGCCGCTGGATTCAGTTTAGCGTCCGAACGCTGGTCCTGGTGACCATCGTCGTCGGCATCGGATTGGGGCTAGTTACCAACCGTGCGCGCCGGCAACGAGAAGCGGTGAGCGCGATTTCCCGCGCGGGCGGCACTTTCTACTACGACTATCAAAAGGCAAGCGCCAACCGGCCCAACGTGTTTGACCCGAAAGCACCCGCGCCCGGTCCAGAATGGCTACGTCGCCGCCTCGGCCCTGAATACTTCCAGGATGTTGTAATGGTCAACCTCCGTGGCAAGCCCATTACCGACGAGTTTCTCAAGCAACTGAGCGGGCTGCCGAAGCTGGAAAACTTGAATCTGATCCAAACGCAAGTCACCAGCCGCGGAATGGTTCACATTGAAAAAATGCACAACCTCAAGTATTTGGCGCTGTCCAATACGTCAGTTGATGACGGCGGACTTGAGCATTTAGCGCATCTCGACAAGATGTACGCTCTGATCCTGGACGGTACTCACGTCACGGATGCAGGTCTGAAACATCTGGAAGGACTCACCAACCTCGAAGAATGGCTGGGACTTAATGACACAGAAATTACGGACGCTGGACTTGAGCATTTCAAACGCATGACGAAGCTCCGCAGTCTCGCTCTCCTCCGAACGAAAGTCACGAAAGATGGCGTCAAAGATTTGCAGCGCTCACTGCCCAACACGCACATCTCGCTCGGTCCCTAAACCGCGATGTGGTGGCTCTTTTTGTTGGAAGGCGGCGGCATTACGGCAAAGCAATAGTGAACGCCGCTCATTCCGTGATTCTAGCTAGTGAATTGGCGACGAAGGCAACATGCCAAGTAGCAGCACGACGCATCGGACTAATCGGCTTTTCGATTGCGGATCGCGACTACGTAGAGGATGGTCCCTGTAAGATCGCTTGGTTGAGCGTCCTTGTTATCGAACAGGTCAGTGACTCGAAAGCCGGCAAGACGAAGCCGATATGTCAATTCTGCTGGGAAAAGCATCCGGTACTGGCAGAAGTCATCTTCTGTCGATCCGTTGGCCAAAGTCCAATGGCGACGGCGGCTGAGTAACTGTCGAGTGCGGTCGAACTCATATTGCAAATGAGCATGAGCAGCGAAAGCGGGCGTATTGACTGTAAACTCCCGCTCCGTCTTTGCTTGGCCGCCCGCGAGGAATGCGGCAGCGTTTGGAAGATCGAGCACAAGAACGGACGCCTCATGCGCATGTATTGCCAGCGTCTCAAACGTCGCATCAAGATCGTCGTCTGAGAGCGCGTAGGTGAGAACGCCACCCAGAGATATGATGGCATCGAAAGTTCGGCCAAACCGCACTGTCCGCATGTCATCTATTGCCCAACTCAATCCTGGACGAAACCGGCGGGCATATTCGATCATCTGCGGCTGGCCATCGACGCCTACACACTCGGCACCGCACCAGCTCGCGAGAGTAGCTAAATCTCGGCCCGTGCCACAGCCAACGTCAAGTATTGATGTGGGATCGCTACCGAGCCGTCTGCGGAACATCTCACGGCAAAAACGCGGAGTGGAAAAGTCTGGCTCAGGATAAACCAGCTCATAAAGCTCAGGCCGGCTGTAAAGCAGGTTGCTGACATTTTCCAACATAGCGGCCATTTTACGTTGTTTGGCTCCGGCAGCCTTCACGATGTAGATGCGGCGGTCCCCGCTGCCATTGAAAACTGAGACGAGGTACAACCTATCGCGGCGGGTACGGTGACTTCACCACGGTCTCCCAAGTCCGCGTATCGCTTGGCGCTGGTCCCCAAGTTTTGACCGTCGTTTTACCGGCCCGGTGCGCCGCGACTGCAAAGCTGTTCTGCGTGACCGACGCTACCGTAGCGATTGTGGGGTCATCGGCCTCCATTCGAGTGACAGGACAGGGTGAGTTCAGAATTCCACTCCGGCCCGCAAGAATTGTGTATCCACTGTCCGCAGGCAGGCGAGTCATTTGGTTCCAGTAGCGGCCCGCGACGTGCCAGTAGCGACCGCCGAAGAAACACGCCACGCAGGCCATGAGCCAGAGCAGCGTCGTAATGCGGAATTGGAATCTACGCATTGTGAAAACCTCCTTGCTACCGCAACCGGCTCCAGGACTGACTTAGGCCGTGGACTCAAGATGAGACCGGAATTCGTGTAGTGAAACAGCACCGATCGGGAGTCCAGCGGCAGGGAAAGCCGGATCAAGAGCAACGGCATCGAAGTCCGGGTGGCGTTGCTTGACGAAATCCAACACGCTGAGCAGGGCATCCTTATGGACCCACGGGAAAGTGCAGTCGCCATAATAAGCCCGGCTGCTCACGAATAGATCGACCGTCGTTGTGGACGAGAAAATGGGCAGGCAAAGCCTGTCAGGGTTGGCAAGCATCATCAAAGGAAAGTCATCATACTGCCGATCGTCGGTCGCGTTCGCGGCTTTCCGCGCCATCACCAGAACCGGTAGCTTTGCGCTGCGTGGATCGGCCATTGTCGTTCAGCCCTGTTGAATTGACGAATTCACCATCGACTGAATGGTGATGAAATTCACCTGTGATTGAAGCTGGTCAGCATTTTTTGCTGCGGCTTCTTTTTCCGCTGGCGAAAAAGTCATCCCCTCGCCAAGTATGCCGTCCGCCTCAAGCTCTAAGCTCCATTTGAGGATTGTGTTCCTGATGCCATCCGGGATCGCCGCATACGCCGCACGGGGAATATGTAACGATGTTTCCATTGGAATCCCTGAACCTCGAATTAGCATATTCTGGATTTCAGGGTCGAAAGTCACGACCAATTCACCGCTGCCCTCAAGTAGAGCTTGGACGGCTGAAACGGGGCATCTTTCCTCATGGGCTGATAGCGTGCGTGCCAGTTCGGGGTCTCCGAACATTGCAGGAATATAGCCACGCATTGGATTGAACGCACGAATCTGCCCGCCCACCTTGCGATAATCAGGAACGTCTTGACCTCGATAGCCGTTGAGTTCCAATTCGCACCACGTTTTGAATTTTTCCAGCTTGAGCTTCACGGCCACGGCGTATGCCTTCCGAAGCAAGCTCGGCACGTCCACATCGCCATTGAGTGCGTCGTGCTGCAATTCGAGAATAAGCGAACTCATTGGCATCAATCCAGCAGGGTGAAGTCCGGTTTGCCAATGACCGAGTGAATCGGCAGACTCGCCGCAGTGCAAAACGATTTCAGCGCGTCTAGCACGTTCCAAGGCGCAGGCGAGGCCACGATGATCTTGACGGTCCCCTCATCCGCGTCCATGAAAGCCAAGTTGTATTTCTCCAGAACCGCAACCTGCTCAGCAATTTGGCGACGGTTCATCCCCAGGTGTGCTTCAATTTCAACCGCCAGTGCTTCTGAGCGATTAGAGTGCATGTCACGTGGCTCCGAACGCTCTAGCACGCCGCAGAGGAAGCTGCGCGATTGGCTGGTCAATTTCTCCAGGCGCTCAAATGTTGGCAGCATATCAGAGAGGCTAATGGCCGCCTCATCGTCATTGAGTCGCCACCCAAGAACCGCAACCATCTTACGCAACGTCTTCGGTCGATTAACCCCGCCTGCCGTGGACCGATTCCGATTTTCTGTTGGTGCAGTCGGGACATGAATCGTCTGATCGCTATTGGTCGTGCCCTGTTGAAATTGCGAGCCGTACATTTTGTCGATGTAGGCGATGTTAATTACGGTGGGAAATTCTGTTGTCGGCCTCTCTGGATGGGCAACTTTGGCTTCAATTTCGTCAACTCCCGCCTGCTCAAACCTCACCTGCCGGTTTGCTGAGTAGCGAATCAACCTGCGGCCTTCGAGATACTCGATCGCGCTTTCTATTTCTTGGCGAGTTATCCCAGTTTGATCTTTCTCGATTCCCGCGATGACTTCTGCATCGCCGAAATAATCCTTGAACTTGCCACCTGTAACTCGATACAGGTGCATGAGAAACAGGAATCGCGTCAGCCTACGCTGCTCAATGAGTGCTTCCACGGTCGTATTACCCGCCTAGAAACGCCGTGATACCCTGCACAATCGCCGCTGATGCGCCTCCGGCTACGGCACCTTCGGCGATATTCCTAATAGACTTCAAGCACTCTTGAACGATGCTCGCTTTCGGGCGTGGCAGTGCTAGTTGACGCTCTACCGTGGCGACATCTTCATTTGCTACGGCACGGTCGTCCTCCGAAATTTGCACCTGGGGCAGCTTGTCCTTGATGTCCTTCATCAGTGCGGTAAGTTGCTGCCGGTTGTCCTTGAGAAAGTCGCCGTGCTGGGTGCTGCCCGTCGTTCCTTGCTGGAACTGAGATTGGCTCATGTACCTGATGTTGGCGATGTTAATTACACCGGGAAAATGCTTCGTTGGCTGGTTCGGCTGAGTCAACTTCGATTCGACCTCGACCACTCCCGCATGTGTAATTGCGATGGCAGGTCCGCTGACGCCAGTGACCAGCCCTTCGCGTCGGAGGTAAATCGACGCCAAGTCGAATTCGTCAGCAGGGATAGCGAGCGCTTCGGCAATCTCTGATTCGTCAACGTATTCGGCCTCTGAACCGCCCGTCTTTTCGTAGATAAATTTTAGGATCGAAAACCGCAGATTCTGTCGCCTGGCAACGTCGTCCATAAACGGCCTGCTTTATTAGGACATGATGAGTTCCGAGTCCCCGATTTTATCGCTTAGGCAAAAAGGCGGCCACGCTGCCGCGCCGCTCCCTGACGAATCGTCAGCGGAGCGGTGACGATTGCAACTGGTCCAAGATCGCTTGCTGTTCGACAGCCGACAGCCGCAGGACATTAACCGGCCACTGCTCGCCCTCATCCTCATCTTCGGGGATCAACTCGACACGGATTTCGCCGTCGCCGAACTCATCAACGTAGATGCAGCAATCCACGCCCTCAAAAGTGACCGGCTCTCTGTCGTGCGGCTTCCAAGTGTCGCGGTGAAGGGCGGCGGAGTACATCATTGTGGTGGCTTGCAGTTCTGGCACGGGCCGTAGCCCTGGCTCTGGGCGTCCGCAAGCGAAACAGCGTGCTTGCTCCTCGACAGTGAGCTACAGCCTTCGCGATGGTACTTCTTGCCCGTGTCGGTAATGTAAACAGTCGGCGTGCCTTGATCGGCTGCCGGCTTCGCCTTGGCGGCGGTCTTTGCTGTCGCCTTTGGAGCGTGACGAAAGTCCCAAGGCGGCGTCGGAACGTCGTCCCGCCAGAGGCCCCGCTTGGCGGCTCTTGCTTCATTCTCCGCCGTGGCCAAGTCCGCGTCGCGGTTGAACTCCTTGTAGTGCCAGGCGAAGCCCTCTGCGACTAGCTCCCGGTTGACGTGCAGTTTGCCGACGTAAACATGGCCAAGAGTGCGACCGTACTTGTCCTTGCCGGTCTCTTTTATCGTGACCTCTTTGCCGAAAGCCTTTTCGCTGAGCGCCTTCTTCGCTTGGGTGCCGAACGGCTGGCCGGATTCCGGCGCGTCGATGCCTTCCAGTCGAATCTTGACCTGATGCTTCTCGGAATCAAGAACGGTGATCGTGTCGCCATCTGTGACGCCGATGACCTTGCCGGTAATCGTCGTCGCGGCGCGCTGAGCGATTGCCGCAAGCGGCAGCAGCAGAATCAGCAGAGCGGCGCGTGAACGAATCATGGTTGCTATTGTGAACCGGCTAGTGCTCTTGTCCCTGCTGGCCGTTGCGTTCGCTATTGGCCGCTGGACGCCACACTTGCCGCTGGACGCATTTAAGCCGCCGGGTGAATAGCTCCCGCTCGCCTCCCAGAGGCCCGCGAAGTCTAGGAAAATGAAAATGCGGTCCCGCCGCATTTGTCTGCCACTACTCGTAAGTGGTGTGCTTGTCCACAAGACAGCCACCAGCATTGGAACGCCGATTGTCCTTTTCTACTGGTGAGACTGTCCGGTTTGATCTCGTAAATGTCCCTATTCCGAGTGCCCAGGGGTCCGAGAGCGGTGTAGTAGCTTTCGTCAGACCCACACGCGGAGTAGGCGGAATGGCTGCAACCGAGAGGTCCGATGAAGAACTGATGCAGGCCGTCCAATCGGGAGATTCGGACGCCTTCACCGATCTCTTCCATCGGTATTATATGCCCCTGCTGCGTTATCTGGAGAGCCGGATCAAGCGCGATACGGATTACGCGGCCGACGTGCTTCAAGCCGTCTTCATGCGAATCGAGAAGCACAAGGCGTCGTTCAAATCCGGTCAATCGTTCCGACCGTGGCTCTACGCAATCGCCGACCGACTGGCGAAGAACGCAAACCGGGATCGCTACCGCCGGCTCAAGACGGTCTCGCGCTTCTCGGACGCCTTCAATGTAGATCGTCCCGGCTCCAGCGGAGACGGAATGGTCGAGACTTATTCGAGCGGCACCGGACAGATCGACATCGCGGTTTTGGCACCGGATCAGTGTGAGGATAACGCCGAGAGGGAAGAACAACTGAACGCGCTGCCGAAGATTGTGCGAGAGCTTCCCGACAATCTCCGACAGGTCGTGCAGTTCGTGATGACCAATGGAACATCGCTCCGCAAGGCCGAGGCCATTCTGGGTGTCGGCCGCCGTACTCTCAGCCGGCGTCTCGATGAAGCCTGCCGGATCATCCGGGATCGCCTCGAACAAGGCGACACGCCGGATGGCGAGTACACCTGCCGGGACATTCAAGAGGACGCAATCCGCGATCTGATCGACGCACTGCCGTTCGGCCACTACGACGCCATCGACCGCGCGGTCTCTGAAGAGGGCGACGAGGCTGACTTCGTAGTGCTCGCTGAAGTTCTGACGAATCTTCTGGGCAATGTCACCACCGCTGCCGTGCCCGTGTAGGAGACACGCCAGCGAGCCGAAGACTGAGGGTTATCCATCACTACCTCGGAAGGTGCTGGGGCTTGAAACCCTGGCACAACACCCCTGAGTCATCACTTGTTCGTTGGATTTTCGGCCCATAGCTCAACCCGGATAGAGCGCCAGTATTAACCCGATTGTCATTCCCTTGTTCGTTTCCTAACGAGCCGGCGACTGATCGGTTATCAGGGAACTGGAGGTTCTAGGTTCAAATCCTAGTGGGCCGTCTGCCGTGAGCCGAATGCTGAGCGTTATCGTTTGGTGATAAAAATGCTCGGCAATCAATTTGTTCAAGGCGACTTATTCAAGCGTAAGGGTGAGCCGCTCGGCCCAGGGTTATCTTGCTAAGGTTTCCCCCTGAGCCACCAACTTGCTCGCCCGCCTTTTTGGAGCCGCATCCGTGAGCTACGCCAAGCATTTGTCCCGATCCTCCACGCCGCAGACCGAAGCCTTGCCCGGACAGGTCGCCAACTCGGCCGGCGGCAACTCGTTCGGCGTCGATTGCTGGACCCGGCTGGATCGCTTCCTCGTGCTCGGCTGCGAGGGCGGCAGCTACTACGCCAGCGAACGGAAGCTGACCCGCGAAAATGCGGCGGCCGTACTGGATTGCGCCCGGACCGACACGCTTCGCACCATAAAGCGGATCGCGGAGATCAGCAAAGCCGGCCGTGCGCCGAAGAACGATCCGGCGATCTTCGCTCTCGCGCTGCTGGCCGCAACGAACGAGCCGGCCGCCTACTCCGGCCAGATCAAGCCTATCGGTGCTTACGGGTTCGACACGATCTCGAACGCCGCCCTATTCGTCTTGAACGATGTCTGCCGAACTGGCACGCATCTCTTCCATTTCGTCGAAGCCGTCACGGAGTTCCGTGGCTGGGGCCGGGCGCTCAAGGACGCCGTGGCCCAGTGGTATCACGAGAAGGGTGCCGACAAGCTCGCCTACCAGGTCACGAAGTACGCTCAGCGGAACGGCTGGTCGCACCGCGATCTGCTGCGACTGTCGCACCCAGTCCCGCAGACGCCGGGCCACAAGGACGTGTTTCAATACGTCACGCAGCGTGAGAAATGGCAGAAGTCCACCCGGCCGGGCACGAGAATGCTCGTCTTCGCCGAAGAGGCCAAGACGGCGAGCATCGAGCGGCTCTGCAAGCTGATCCGCGAAGAGGGCCTCGTCCGCGAGCATATCCCGACGGAGCATCTGAACTCGCCCGAGATTTGGGAAGCTCTGCTGGAGAACATGCCGATCACGGCTCTGATCCGCAACCTGAACAAGCTGACGCTCGTGGGTCTGCTCAAGCCGCTTTCGACGGCGACCAGCAAAGTGGTCAATCAGTTGAACAACGCCGATATGCTCCGCGAAGGTCGCGTGCATCCGTTCAATCTACTCGTGGCACTGAAGACCTACGCCTCTGGTCGCGGCTTCCGTGGCGACTTGACGTGGACGCCGGTGCCGCAAGTTGTGTCGGCTCTGGAAGACGCTTTCTATACGGCCTTCGGCACGATCGAGCCGACTGGCAAGAACCACCTGTTTGGCATCGACGTGTCCGGTTCGATGACCATGAGCACGATCAACAACACGAACGTCCAGCCTCGCTCTGCTGCGGCCTGCTTGGCGATGGTAGGTATGCGAACCGAGCCGGCGTCCTATGCCTTCGGGTTCACCGATCGGTTCCAAGACCTCGGGATCAGCCCGCGAGATCGGCTCGATCGCGTCGAAGACAAGGTGCAGAACAGCAACTTCGGACGGACCGACTGTGCGGTGCCGATGATCCACGCCTTGCAGCACAGGATGGAAGTCGATGCGTTCGTCGTCCTAACCGACAGCGAGACCTACGCCGGCCGTCAGCATCCGACCGTGGCGCTCGAAAACTACCGCCAGAAGATGGGGCGCGATACGAAGCTGATCGTCGTCGGCATGGTGAGCAACGAGTTCACAATCGCCGACCCGAAAGACCCTGGCCAGTTGGATGTCGTCGGATTCGACACATCCGCGCCATCGGTCATCGCCGACTTCGTTCGGGAAGAAGTTCCCGGCCGGCGTCGAGCGGCTGCCGCCCGCAAGGCTGCTTAACCACGTCTAGCTCCAGGTGCCCGTCGTAGTCTCGTGATTACGGCGGGCATTTTCATGCGCCAGCGCGGATCGAGCGGTGTAGCACCAGCGGAGACCACAATCGTTTCTCACTGAGTAACACCATGATCCGCGCCTTCAACGCCTTTCAACTCGTCGCCCTATTTGCGGCCATGCCGTTCATCGTCGGCTGGCTGCATAGCAACCCGTTCCCCTACTCGACGGCGGCCTTTTGGGTCTCGATCGCCGTGTACGTCATCGTGTTCATCGGGAACATCGTGGCGGTCACGGACTTCCTCGGGCACGACCGATGACCAACACCTTCAACGACATCCTCCGCGAGTATTTCGTCCTGATCCTATTCATTGGCTCGGGCATCGCGGTGCTCGCGTTCGGCTGCCTTTATGACATCGCCATACGAGTGATCGACCGATGCAAATCGTCCGATTCGGACTGTCCGTGCTGCGTTGGCTCCGAGGGCAAAAGCCGCTCGTCCCAGCGCCCGTTATCGAAGTCCGACACCTGATCTGCGAAGCCTGCCCGGCTCGACGCCGAGGCTGGTTCCGCCGGTTCTGCCAACTGTGCGGCTGCACCGTGAGCCGCCGCCGTTCCATCTTCAACAAGCTGGCGATGCCCCATGAAGAATGCCCTGCTAAGCGTTGGCCGGCTGTTCCTGGCGACCACAGGCGGTTGTTTCATCCATGAAGATCATCAAAGACCCTGATCCGATCCTACGGCAGAAGTGTGAGCCGGTCCGGCCGCTTCCGCTGCTGACGGTCCACGAGATGTTCATGCTGCTCCGCGAGCATCGGGGCCTGGGCCTCGCGGCTCCGCAGGTGGGCATCGCGGAGCGGTTCTTTGTGACCTGCTGGGGCGAGCTATTCGTCAACCCGGTTATCGAGGCGTTCAACGGCGTCGAGATCGACAGCCGAGAAGGGTGCCTCAGCATCCCCGGCAAGCAGTTCATCGTGAAGCGCCACCAAGAGGTTGTCGTGATGGGCAAGCGGTACATCGGCGAGATGGCCATCGTGATCCAACACGAAATTCACCATCTCGACGGGATTCTGATCTCCGACCTCGGAACACCGGTGTAGCAAAGCCGACTCCACAATCCTGAGAGACATCCATGTTCAACCTCTTCCGTGCTGCCGAGAAGGTCGGCAGTGACCTGATCCAAGAAGCGATCGGACAGTTCGAGTCGATCGCCGAGAAGATCGAGGCGGGAAAGGCGGGCGTCCGCCACAACCGCGAGTTCATCGCCGGCAACGAGCAGCAGATCGCCTCGCTGCAATCGGAGAACAAGGCTCTGCACACGGACGCGACCCGTGGTGAAGCCGTCGCCGCGAAGCTCCGCGCCTTGATCTCGTAATCATGGCCACGAGACCGACACCTGTGACCACGATCAAGATCACCCAGCGACATCAATCAGGGCAAGCCTTCCGAGACTCAGTGCCCGATCGCGCGTGCCGAGCTTCTTCAAGAGCTTCTAGGTTCGGCGGCGTCAACGGAATCAGCCGACCACGAATTGCCGAGGCCACAAGTCCGTGCAGCGTCCTCTGCCCGAGCTTATCCTTCAGCCCTCTGATCCGAGCGTCGATGGCGCTTTCTGACCGATCCACGGCGACCGCCACGTCCTTGATGCTGTTGTCTTCCGCTTTCCAGCACAGTGGGATCCGAAGCTTGGAATTCACGTGACTTGAAGTCGCGGC
>JADMIO010849054.1_pt1 | contig 15686 bp, 14 predicted proteins | sample 8958161 | NCBI WGS metagenome assembly JADMIO01 (sample SAMN16585339, study PRJNA669376) | soil metagenome | isolation source: Crop rotation soil | place: USA: Cullars Rotation, Alabama | collected 2011
CTTTCCCGTTTCGGAACCGCCATTACGCTACGAGACGTAGCGTATCGTAAACAAGTCAAGTTGATGTCATGAGCCACGAGGAAACAAGTCGTAGGTCTCAAAGTGCTGATTACAAGTAGCTTATAGCCTCAGACACGGGATGGCCGGCCGGGGTTGCGTCGCTACGAGCCGTAGCGTAAGATTCGGCCATGCTCAGGAACCGGAAGAAGTCCCCAGACCCCCTGCCGCGCGGCCGACGCCGCAGCGAGCACGTCGGGCAGGCCGTGCTCGAGGCGACCCGCGCCCTCATCACCGAGGGCGGGTATTCCGCGGCGACGATCGAGGCGATTTCGGCGCGTTCCGGCGTGGCGAAGACGTCGATCTACCGGCGCTGGCCGAACCGCGCGACGGTCGTCGTCGACCTGCTCATGCGCATCGCGACCGAGGCGGTGCCGATCCCCACGGGACGTGACCCCCAGCGGGCGCTGCGCACGGAGATGAAAGGCGTGGCCGAGGTTTCGGACCAGTTGCCGGGGCAGCTCCTGCGTGCGTTGCTCGGCGAGGCGCAACGGGATCCCGAAGTGGCGACCGCCTTGATCGACGGTGTGTTCCATCCACGTTCGGACGCGAGCAGCCGCGCGATCCGCCGCGCGCAGGAGGAGGGGGCGCTGCGGAAGGACATTCCGCCGCTCCTCGCCGTGGATCTCCTGTTCGGACCAATCTTCTATCGCATGCTCGTGCGGCACCAGCCGCTGAACGATGCCTACGTCGGGCAGGTGTTCAAGTACGTGACCGAGGGGCTCAAAGCGCGGAAGTGACCTGGCTCAGGGTCTCCGGTCCCAGCGGTGGGAGCGCATGCGCTGGAGCACCGCGGGCTCGAGAGCCTTGCCGTCGCTCACGCCCAGGTTCGCCTCCACGTTCGCTCGCTTCCTCATGCCGGGAATGATCGTGCTCACGTCGGGGCTTGCGAGGATGTAGCGCAGCGCGAGCTCGGGCATCGACATTCCGGCAGGTACGTCGGGCCGCAACCGCCCGGCGTGTTCGACGCTCGCCTTCAGCTTGTCACCCGCGAAGTAGATGTTGCGGAAGTCGCCTTCGGGCCACGTCGTCGACGTCGTGAGCGTGCCGGTCAGCGTTCCTTCATCGAAGGGGACGCGGGAAATCACGGCCACACCGAGCTCGCGGCACACGGGGAACAGCACGTCCTCGGGCGCCTGGTCGAAGATGTTGTGCACCACCTGCACCGCGTCGATCAGTCCCGTGCGCAACGCGCGGATGCCGTTCTCGGGCTCCCAGCGATTGAGGCTGATGCCCACCGCGCGCACGAGCTTCTCGGCCTTGAGCGCAGTGACCGCGCCCTGCCAGCTCGGATCGTCGGCCCACGCGTCGTTCCAGGTGTGGAACTGGATGAGGTCGAGCGTTGCGACGCCGACGTTCGCGAGCGAGGCCTCGGTCGACGAGCGGATGTGGTCGGGCGGATAGGAGTCTTCGAGCCGCGCATCCGCCGCGGCGGGCCACTTCATGTTCTTCGGCGGGATCTTGCTCGCGCAGTAGAGCCGCGTGTCGGGACGCGCCTTGAGCAGCCGGCCCAGAAGCCGCTCGCTGTGACCCTGCCCGTAGGCCCACGCGGTGTCGAAGAAGTTGCAGCCGAGATCGACCGCGTGCTCGAGCGACGCCATCGACTCGTCGTCGTCGGAGCCGCTCCAGCTGCCCATGCCCCACATGCCGTAGCCGACTTCGCTGACGCTCCAACCGGTCCGGCCGAACGTTCGATTCCGCATCGGGGCGTCAGTTCCCGATGATGTGGAGGGTTTGCTCGAAGGCTTCGGGAGTGACGCGCGTGATTCCGGAATACGGATGCTCGAGCGCGACGATCGAGAACAGCACCACGCCGATCGTGACCGAAAGCCCGGCGATCATGACGACGTGCGCCCACGTGTTCTTCGTCCCGAACAGGAAAGCGAAGCCGACCACGATGGCGCCCGCTCCCAGGAGCACGGCCCACATCACGGTCGGAATGCCGGACTGCGCGCTCAGGAGGCGCCGCCGCCGCATGTCCCCGAGCTCGTTCATGCGCGCCACCGATTCGGTGTACCAGGCGACCTGGTGGTCTCCCTGCGGCTGGAAGCTGTAATAGGAGTCCCAGAGCTGGTCGAACGCGCTCCAGGCCTCGGGGCTCGCCTTGCGTCGGGCCATGGCCGGCCATTCCTTCTCGACGACCATATGTCCATACGTGCGCAGCCGCGCGTGGATCTCGTCGCGCACCTGGGGCGGAAAGACCTGGGCGTTCCGATAGAGGTCCGCCAGCTTGTTGGCCTCGCGCTCCCCGACCTCCTTGGCGCCCTGGAACTGTTCCCACACGATGATCGCCGTGAAGCCCAGCAGCACGGCGTAGACGACGCCGAGGACCGCGTAGATGAAGCCGGCGACGTCGTTGTGGCGGGACAGGATTTCCACGCCGATTTTGCGCCTGACGAGCAACGCACCGGCCACCGCGAGCGCCGGCATCAGCACGATGAAAAACACACCCCAGAACAGCGCTTCGAGAGAGAGCATGCGGTCGGCCTCCGTGCCCATTTGGCCGGAACATTGTAGGGCAGTGCAGCGTACCCTGCACGACGGATGTATGATCGGCCGGCGGGCGCGAGCGAGCGCGCGAATGCGACCCACAGCAAAGGCAGGACGGCCTGTTCAAGCGCAACGCGGATCGGAAAGTCTGGATTCTCGCCTGGGTCCTGACGCTGGCGCTGCACGCCGTGCTCGTCCTCCTCTTCCAGAGCCTTCCACCGCTCCAGGCCTCCGCGGTCACGATCAAGAAGCCGGAACCGATCCGGCTCAACTTCGTGAAGCCGGCCGCCCCGGCGAACAACAAGGAGCCGCAGTTCTTCACCGAGCTGCCGCCCAATCACGCGGACAAGGCGCCGGAAAAGGCGCAGTTCCTCAGCAACGTGACGAGCCGCGCGCGCGACCGCACTCCGGGCGGCCATTCCGACCTGCCGAAGATGACGGGCGAGAGCGACGTGCCGACGGTGAGGATCCAGAAGGACGGCGCCGCGCCGCCGAGCCCGCCTTCGCCTTCGCTTTCGCACACGCAGCAGAACGTCCCGCAAGGGCAAGCCGCGTCCGGCGCCGAGGGCAGCGTCCTGCAGCGGACTCAAGCGCAGCCGCAGTCCCTCATTCGCCTGAAGAGCGCGGACGCGTTCAGGGGCGCGAGCGGCAGTTCCGACATCGACCAGCCCGAGATGCAGAATCCCGACGGCGACGCTTCGGTCCTCGGCGACGTCAGCCTCAACACGGTGGCGTGGGATTACGCGCCGTGGCTCCAGCGGTTCGGCCGGCAATTGATGGATCGCTGGCATGCACCTTCGGCGTACCTGTACGGAATCCTCAAGGAAGGCGGCTGGGCCGTCTTCGAGATCGAGATCTCGAAGTCCGGCAAGGTGCTCCGCCTCGACCTGCTCGAGCAGCAGGGCCACCCGTCGCTGATCCAGGCCGCGCACGGCGCGTTGCGTTCCGTGGCGCCGATCGAGCCGCTGCCAGCCGATTTTCCCGAACCGACACTGATTCTGCGCATTCGGATGATCTATCCGAAAGTCCGTCCCCAGTGAACCCAGGAGAACGACTCGCATGATGGACGTGATCGAGAAGTCCGGCCCCGTCTTCTTCGCGCTCGCGCTCTGCAGCGTGGTCGCCACCCTTGTGATCATCGAGCGGCTCCTGAGCCTGAGGCGCAGCCGGGTGCTCCCCAAGCAGATCCTCGACGTCGTCGAGTACATCGGGCCCGGCAAGGACCTGGCGATGGCGATCGACATCTGCAAGCGGAACCCCGGCGTTCTCTCGAACGTGCTGCGCGCCGGACTCGAGAACGCCGACAAGCCGTGGGAAGTCATGCGGGACGCGGTCGTCGACGCGGGCAACCAGGAGACGCCCGAAATCGAGCGGAATCTCTTCTGGCTCCAGACCGCGGCGCAGGCCGGTCCGCTCCTCGGACTGCTCGGCACGGTGTTCGGAATGATCCGGATGTTCTCTTCGGTGTCGCTGGCGGGGCTCGGCGATCCGCAGGTCCTCTCGCGCGGCATCAGCGAAGCGATGCTGACGACCGCCGAGGGCCTGAGCATTGGCATCCCGGCGCTGATCGCCTACAACTATCTCTCGTCGCGCGCGGATCGCCTGATCATCGAGATCGAGGGGCAGGCCAGCCGCATGCTGACGCGGCTCCGGCCGGAGCAGGCGCGATGAGCGGCGTCTCTTTTCGCCGGCGGAAGAGCCGCGTGACGATCGACCTCAACGTGACGTCGCTCGTCGACGTGCTGTTCCTCCTCCTGATCTTCTTCACACTGACGAGCACGTTCAAGCGGGCGGGCGAGCTCGACCTGAATCTTCCCAAGTCGACGACCGCCGGGGCGGCCGGCGCCGGAACCAGCGCGCAGCAGCCGCTCGACCTGGTGCTGACCGAGAAGGGGATGCTGCTGCTCGACGGCGCGCCGATCACGTTCGAAGCGCTGCCCCCCCGGCTCCTGGCCGCGCGCGAGCAGAAGCCCGATCGGCAGGTGCTCATCGAGGCCGAGAGGGAAGTTCCGCACGAGCAGGTCGTGCGCCTGCTCGACGCGGTGCGGACCGCGGGCTTCACCGGTGTCGGCATCGGCGTGAGGGCGACGGAGGGCCCGGCCAGGTGACGCTTGGACGAACGGAATCGTTCGTGAGCCGCAATGCCTTCCTGGTCGTGCTGACCGGGTTCTTCTGCGCCTTCGGCATCCTCGCGGGCGATCGCGTGACCGCGAACAACGGGTTGGGCTGGGATGGCGTGACCTATGCCCTCTACATCAAGAAGCTGAACGAGATCACGTCGGCGAAGACCGCTCCGATCACCGTCGATTCGACCACGGCTCCCGCGGCGCCGACCGTCGACTCCACTCCCCTGACCCCAGGCGCCGCGTCGGCGCCCGACCGCAAGCATGGCCTCAATCCCTACTATTTCCACCGCCTGGCGCCGATCGTGGCGGTGCACGGCGTCCTGCGCACGCTCGGACTCGAGCACACGGATCGCAACATCGTCCTCGTGTTCCTGTGGATGAACGCGATCTGCCTGCTGGTCGCCGCATTCCTGTGGGGCCGGATCCTGGACCTTCTCGGGTGTACCGGGTTCACCAAGCTGGTCGCGTACGGCGCCGTGTTCATCAATTTCTGCAACTTGAAGATGCCGTTCTACGATCCGGTGCTCATGGACACCGCGTCGTTCTCATTGGCGGTCGTCCTGATCTATTTCTACCTGAGCCGGAAACCCGTTCTCCTCTGGATGGCCGCCTTGCTCGGGGACTTCATCCACCCCTGGCTGTTCTACATCGGCGCGCTGCTGTTCCTCGTCCCTAACGCCGCGCGGGATTCCGAGACGGCACGGCCTCCCGCGACCGGCATGCGTGGCTGGATCGGCTGGGGCTTGATCGCGCTCGTCACCGTCCTGCCGTGGCTCGCGCAGGCGAAGACCTTCGCGGTCTATTTTGCGGAACCCGAGTTTCGCGTGCTCCGGATCCTGTCCACCGTTCTCGGAATGGCGCTGGTCGTCGCGTATCTGCGCGTGACGCTGTGGCCGTTCCTGGATGTGGGCCGATGGCCGGCGATCGCAAGGGCGGTGCTCGCGAACGGGAAGACGAGGCTGGCCGTCGTCGTGGGGTGCTTCGTGGCCATCGAGCTGGCCATCAAGTTGCTCGCGGTGGGCAAGCCTGCCGTGACCCCGTACGAGCTGCTCCTGTCGAATGCCTGGCGAAGCATGAGAAATCCGCTGGTCTTCGCCGTCGCTCACTTCTGGTATTTCGGCCCGCTCTTCGCGTGGTTCGTCCTGCGATGGAAGGACGTCGTCCGGGCGATCCATGAACTGGGCGACGGGCTCGTCCTCATGGCCGCCATCGTGGCCGTCGGGCTGATCGATTCGGAATCCCGGCGCGTGATCGTCCTCCTGCCGTTCGCCGGGATCTACCTGGCGAAGGCGATGAGCTTCCATCGCTACCGGCCCTCGTTCTACGCGCTGCTCATCGGGACCAGTCTCCTCTGCAGCCGGGCCTGGCTGCCCATCCGGATCGACCGGCCGTGGAGCGATCCGGGCTTTTCCCCGTTCGCCTTCCCGTGGCAGTGGTTCTTCATGAACCTGGGGCCCTGGATGCTCGAGCAGGTCTACCTCGTCGCAGCGGGGCTGATGCTCGTCCTGACGATCGTCCTGTGGCGCGCCGAGAAGCGTTCCGTCGTGCGCTGATCCGGCCTCACTGCTTGGACGGCGTGGCCGCGGTCGCGTTGGTGACGGGGCCACGCTCGGCGCGGGAAAGCGCAGCCGCCGTCGTGCCGATCGCGTTGCCGAGGGCGCTGGCAGTGATGCGCGCGGCGTGGACGACTGCCTGGGCATCCCGGGCTTTCGGGCAGGGGCACGGCAAGTGGTTGCGCACGAAGAAGCAGGTCTTCGCCGTCGGCGTCTTCGCAGCCCCCGCATGGGCGAGGGGAACGAGGGACAGGGAGACGATGGTGAGGACAGCGGTGAGACGGGCGATGGGTTTCATGGCGTTTCCTCCTGGACGTGCGTGGATGCCGCACGAGAGGAAGCATCGCTCGCGAACCCCGGGGGTTGAAGCGGGATGCGACGAACGGCCGTTCCTGCGCGACGAACGGCCGTGGGGGCGGACGAACGGCAGGCCGCGCGCCGGCTGGAGAATGCGGGCGCGCGGCCTCAGGCGCTACTTGACCACGACCAGCCGCTGGTCGGCGTGGAAACCCGGAGCCTCGAACCGGACGAAGTAGACGCCCGCGCCGAGCCCCGAGGCATCCCACATCCGGACGTGGTTGCCCGCGGGCAGGATCCCGTCCGCAAGCTTCGCGAGCGTGCGGCCCCGCACGTCGTGCACCGTCACTCGGACGTGTGCCTCGCGCGGCACGGCGAACGCGATGCGGTTGAGGCCCGCGGGCGACGGATTCGGCGCCGGCGGCGACAGTGCAAACGCGACCGGCACCTCGTCCTCCACGCCGATCGTGTAGATGCTGATCTCCCAGTTCGCGTCGCTGTTGTCGATCGTCGCGTGGTTGTCGTCGTGCGCGACGACCCGGAACTTCATCTTGGTCGACGCCGGCCCGGTCGACAGCCAGGAGTAGCTTCCCGTGTTCGGGTAGTTGCTCGCGAGCGTGGTGACGCTCGCGCCGTTCACCAGCTGGATGTCCACCCCGTTGACGCCCAGGTTGTCCGACGCCGTCCACTGGAGCGCGACCTGCTGGTTCTGGTGGATCACTTCGCCACCGTTCGGATACACGACGTGTGCGGTCGGGGCGATGAGGTCGTCGTCGTCGACGATCGTGCCCGTCGCCGACGGCGTGTCGATCGTCGCGTTCGACGCGTTCGAGAGCGTGATCCCGAAGGTCTCGTTGTGCTCGGGCCTCGCGTCGACGCCGAACGGGACCACGATGTCGAGCGCCGTGTCGCGCGGGGCGAAGGTCAGCGTGCCGCTCGTCGGCGTGTAGTCGCCGTCCGCGACGGTCGCCGTGCCGTCCACCGTCTGATAGTCGACGCTGATCGGGACGATCGCCGGCTGCGACAGGCGGACGCGGAAGGCCAGGCTGCCGGCGGACTGCGCTCGGGCGGGTTGCGACGCGGTTGCCGCTGCCTGCGCTCTTTCACGCACCCTCCTCACCGGCGCGATGGGCATACCGTCCGCGTCCTTGAGCTCAACCGGCGCGGACGGGACCGTGTGCGCAATGACGGCTTCCGACGTCGGGGCCACGGCGCCCGGTCCGTTGCCTTCCGGGCTCGATGCGTTGGTGACTGACAGCGAGGGCGTGATCGGAAGGCCGATCGCGTAGGTCTCGAACGAATCTGAATAGGACGGAGTCACCCCGAGCACCTGGAACGAGGTCGCGGTGCGGACGCCATGGGTCGTGGCGCTCCACGGCACGTCCCACCAGTAGAAGCCGCGCGCTTCGAACTGAAGCGGGTCCGACCCAGGGTCCACGTCGGAGGGGAGGAACGAGAACGTGGCGTCCAGGTCCGTGAAATACGTCGGGACGCCGACGTTTCCGGCGGTCGATGTTGCGTGGAGAAACGGGGTGCGATGCACGAAATGGGCCGGGTCGAGCTGGGCGTTCTGGAAGTCTTCGTGCTCCCACGCGTAGTTGCCCGCGGTGATGTACCCCGGCTTGTTGACGCCGCGCACGACGACATCGAAAGGCAGGTAATGCGCGGAATCGCCGAGGTCGAAGCGCATCGGGCCGTCCGCGGAGATCCGGCGCGCCAACCCCGTTTCGAACCATCCCGTCGCCTGGGACGCGTTGGTCACAATCGATGAGGAGTCGGGCACCGCCTGCCAGCCGATGCTGCTGCCGATGTTGCCGTGCCGGAAGTGGATGTTGGAAACCGTCCGCCAGAAACCGATGAAGTCGACGACGGCGTCATTGTTGATGTTCCAGGTCACGTTGGAGGACGAGTACATCCGGATCACCGCAGTCGGGCTGCAATCGGGATTCTTGCTGTACACGTACTGCCGACCGTCGCCTTCGAAGTAGTACTCGGCCGGCACGGGCGGCATGAATCGCAGGGCGAAGGGACCGGAGCACGAGGGAAGGACGATGTTACCCCGGATGGAAATGTTGTTGGCGACCTCCACCGAAAGCGTTCCCTGGTTCACGATCAGGCTGTCGCACAGGAAGGTTCCGCTGCCGGTCAGCGCAGATGCGGCCGGGGCATTGTATTCGAGGCTGCCCATGCGGCGCTCCGACACGTCCTGGTTGAACGCGACATCCATGCGGAGTCGGCTACCCTGCCCGAGAGTGACCACTTCCGACGGAAAGGGCGTCGTGCCCCACACCGCGACGGGGGTTTGCGCGATGTAGACGGAGCCATAGAGGAAGCGCACGGAGCGATCCCCGCTCGCGCCCGTGCCGTTGCCGAACGGTGTCGTGCTCGATCCCGGACCGATGATGGCGCGACCGGTCGACTGGAAGAGGATGCCGCTCGGGTCGACCGCCTGGAACTTGCTGTTGCCTCCGCGGATCTCGATGTCGCCGTAGATCGTGCTGTGAGCGCCGAACGCCAGGTTCACGGACACCGGGCTGCTCGCCGAATTGAGCACCGCCTTCGAACCCTCCTCCACGACGGCGTCGTCCCCGGCGCCTCCCGCGACGGTCAGGGTCGTCGCGCCGAACAGTCCAGAAAACGACGCTTCCGTGCCGCCGGAGAAGACGAGCTGGCCGATGGTGGCGGTCGGCACGCTGCTCACACTCACGACGCCGCCGCGGTTGAACACAAGGATGTCCGCGGCGCTGCTCGCGTTGCGGGGGGGCAGCCACGCGTTCGGGTCGAAGGCGGTGCCGGACGCCGGAGCCCACACGTAGACGGGCCCCGAAGGAATCTGGAAGGTTCCGTCGCCATTGCCCGGCAGCGTGCAGATCGAGTTGGAGCCCCACGCGGCCACCGCGAGATCGGCGTTGCCATCGCCGTCCAGCGGACCGGCCGCGAGGCGCATCGGATTCAATCCCCCCGGGTAGTCGACTTTTGGCTGGAAGGTGCCGGTGCCGGTTCCGAGGAACACCGAGACTTCGTTGGCGCCGTAGACACCCACGGCGATGTCGGGGTGGGTGTCCCCGTTGAAGTCGCCGCTCGTCGCGGAGAAGGCTTCCCCGTCCAAGGGAGTCACGGTGTTGGGACCGAAGGTTCCGTTTCCGATCCCGAGCCGCACGTTCAGGCACTTGAAGCCCGAATTGGCGACCACGACGTCGAGCGCGCCGTCGTGATTGAGGTCGACGAGCACGACGCTCGTGCCGCCGCCCTGCGTCGTGTACGTCACCGGGATTCCGTAGAGCCCGGGTCCCCCCGTGCTCAGGTACACGTTGAATCCGCTGCTCGAGACATTCCCGGTGACGATATCGAGGTCGCCGTCGTTGTTGAGGTCCCCGACCGCCAGTTCCAACGCGTTCTGGCCCGCGTACTCCACCAGGGGGCCGTACGTGCCGGGACCGGTGGCCATCAGGATCTTGAGATCCGGGGCGGACTGCGCGGAAATCGCGAGGTCGGGCCAACCGTCCTCATTCAGGTCGCGCGCGACGACGTCGAGGGGAACGCTGACGGCATAATCCGTCCGCGGACCGAGCGTACCGTCGCCCGCCCCGAATCGCACCTGGACCTTGTTGATGTTGGCGCAGCAATCGACGACGTCCAGATGACCGTCCCCGTTCAGGTCCGCCACATCCATCCCGTACACGATCGACCCGCAGGCGTAGGCCACCCTCGGCTGGAACCTTCCGTTTCCGCGACCGAGCGCAACACAAAGGGTGCTGTCCTGCCAGTTGCCCCAGATGAGATCGGAGTAGCCGTCCTCGTTGAGGTCGCGAATGGCGACCGAGCGCGGTCCGGACCCGGGGCCGGCGCCGATCATTGCGGCTTGCACATGGGGAACCAGTAAGGTGAGGGCAACGAGGGCGCCTGGGATCCAGGCGAATCGCGTCAGCGGGCGGGATGGCATGGCAGGTCTCCGGTTGCGGGCACAGGATTGCGAGGCGGGGGGAATGACGCCTTCGTAGGGGGGAACGAAGACCGGAACGGGAACCGAACAGGCCCGTCAAGTCCTTGTGGCTACGAGGCAAAACCTCGCGGGAGTGCTCCCGAAACCCGTGACGGGCGGAGGCGGAGACAGTAGTTCTTCACTCCATGCTCCGGATGCTCACCGTCTTCCTGGTCGTGGTCCTCGGATGCGCCCCGGTTCCAAAACGAACCGGCAGCATCGTCGAGTCCGCGCAGTCGCCTGCGCTCAAGCTCTCCATCGATCCGGGCTTCGAACCGCTGCCGCCCCTGAAATTCCCCATCGAGAACCTGACCGATGCCGAGCGCCGCATCTTCGTCGAGGCGGCTCCGGGTCGGAGTGTCCGGCGGCTGGTCGTCATCCAGTTCGAGAAGGTTCAGGCGGGTTCGGAATTTCGCTTCCTCTATCCTTCGACCCCGCCACGGCGATTCGGGGCGGAGACCTATCGCTTCGGCACGTTCCTCTACGACGACGAACGAGCGGCGCGCGAGCATCCCGAAAAGGAAGCGGGACGGACGCGCGCCGCGCTCTCCCAGGCCGGCTTCGTTCCGCCCCGTTTCTATCGCGTCGCCCGTCTCGCGCGCGTCAGCGATTCGGATGGCATGAGCGAAGTCATCGTCTTCTACATGGAGAACGCGGACGCTGCGCCGCCGTCCGGGCCTTCCGAAGACGGCGATTGGCCGGTCCCCCCATCGGAGGAACCGGCCCTCGCACGTCGCCTTGAGGCCGCGATCCACGTCCTTGAGGGCTAAGGCACCCGCGCGACGCTCCGTACGAGGAGGCGATCGGGCGCAGCCATCCTCACGAAGTAGATCCCCGCGGGCACCCGCAAGCCGCGATCGCTGAGACCGTCCCAGGACAGGGCGTGCGGCCCCGCGACCTTCGCGTCATCGACCAGCCGGCGCACCACGCGTCCGGCGACATCGACCACCGTGATCCGGACCCATCCCGAGCGGGACATCGAAAAGTCGAGGCGCACCGGACCGGAGGACGGATTGGGCCACGCCGTGAGCTCGCTGCCGGCGAGCGTCACCCCCGAAGCGACGGGCCCGAACATCGTGCGCGAACCGTCCGTGAGATCGAGCTGCAACCGGTAGAACCTCGCGCCCGGTTCGTCGATCGCGATCGACTCCCCGCGGTCTTCCTGGACTTCGAGCGTAAGCGGCGTCCAGGGTCCGTCGCGATCGGGAGCGCACTCGATCGCCACGCCCGCAAAGCGCTCCGGCATGCCGAAGCTCCAGCGCAGTTCGATCCCGCGGCCGCGCGGGGTCGCGGTGAATTGCGTGACGAGCGTCGCGGTGTACGCGTTTCGCATCCATTGCAGCGCCGCATGCACCACGTCGTCCTCGCCGCGCGCGACCGACGCCGGCGTGAGCCACACGGGCTCGTCGACCGGGAACTCGTCGTGCGTCAAGTACTGGCCCGGTTCGCCGACGCGATGCGCGTCCGCGACTGCGACCAGGCCCGTCCAGCCCGTGACCGGGAACGCCACCTGCGCCGGAGCGTTGAATGCCGTGGCGGTCGACTTGCCGAAGAACCGGGTTCGCGGAAGGAAGCGAAAGAGGTTCGCGACCTGGTCCCCCGCGCTCACCGCACAGGGCCCGACGAGCACGGCGATCGGGCCGGGGAAGTCGGACGCCGCCTGGCCGTGAATGACGTACGGATCCGGTCCCGAGGCCGGGCACATGTCGAAGTGGCCCAAACCGCAGCGCACGTCGAACTCGACCGTGGGGATGGTCGTGGGATACGCGACGAGTTGCTCGAGACCGTCGTAGCCGAGGAACATGTCGCCGCCGAAGTTGGTGCGGAAGTCGAAGATCAAGCCTTCGACGTGGTGCACCTGGAGTAGCGAGTCGACGGCGGTCCGCAATTGCTGGCCGGTATTTCCGATCCACCCGCGCACGTAGACGTAACCGATGTGCGTGTGGTCGACGATGCCCCAGCTGACCCAGTCGCCCCAGCGTGGCATCAGCACGCCCGGAACGGGCATTTGCTCGTAGGTGTCGATCGTGTCGGTCGCCGCGGCCAGCGGGGCCACCGGAAGGTGGACCGTGTCGCCGGTCGCGTACTTCACGACGTCGATGGTGTCGAACAGGTGCCAGTTGAGCCCGCAGCCCATGAGCATCTTGTGCGTGTAGGACGACGGGCTCGATCCCCAGAGGCCGGCGCAGATCGGCAGCTCGGCCGCGAGGAGCTCCGGATAGATCCGCTTCCACGGGATTCCCTGGTAGCCGAGCACGATGTCGCCGGGCACGAGGCCCAGGGGATGGTTCGGCAGGGCGTTGTACACGAGCAGGCTGCTGTCCGCGAGCGGAGTCAGCGCCGCGCCGAACCGCGTGACCGGCCCCGGGTTCCCGATCGCGAACAGGGGAACACCCGGCTTGAGGTCGGCCTGGCGGTTCACCGACAGGTCGCGGACGTTGGTGTGCGACTCGCGCAACGCCCGGGACAGGTGGTTCATGATCGCGGCGAAGCGCCCGCGACTCACTCCCAGCGCGACCTCGAGCCGGTAGTGCGTCTTGAGCGCCTTCCAGTCCACGTCGATACCCTGGAAGCAGGCGAAGCTCTGGTCGGCCTGCACCCAGAACGTATCGAACACCCCGAGCCTCTCGCTCATGATGAGGGGGCTCGGCCCCCACGTCTGGTCGATCAGCGTCTTCCAGTCGGTGTCGGGGCCGTAGATGGCGGAGTCGCCGGTGACGTGCAGCACGACGCCCGCACCGGGGTCGTCCTGCGGGAATCCGATGGGAAGTTCGTCGGCGGAAACGAAGGAAGCCAGGCAGAGAAAGGCGACGGCGAGGGGGATCGATCTGGACACGGACGGGTCTCCACGAGCCATCGCACCGCGATGGCAGGTTGGCCCGGCCGTGCACGCGTCCAGCGCGCGGGCAGCGCACGGAGCTTAGGCAGCGGCCTCCGCGCTCCGCAATCGGCTTTGCGTTCGGGTCAGCAGAATGTTGTCACCCATCCTCGCCAGGTCACCGCCTTAGCCTGGCGACGAGCCCGTAATGATCCGAGGCCCACACGCTGTCCGCGGCCGGCGTCTTGAAGATCACCTCGCACGCGACGGGCTTGAAGGGCGACTTCTTCTCCACGAAGACGTGGTCGATCGCGCCCGGATCGGGCCCCCAGAATGCGTTGTAGGTCGTCGCCTCGGCGCGCGTCGCCTTCGGATGCACGCTCATGAACGCGTCGACGTAACGCTCGGTGACCAGGTTCATCTCGGGGCTCCCGAGTTCCGCGTTGAAGTCGCCGCCGAGCACGACAGGGCCCTTGCCTCGCGTCGAGTCCACCCAGGCGAGCAGGTGGCGGATCTGCTTCGCGCGGATGGCGCCGCCCTCGGCCGTGTGATGGAGATGGGTCGCGTACGCGTCCACCGGAAGGCCGTGCCAGTCGAAGCGCACGTGCGCGACGGCGCGGTAGTCGTCCGCGGGCTCGAGGTTCCGTTCTTCGCCCGCGAACACGCGGTGCGGCGTGAGAATCGCGTTGCCGTAGCGCTTCGGGCGCTCGGGCCCGTCGACGGACGCGAACTGCACGTGGCAGCCGAGGCTGTCGCCGAGCGTCGTCGCCTGGTTCGGCAGGTTCGGGTTCTGCAGCACTTCCTGCAGGAGCACGACATCCGGGCGAATGCGTCGCATCTCGGCGACGATCACGTTCAGGCGCTTCGGCCAGTCGTGCTGGTCATGCCACAGGTTGAGCGTGACGACGGTCAGCGTGTCCATTCCCGCCCCGAAGGAAGGCGTGGGAAGCGCGAGCAGGCAAGCCAGGAGCATTCGGCGGAGCATGTCGTCAATCTACCGTTCGCGCGCCCCGGAACTGCAAGTAAAGAAAGAAGGGGAGCTCGCCGAGGCCGAGCACCTGCCCCAGTCCGGTGAGTCCGCGCCAGGCCGGCGGCAGGCAGAGGATGCCGAACGAGTTCGCGACGTACCCGATCGCCGCCGCGAACAGCGGCCAGGCAAGCCAGCCGGGCACGAATCCCGCGCGCCGGACGAGGATCCCGAGCGGGATCAGCCAGAGTCCCCACAGGACCTGCGCCACGGCGAGTCCGTATGCGTGCAGCCTCAAGAACAGGGTGGCGAGTGGAGCAGCCACGTCCCCGTAGAGAGGATTGTTCGCGAGGACGATCGGCGCGACGTGATTCAGGACGTTTCCGTAGGTAACCGCAACGCTCACGAGTAACAAGGCCGCCATCAGCCGGGACATCGGTTTGTCCACGTTCTCGAACAGGCGATAGAGGAGGAGCACGGCCAACGTCCCGACGGTCGCGTTCCAGATCTCGCCGGCGATCGCGGCGCGCAAGAGTCCCTCGTGCGCGCGGACGCGCTCGAGGGTCGCGACGGCGTTGCCGGGGACGAGGATCTGGTTCGGCACGTACAGGTAGGCGAACGGGGCGACGACGTTGCTCAGGAAGTAGAGCCATCCGGCACGGCGGGCGAGCGTGCGCGTGGGGTTCATGGTCGCACCCTACGTCCCCGCGCTCCGGGAGTTTCCCTCTAGGCCTGCGCGCGCGCCTCGTCCTCGGCCGTCGGACCGCGGGTCGCGCGGTCGATCTGCCGGATCGCGCCGAAGTGATACGCCAGGTGCGCGACGCTGCCGGCCATCCAGCCGAGCTCGACGTCGGTGACCTCGCGCGGCGTCTTGAGCGCGTCGCGCCAGCGCAGCGCTTCGCGGCGCAGGTTCTCGCGCAGTGTCGTCCACTCGGCGTCGGTCACGGTGGTCTTGCGCCAGCTCACCGTCCAGTCCATGTCGGGCCAGGGCGGGGACACGCCGTCCGCCCAGCGGTTGAGGAGCGACAGTCCGTAGCGCAGGTGGTCGACGTGCGATGCGATCGACGCGCCGCCGTCGTGCGTCTTCGAGGCGTCGCCTGCGGAGAGCTTCTCGAGGGAGGCGAGCAGCCCCGGATCCCCCTGGTTGAGGACGTACGTGCGCGCCCTGGGATCGTCCGAACCCTCGACCAGCTCGCGCAGGAGGGTCGAGAGCACTTCGAAAACGGCCTCGGTCTTCATGGCCGGCAGAATATCCCGAACGTTGTGCCCCTCAAATTGCATTTCTGTTGTCGTTGCTGGAGTTAGGGACCCCCAGGGAGGTTTTTCGCCAGCCGCTTACCGCCCAAGGCGATGGCCCGAGTCATCCCTCCTCGCAGATGCAATTTCGGGGGGAAAG
>JADMIO010803724.1_pt1 | contig 15684 bp, 15 predicted proteins | sample 8958161 | NCBI WGS metagenome assembly JADMIO01 (sample SAMN16585339, study PRJNA669376) | soil metagenome | isolation source: Crop rotation soil | place: USA: Cullars Rotation, Alabama | collected 2011
GCCGCGACTTCAAGTCACGTGAATTCCAAGCTTCGGATCCCACTGTGCTGGAAAGACGGCTTGCCCCCAACGGACCAAGAAAAGCGAGATGCGGGCTCCCTCCGATAGTGTCGGGCGGCCTCGGCGATCAGATCTGGTCGAGGCTAGTCAGCACTGTCCGGATTGGGATAGAGCAAACCCCCTAAGCGACCACTGCGACGGTCCTATGGGACCCCTAGGCCGGCACTGGCTGTGGCCCAGGTACTTGCCAAGAATTCCGATCGGCTGGGGATGGTCGGTATGGATGATCCGGGGGCCAGGATAAGCGACCCCGGCGGGGGTCAACCGCCGGGCATCGTCTGGGGCTACCGGCCGGGCGCCGGAGGCGTCTTCGGCGCCTCGCCCGAACCCTTCTGATCGTCGTTCCTCTTTGTGAAGCGATCGAGCAACCGCTTCATCTTAATCGCACGCTTCCACTCAAAAATGTCCACTCGAAACGCTCCTTCACCCAGGGCCAAAAGCGACCCCTGTGGGTGATCTGGGATGGCTCGCTCGATCGATCAAGCCGACGATCGATTTTGTACTGATCCGTCAATCTTCCATCCATCTGGTACCAGGACTGGTGCCGCCTTTAAGGCCAAGCAATCGTCAGGAGGGCCAATCTAGGCTATTGCCTTCGGGCCTCAGGACCGGCCCAACCCGCAGAATTCCGCCGAATTTAATGGGCTAGATTGTTAGGAGGTTGTGGCCGCCGGCCGCGGCGACCTCGAGCGCCCGCTTGGCGCTCTCCTGGCCCTTGATGTCCTTGAGGTCGGGGGCGGGCGGCGCCGGCTCGCCGAGCTTCGGCTTGGGCGGCGTCAGCAGCTGGCTGCCCTTGAAGTGGTTGACCAGCGCCAGCAGCGTCACCGGCGCCAGCACCTCGAGCCCGCCGGCCCAGGCCGCCTCGCCGCCCTGCGCCGCCGGGCAGATCAGGCCGCGGCCGGCGGCCGAGGCGGCGATCGCCGCCGGCAGCACGCCCGCCACCGGCGCGATCTTGCCGTCGAGCCCGAGCTCGCCCAGCGCGCTATAGCCTTCGAGCTCCTCGGCCGGCAGCACGCCCATCGCCGCCAGCAACCCCAGCGCGATCGGCAGGTCGAAATGGCTGCCTTCCTTGAGCAGGTCGGCCGGCGCCAGGTTCACGGTGATGCGCCGCGGCGGCAGGCCGAGCCCGATCGCGGTCAGCGCGGCGCGCACCCGCTCGCGGCTCTCGCCCACCGCCTTGTCCGCCATGCCGACCAGCGCGAAGGTCCCCATGCCGCCCGGCGACATCTGCACCTGGACGTCGACCTCCAGCACCTCGACGCCCTGGAAGGCCACCGACTTGACCCGCGCCACCATCGGAAGTTGCCACCCCAGTTCCCGCCCCACGCCTGCAACCGATCATAGGGCCTGGCGTTGGCTCCGTCTCCGCCTGCCGCGCGATCAGCCGTTGCTCACGCCCTCAAGCGCATCACAAACGCGTCGAGGCCGACGCTCGGCAGCGACTTGCCGGCCGCAATCCGTCGGTGCTCCGCGCTGCTGTAACCCCAGGTGGCCCAGATCGCGTCGAAGCCGGCGTCGCGGGCCTCGGCGACGTTGGGCACATTGTCGTCATAGATGGCGACCGAGCCGGGGTTGCACCCGGATCGCCGCGCGACCTCGTGGAATGCGGTGAGCTTGGCGGTGACACCGCCATACACGCGATCTTCCCCGAAGGGCGCGCCCGCCGCCGCGAGGATCGCGAGGACCGAGGCCGTATCCTTGGCGGTGACGATGAAGAGCGGGACGCGCGCTGACGACAGGGCCGCGCCGACCCCGGGATAGAGGGTATGAAGCGCCAGCCACTGCGCCGGTTGCTCCTGACGCAGCTGCGTGCGACAGGCCTCGAAGCGCCGCAGGAAGGCCTCGAGCCTTGCGGCGTCGACGGCTTTGTAGGCGGCGTCGAAGTCCGCCTGCGTCTCGAAGGTCGCGTCGCGCAGAAACGGGATGATGAAGTGGCCGCTGTGGCGGACGAAGTTCCGACAGCGAGTGAAGTTGTCCCTGAAGCTCGACGGGATCGTCTCCAGCAGGGCGGCGCCGTCGCCGTGGAAGGCCTGCCAGGACACCAGCAGGCATTCGGCGACCCCGTCGCAGAGGGTTCCGTCGAAGTCGAGGGCGATGGCCTCGGCCATGGTAGCGGCGTACCCGCCATGCCTCAGTTGGCGCTCGGGTGCTCGCTCCGGTCGATCCACGGACGATCGAGGGTCTCGCCCCGCTGCATGCGGTCCACGGCGGCGAACACGTGGCGCATGAAGCGGCCGGCCTCCGAGTAGTAGGAGCAGGTGATGATGTTGCCGTCGGTCACCACGTCGGCCTCGACCACATTGGCGCCGGCATTCACCACGTCATCGTAGAGGCCGACATAGGCGCAGGCGGTGCGGCCCTTGAGCACCCGTGCCGAGACCATGATCCACGGCCCGTGGCAAAGCCCGGCGACGACCTTCCCGGCCGCGGCCATGCCGGCGACGAAGGCCAGCGCGCGCTTGTCCTGGCGGACCCGGTCGGGCGCCTCGTGCCCGCCGGTCAGGATGACGGCGTCGTATTTGGCGACATCCAGCGCATCGAACGGGATATTCGGCCGGGCCCGCTTGTCCATCGGGACGTGGATGCCGTACTTGCCGACGACCGCGGCGCCGTCCTTGGTCGCGATGTCGACGTCATAGCCTTCTTCCTTGGCCCGGTAATAGGTGTAGACCACGTCATGGTCCTGAAACCCGGGGCCGGTGACGATGACTACCTTGGGCATGGTCTCGCTCCTTTAGCGCCGGTCAGGGGCTGGCGCTGATGGTGAAGCAGTGCTCCGTCTCGTGGAGGCTCATTGCCGCGAGGCTGCCATGGGCAAAGACCTCGATGCCGCGGGTCGGCGAACGCGCGCCGACAGGGACGGCGAGCAGCAGCCTATGGCCGTCATCCTGATCGACGACCGCCTTGCAGAGGGTGAAGCGGTGATGGCCATCGATATCCGTGGGCCGGTACTTGGCGCCCGGTATCCCGCCATACGGGACGAGCGCCGGCAGATTCTTGCTGGCGGCACCCGTCGACTCGTAGGGCTGGCTGGCCCGACCGTAGGAATCCTGGACGCGAACCAGGTCGAACTTGTTGCGCGGATGCTCCACCTCGATCAGCTCGAGCTCGTCCTCCCCGATGTTGGTGGTGGCATGGAAGACGCCACGACCGATGAAGATGTAGTTGCCGGCACGGATGTCGACATCGGCATCGGCCAACCGAATCCGCCCATGCCCGCCAAGACACATCAGGACCGTGTCCTTGCGCGGATGATAGTGCAGCGAGGTCGCTCGTCCCGGCCCGAGCTCCAGCTTCCAGACATCATAGAAGCTATCGGCGTAGACCCGGTATTCGCGCCCCCAGGGCTTGGCGATCAGCTCGTCGAGGAAGAGGTCCTCGGCGAAGCTCTCGTTGCTCAACAGCTGGGTGATCTTGTCGACCGTCCGGGCGACCGCGGCGCGGGGCGTGCCGGTCTCGAGCTGGCGCTTGACCTCGACCAGCCCGCAATTCGCCGCATCGAGGCGGCCGGCGAGGATGGCAGCGACATGAAGCGCGGCCGTCGGATCGCTGGCCAGCAACGTCGCTGCGTCGGCGACGTTGAACGCCGACCGCTCGAGGGCCCGCACGTCGGCGGTATGGGGCTGATCCAGCAGGGCGGCCAGCTCGCCGAAGACGGCGCCCGGCTCGGATATCCTGGCGACCTGCGTCCCCTCTTTGACGACCTCGACGGAGCCCTGCCTGAGGAGCAGCAGCTTTCCGGACCTCTGACCGGCGGTGATCACCATCTCGCCGGGTTCGTAGGTCGCGACGGGCAGCCTCGAGAGGTTTTGCTGGATCGTGCCGGCATCGGGGATGAGCGACGCCCCGGCGCGAGCTGCGGGTTTCGCCGGCGACGGATCGCTCGCCTCGCTTGCAATCGCCGCCGGGACCTTCGCATTGCTCAGGAGCTGAGCAATCGCGTCGACCGTCCCGGCGACCGAGGCGCGCGGCGTGCCGGCCGCGAGCTGGTGCTTGACCTCGACGAGCGCGTCATTCGCCGCGTCGAGCCGGCCGGCGAGGATCGCAGCGACATAGAGCGCCGCCGTCGGATCGCTGGCCAGCAACGTCGCCGCGTCGGCGACATTGAACGCCGACCGCTCGACGGCCCGGACGTCGGCCGTATGAGGCTGATCCAGCAGGGCGGCCAGTTCGCCGAAGACGGCGCCCGGCTCGGAGATCCGGGCGACCTGGGTTCCCTCTTTGATGACCTCGACGGAGCCCTGCCGGAGCAGCAGCAGCCTTCCGGTCGCCTCCCCGGCGGTGATCACCATCTCGCCGGGCTCGTAGGTCGAGACGGGCAGGCTCGCGAGCGCTTTCCGAATCGTGGCGGCATCCGGAATGAAGGACGCCCCGATGCGGTTTCCGACCTTCGTACGCGGCATTCGTTCACCCACATTTCAGCGGCGAAGCTGATTTTTCGGGCCGTGCGACGACGGCCCCGCTTGAGAGGCAGAATGACACAGATCGTGATCCCGCAGAAGCTGGGCGCGCTGCCGGCGGGTGCGACAACCCTTGATTAATCAGCTGTTAACCTGGGCTCGCTGCCACGCTGATCACGCGAGTGAGTTTGTGTGCTTCGGCGATTCAGAGTAAATCAGGCTGCGCCCAGCGTTGGCGTCGTCGAACGGCTCGGGCAATCAGGGGGAGGTTCGCTTGAAAACCATGTTGTCGATGATGCTCGGTGCCGTGGCGCTCGGCTGCCTCATGGCCGCCGCTCCAAGCCTGGCGGCAGACACGCACACCATCTTGACACCCTCGGAGATCAAGTGGGGCCCCGCACCGCCGTTCTTGCGGCCCGAAGTACAGGCGACGGTTCTTTTCGGCGATCCGAAGAAGAAAGGGCTGTTTGTGATACGCCTCAAGTTCCCAAAGGGCTACAAACTTCCTCCGCACTTCCATCCGGTAAACGAGCTTGTCGAAATCATCTCGGGAACGTCTCAATTTGGGATGGGCGAGAAGGCCGATCCGAACAAGACCCAAACGCTGCCGGCCGGCAGCTTCTTTTTCATGCCGCCTGGAATGCCGCACTACGCCTTTTTCGAGGAGGAGACCGTCATCCAGATCAACACGATAGGGCCTTGGGGTGTGACCTACGTGAATCCGGCGGACGATCCGCGCAAGACCCAGTAGCGAAACGGGTTTCGTGCACGGGCTGCCGCAGCGGTTTGCCGTCGCGCCGAAGCCGGGATAGTGTCGGCCGCCAACAACGCTCCAGGATGGTCCGATGAACGTGCTCGATCGCTTCCGGCTCGACGGCAAGCGCCTTTTCATCACCGGCGGCAGCCGCGGCTTCGGCCGGGAGATTGCTCTCGCGGCGGCGGAGGCCGGCGCCGACATCGCCATCAACGCCCGCGATGCCGACGCGCTGGCGCGGACCGCCGCCGAGGTGAAGGAGCGCGGGCGGCGCGTGTGGACCTTCGCCGGCGATGTCGGGCAGCCTTCGGTGTGCGAGAGCATCTGCCGGCAGGTGCTGGCGGAGGTGGGGCCGATCGACATCCTGGTGAATAATGTCGGCGGCCGGAACGTCTCCGTCCCGGTCGAGGCCGAGGACCTCGACACCTGGCAGAAGCTGGTCGACCTCAACCTCACCCATACCTTCCTGTGCACCAAGATCATCGGCGGCGCGATGCTGGCTCGCGGCGAGGGGCGGGTCATCAACATCGCCTCGATCAGCGGCATGATCGCCAACCGCGGCATCGGCGGCCGCCACTACGAGACGACCAAGGCAGCGGTGATCCACTTCACCCGCGCGATTGCCTCCGACTGGGCGCCGCGCGGCGTCACGGTCAACGCGATCTGCCCCGGCCTGTTCATGACCGAGCCCAACCTCGCCTGGTCGAAGACCCATCCCGAGGTGATCGACACCCTGGTGCGCGGCATCCCGATGGGCCGCCCCGGCGACCCGCACGAGATCGGGCCGCTGGCGGTCTATCTCGCCTCGCCGGCCTCGAGCTACGTCACCGGCGCCAGCTTCGTCATCGATGGCGGCTATACGCTGTGGTGAGCGTCAACCACCCCCATTCCTGTCATCGCCGGGCTTGACCCGGCGATCCAGCCGGCGGTTGCCGCGGCGGCGAGGCTTTCCTGGATCGCCGGGTCAAGCCCGGCGATGACATCTGAGACCGAGTTCTGCTCTACGCGAACGTCGCGCTGGCCTCGCCGAGGCCGTCGATCCGAATCGTCACCCGGTCGCCTTTCGCTACCCAGCGAGTCTCGACCACGCTGCCGGTCAGCACGATCTCGCCGCGGCGCAGCCCCCTGCCCCGTGCCGCCAGCGAATTCGCCAGCCAGGCGAGCGCCGCGAAGGGATGGCCCATGACGTCGCCGCCCTGCCCCTGCCCGACCTCGCTGCCGTTGATCACCGTGACGCCGGAGAGCGCCGGCAGGTCGAGGCGCCGCCAGTCCTCGACCGGCGGTGCCAGCACGCAGCCGACATGGAAGAAATCGTCGGCGATCAGGGTCGGCGTGCCCAGGCTGCGATAGTCGTCATAGCGGTCGTCGACCAGCTCGATCGCCGCCATGCAGGCGCCGACCGCCGGCGCCACCGATGTCCGGTCATAGGGCGCGCCGCTCGCCGGCAGGTCGGCAGCGAGCGCGACGGCTATCTCGCACTCGACGGCGCCCTTGATGAAGTCGGCGTGGCGCAGGTCGGCGTGGCCGCGATAGCGGCTGCTTTCGAACATGCCGCCGGCGCAGGGATTGTGGATGTCGAGGAAGCGCTGCATCACCGGCGTGGTGCAGCCGATTTTCCAGCCGATGCGGGCGCCCTTCCCGGCCGCGGTCAGCAGCTCGTGCGCCGCCGTCTGCACCGCGTAGGCGGCCGCCTCGTCCGCCGGCCGGCAGTCCATCGGCAGCGCGCCGAACTTGCGGCCGGCGAGCCGCGCTTCCGTCAGCAGCCGCGCCGCCTTGTCGGGAGCATCCATGGCTAGCGCGCCGCGGCTTCGAAGCCGGCCAGCACGTTGACGGCGTTGATCCCGAGCGCCTCCACGGCATAGCCGCCCTCCATGACGAACAGGGTCGGCAGGCCGGCGCCGGCGATCATCTGGCCCATGCGCAGGTAGTCGTCATGGACCAGCTTGAACTGCGAGATGGGGTCCTGCTCGAAGGTGTCGACGCCGAGCGAGACTACCAGCGCGTCGGCGCCGAAGCGGCGGATCGCGGTGAGCGCCTGGTCGAGCGTCGGTTCATAGTCCCGCCAGGCACTGCCCCAGGGCAAAGGCAGGTTGAGATTGGCGCCCTCCCCGTCGCCCTCGCCGGTCTCGTCGGCATGGCCGAGGAAGAAGGGGTATTCCTGGCGCGGGTCGGCGTGGATCGAGGCGAACAGCACGTCGCCGCGACGCCAGAAGATCTCCTGCGTGCCGTTGCCGTGGTGATAGTCGACGTCGAGCACGGCCACCTTGCCGGCGCCGCCGTCGCGAAAGGCCTGCGCGGCGATCGCGGCGTTGTTGAGGAAGCAGTAGCCGCCATAGAAATCGCTGCCGGCATGATGACCGGGCGGCCGGCAGAGCGCGAAGGCGACCCGATCGCCGGCGGCGACCAGCGCCTGGCCGGTCAGCGCGACATTGGCCGAGGCGGTGATTGCCCGCCAGGTGCCGGCGGTGATCGGCGTGCCGGCGTCGAAGGAATAGTGGCTGAGCTGGCCGTCGATGGTGGTCGGCACGATGTTGCGCCGCATTCCGGGCGCCCGCCAGCAGAGCGGCAGCGCGTCATAGGCATCATGCGCCGCCACCCAGCGCTCCCAGGCGGCGGCGAGGAAATCGACGAAGCCGTCCTCGTGCACGCGCCGCACCGGGTCGAGGCCGAAAGTTCGCGGCGGCAGCACCTCGCCCAGCTTCTGCTGGCGCACGCGGGCCAGCACGATCTCGGCCCGCCGCGGCATCTCGAAGCAGGGCAACAGCTTGCCGTCGATCAGCTCCGACTTGCCGTCCTGCAGCCGGTGATCCTCGCTGAACACGGTTTTCATGAATGTCTGCCCTTTCCTCGTCCCCGACCCTGATCGTCACCCCGGCGAAAGCCGGGGTCCACCCATCCGCCGAGTCGGCTTCGACATGGACCCCGGCTTTCGCCGGGGTGACGTATAGGGTGCGGCCGGTGCGACTACGCCAAAGCTACTTCTTCAGCCGCGTCCAGACCTTGTCGTTGAGGTCGCGGGCGGCCTGCGAGCAGTTCTTGGTCTCGCGCAGGCGGTCGTCGTATTGGGCCGGCATGGCGACCGCCGGATCGGCCGACAACGCCTTGTCCATGAACTTGTCGGAGCCCTCGATCGCGTTGTTGTAGCCGGTGAAGTTGCTGGCCTGGGCGATGTTCTCCGGCGCCATGATCCAGTTGATGAAGAGCTTGGCGTTGTCGGGATGCGGCGCGTTCTTCGGCACCGCGAAGTTATCCTTCCAGAAGTTGACGCCTTCCTTGGGATAGACATAGACCGCGGTTGGCAGCCCGACCTTGGTGCGGTGGGCGGCACCGTTCCACTGCTCGTGCATCGCGACTTCCTTGGCGATCATCCGCTCGATCGTGCCGTCGGAGTTGTAGAGCGCCAGCTTCGGCTTCTGTGCGAGCAGCAGGTCGAGGATCTTCTGGGCTTCCTTCGGGTCCTCGGTGCAGGGGTTGACGCCGACATAGAAGGCAGCAGCGCGGTAGAGCTCGAGCTGGTCGTCGAGGGCGGCGATCTTGCCGACCAGTTCCGGCCGCGGCTCGAAGAACTCCTTCCAGCTCTCCTCCAGCTTGCCGCCGTTCACCTTGGCGCTGTCATAGGTGAAGCCGGTGGTGCCCCACATGTAGGGCGCGGTGTATTTGCGGCCGGGATCGTACCAGGGGTCGGAAAACCGCTTGCCGACCTTGGCGAAGTTGGCCATCGACGGCGCGTCGATCGGCTGCAGCAGGCCGTCGTCGATCATGATCTTGACCATGTAGTCGCTCGGCACCACGACGTCGTAGTTGCCGCCGCCGGCCTGCAGCTTGGCGAGCAAGGTCTCGTTGCTGTCGTAGCCGTCCATGGTGACCTTGATGCCGGTGTCCTTCTCGAACTTGGTCAGCAGCTCGGGCGGGAAATAGTCGGTCCAGTTGTAGAAGAACAGCTCGCCGGCGGCGCGCGCCGGGCCGGGGCCGGCGAAGAGCGCAAGCCCGGCCAGGGCGAGCGGGGCGATCAGCAGTCTGAGGCGCATGGGTTTTCCTCCTCCATGTCCTAGCGGCGACGCGCCGCCAGGAACGACAACGAGACGAAGACGATCGAGACGATCAGCATCATCGCCGAGACGGCGTTGACCTCGGGCGAGATGCCGACGCGGATCAGCGTGAAGATGTAGATCGGCAGGGTCGAGGCGCCGGCCCCGGCGACGAAGAAGGTGATGACGAAATCGTCGAGCGAGATGATGAAGGCGAGCATCGCGCCGCTGAGGATGCCGGGCCACAGCAAGGGCAGGGTGACCCGGCGGAAGGTCTGCCACTCGTCGGCATAGAGGTCGGCGGCGGCCTCGCGCAGGCTCCTGTCCATGCCCTCCAGCCTCGCCCGGATCGGCAGGTAGGCGAAGGGGATGCAGAAGACGATGTGGGCGATGATCACCGTGGCGAGCCCGAGCTCGATGCGGATCGCCACGAAGAACAGCAGGGTGGCGATGGCGGTCACCACCTCGGGCACCACCAGCGGCAGGGCGATCACCGCGTTGACCGGCGCCTGGCCGCGGAAGCGCCGCTCCATGCCGAGCGCCGACAGCGTGGCGATCGCGGTCGCGGCCAGCGTCGCCGTCGAGGCCACGATCAGCGAGTTCTTCGCCGCGGCGATGATCGTCTTGTTGACGAACACCGCGCCATACCAGTCGACGCTGAAGCCGGTCCAGATGGTGGCCGAGCGGTTGGCATTGAAGCTGAGGGCGATCAGCACCACCACCGGCAGGTAGAGATAGGCGAAGAAGCAGGCGCCGACCACGCCGGTGCCGGGGAAGCGGCGCAGGGGGTTGGCGGCGGCTGTCATCCGAGCGTCGCCGGCCGCCGGCCGCGGCCGAAGCGCAGCAGGTAGATCGTCATGGTCAGGAGCACGATGGCGAGCAGCGAGAAGCCCAGCGCGGCGCCGAACGGCCAGTTGCGCGAGGCGCCGAACTCCATCTGCATCAGGTTGCCGATCATCAGCGTCTTGCCGCCGCCGAGCAGCACCGGCGTGACATAGGACCCGAGGCTCGGGATGAACACCAGCACCGCGCCGGCGACGAGGCCGGGCAGCGACAGCGGCACCACGACGCGGCGGAGCGCGCGGCGTCGGTTGGCGCCGAGATCGTAGGCCGCCTCGACCAGCCGCCAGTCGAGCTTCTCCAGGCTGGCATAGATCGGCAGCACCATGAAGGGCAGGAAGGAATAGACCAGCCCGACGGCGACCGCGAAGTCGGTGTAGAGCAGGTCGAGCGGCTGGGTGGTGATGCCCAGCGCCTGGAACAGGCCGTCGACCAGGCCGTTGGCGCGCAGCAACAGGATCCAGGCGTAGTTGCGCACCAGGAGGTTGGTCCAGAACGGCACGGTGACCAGGAAGACCAGCAGGTTGCGCCGCCGCTCCGGCTGCAGCGCCATGTAGAGCGCGGTGGGAAAGCCGATGACGAGGCAGACGAGCGTGGTCAGCAGCGACTGCAGGAACGAGCGCAGGAAGATCTGCAGGTAGTCGTAGTTGACCGTCAGCGAGCCGTCGAGCTCCTGCTCGAACAGGAAGTTGACATAGGCCTGGCCGCTATAGGTGCCCCAGTGCACCCCGCCATTGGCGCCGCGCTCGAGCAGCGAGACCACGCCCATCAGGCCGAGCGGCGCCACCATGAAGAAGCCGATGGCGCCCAGCGCCGGCAGGATCAGCAGCCAGCTGGCGACCCCCGGCCGGCGGCGCAGCCAGTTGCCGATCGGGGCCATCAGTCCGACAGGACCTGGAGGGCGCCGGGCGACAGGTCGACGCCGACCGAAGCACCGGGCGGGAAGGGGGACCCGGCGCCGTCATGGTTCTGCAGCCGGGCGGTGAAGGCGCTGCCCTCGGCAAGCTGCAGGTGGACGATGGTGTCGGTGCCGAAATAGACGATGGTCTCGACCCGGCCGGCGAGTGGTGCGCCGGTGCCGGACGGCACCAGCGACACCCGCTCCGGCCGCACCGCCACCGTCACCGTGCTGCCGACGCCGATGCCGGACGGCGCACTCGCCGGCAGCACGGCGCCCGAGGCGAGGCGGACCTGCGCGATGCCGGTGTCGAGCCCGGTCACGGTCGCGGGCAGGAAGTTGGTGTCGCCGATGAAGTCGGCGACGAAGCGCCGGGTCGGGTGCTCGTAGATCGCGGTCGGTGTGCCGATCTGCAGGATCTTGCCATGACTCATCACCGCCAGGCGGTCCGACATGGTCAGCGCCTCCTTCTGGTCGTGGGTGACGAAGACGAAGGTGATGCCGGTCTCGAGCTGCAGCTTCTTGAGCTCGAGCTGCATCTCCTTGCGCAGCTTGAGGTCGAGTGCGGAGAGCGGCTCGTCGAGCAGCAGCACGCGCGGCCGGTTGGCCAGCGCCCGGGCCAGCGCGACCCGCTGCTGCTGGCCGCCCGACAGCTGCGCCGGCCGCCGCCCGCCGAGCCCGGCGAGCTTCACCAGGTCGAGCATCTCGGCGACCCGCCGGCCGATCGTCGGGCGGTCGGCGCCGCGCATCTCGAGGCCGAAGGCGACGTTCTCGGCCACCGTCAGGTGCGGGAACAGCGCATAGCTCTGGAACACGGTATTGACCGGCCGGCGGAAGGGCGGCAGGTGGCCGACGGCCTGGCCGTCGATCAGGATCTCGCCCTGGTCCGGCTGCTCGAAGCCGGCGATCAGGCGCAACAGCGTGGTCTTGCCGCAGCCCGACGGCCCCAACAGGGTGAAGAACTCGTTCTGGTTGATCGTGACCGACACATCGTCGAGGGCGCGGACGACCTCGTCGCCGCCGCCGAACGCCTTGCTGACGGATCGTGCCTCGACGGCGTTGCCGGCCAAGAAGCTTCCCTTGTGGTCCCGTGTTGTCGCTGCCGGTGTCGGCCCAGCCTGCCGGCACCATACAGGCGGCCCAGCGCGCCGGGCAAGTGGCGGCGGCGGGGCTGGCTTGCGAAAATGGCGCGGGCGGCGGGGCAGGGGGGCGCTATGATGCCGGCTCGCTTTCCTGCCGGTCCCGCCTCCCTTGAGCTCCGCCCGCATCGCCCCGGCCGCCGCCAGCAACCCCGCCCGCGGCATCGCCATGATGCTGCTCTGCGTCCTGCTGTTCTCCTGCATGGACGCCGTGGTGAAGCTGGCGACCGTGGACCACCCGATCGGCCAGATCGTCTTCTTCCGCAACCTCGTCGCCTTCCTGCCGATCGCCTTCTACATCCGGGCCTCGGGCGGCATCGCGGTGCTGCGCACCGACCGGTTTCACATCCATTTCCTGCGCACGCTGTTCGGCCTCGGCGCCATGGTCGCGGGCTTCCTGGGCTATTCCTACCTGCCGCTCGGCGACGCCGTGGCGCTGGAGCAGTCGGGCCCGATCTTCCTCACCGCGCTGTCGGTGCCGCTGCTCGGAGAGCGGGTCGGGGTCCGGCGCTGGAGCGCGGTGATCGTGGGATTCGTCGGCGTGCTGATCATGACCCGGCCGGGCGCCGGGGTGTTCAATCCGGCGGCGCTGCTGTCGCTGACCTCGGCGCTGCTCTACGCCGTGGCGATGATCGCCATCCGCAAGATGAGCCGCAGCGAGCCGGCCGCGACCATCGTCTTCTATTTCACGGCGATCGGTGCTGCCGCCGGCGCGCTCACCCTGCCATTCAGCTGGCACACCCCGGACGCCAACGGCCTGCTGATGCTGGTCGGCATCGGGCTGCTCGGCGGCATGGCGCAGATCACCATGACGCTCGCCTTCCGCGTCGCCCCGGTCGCGCTGATCGCGCCCTTCGGTTATGCCGGCCTGGTCTTCGCCATGGGCTTCGGCTTCTTCATCTGGGGCGACGTGCCCGATGCCTACCTGCTGATCGGCGCCGCCATCGTCGTCTCCAGCGGTCTCTACATCCTGCACCGCGAGACCGCGCTGGCCCGGCGTCGGTCGCTGGCCGCTGCGGCGCCGGTCTGAGGGCAGGGATCATGGTTGCGCCGCCCGCCGCCGCCCGCCCGGGCCCGGCGCCGCTTCCTCGGCGCCGGGCAGGCTGGCGGCTAGCGGAACTCGGCGGCGGATTTCTCGCCCCGCTTGTTGACGAAGGTCCCCGCGATGGTGCCGTCGGCGTTGAGCGCCAGGGTCATGTGCGAGCCGCTCTTCCAGCGCCACTCGATGCGGTTGGCGGTGATCGCACCGGTCTCCGCCGAGCTCTTGCCCTTGAAGCTGTAGCTGATCTTCGCGGTGTCGCCCTCGATCGACTCGATCCGCACCGTGCTCGCCGCGGCACCCCATTCGGGATGGTCGGCCGAGGTCCAGCTGCCGGTCAGCGTCTTGCCGACGAAGGATTGCGCCAGCGACGCATCGGCGAGCTGGACCGCTGCCGCCCCCGGCGGCCCGGCGGCGAGCAGGCCGGCCGAAGGCAGCGCCACGGCCGCCAGAGCGCAGACGATCGCGAGCCTCAATGATTTCGGTTGCATCGGACACCCCATTCCTGCGGTTGAACAACGGACGCAAGCCACCTGTTGATCACAGGTTGTATGGAATGTACGACGATCCCCCCAAACGTGCAATAGCGAAAATTTACACGCCACAACGCGGGGTTGTGTCTGGTTCAGGCCGGGCTGCGGCTGGCGTGGAAGCGGCGCTCGATGGCGTCCCAGATGTCGCGTTCGAGGGCCACGCCGTCGAAGCGGTTGATCTCCTGGAGGCCGGTCGGCGAGGTGACGTTGATCTCGGTCAAGTGGTCGCCGATGACGTCGATGCCGACGAAGACCAGGCCGCGCTCGGCCAGCGCCGGGCCGATGATTTCGCAGATCTCGCGCTCGCGGGCGGTCAGGCTCGCCTTCTCGGCGCGCCCGCCGACATGCAGGTTGGCGCGCGCCTCGCCGGCCGGCGGCACCCGGTTGACCGCACCGGCCGCCACGCCGTCGATCAGGATGATGCGCTTGTCGCCCTGGCGGACCGCCGGCAGGTAGCGCTGCACGATCAGCGGCTCGCGATAGAACTGGGTGAACAGCTCGAGGATCGCGTTCAGGTTGTCGTCCTTGGGCGTGATGTGGAAGACGCCGGCGCCGCCATTGCCGAACAGCGGCTTGACGATGATGTCGCCCTGCTCGCGGCGGAAGGCGACGATGTCCTCGCGGCTGCTGGTGATGAGGGTCGGTGGCAGCAGCCCCTCGAAATGGGTGGCGAACAGCTTCTCCGGCGCGTTGCGGACATGCACCGGGTCGTTCACCACCAGGGTGCCGGGATGGACCATCTCCAGCATGTGGGTGGCGGTGATGTAGGCCATGTCGAACGGCGGGTCCTGGCGCATCAGGATGATGTCGAGGCTGGCGAGGTCGACCAGCTCCGGCGATCCCGAGGTGGCATGGCGGCCGGCCTCGCGACGTACCTCGAGCGGCCGGACGCGGGCGAAGATCCGGCCCTCGCGATAGAACATGTGGCGCGGCAGGTAATGGAAGAGGCGGTGGCCGCGGCGCTGTGCTTCGAGCGCCAGCACGAAGCTGCTGTCGGCCTCGATGTTGATGCTCTCGATGGGGTCCATCTGGATGGCGACGGCAAGGCTCATGCGGCGTCTCTCTGAGCGGCTGGTCTGTGATCAACTGGGGGCCGGCACTATAGACCGCGGCGTCGACGGCGCGCCATGACGCGGCCGATCGACCTGAAGCCGGAGCGGGAGCTGGCCCGGGCCCGCCTCGCGACCCTGGTCGCCTTCTTCGCGAGCGGTGCCGTCTACGCCGGTTGGGTGCCGCAGATCCCGCTGGTCAAGGTCAGGCTCGGCCTCGGCGACCAGGCGCTGGGCGCCGCGCTGTTCGGGCTGGCGGCCGGCGGCATCGCAGCCCTGCCGCTGGCCGCAAAGCTGATCCAGCGCTTTGGCAGCCGCAGCGTGATGCTGGCCGGCGGCTACGCCTTCTGCATCCTGCTGCCGCTGTTGCCGCTGGCGGCCAGCTGGACGCTGCTAACCTTGCTGCTGTTCCTGTTCGGCGCCGGCCACGGCCTGATGGACGTGGCGATGAACGCCCAGGCGGTCGTGCTCGAGGCGCGGCGCGGGCGGCCGCTGATGTCGTCGTTCCACGGCTTCTTCAGCCTCGGCAACTTCGCTGCCGCCGGCGGCTGCGGGCTGCTGCTCGCCGCCGGCCTGTCGGCGGAGCTGACGGCGCTGGCGATCGCGCTCGCGATGGCGGTCGCGCTGGTCGCCTGCCGCGGCTGGCTGCTGCCCGGGAAAGCCGAGCGGGCCGCGCATGCTCATGCCCATGCCCATGCGCATACGTCGTCGTCGTGGCGACCGAGCGGCCTGTTGCTGGCGCTGGCCGCGCTCGCCTTTGCCGCGCTGCTGGCGGAGGAGGCGATGACCGACTGGAGCACGGTCTTCCTGCGCTTTGCCCGCGACCTCAGCGAGGCCGCTGCCGCCGGCGGCTATGCCGGCTATGCCGCGGCGATGGCGGTTGGCCGGCTGCTCGGCGACCGCCTGGTCCAGGCGCTGGGCCCCGCGAAGCTGGTCCTGGAAAG
>JADMIO010787663.1_pt1 | contig 15681 bp, 14 predicted proteins | sample 8958161 | NCBI WGS metagenome assembly JADMIO01 (sample SAMN16585339, study PRJNA669376) | soil metagenome | isolation source: Crop rotation soil | place: USA: Cullars Rotation, Alabama | collected 2011
CTTTCCCCAGTGAAAACTTCATCCCAATTGGTTTTGGGTTCGCGGCGCTCGAGATACCTGCGCGTCGCTTCAATCGGCCACGCGTCATCATTCAGGTCCGCGTTCAGGCCGAGCGTGTCCAGCCATTCAAAAAATACGACGCGCGAGTCCGACTTCTTTTCCACCACCAGGAACTGATCGTCGGCTTTCGGCAGCTTCTTAAGGAGCGCGCGCCGCGCCGCGTCGGTGGTCTTTCCGCCTTCAATGCAAAAGGTGTCGAACCGCGCCAGCCAGCGCTTCGCCGAACCGCAGTACGGGCAGTGTGGACTTTTCTCTTCGCTGTCGAAATACGGCCGCGTGGCCTGGCGCGAAGTCAATTCTTCAATCGTCGGCGAATGACGTTTGATTTCCGAGAAGGCCGTGCGCGGGGCCAGTCCGAGCTGCTTGGTGAAGATGTCGAAGATGCAGGCGAGGCACACCAGCGTCGTGTATTCAGTGACGGTGCCGGCCGGAAAGCCGCTCAGGTCGAGTTCGCGCTTTTTAGTGGTCGTAGCCATGCCCGTAAACCAGGTCGCCGGCTTCGCGCAGACAAAGGGACCCATAGGAGCTAAAATCGCAGCGACTCTATCAAAGGAGTGTCCTTGATGTCACAACCTCCGCCTGATCCCGCCGAAATCCTATTATCAACGGCCGACATTAACCGCGCCACTGTGGAAGGCGTGATCTCTCAAATCGATGCCGATGGATTGATCCGCTGGGCCTACGAACAACGATTCAAAGGCACGCTACCCGCCGAACCCGCGCGGCCGCCCGCCCCGGAACAACACAAAGGCTTCAACATCGTCACCGTCCTTTATTACTTTGGCGCTATGTTGATGATTTCCGCGTGCGCGTGGTTCCTTGGCGACAAATGGGACGTTCTGGGCGCAAGCGGAATATGCATCACCGCCATCGTGTACATCACGATCGCGGCCAGCATTGGAGTTTGGCTGCGCCGGGAAGGCTATCTGGTCGCCGGTGGCTTGCTGATTACCGTTGCCGTCAGTCTCCTGCCGCTGTTGGTTTATTCAATCGAGCGGATGACGGGTTGGTGGCCGGTTGAAGATCCAGGCGCTTACAAAAACTTCTATCCATTGATCCATGGCTCGTGGATTGTGATGGAGTTGGTCACGATCGCGGCGGCGGCGGTGACACTAATATTTGTGCGCTTCAGCTTTCTCACCGCGCCGATGGCTTTCTGTTTCTGGTTTCTCTCGATGGATCTCGGCGGTTTGATACTGCGTCAGAATTCTCTCGACTCGGAAGCGGCCAACTGGATCAGCGTGCTGGTGGGCGCCGTCACCATCGCGATCGGTTACGCGCTCGATCGTTTCTGGCAACAGCGTCAGGCCCCACGCGGTGAAGACTTTGCTTTCTGGTGCTACTTGTTCGGCTTGATGGCGTTCTGGGGGGGGCTTGACCACCATGGATGCCGGTTCGGAGTGGCGACGCCTGGTTTATCTACTGATCAATTTCGGCCTCGTCGCGTTGGCGCTCAAATTAAAGCGAACCGTGTTCATGGTGTTTGGTGTGTTCGGCATCTACGCCTATCTGGGTCACCTGGCATGGCAAGTCTTCAAAGACTCGGTGTTCTTCCCCTTTGTAGTGGCGTTGTTGGGATTGAGCCTGATTCTGGGAACGGTCTGGGGACAGCAATATCTGCGCAAGCGCATGAAGACTGACAGCGAGGCCTAGGCAATCGCCACGAGGGCCGGTTCAGTGTCGGTGTGACCAAGCACCAGGTCGAGCTCAGCTTCTACATCGCCCGAGCCGGCCGTCAGACTCTTGAAATCAAACAGATTGGGATCGAGCAGGTGTGTCGGCACCGCGTTCCCCAAGGCGGTCAACATCGAGGCGCGTATGTTGGGAATCTCTTTTTCCAGATCCGAAATCAATCTTTCCATGCGCGCGCGCTTGAGGTTTGGCTGCGAGCCACAAAGATCACAAGGGATGATGGGAAACTGCGCCTGCGCGGCATACTCGGCGATGTCAGTCTTACGACAATAAGCCAGCGGCCGAATGATAGTGTTGCGCCCATCATCAGATCGCAGCACTGGCGGCATGGCTTTCAACGACCCGATGTAAAAGAAGTTAAGCAGAAACGTGGTGGTGATGTCATCGGCATGATGGCCCAAAGCAATCTTGGTGCAGCCTTCCTCGACCGCAATGTTGTAAAGAATGCCGCGGCGCAAGCGTGAGCACACGGCGCAGAAAGTTTTTCCTTCCGGCACTAATCGCTTGACCACTGAATAAGTATCACGCTCGACGATGCGAAAAGGAACGTCGCGCTCGCGCAGGTAATTCGGCAGCACGTCAGCCGGAAAGCCCGGCTGCTTTTGATCTAAATTAACCGCCAGTAACTCGAAGCGCACCGGCGCGCGTTTTTGTACGTCGAGCAGCAAGTCGAGCAGCGTATGACTATCTTTGCCTCCCGAGAGACACACCATCAGCCGATCGCCATCCTCAATCATTTGGAAATCCCGGATGGCCTCGCCCATGCGGCGCAGCAATTTGGTCTTAATTTTGCTGTCGACAAACATCGAGGTGAGCATGCCACGCTCGTTCGGGTTTTGACAAACCAGCTCATCGGGTACGCAGCCGTCTCGGCTGCTCTCGCGAAAGCACGCCAGCGGCGTGCGTAACCAACAGGTCCCAAGCTGGGCGGAGCCCGAGATCTTAGGTCAGCATTACGGACGGCCACAGGCCTTCCGCACATCAGACGGCATAGCCATTACTCACCCACCCCAAAAATGGCTTGTACGCTGTGTACGACTGTGATACTGTGCCGCGCACTTCAAGCGGAGAGTTTTTCGATATGCCTCGCCGGTAGTTAGCTACGGCGACTTTCCTTCAAGTACTTCGTGAAAATCTGTTGTTGAAGGCTGCGACCTAACGGTTCGCGGAGAACGAATAAATGCCCCTTGCAAAAACTGCCTTCACCGTGGATACGTCTCCGCCTGTGGACGAGACCGCGGCTCTCATCGAACGAGTTCCACCAAGGCTTCCGAACGTAATCGCCGGCAGTGATCGCGCCACACCGCTTCGTTCAGTTTCCACCGTCAAGTCCCAACCAGCGTTACCCGGCGCGAATTTTCAGCCCCGCAGCCCGGTGATTACGGGCGAAGCGCACTTCAAAGGGAAACAATCGGTTGAGGGAGTCATCTCCGGACAACTGACCGCGAACGGCGGGTCGTTCAATGTCAAACAACGCCCGCGCAACGTGCGCATTGAATCAGTGCCTGAGCTTGATGGCGAGCTTTCATTTAAGGACATGCTGCGCATCAATGGTCACGTGGCCGGAAAGGTTTTTTCGCCAAAGGGCACTTTGATCATCGATGAGTCAGCGATCGTCGATGCATTCATCGACGTTGGCGTGGTCATTATCAGCGGCACGGTGAACGGCGAGATCGTGGGACGCGAACGCGTTGAGCTGGGCCTGGGCGCAGTCATCAACGGCAACATCTCGACACCTAAGCTTTCGATCAGACCCGGTGCGACGTTCCAGGGTGATTGCCGCATGCTCAAGGCCGAGAGCGCGTAATCTTCCTAGTGCAGTAAAGAACGAACCAGGGGTGTCATGTCTTTGAGCACGACCCAATTTGCGGACGGAGTGTTTTTGAGCAAAGCTGCCGACACCGACTCGGCGGAGTTGAACCAAAAGCTGCTCCGCGAGACCCACCAAAGCTTCCAGGACTGGCTGGAAGATCTCAGCGCCTCTGAAACCCACAAAGTTGAATCAACCTCAGTCGCCTACGCGCCGAACGAGATCAATTTCGAAGGCACTCTAACTATGAATGGCCATATGGCCGGAATAGTGTTTTCGCCCGCAGGCACGCTGATTTTGGGCGAAAAAGGAGAAGTTGACGGCGATATCTTCGTGGACGTGGCAATTATTCACGGCACCGTTCGCGGCGACATTCGCGCTGCGAAACGAGTTGAGCTCGGCAGTGTCAGTAAAGTCATTGGCGATATTGAAGCCACGGAACTTTCCATCCAGCCCGGCGCGATATTCGAAGGACGATGCATTTTTTCTCATCCCGCCGAAGCGGCGTTGGCTGACTCTCATTAAGCCTGCCGATAAGCAAGATTGATCTCATTAACACCGCGGCTTTAGCCCGGTGGGATAGTGTGCGAGAAGAAATGGAAACCGTTTCAAACGGTTTCCCGACATGTGGGACTGCGGGGTCACCGGGCTAAAGCCACGGTGCTAATGAGAAGCCAATCTGCACTCCAGCCTGCCCAACTCGTTTCCAATCTTACTAAGTTGATGTGATAGAGTCTGCGCTTGTTTCCAGGCCGAATCACAGACTAAAGTCTGTGCCACTAATGATCGATCTACGCAGTGACACTGTTACCAAACCGACTCCGGCAATGCGTCGCGCGATGGCCGAGGCCGAAGTCGGTGACGACGTCTATGGCGAAGATCCGACCGTCAACCGTCTGCAGGAACTGGCCGCTGAGATATTCGAAAAGGAAGCGGCGATCTTTGTGCCCACCGGGTCGATGGGAAATCAGACTGCCGTTAAGCTGCACACCCGACACGGCCAGGAAGTGGTGATCGAAGAACGTGGTCACATATTCAATTTCGAGATGGCCACGATGGCTGCCTTCTCCGGCTGTGTTGCGCGGCCGGTGCACAGCCAAGATGGCAGCGGAATCCTGACCTGGGAAGAAATCGCCGGCGCCATTCATGCGAATGCCGCGTACTACGTAGCCCCGACAGGTCTAATCGCGATCGAGAACTCTCACAACCTCGCCGGTGGTTCAGTCATGACGCGGACCCGCGCGGAAGAAATTTGCGAAGGCGCGCATGCGATGAATCTGCCGGTGCATCTGGACGGAGCGCGCATCTTTAATTCGGCCACGGCTCAGAATGAGACCGTCGCCAACCTCGCCCGCCCGGTTGATTCCGTAATGTTCTGTTTGTCGAAAGGGCTGGGCGCTCCGGTCGGCTCGATGTTGCTGGGCACAAGGGCTTTCATCGACGAAGCTAGGTCGGTGCGCAAGATGCTGGGCGGCGGCATGCGTCAGGCCGGAGTGCTCGCCGCCGCAGGCCTGGTGGCGCTTCAGGAAACTCCCGCACGCTTGCACGAAGATCACGAGAACGCTCAGCGGCTCGCTATCGGCCTGGCCGAACTTCCGGGCGTTAAGATCGATCCCGAGAAGGTCGTCACCAACATTGTCATCTTTGATGTGGCTGAGACCGGGCAATCAGCTGACGCGATTTGTGCCCAACTGCGCGAACACGGCGTCCTTGCCTCAGGATTCGGCACATCCATCCGCATGGTCACGCACTACGACGTTTCCAGCGCGGACATTGAAACCGCGCTGACCGCGCTTCATGATACGCTGACAAATTGACCATCGTGCGTGGCGCTCTGCTATGAGTCGTCAACCAACTGTCCGCATTCTGGTCCGGCCCGCGTTGAGCGCATGCCTTTTCTTGGTTTGCGCAAACTTCGTTTTTGCCCAACCTTCACGTCAAATCAAAGCCCCGGAAAGACTGTTGCGTGATCTCAACGAGGAAGATCGCACGTGCGTTCTTAACGAGGGCGGACTGCGAAAACACGTGCGAGTGCGACCACTCAAAGTCTCATCAATCCGCCGCGCGATTCTGGTAAAGGGCTCGACTTCATGTCTCTGTGGAGCACAGAACTGTGGCTTTTGGATTTATGAAAGAGTGGGAAGCACTTATAACCTGCTACTCAGAGGAACGGGCGCAACTAAGATTGGTTTGGGACGCAGTTTTCATGAAGGCCTTCGGGATATAGTTGCGCAGAGCCATGCATCAGCGATCGAAACGAACATTTTCACCTTCTGGTTTACCGGCACGCAGTATCTACTCCATCGCTGCGTCAGTCGCGTTTACTACGATGAAAATGGAAACATCATCAAAAAGCCGCGGTACCAGCGCTGCTGAGAGCTGAAACGATCGATGAAGCCCTCGAACGCCAATAAACCCAACCTCAAGACCGAAGCCATCGCCGGCGTCACCACCTTCTTCACGATGGCTTACATCGTGATCGTAAATCCGCAAATCATTTCGGCCGATGGCAAGACCGGAATGGCCTTCAGCGGCGTGCTCACGGCGACAGTGATCATTTGCTTCACGATGACGTTGCTGATGGGAATTTACGCAAAGCTGCCTTTCGCGGTGGCGCCAGGGATGGGCATCAACGCCTTTTTCACTTACACCATTATTTTGGGCAAAGGCGTGCCCTGGCCGGTGGCGCTGGGAATTATTTTTTGGGCCGGCGTTATCTTTCTGTTGATTTCGGTCACACCGATTCGCGAATCGATCGCGAAAGCAATTCCGGCGGAGTTGAGAATCGCCGCGGCCGTAGGCATCGGCATCTTTCTGACTTTCATCGGCTTGAAGAATGCCGGCTTCATCGTTTCCGATCCGGTCACTTTTGTGAAGATCGGCGCTTTGGGAAGGCCCGCGCTCCTCACCATCGCCGGAGTGGGCATTTCGATCTTCTTAATGTCGCGGCGAAATCCCTTTGCCTTTCTCGCCACCATCGTGTTGGTCACCATCGCCGCCTGGGCGCTGGGCATGGTCAGCGCTCCGGCGAAGATTTTGAGTTTGCCGGATTTCAAGAGCGTCTTTTTCAAGTTAGATATGATCGGTGCTCTAAAGCTGAGCCTGCTGCCTTCGATCATCGCGATTCTCTTCACCGACTTATTCGATTCGATTTCAACTTTCATCGGTGTGGCGCATGCGGGCGACTTGCTCGATGACAAGGGCCATCCGCGGAATTTACGTCAGGGATTGATCGTAGATTCACTGGCGACAATGGGCGCCGGAGTGGCCGGCACTTCGTCAGGCACGGCTTACATCGAAAGCGTCGCGGGCATTCAAATGGGTGGGCGTACCGGCCTGACTTCAGTCTTCACGGCGCTCTGTTTCCTGCCATGCTTTTTCATTGCGCCACTGGCGGGGGTGGTGCCGGCTTACGCCACCGCAGCCGTGCTCATCCTGGTAGGCGCGACCATGTTCCGCAGCGTGGGCCAGATCCGTTTTTCCAAATTCGAAGAAGGCGTGCCCGCATTTTTGACTCTGATTTTGATCCCGTTAACTTTTTCGATCACGCAGGGGATTCTTTGGGGATTCATCTCGCACGTCGGACTCAACTTGATGGTGGGACGCCGCCGCGACATTCACCCAGTGATGTACATTCTGGCCCTGGTATCCATCGGATTACTGGTGCTCGAGCGGCTAAGGTTTTCGTAAACCTCTGTCGCGTAGTAAATTAGAACTTCAGGATTTCAGTCTATCAACGTGAAACGATCAACTCGCGGATGCGGATGTGTAGTGGCAGTGGTGGCGTTGCTGGCATTGGCCGCCGGCGGAATCGTCTGGAAGTTTGATCTGGTCAACTGGTGGCGCAAGCGCCCACCAAAACCGACGGGCGAACTAACGGTGCGCATGCTCGATGTCGGCCCTGTCGAAGGCGATTCGATCCTGATCATTTCGCCGACCGGCAAGTCAGTCCTGATCGATGCGGGTGATGCCGGCAAAGGCAAAGTCGTCCTCGAGGCGCTCAAGCAATCCAAAGTCGAAAAGCTGGACTATTTCATCGCCACGCATCCGCATCCCGATCATATCGGCGGCGCGGACGAGGTGATGAACGGGATCAAAGTCGGCACCGTCATCGACAACGGCGTGGATCTTTCAACGCCCCCGCCGCCCACGCCCACCAACACCAAAGGTAAACCAAAACCGGCGCCGACTCCGCAAAAGAGAAGAGGAAAGACGGTCAACGGTTTCTTTGACGAGTACGTGGCGGCGCTCAAGCAAAATGGCGCGCAGCACGAGAAGGCACAACCGGGGACCAAATACGATCTCGGCGGCGGGGCTTTTCTCACGGTGCTCGCACCCAGCGAACCATTCTTCACTGCGGATCAATTAAAGGCGGGTGGTAACGAACCGAACGCGAACTCGATCGTGCTGCGGCTGGACTATGGCGACTTTTCGCTGTTGTTGATGGGCGACGCGGAATTGCAGACTGAGCAGCGCCTGCTCAGCAAACCAGACGTGGATTTGAAGGCAAAGATCATCAAGGTCGCGCATCATGGATCGAAGTATGCGACCACGCAGGATTTTCTGACGCGCGTTCAGCCGGAGGTGGCCATCATTTCTGACGGCGGCTGGAACCGTTATGGCCATCCCGCGCAAGCCACGCTCGATCGGATTAAGGCCGCCAACGCCAAAGTTTACCGGACCGATTTGCAGGGCGAAGTGACTATCAGGACGAAGGGCAAGCTTGATTCAGGCAAGCTTTACGAAATTAAGACTGCCAGGGAAACCACCGAAGACGTGTGGCTGGGACGAGAAGGTCAGAAAGACGATACGAGTCGTTCCGGCTTTATCGCCTATGGTGATTTTGGGCCACCACCGAAACCGAAGCCAACGCCGAAGAAGAGGTAAATCGCGAAGTCGGCGGCTGGGCCGCCTGATGTGCGGTAAGGCTTTGCCTTACCGAATGATTTGGTTTTATTGACCGGGCTCCGCCCCGGAATTTCTGAGGCGCAGCCTCGAACATCTTGAAAGAGAGTTAGCCGGCAAGGCAAAGCCTTGCCGCACATCGGGCGGCGGCTAAGCCGCTCACGACGCGGATCGTCAATGACTAAACCCATTAGCTATCGGGACGCGGGCGTCGATATCGATGCCGCAAATCGCGCGACAGAGAAAATCAGAGAGCTGGCGCGCGCGACATTCAACGAGCGCACGCTTTCGGACATCGGCAGCTTTGGGGGAATGTTTGACGGTGCATTTCCCAACCTGAAGCGTCCGGTGCTGGTGGCGTCCGCGGATGGTGTAGGCACCAAACTCAAGATCGCGTTTGAGACCGGACTGCACAGCACTATCGGCCGCGACCTGGTGAATCACTGCGTCAATGACATTCTGGTGCAGGGGGCGAGGCCGCTTTTCTTCCTCGATTACATTGCGACGGGAAAACTCGCGCCCGAGACCGTGGTCAGCATTGTCGAAGGCATTGCCTTCGGTTGCGGAGAAAACGGATGTGTCCTGTTGGGCGGCGAGACCGCGGAAATGCCCGGTTTCTATTCTGACGGTGAATACGACGTTGCGGGTTTCATTGTCGGTGTTGTCGATCGCGAACACACCATCGACGGTCATGCGATCGTCGCGGGCGACGTAGTCCTCGGCCTGCCGTCAGCGGGCTTGCACACCAACGGTTATTCACTCGCGCGAAAACTTCTGCTCGAAGTTGCCGGTCACTCCGTTGAGACTTATCTTGACGAGCTCGACGGCACGGTGGGCGCAGCACTCCTGCGACCGCACCTCAGTTATCTCTCCGCGCTCAAGGACTTGCTTGACCGGAACGTCATCAAGGGCCTCGCGCACATTACTGGCGGTGGTCTGCTCGAGAATATTCCACGCATTCTGCCGAAAGGAACTGCGGTGAAAATTCAAGGCGGTTCGTGGCCGGTGCTGCCAATTTTTCACTTGCTGCAAAGAATCGGCGAGGTCGATGACGCCGAGATGTATCGCACTTTCAACATGGGTCTGGGTATGATTGTGGTCTGCGCCCCCGGCGAAGCGCGCGACATCAAATCTCACATTGAGCTGACCGGAAGCGAATGCTTTCAGGTTGGCGCGGTCGTTCATGGTCGGCACGAAGTGATAATCGAACAATCCAGGAATTAGAATTGAGAAGAGGTACTGGCGATGAAGCAGTGGGTCGAAGATTTCAAACACACAATTGACTCGGCGAGTGCGCGACTCGCGCAAATCACCGAGGCCGATGCCGGGCAGCCGCGGGCTGAAGATCACTGGTCATCGAAACAGATCATTGGTCATCTGATTGATTCCGCCAACAACAATCACGCGCGATTTGTGCTGGGCCAGATGAAAGACGATCTGGTTTTTCCGGGATACGATCAAAATAACTGGGTGCGGATAAACCACTATCAGGAAGCATCATGGCCACAACTCGTGGAGCTTTGGCGCGTATACAATCTTCACCTGCATCATTTGATGTCGCACGCTTCCCTGGAAAAGATGAGCACCCCGTGCACTTTGCACACGCTTGAAGAGATCGCGTTCAAGACGGTCCCTAAATCTGAGCCGGTCACACTTGAGTACCTGATGCAGGACTACGTCGTTCATCTCAAGCATCATCTTGGCCAAATCTTTGGCGAGTCGGAACACTGACTTGAAAGCGCGTCTGGCAATTCTGATCTCAGGCCGTGGTTCGAACATGGTGGCGCTTGCTGATGCAGTGGCTGAAGGTCGCATCCCCAACGCGGCGATTGAGTTAGTGATTAGCGATCAGCCGGCGGCGGCGGGTTTGGCCAAGGCGAACGCGCGTGGCATTGAAACCACCGTCATCGAGCGTCGGGGTCGTTCGCGCGCCGAGCATGATCGAGAGATCGTTGCTGAACTGAAGAAGCGCGATATCGATCTGATTTGCCTGGCTGGCTACATGCGCATTCTTTCCGATGAGGTTCTCGGGCCGTATCGCGGAAGAATTCTGAATATTCATCCGAGCCTGCTGCCTGACTGTCCGGGACTCGATCCGCAAAAGCAGGCGTTGGAGCGTGGCGTGAAGGTCTCAGGATGTACAGTTCATTTTGTGGATGAGACATTGGATGGCGGCCCGGTGATTGCGCGGCGCGAGGTGGCGGTACTGGCCGGCGATACGGTCGAGACGCTTTCGGCACGCATTCTCGAGCAGGAGCACAAGCTTTATCCTGAAGCAGTCGCGTCGGTGCTGCGCGAGCTGACCATCTCGCAGTCCCACGCGGCCTCTTAATCTATGTCAGCAGTACTCACCACTGACGAAACTCTGATCATCGAAACGCCTGAGCGCGTGCCGTTGCATTTTGCGCTGGCGTCGATTGGCAATCGCTTCATCGCCTGCGCCATTGATCATTCGATTCAGATGGGTACGCTGATCGGGCTGCTCATCATTTTCATTCTCATCGCCGATTTTTCTGACCTGGGTAACCGCGTAACCAGCGCGCCAAAATGGATCATCGCGCTTTTGATTGTGCTGGTGTTCATTCTGATGTCGGGTTACTTCGCTTTCTTTGAGTGGATCTGGAACGGTCAAACTCCCGGCAAACGCTGGCTCAAGTTGCGCGTGATTCGCGAGGACGGGCGTCCCATCAGTTTCTTTGAAGCGATGGTGCGAAATCTGCTGCGCAACTTTGACATCATGCCCTCGCCCTTTTATTCGGTAGGGTTGATTTCGGTTTTTGCCACTGAGCGTGATCAGCGCGTGGGCGATCTCGTGGCCGGCACGGTGGTGGTGCGCGAGCGCGAAGCTGAAGCGCCGGCGTTCGCGGAAGTGTTCGCTTCGCCGGTTTCCGACCCCGCGCTGCGCCGTTCGTTTCGACCAGTGCCGTTCGCGGCCGACATAAACAATCTCACCGAAGCCGAGATTCAAGTGGTTGAGAGTTTTTTGCGGCGGCGCTGGGACTTGAAAGATTATCCGCGACAATGGATGGCCTGGCGGGTGTCGATGCCGATCCTGTTCAAATTGCGCCCGCAGTACGATGTGAACACGTTTACTTACGAAGGGTTTCTGGAAGAGCTACTGCATCGCTATCGCGAGAAGCATCGCTTTATCGATTGAGCTCGGCTCTTGGGCAGGTGGTCCAGAAAAGGCGTGACTGGTTTTTTCCGGCTCCTCAATCCTTTCACCTCACTAGCGCAACCGCAACCTATAGGAAAATAGTTTTCATTAACACCGGGTTTGAGCCCGGTGGATCCCGCGTGGGAATGATCGGAAACCGTTTCAAACGGTTTCCATTATTCGGTCCCTGGTCACCGAGCTAAAGCCCGGTGTTGATGAGAATTACCGGCGGTATCTCAAATTGACCCTCACGTTATCGCTCTGGTAGGCTCGTCATTTTCTGCAAGTGCGGATTCTTTGCTCTGTTGGGTAATCGGAGGGATTTATGTCTCAAGACGTTTTCATTCTCGGTGGCAAGCGTACGCCCATGGGCGAGTACGTCGGCGCGCTGAAAGATACTTCAGCAATTGATTTAGGCGCGATTGCTTCGCGCGCGGCATTGGAAGATTCGGGTGTGGCTCCGGAAGCAGTGGACCATACAGTCATGGGTAACGCGCTGCAAACTTCCGGCGACGCCATTTACGGCGCGCGGCATGTGGCACTGAAGGCAGGCGTGCCTTTCGATCGTCCGGCCCTGACCGTCAACCGCCTTTGCGGCAGCGGCATTCAATCAATCGTTTCGGGCGCTCAGATGATCCAGCTGGGCGAGGCCCAGACCTGTCTGGTGGGCGGGATGGAATCGATGTCACAGGCGCCTCACGTGATTCGCGGGGCGCGCTCAGGTTTCGCCCTGGGCCAGGGCAAATTGGAAGACAGCTTGATGGTGGCGTTGCTCGACACCTACTGCAACACACCGATGGCCGGCACTGCGGAAAATCTCGCTCGCAAATTCGAGATTTCACGCGAAGCCCAGGACCAATACGCATTGCGTTCGCAGCAGGCTGCCAAGCGCGCCCATGATGCGGGTTACTTCGCTGAGGAAATCGTTCCCGTGGAAATCAAAAGCCGCAAAGGGACGGAAGTCTTCGATCACGACGATCACATGCGGCCGGAAACTACGATGGAGGGTCTGGCTAAGCTAAGACCGGCGTTCAGTAAAGACGGCTTTGTCACGGCGGGCAATGCCTCAGGAATCGTCGATGGCGCCGCCGCGGTTGTGATCGCCAGTGAAACCTATGTCAAAGCAAACAACGCAAAACCGCTCGGCCGAATTGTCAGTTGGGCTTACGCGGGCGTTGAGCCGGAGATCATGGGAATCGGACCCGTGCCTGCGTCGCTTCAGGCTTTGGAAAAAGCTGGACTGAAGCTTTCGGACATGGATCTGATCGAAGTCAACGAAGCTTTTGCCGCCCAGTATCTCGCCGTCGAACAGGAACTCGGACTTGATCGCGAGAAGACCAACGTGAACGGCGGCGCGATCGCGCTCGGCCATCCGCTGGCGGCGACTGGAACTCGTCTAGTTTTGACTTTGTTACGCGAGTTGCAACGCCGCCAGGGTCGCTACGGATTGGCCACTGCATGCATCGGTGGCGGTCAGGGTATCGCCATCATCTGCGAGCGTTCCTAGTCGCAACCAGTCGCGCCGCGACGATTGGTTCTACCACTTCTTAGCTGGCTTTAGATTTTCATAGAAAATCCAAATTCTCGGGAGCTTTTTAGAGGTTTTCACAACTTATGTTGAGCTAAGTCGCCTAAAATGCATCGTTAAGCTCATTCCCGGGTTGGGCACAATACTTGCCAAAAATTACGAGCCCACGAAAGGCATTACCCATAGGTCTGAGTTCTTCTGCACAAGTGACAGCACTCAATACAACAAATACCGCAGGTTTTTCGCTTGCGCTTACACCATTCGTCATGATAGAAACCGCCTTCTGCGTTGTTCAAAGCCTTTCCTCGGAACAGCCAGTTCTCAACGGTCTCAGTTTAAGTTTGCGCCGACGGTTCGCGCGCAAAATGGTCAGCAACGATTTCTAAATTTCTAAGGAGTTCTCCTGATATGCGCAAATTTCTAAGCTTTACCTTTGCATCCCTCGTTCTAATGGCGCTGTGCGCGTTTAGCGCCATGGCCCAGTCTGGTACGCAGGGTGCCATTGGCGGCACAGTCAAAAATCCGAGCGGCGAGGTAGTGGCCAATGCCACCGTTACCGTAAAAAGCGTCGCGACTAACCAGGAACTTTCTTATACCTCGGACGACAATGGTGGCTTCAAGACCGCCAACATCGATCCGGGCGTCTATGCGGTGACTATCAACGCGTCAGGTTTTGCGGCGTTCACGCAAAACGCGACGGTTGAAGTCGGCCGCATCACCGAACTAAACGTCGACCTGTCCATCCAGGGCACCACTGAAACGGTCAACATCGTGAGTGAGGCTCCGGTAATCAACACACAGCAACAGGACTTCTCCACCAATGTGAACCAGACTTCGATCAACGAGCTGCCCATCAACGGCCGCCGCTGGTCCAACTTTGCGTTGCTCACCCCCGGTGCAGTACCTGACGGCGCGTTCGGTCTGATCAGCTTCCGTGGAATTTCCGGCCTGCTGAACAACAACACGATTGATGGTGGCGACAACAACCAGGCCTTCTTCTCGGAAGAGCGCGGTCGCACCCGTATCCCTTACGTGATCAGCCAGGCAGCGATTCGCGAGTTTCAGGTTAATACCTCGAACTATTCGGCCGAGTACGGCCGCGCCGCCGGCGGCGTCGTCAATGCCGTGACCAAGAGCGGCACCAACGAGTTCCACGGCGAAGTGTTCTTTTACGATCGCGACAATCGCTGGGGCGCCCGTAATGCCTTCAGCTTTCTTACCGTAGGCACTCCCCCAAACACGCAAATCATCGGACTCAAGCCTCAAGATCGCCGCCTGCAATACGGTGGCGTCATCGGTGGCCCGATCGTGAAAGACAAAGCGTTCTTCTTCTTCAATTTCGACCAGCAGAAGCAAAAATTTCCGGCAGTTGCTGCGGAAATTCTGGGTTCCTACAACCTCACCGCGGCGCAGCAGACCACGCTTACATCACGCGGCGTTACCAACGCTCAACGCGATGCAGCGTTGGCGTTTTTGGTGGGCATTACCGGTCCGGTGCCGCGCACACGCGACCAGTACATCATCCTTCCGAAATTGGATTGGCATATCAACGGCAGCAACATCTTTACGGCAACCTACAATCGGCTGCGCGCGCAATCGCCTGCCGGTGTCCAGTCGCAGGCTGTGGTTAACCGTGGAGTCGCCAGCTTCGGCGACGACTTCGTGAATGTTGATTCGCTCAACATGCGTCTGTCATCAACGATTTCGCCGACTATTTTTAATGAGTTTCGCTTTCAGTGGGGCCGTGACAACGAGTTCCAGCTGAGCCAGCCTCCCGGTCCGGGTGAACCGACCACGGGTATCAATGGCCGGCCGCCATCAGTAGCTATTACCAACGTCATTACCTTTGGCAAGCCAAACTTCCTCGAGCGCAAGGCATTCCCGGACGAAAAGCGCATTCAGTTTGCGGATAGCCTGACCTGGACGGTGGGCAAGCACACGTTCAAGTTCGGTGGCGACATCAACCGTGTCCATGATCTTAATGACAACCTTTTCCAGGAAGGTGGCGCTTATGCCTACAGCAACATCGTAGACTTCATCAGCGATTTTGCGATTCCGTCTGGAAAGCGTTACAGCAGCTACAACCAGGGATTCGGTCCGAGCGCGTTTGAGTTCAACACCATGGACTACAACGCGTTCATCCAGGACGACATCCGCGTCAACCAGCGTTTGACGGTCAACCTCGGCCTGCGTTACGAGTACGAGAAACTGCCTGAGCCGCAGATTCCGAATGCCCTGGCTCCGCAAACAGCCGTCTTTCCTAAGGACAAGAACAACTTTGGTCCGCGCATCGGCCTGGCCTATGACCTGACGGGCGACGGCAAGACTTCACTACGCGGTGGGTTCGGCATCTATTACGGTCGCATCATCAACTCGACCATCTCGAATGCCATTACCAATACGGGCAGCTTGCTTGGCCAGCTGCAATTCAATTTCCTGCCGGCAACGACTGGTTCACCGACGTATCCGAACACTCTTTCCAGCACAGTGGGATCCGAAGCTTGGAATTCACGTGACTTGAAGTCGCGG
>JADMIO010972866.1_pt1 | contig 15681 bp, 12 predicted proteins | sample 8958161 | NCBI WGS metagenome assembly JADMIO01 (sample SAMN16585339, study PRJNA669376) | soil metagenome | isolation source: Crop rotation soil | place: USA: Cullars Rotation, Alabama | collected 2011
CAGATCCAGCGCGAGCGAAAACCGCCGCGCCCCCGGCTCATGCAGGAAACTGATCGTCGGATTGAGTTGCGAGCGATATATCTGCGTCAGCGTCGCCGCATACACCAACCCGTTTGTAAACGATATGAGCGCGTTGACCGGATTATCCGGTGGCCGCCTGACCCGCTTCGTAAACTCCGCGCGCTCGCGCAGTATCTTCGAGAACCCCTGATAGTAAGAACTGCGTGCCCGTCCTTCACATCCCATCAACTCCTCAATACTTTCAACCCCGTCCAACCGCAGCATCTCAACCTGCACGCCTTCCGTTTCGGCGTCGAGGTCAAGCCCTCGCGTTCCGTAATAACGCAGGTTACGCAGGATGTTATGAAGCGCCGAATGGATGAACTCACGCGCAATCTGTAGCCTCAACCGCTTGTTCGTATAATGGCGCACCTGTTCGACCAGCAAATATCCCGCGTTCAGATATTCGCGCGGGTAGAACGAGCCTGAATAAAAGCCGTAGTAGTTGAAGAAGTGGACCGGCACTTTATGCTGCGCCAGGAAGTTAATCACCCGCGCGTTCAATTCCAATTCACGAAACACCCAAAGCGCATCCACGTCTTCAATAGGAATCACGCGCCGCTCTCTGATGCTGACAGGCTCGCTCGCTTTCTCCGATTCATCACCAGCCGCATCTTGCGCGCCGATCTCACCGTCTTGTTCAGGCTCAAGCGCCAGATCGCCCATCGCATCCGAATCTGCGTCCGAATCAATCGGGGTGAGCAGTACGTCCGCCTCAGCCTCGCCCGCTGTGATGATTTCTTCAGTTGCTTCGACCTGTCGAGCCGCTGCCTCGGTTGATTCAACCGAAGGCTCGAACAAAAGCGTGTTGTCTTTGCGCCGCAGCCGACCTGAGCGCGTCAAGTAATAGTGGCGAGCCATAATCAGTCACCAGTAGTTAGTTGTCAGTAGCCAGAGTTAGTTGTCAGTAGCCAGTTACCGAGATCAAACCGGCTTGCGAAATAAACAATTCATCAGCCCCAGCAAAGCTCTGCATAGCTGCACGAGCGGCAGATTTTCATGTACTCGACTTCGGGAGCGCGCTCAAGCGCAACGATGCGCTTCATATCAGCAAGGGCGCGTTCGATCTTCGATTGATTGTGCTCATCAAGCTCGATGGTTTTAGTCTGGCGCAGTTGTGGGTAATCGATCTGCCCGCGCAGGCCCTCGACTCCTTTCAGCTTCAGGTAGTAGAGGTAATAGACGAGTTGCATCTCGTGCGCGTCTTCCATTTTATCGGTGAGCTTGACTTCGTGAATGGTGCCGTCTTCGCGCCAGTCGAGGACGATCTTTCCGTCAATATCGAGTTCTTTCTTGCGGCGCTGATAAGTCTGCTCATGTACGACTTTACCCATCTGAACCCGGTCGCTTGTATGTTCCATTTGAATTCCGTGCGAAAAGAGCCAAAGTTCACGGTGACAAACGAAATAATAGTTGACTTGCACTCCTGTAAATTCCGGTAATCGCACTGAATCAGCTTCTGTTAGTTCAGCCTCTGGTGATGAAAGAGTGTCTTCATTCGTAAATCGCTCAATATCGTTATCGCTTTTTTTAGCCATGACCATTACTCCAAGCTTTTGGCTAGAGGATATTATTAGTTTGCTGCGACAGGTCGAGTCCGCAATCCGAGTCGTACTGCAATGTCGTCAAAAACTCGTGAAGCTTTTCATTACGGCAAATTACTCCTTCATTGATCGCTTTGAAAAACTGCCCGATACGGATCGGCACTAATAATTGCCGAGCTAGGATGAAGCTCTTTTCTATTTTAAGCTCAGTGAACTCCTTAACTAATAAGGAGGGCAAAACTTCAATCTGGCCATCAGTGCTGTCGATTATTTCCTCAATCCAGGAGCGATGCATACCAGCAATTAATTCTTTTTCAAAATCCAGTATGCCTTCATTGCTCAAACCTCGCTCGTAGTCTTTTTTTGCCTCCTCACCGTAACCAGCACCGTAAACTTCGTTCACAATTTCCGTCAATTGAGATTCCGTTAGCTCATTTACACTGCGCAGCAAATTCACGGTGCGATTGGTTGTGTCTTCGTCATAAAGATGACCTTGACTTGGCTCTGCGAAGACAACTACCTCAGCCGGGGGGCGTGCACCTTGCCGATTGATTCTACCGAAGCGTTGACCCAGGGCGTCTGCAGGTGCCGGTTCGCTGTAACCACGCTCATAATCCAGATTCAAAGAGACCTCGACCGCTTGTGTAGCAACTAAAATGTGCGGCGGTTCGCCGCCAGTGATTGCGGCCTCAATTCGTGCTCGGTCATGACCATTAAAACGAGAATGCAATAACGTGGCATTGAGGCCATACTTCTCATTGAGACTACGCCACACAGCTTGACTGGTTGCTACGTGGTTACAAACGATCAATACGGTTTGAGACGAAGTCTCAATTTCTCTAACCACCGAGGCAAGATTTTCCAATAACGAGCCATCTCTAATACTGATACGATGACGCTTTTTGTCCAGCACTGCATTATCGGCTAGTAGAGTTGGATTCGGAGCGATAATATTCTCTGGTGGAATATCAAGCTGGTTTTGAAGTATTGTCTCAAGAAAATGCGGAATAGTCGCAGAGGCAAAGAGCAACTTCGCGCCAAGCGATTTGAGCCACTTGGCGGTTGCAATGGTAAGCCCTACCAGTAATGGTTCGAAGGCATGGATTTCATCAAAGACAAAGCAAGCATTCTCAAATTCCGCCAATCCCATTTCCCAACCTTTGCCGCGCAGGGCAACACGCAAAAGCTGATGCGGTGTGGTAACTCTGATAGGATGGTAAAGCTCTCGCGCTAGAGAAGCTACATCGGCAGCTTTCTTCTGTGCCGCATAAGAACATCCTTCTTTTTCAAACAGACGATAGAGATAAGCCGCATTCTTATGGTGCAGAACGCCAACGGCATCTTCACAGTAGATTCGACTCAAACGACCATGCATAGCGTTTATGCTGGCAGTGTGGGGCAAAGTGTAAAAGAGCCGACCATTTTCAGCTTGGTTATTTGCGGCCCAAAGCAGAATCGCTCCCGTTTTACCTGAGCCTGTCGGCGCTTTGAGTATTACGTCGCCAATAGTCTCCGCGCACTGCATTTGAAATGGACGTGGCTCATAGCCTCCGAACTCGTGCCGTAAAACTACGCTTTGGTAATCGGACAGCACCGTCACAGGTGGTAAATTAAATTTATGCGATGAGGCTAAGTGGTCGCTGGTCATCAGCAATCCACGCAGCAAAGCCGCCCGTCGCCGTTCGGCTGCTGGCGCGTGATGTTTCTGGTAGTCATCAGTTATCCAGGACTCTTCGAGCCGAAATCTATCAGCCTGAACACAAGATTCTAAGTCGTCAAGCACAAGCTCCAGTTCTGCGCATTTGCTAAGCTTTTTCAAAAAGCTTTCCAACGCTGGCAGGTTTTGCAATAATTCAGCCGCCATTTCTTCCCAGCTACTCATCCCATCATAAGGTAATTCATTTTGCGGCAAACATCGCTTCGCTTCTCGATGGAGAATCACTCGATGGTGCGTGATAATAGCCAACAACTCCGCTTGGGAAATGTCTGGGCGAACATGCCCGGCAATTGCAGCAGATAAAATCTCGTGTCGCCGTCCCCATCGGCCCTTTCGTCGCAGAGCATCTTGAAAACCGGAAGCCGCTTTTCCGACATCATGTAATGCGCCAATGAGCGCGACTGCCCGCGCAAGTTCACTTCGCATTGCCGCATTACACGGAAGTTGCGCGCAAATTTCGCGCGCCAGCTTCGCCGTTAATAGCGAATGCGCCAGCAGGGTTTCGCCAGTGTCTTTAGCCCAAAGTTCAATTACATCATTCATACTAAACTATTGAGAAATACTGCCTCTTCTCTATTAGGGACCTTATACAAGTTGGCGCACTTCACATTGCGTGATGGCATTTCATAGCGGATCGCTTGGTATTTACTCAGATGCCCAGTTTCGCGGGCGTAGCCCAAATCGGAGTTATCGAACCAATCCGGCAAGAGCAGGATAATGCCGCTTGCGCCCTCAGCCGGGAAACGAATTAGTGAACCGCGAATCATTCCGCTCGTTATCGGCTCTGCTTCCATCTCAGCGATGGACTCAACCCAACACAAATCCTGTGAACGGCCCAGTGTAGGGATATTTGCCGGATGCTCAAATATCGGTCGCAAGCTCAGGTTATCCAAGTACAAATCGAGTTTGGGATTAACTAGGAATTGCCGTTTCGCAATGCCATCGCCTTTTGCAGTATTTGGCACAAGCTGGCCCTTATCGGTTGTGCTGAATCGCTTCGTGGTTTCAAGATCAATCGCTGCACTCTCACTTTTGAAGACATATCCGATTCGGGTGACATCAGGTGCAAGTTCGCGCCCTGCAATGCAGCCCATCATACCCAGCAACGTACTATAAGGCGGAACAGGTGATGATAACCCTGTTCCTGAATATAGTAGCGGCAAGCGGAAGGTGGCCGTCCAACCGCGAATGCATACGTGTAACAATCTCGTAGTCATTCCGGCAACTCCTCACATAGACGATCAACAGCTTCAATCGGAGTGCAGACACGCACTATATCCTTAAATTCATTCTCAGCGTCTACGGCCCAGACGCGCAGTTGCTGCTCGCTATCTTTAGCAAGATAGCCAGTGCGAATCCCGATGTAGACTTTGGTTGTAATTCGACTGCTGAAGTCGCGCAGTATTTCTTGTAGCGTATCCAATTTAATTTTCGGCCCTTCAGGGGAATCTTCAAAGAGGTTATTGAAGATTAAATTACCGCTAGTCAATCCTGCGATAATCAAAGCCTGTGGATGAACTGGGGTGCCAAATTGCGCTTGTTTAGCGCCGCCGCGCATAACGGCCAATGCTTTTAGAATCATACTGGCTCTCGCGCGACGAGGATTATTTACCATCTCAAAAGTGTTCGGCTTTTCATCCTGCTTCTTTATTCTGCCTTCTTTCAAATACTGTTGTGCTAGAGGCAAATCTAACTCTATACGATCTCCTTCATTGCGAAAGACGCCAAGACGATGATAGGCAAGTCCGAAAACTCCTTGCAGTTGCGTGTTGTAGAATTTCGTGTTGTAAGGCAACGGTGTTGCATTCGCATCAGGTTTCTTTTTGGCCAGTTCATCTCCCACTTTCTTCGGATGAACATAGCCTTTATCAATTCCCTCCCAACCTTTCTTGCGAAGCGACATCAACAGTGAAGCCTGAAACGGCGAGGTGCGTATCGCCGGTTTAACTTTTTCTTTACCAGCGGTCTTAATAGGTGTCTCTTCTTCCGCTTCATCTTCTGATACTTCGTCGTCCGTGCTGACAGCTTCCTTTGTCTTGCCTTGTCCCTTTTCGGCTTTCATGAAACCGAAGACGTCCGCCTCCGCAAACTTCACAGGGTCAACTTCCACGCTGACCTTATTGGTATTATTTTGCTTGTTGACATCAATAGTAGCTATTAATGCAGGAGGCTCTTCTCGGTTCTCATCTTGGAATGTATCCCGCAGCCATCGTTTCCAAGATTGCGATGAAACATAAGGCACAGGCACTTGCCGTCCACCTTCGCCAAGCGTCATCAAAATCTTCGGCACAGTGATGTCACCTTGACCGTAGCTTTCCGTGCCCGCGCCATTGAGAAACGCACCCTCGGCTTGAATAAGAAATGTACCAACAACATGCGTGAGTCCTTTACTCATAAGTCATTCTCCTTTTGCCTGATTAAATTCCTGCGCCAGTGACCGAATTAGTTCGGTACAGATTTGCTAGTTCCAGGCGCAATTGAAATACAACCTCTCCGACTCGATTCACACCATATTCATCACGGCACAATCTATCCCAATCATCATTGGTATATCCTGGTTTCAGTTCGCCTAAGTTGATAAACCACCGCTGTAAGTCAGCCACTCGAATCCTGTTATTGTGGAAACCTTCCAGAATGCGCTTTTGAAACTTTTCTAAGCCATGTTTTTCAACATAGTAATCAAAAACGTCTCGCGCGAATCGGCAAATCTCATGTCGGAATTCATTGTCGATCTGCATTAAGTCCTCCTCGGTGAACTGCGGTTGCTCCGCAAGCAATTCGTCGTGATTGAGATAAAACCATATATATTTCCAGCCAAATGTAGCGATGCGCACCGGCTGCAATTGTTCAATCGGAAAGAGCGCAGAGTAAGAGTTATAATCGAGCAAACCATCTTCAGCTAATTCAATAAATGTGCGTTTTAGCTTGGGCCGTAATTTCTTCGCATCTTTCGATTCCCCTAAGTATTTTAGGTATTCCTCCATTTGCTTCCGGTCTTTCTTGTCACGAACACGAGCTTTAAGACACGCGGCTATCCATTCAGCCACTTGCAATATAATTCGCGGACGCTCAAAGACATTGGTTTGATACAGTGCGAAAAGCTCTTTAGTGGCAGGTTTATTGCCCTTTTTCGGATAGAGCAGCTCGTAGTCGAGTTTCATCGTCACACATTGAAGTAATTGCTCTGTCCACTTTTTGCTTTCACGCTTAAGCAAAACTTCCACATCATTATAATGCCGATCAGCAAGTTGCCAGAGTAATTGAAGTGAGTGATTCGGGATCTCAATCAATTCCGAATCTACCTTGGTGCCACTATTAGCGACCAGCCAGAGATTTAGCGCCACGCTTTCAGGTAACTTTGATAAGCGCCGCATTCTCTTCAATCGGAGAAATTCATCAAGTAGCAGACGCGTCGTTTGAGTAGTTCCGCCTCCTTGTCCCTCTCCTCCGATCTTGCTGCTGCTCTTGGAAATCTGTACCTTCGACCAAGTGTTCCGATACACGCTATCAACATGTGTCAGCAACAGGGATGGATCAGTATATTGAAAGAAAGCTACTTTTCCTTTCAGCATCACAGCCGCCAGTGGCGCAAGCTGGGCGCAAAGCATAGCAAAAGCAGAGACGCGAGGCTCACGGCTGGCAGCAGGCAACGCACCAGCATCATTGCCGAGTGAGCCAAGTAATGGAAAAGCATTGCGCCCAAGATCAAGATTCTGGCTATCCTTTATTACACCTTCCTGCCGCAATCGCACAGTTAACTCACGCAGAAATTGATTAGCTGCCGGAAAATCGCCAGTACATTCACACACCGGTTGATTCTTGACGGTTGTACTTGACAGGTGCTTATTCAACTCTATTAAGATGCGTTGGTATTTTTTCGGCTCAGTTCCATCATCCATAGCTTTCCTATTTGACCGATTAAGGAAGCCATTAGCAAAGAGCGCCACGTAAGCATTCAATTTTGAATTCGCATCAACAAGCCATTGGCTATCGCCTATCACGCCTTGAAAGTCAGCAATCGACATTTCATCCGGCGATTGCTTTCCAGCGCGAATGACTGCCACTGCCAACCCAGTATCTACAATCGGATTGCCAGTCCAAGATAAGCTTCGCATTATCTAATAGTCTCCCACTCTTTTATTTGGTAACTTATGGTGCAATTCCAGCTAGTCCAAATCCCATCGCGTTACTCTTGCCGAACCCGGTTTCATAACCGATCTCGATTAACTCTTTGCTGCCGTCAACCCTAAACGGGACCAGCCACCCTCTCACCTTGATCCCTTCGCTGACTTCTATTAACACAGACGGGCGACGGTTGCGCTTTGCTTGCTCGCTGATATACACCTCGTCCCACTCCCAATGCAACCTTGTATCACCAGGCTCGTGGCCATAAAGCGCAATGTACTTGCGCACCAGGTTGCCCTTGATGATCTCTGACCAGTCATCTTCCAATCCCAAATACCTCACGCGGTTCTGTTCGTCTCGCACGCTCTCCGTTATTGGCGCGAGCGCGCGAAACTTCATCCTCTCGCTGAACTCAGGTATTGCGAGGGTTTCAGCTTCGGAAAGCTCGAACTCAGCGCCCGCTATGTTGAATCTTTCGCTCTGAAACAGCCCCGATACGAAATGCTCTATGAAATCCTCGACAGGCGAACTTACAAGCAACGTCACAGTGGGCGATTCGAGCAACAGCCGATCTCCTACAACACGACTGCCATTCGCAAACACGCGCGAGAAGGTGAATAACTTGAATGAACGCTTCTCCGCTTTGAACCCTTCATCGTGCAGCATCGCGGCGAACTCTTCAGATGCCTTGCCCAGCGTCCGGTAGATCAACGCCGCAACCGCGTGGTTGTAATTCAGCGGCAAGGTTGCCTTCGCCCCCTTAGCCATCAAAGTCAGCTTAACGCGCATAGAGTCTATTCCTTTGAACCATCAAACCTCGCCTGTCAATACGACTGGAATCCGCCGGAACAAAATAGCCGCAGCCTGCCTGTCTCCAGTTTCCCATTCCCTGCTCTTGAAGCAACAGAGAGCCTTCTTCGCTCAGATCATGAATCTTCAAGGCAAACCCAGTTACCGTACGCCTGCCTATGCGAGCATACCGGCGCGGCCCTGATTCCGGCTCGCCATGAATGCCCATCTCGTCAAGTCGCCGCGCTACCAAATCTAAAAACTGCTCGCGTCCGGCGCAGTTTCTTATCGCCACGCAGCGTGAATACATCTCTCGACACGGCTTTAGCAAATGTATCTGCGGCGCGGCAAGCCTTATCACAGAGCCGCCTGCGCGCATCTCACACCCTGACAGCTTCAGCATCATCGGCACTCGGTTGTGCGGCAGGCGCATCTTCAAGTTCTCTTGCGACCCCGCGCAAGTCTGGCAAATATCCTGCGCCTCTATCGAAAGCCAGTCCGCCCCGTGCGCTTCAGGTATCAGTCGCGAGATTGCCTTATACATTCGGTAGCCGCAATCTCGCGGGAGAGCGTTTCCTATGATTGGAAATCTCAACTCAACGTAAACCACAAGAATTGCCTCGCGCCGAGTCCATTCAATAGAATGACAGCGAACGGCGCTTTATTTCATCGGTCAATCATTTTTTGTAAAGCGCGCACATTGCTTCGCTCTCTTCTTTGATTGCCTGGCGCAACTGTTCAGGCATTATCACGCGAGCGTGCGAACCATACTGCATTACAAATCGCTTCACGCTATCGAGCGCTCCTACTTCCATCCGAAGCAGCAGCCCTCCGTCAGGTAGTTCCTCCCGTTGCTCGGTCGGGTGATAGTTCTTGCGCTCGCGCATCCATCTAGCCTGGTATTGATCGAAAACGATCTCCACTTGAAACGGCTCGCGCCCTCGCATCATCCCGAAGCCGGAATCGAGATAGGTTGAAAGATCGAACCCTTCGGGCCAGTCAAATCGCTCGCTCAACACTGTCAGTTCACGAATGCGGCCAATATGAAAGTCTCGCACTTCGCCGCGCAAATGATCGAAAGCTATCACATACCATTCGCCCAGATAATTTCTCAGGTGGAGCGGATCAGCGCGGCGTTTCGTTATTTCGCCGCGACCCGCCGTATAGTAAGCCATCTCTATGCGGCATCGGGTTGAAGTTGCGCGTCCCAACTTCTGGAAGACTTGCGGGTCAACCTCGCTGGTCGCATTCGCTTCAAACGAATAAGCTTCAACCAGAGCATCAAAATCAATCGAGATAGTATCTGTCATCGCGCCCAGCACTTTGGCAAATGCCTGCTGAACCTGAAGGCCGATTGCCGTAGCTCTATACTCGCGCGCAAGTCGTTCTGCCAGCAGGATGGCGAGCAAGTCGCCTTCGGTCAGTTCGATTGCCGCCAGCCCGTGCGTAGGTTGCGTGTAATACCAGCCGCGCCGCTCGGCTGAATAGTCCAAAGGCAGTTTTAGCCTGTCGCGCATAAAGTCAAGAGTGCGATGTGCTGTTTTGGTAGTCACTTCGAAGTGTTGGGCGATGATGCGCGCGTTCGGATAACGACTAGCTCGGATTTCCCGATCAATCCAGAAAACGCGCTCCAGATGAATAAGGTGTTCCCGGCTTCTTTGACATGCGGGTGTTTTCATAACAGAAGCCCATGTTCCAACATTTGCCTGGACACCTAGTGTCCCATCAGGTTGAGATTAGTTTGAATTCGTCAAGGCAAATTCACAACTGCCTGCACGATATAAGAACAACGTAAATCATTATTGGGTGGAGGGAGCATAGCACTTCATTAATAGGGCATCAAGCGATGTGGTTTTCAGTAACGGTAAACCCAAATGAAGCTATGGCTGAAGAATCGTGAAGCTTGATCTGATCAAAAAAAGCTAACAATAGGAGCTTGCTCCTTTTTGCACACGTTTACCCTTCATCCGGGCATTGATCCACTGCCCGCCATAGGAAGCAATCGTCACCTGCTGTAGGTTATTGATCGTCATCGGCATATTGTAGCGCCGTCAACCTCGTATCTATGTTACATATCAAATGCCACGACGGCCCGCCTTGAAGCGGAAACCTGCCTATTTCAAGCCTCCCTGCGCTTGTCCGAGTTCTTATAGCAGATCTTTTCCCGCTGTACATCGGTCAACGGAGTGCGTTCGATCCACTTGGCGGACTCCTGCGTCACCTCGTAAGAGTAGTCGACCGAGAACAGCACACAGCCCTCACCCATCTCCGCAAGCGCGCACTGCAGGGCTGAATCTTGGCATAGATGCGTCGAGGCTAACTTGTCGATTCGCGTCTGCTACAGCTTGAAAAAATCAGACCCGCGCTTCAATTTAACATCGCAGTAGTACTGGATCGCCTTGAAATCATCCCAGTCTTCCGTCACTACGTTGGCGCTCATGCGCCGAGCACTCACGGCGATCAGTGCATCAAAGAACATCCGCTGGTTCGCGCCAGGCACCATAGGTGGAGTCTTGCCTCCAGACTTTTTCTTGCGGCCTTGTGAGAGCCAAAAGAGTATTCTGCTCGCGGTTAACCAGTCATCGGAAGTCGGAATGATCAGAGCATCGAGTTTGTCATAGTCACGACGCATTGCTTCAAAGACTTTGCGGGTAGAATCGTCTGACGCACCCGCCGTCAATTCTGCAATAACCACAGCTGAAAGCAGAAAGTTTTGCGGTAGCTCCCTCACCCGATGGGCGATGATAAGTGAGGTATCGAAGGTATAGATCGGCATTAAGAGCTTTTAGAGTGATGCGCTTCGTAGGCTAGCCGAAAAGCTTTGAGGGTAAGCTTTTTGGTCTTCTCTGGAAGCTGGGGAGCGGCTGGCTTGCGCCGTTGCGGTCGCTTAGCTCCGTTGGCTTTTTTTGACTTTGCGGGCATTTGTCTCGTCAAGTTGTTTCTGCGCTTCTTTATACAAGCTATTCATAGTGAATATATCACACTTCAAACTGGATGCACTGAATGAAGTTTTTCCTCAATGCTTGTGCGACCATCTAGCACTAAATGTATTGACGGAACTATGCCCAGCAATAACTAGGAGAGGGCCATCTAATGACTTACAGGCGTGCAGCACTGATGCGATCTTCTGCGGTCTTCACGGTAAAATCTCCTACAAATGTAAATCTTCGCGTCCGATAAAAAACAACACCTTTCCTATATCTCAGATAGAAAATATCTAGCAAAATCAAAGCTTACAATTACCCTCAGTAAAAATTATTCCAATTGCCTAACTTTAACGTGAGTTCGACGTAAGAAGAGAGGAACTCCTTGAGATATGATTGAAATGTTCAACAAACAAATCTTTCAACCTCAAGGAGTTCCTGTGAACAATTCAATTCTACCTCTTTTCTCTCACATTGACGATTTCTGCCAATCCTTTGAACCAACTTACAAGTTCAAACAGCTAGAATCCGGCTCTCTGCATCGGCGTCGCAAAATGACTCTCAGGCTCAGCGAAATCATGACGATCATTGTCTGGTTTCATCAATCCGGCTACCGCACTTTCAAAGCCTTCTATTAGAAGGAAGTCTCAAAGCATTTGCGCGATGAATTCCCCAACCTCGTCAGCTATACGCGCTTCGTAGAGTTGATCCCTTCGGCGCTCGTGCCTTTGTGCTCCTACTTGCAGACTCGTAAAGGCAGGACTGCCGGCATCGCTTTCATTGATTCGTTACCTATAGCCGTTTGTCATAATCGCAGAATTCATTCGCATAAAGTCTTTGCTCACGTAGCCGAGCGCGGCAAGTCCTCAGTCGATTGGTTCTACGGCTTCAAGTTGCACCTGATCGTCAATGATCGGGGGGAATTGTTGTCGTTTCACCTGACGGCAGGCAATGTCGATGACCGTAAGCCAGTGCCGAAGATGGCCAGGGGTTTGTTTGGCAAACTGTTTGGCGACCGGGGCTACATCTCAAAGACTCTACAGGAAGTACTCAGCGAGCAGAATCTACAGCTAATCACGAAAATCAAGAAAAACATGAAGAACCGGTTACTGACAGTATTTGATCAACTGCTGCTGAGGAAACGGGCGTTGATAGAAACGATCAACAATCAGTTGAAGAATATCTGCCAGATAGAGCATACGAGGCATCGAAGTAGCGCAAACTTCCTGGTGAATGTGATAGCGGCGTTAGTGGCCTATACATTCAGAGAGAAGCTGCCTTCGTTGAACATTCGTGTCAAAGAACTTGAGCAATTGCCTGCTCTGGCGTTTTAGTTACGTCGAACTCACGTTAACTTTACATATGCAGAATAGGGGGAGCGTTGATCGTTATCAGACGGAGGTTAATAATTAAGTAATTTAGCTACCAGAGCTTCGTCCCAAGTCACACCTTCACGCGCACATCGATATTTCAAATCTTCAATTAAATGGGGCGTCTCATATGCTGCATCTGATGAGTGAAGTTGCTGGAGTTGATGGATATGCTTGAGCATCGCCAATACGGTAGGCAGGCGAAGATGTTTGCACTTTGCTACTACTCCCTTTTCAACTCCTTCGGGATAAACAAAACCTAAGCCTTCACAATCGGGGCACTTGGTATTATCCTCACTCCCAATTACTTCCGGGTTGATGAATCTTTCGATTAGCACATCTGCTTCTCCGGTCCTATAGATTGTAGTCGCATACCCACCGGGATTGTTGATTCCCTGCCCCGATTTTTGCAGGTGTTCGGCATAGCGCCGACATTCTTCAAGAGAATATTTTGATCCTTGTTTGGTCTCATCTTTCTTCCCTTCGGGTTTTGTGTCGGCTGGTTGGTTATTAACAGTTGCTTCGACAGATATGATCTTTGAACCCTGATCATACCTTTTGTTCTTACTAACTGCCTTTCGATTAATAACAAACAGCCGCTGTAGATGAGCTGTTAAGAATGCGGGTACTGATGAGATTGCCTGTGTATGCCCTGCTGCCTTTTTCAATTCCTCCACTAACACACACGCACACTCATTCCACAAAACACGCTCCCGCTCCGTTACAGGAAGCTTGCCTCCGGCAAGTTCACTAGCAGCATCAAGCAGAGTCTTAGAAAAATAGCTCAGGAGTGTGTGTGTGTCATCATCATTTATAGTATTAAAGAAAGTATTAGACGCCTCGTATCTTGTTGTATCCGCAGGCGGTTGGGTTGTACTAGATATACTAATTTCTGGTATATCTAGATCATCCATTTTCTGGGTAGGGCTAGCACTACTAGGTATACTAGATGTACTAGTATACCTAGTAGTCTGTAAAGTAACTTCTTCGGGAGCGAAAATCTCGTACTCATTGCCAGATAATGACCCTATCGCAGGCTTCACAGATAACAAGCCGACCTTGATTAAGTGATTAATTGCGGCATCCACTGTTACCATTGAGCCAAGGCCGGAACCCATCTTGATTTCACGCCTTGACCTTCTTACAACTCGGGTGGGGACGATTGCTCCTCGTGATATGCTCCAAAGATAATCCCAGACCTGCTTACTTCTACCTCTAAAAACGCCTCCCTGCAATGCCTGACGTGTAACTGAGTTTGGAACACGCTGAAAATCTCGCTCAGGAGCTATTGCTGTAGGTCCCTGTTTCTTAACCGAATTACTTCTTTTTTGAGCTCCTATACTAGTATCTCTAGGTGCTCTAGTACTGCTAGGTGTACTAGTTGAACTAGGTATACTAGATATACTAGTTGAGCTAGATATACTAGGAGTGGGAGTGTCTAAGCCGGTTTCTTCTTTTTTAACTAAGTCCTTAAGATCACGGAAAGTTACATATTTTTTAGGCTCGCTCATACCACCTCATGCACATCTGTCATCGTTATATGCTTTTGTGGGGATACCTGTGACTCTTCTTCTGAAGGCCTTACTATGTCATTTGAAGCCATCTCAACTAGATCCGCCGGGATTGTTTTTAGACTATTCAGTGCCGCATATTGAACGGACATTGCACACAACTTAATTGCTTCTCTCGGCACGCCTTTTGAAAACTGGTAAATAGCGGAAACAGCTTCGTGCTCAAATGGATTCTGCACACCAGCAACATGACAGCGGAAATTAATCATTCCTGCTGTCTCCTCGGGTGAAAGAGCATCGAGTGTAGATGACACAGCTATACGGCTAACAAGCGCTCGCTTGCTCTTATCTGCAAGTTTGTACCGGAGTTCAACCTGCCCGGCCATAACAATCGAGATCAATTTTGTAGAGTCAGTCTCAAAGTTCAATATCTGCCTAATCTGCTCAAACATAGGACCGCGAAGTTGCTGGGCCTCATCGATAAAGAGCACTACATTCTTGGCAGCTCTGAATTGATTGACCAGAAAGTCGCGAAGCTCGTATTCAGTTTCTCTTTGGCTCCGACGGGTCGGCACCCCAAACTCTGTGCAAATCGCTTTCAGAAATGCAGTCTCAGAGGTTTGCTTGGGATTTACCATAAAGGCTACGGTATGTTCTTGCTCATCAGCGTATTCATTGAAGAGCAAACGCAGTAAACTCGTCTTTCCTAAACCCACATCGCCTATGATGGTTGTCAATCCCTGACGCGCGCGAATAACATATTTGGTCTTCGCGATCGCTGCCTGCACGGACGGAGTTATATAAAAGAACCTAGGATTTGGTGAGATTGAGAAGACACTTTCTGGAATCATACGTGGCATGTATCATAAATAAAAGCCTAATTCAATGAAATAATCTAGGGGGAGGGGAGATTTCACGTTTTTATATAAGCTATAATGATCTTTAGAGTATATTCCAAGACTGGTAGGCTAAATTTGAGGTAGTATTGATCCCCGGTTTAGAATTTCACCTTGTTCCAGATCAAAAGACACCCGATTAAGAGACGTTCACAAGGTTTCTGTACATTGACAGAACATTTACTGAAGATAGAACAGACGATATGTGCTCGTCGCTCTCTAAGATAGGATATCAGGGCTTGAGAGGAAGGCAGGGCAGACCGGTCATTTGAAGCTTCCGAAACACGAACGCGGAAACGAGGCGCTTCGGGATTAACTCGGATGCCGGATCGCCCGCGCCATCATCGCTGAGATGAGGGACGCGAATGTTCTGGGAGAATGACTAAGGCATAGATATTTTCCACTGGTTTTTATCCGGCGAGAAAAAGTAACAACCATCGAACAACAAAGCCCTGCGGCTCAAATATTTAGCATGTTTCACGGTTTGTCTATGATAGTTCAGGTAAATAATATTTTATTGAAAATCGGTTTCATTAAATTCGTACTCTATGGAGAGCCTTAACTCTGATTACTGCTTGATTTATGCGGATTCAGAGGCGATGGGTTATCGCCTTGTTTGTTAAATAATGATGCCGGAGAATTGGAGGGTAAGAAGTGCCTTCCCACAAATATTGCGTCCCATCCATCTGGAAGGCCAGAGCCGTTCATGTCTTGACATATACATAAGTTGAGCCGATTGAGGCGT
>JADMIO011260409.1_pt1 | contig 15681 bp, 10 predicted proteins | sample 8958161 | NCBI WGS metagenome assembly JADMIO01 (sample SAMN16585339, study PRJNA669376) | soil metagenome | isolation source: Crop rotation soil | place: USA: Cullars Rotation, Alabama | collected 2011
CGGCGCTCGGGCGCGGCTCGCCGGCCACGAAGCGCGGCACCTCGCGCGAGAGGAGGCGCAGCCCGCCGCCCACGCCGCCCCCCTCGCGCGCGGCGCTCCCGTCGCCCGCGAGCCCGCGCTGCGCCGGGGCGAGCAGCCGCGCCCGCACGGTGATGGAGCCCGACGGCGTGTACTTCACCGCGTTGCCGAGCAGGTTGATGAGGATCTGCCGGAGGTGCGTGGGGTCGGTGCGCACGCGCGGCACGCTGCGCGCGACCGAGATGTGGAGGTGGAGGTTCTTCTCCGCCACCAGCGGCTCGAGCTCGCTCGCGACGTTGAGCACGAAGGGGCGCAGGTCGAGGATCTCGGTGTGCACCTCGAGGCGGCCGGCGGCCATCTTCGCGAGGTCGAGGATCTGGTCCACGAGCACGCGGAGGTGGCTGGCCGAGGCCTCGATGCGCTGCACGGGCCCCGCCTGACGCGGCGTGAGCTCGCCGTAGACGCCCTCGCGCAGGAGCTCGGTGAAGCCGACGATCGCGTTGAGCGGCGTGCGCAGCTCGTGCGACACGTTGGCAAGGAACTCGCTCTTCGAGCGGTTGGCGCGCATCACCTCCACCGAGAGCTGCTCGAGCTCGCGCGAGCGCTCGGCGATGCGCTTCGCCTGACGACGCTCGTGGCCGAGCCCCAGCAGGAGCGCGAGCAGCGCGGCGGGGCCGGCGACCCACACGGTCGCGCGGTACCAGAGGCGCGTGGCCGAGTGCCTGACGACGACGCGCCAGCGGGCGGCGCCCCCCAGCACCTCCACCGGCACGGCCCGGCTCTCGATGCGACCGCCGGCCAGGTCGCGCGCGGCGACGGTGTCGCGTCCGGCGAGCACGATGACCTCGGTGCGGTCGCCCAGGTGGCGCATCTGCAGGCTCGCGAGGAGGTCGCTCGCCGCGACCGTCCCGCCGGCGAAGCCGAGGAAGCGGTCGCCGACCAGGATCGGCTGGAGGATCGCGAAGCCGAGCTCGCCGGTGAAGATGCGCCCCGGCCGCGAGACCTGCACCCGCCCCGTGGCGCGCGCGCGCCGCGCCGCCTCCGCCGTGCCGAGGCGCTGGAGCGTGTCGAGGTCGATGCCGCGGACGACCTCGGGGCCGGGCCGGCCGAGCAGCGACGCGTGCACGACGACCCCGGTCGTGTCGGTGACCCACACGCGCCGGAAGCCGTCGAAGTGCTCGCGCATCGTGCTCACGATGCGCTGGAAGCGCTCGTCGTCGATCGGCTCGCCGCTCCCGAGCGCCACCCCCTGAAACGCGCCCAGCGCCTCGGCGTGCACCGCGAGGAAGCTCTCGACGAGCAGCGCGGACTCCGCGGCGTCCACCTCGACGTGCGCCACGTCCGAGTCGCGCAGCACGCGGTCGACCGCGATGAGGCCCGCGGTCGCCGCGATCACCACGACGGCGAGGACGGTCGAGAAGAAGCGGAAGTGGCGCACGAAAGCAGGAGCGCGTATGGCGTATAGCTTATGGCACTATCTACCGAGGGATAGCTCCGGCGAGCGGAGGATAGCTCACGGTACACCCTGCCATAAGCCATTGGCCATAGGCGCCCTGCTCACATGACTACTGCATCGCACCCGGAGCTCATCGCCCTCCTCGCCGAGCGGTCGGCGAAGCTCGGCGACTTCACGCTCAGCTCGGGGCGGAAGTCCAGCTTCTACGTGGACGCGCGGCTGACGACGATGAGTCCCGAGGGGCTCGTGACCATCGGGCCGGCCGGGCTCGCGGCCATCCGCGAGGCGGGGTGGGCGGTGGACGCCGTCGGCGGGCTCACCCTGGGCGCCGACCCGATCGCCTACGCGATCAGCTACGCGAGCGCGCTGGCGGGGGAGGGGACGCCGCTCCGCGCGTTCACCGTGCGCAAGGAGGCGAAGACGCACGGGACGGGGAAGCTCGTCGAGGGGCCGTTCCGCGCCGGCGACCGCGTCGCGATCATCGAGGACACGATCACCACCGGCGGCTCGGCGCTGAAGGCGGTGGAGGCGGTGCGGGCGGCCGGCGGTGTGGTGGCCGGCGTGCTCGCGCTGGTGGACCGCGAGGAGGGCGGGCGCGAGGCGCTCGAGGCCGCGGGGCTCGCGGTGCGGTCGCTGGTGCGGGCGGGGGAGATCGTGGCGGTGATGGGCGGAAGGGGGTGAGCGGTCTGCGGAAGGCGGTGGGCGGAAGGCGGAAGGCGATGAGGACACATCGCCTTCCGCCTTCCGCTCACCGCCTTCCGCCCACCCCCTCTCCCACCACCGGCAGCTCCAGGCACACGGCCTCGCCGGCGGAGACGCGGCCGCCGGCCTTGGCGAGCAGCGAGCGCGCGAAGTCGAGCGCGTCGGGGGGGAGGATCGCGTCGGCGTGCTGCTCGGCCCGTTGCTCGGCCCGTTGCTCGGCGTGCTGCGCCGACGAGACCGTGAGCGACACCACCACCGAGAGCTCGCCCGCGCGGTCGAGCGCGACGCGGATCGTCGTGTCCGCGCTCGCGCCGCGCAGGAGCGCCGCCAGCGTGCTCGCGAGCGCGAGCTCGAACACCGCCGGGTCGGTGCAGACGGTCGGCAGCGAGTCGTCCACCACGATCTCGCAGCGCGCGCGCACCATCTCCTCGCGCAGCTCGCGCCGCACCGCGGCGGCGACCGCCGAGAGCGACACCTCGTGCCAGTCGAGCGCCGACGCGAGCGCCGAGGCCTCGTCGAGCCGCTCGCCGATCAGCCCGTCGATCGCCCCGACGCTGCGCGTGATGATCGCGCGGTAGCGCGGGTTCGCGCGGACCTCGAGCGGCACGGTCTGGTCCTCCATCAGGGCGACCGCGTTCTTGATGGTGCCGAGCGGGTTGCGCAGGTCGTGGCGGACGGAGCGGTAGCGCTCCTGGAGCCGCTCCAGGTGCGCGTGCGTGAACCCCTGCGCCGCGCTCGACGAGAGGAGGCTCACCGCGCGCTGCATCCGCCGCGCGACCGCGATCCCCGTGCGCGCGCCGGCGCCGGCGCCGTCGCCGTCGCTCCCGTGCTCGCCGGCCGCGCTCGCGGCGAGGGCGCCGGCCTTCACCTCGGCCGCGTGCAGCAGCACCTCGCCCAGGAGCGTCGCGTGGCGGAGCGCCACGTGGAGCGAGCGGCCCGCGTGGTGCGCCGCGACCCCGAAGCTCCACCCGCACCGCGCGACCACCGGCCGCCACCCCGGCGCCTCCACGAGCGAGGCGATGACCGCGCGCACGATGTCCGACGCCGGCGGCTCCTTCCGCTCGGCGCGCCGCTCCGCGCGGTCCACGCCGGGCGTGAGCGCGTGGGCGCGCGCGGTCCAGTGGGCGGCCAGGAGGTCGGCGTCCGCCTCGAGGGCGCTCGCGATGCGAGAGGCCAGCCGGGCGGCGTGGTCGGGATCGGGAGGGTGGGTCGGGTGCACGGGGTGCGGGCTGTGTGTCGAGAGCGAGGTGAGCGGTGGGCGGAAGGCGGAAAGCGATGGGACTCATCGCCTTCCGCCTTCCGCCCACCGCCCACCGCCTGCGTTATACTCTCCCCTCGATGCCAGTCCCGAGCCACACGAGTACGGCGGCCGAGGAGCGCGCGAAGGATCTCGTCACCTTCCGCCTCGGCGGGCGACGGCGCTACTGGGCGACGACGGTCATCGGCGCGCTGCTCTTCATCGCGACGCAGCTCGGCATGACCGACGTCGGCGTACCGGTCATGCTCGCCGTGGCCGCGTCCGCGTACGCCGTGAACTTCGCGCTCGTCGCCCTCTCCACCGGGGAGACGAGCTACGCGTGGTGGTACCGCTACATCTTCGCCGCCTTCGACGCGGCGCTCATCAGCGCGGTCGTGTTCATCTTCGGCGGGCAGGGGCTCGCGGTCGTCTACTTCCTCGCGATCGTCCCCTACTCGTTCGACCGCGGGCGCGGGCTCGGCTTCTTCACCGCGGCGTGTTCGGCGGCGGGGTTCGTGCTCGCGAGCTGGGGGCACCACGCGCTGCACCCGGCCGAGCCGTTCGGCTGGCTGTGGACGCTCGTCGTGGCGTTCCTGCTGCTCGGCGTGTCCGCCCAGGTCGTGCCGGTGCCGGCGAAGCTCATCCGCCGCATCCGCCGCACGCGCGAGTCGATGCGCGAGGTGGAGCAGGGCAATCTTCTGGCGCGCGCGGACTCGCGGCACTCCGACGAGCTCGGCTTCCTCCAGCGGACGTACAACCGCATGGTCGAGGAGCTCGGGCGCCTGATCGGCGCGGTGCAGCGCGAGGCGGACGAGGTGGCGTCGTTCGCGACCGAGCTCGCCGCGGCGACGGAAGAGCTGAGCGCGGCGAGCAGCCAGCTCGCGGGGACGGCGCAGGGACTGTCCGGCCAGCTCGCGACGCAGCGGCGCCACACGGAGGAGGGGACGCGGGCGACCGCGGGCGCGGTGGCCGACGCGCGGCAGCTCTCCGAGCGCGCGGGGCGCATGGAGAGCGACGCGCACGCGCTCGCCAGGCTCGCCGGCTCGAGCCGGGACGCGATCGGCCGCGCGGCGGCGACGCTGGTGGCGCTCGGCGGCCGGGTGAGCGAGACGGCGGCGAGCGTCGGCGCGCTGGGGGAGGCGTCGCAGAAGGTCGGGAAGTTCGCCGACAGCGCCGCGCGACTCGCCAGGCAGACCAACCTGCTCGCGCTCAACGCGGCGATCGAGGCGGCGCGCGCGGGCGAGCACGGCAAGGGCTTCGCGGTGGTGGCCGAGGAGATCCGCAAGCTCGCGAGCGAGAGCGCGCGGACCGCGCGCGAGATCGGGACCACGATGGCCACCGTGCGGCGGCAGATCGACGCAGCGGTGGAGGCGATGGCCGAGGGGGAGCGCGAGGTGCGCGACGTGGGCGCCGTCGCCGGCGAGGCGGAGGCCGCGCTCGGCGCGCTGCTGGAGGGGGTGGGGCGGATCTCGGGCGTGGTGGCCGAGACGGCGCGCATCTCCCGCGCGCAGGCGGCGACGATGGCCGAGCTGGCCGAGTCGATCCGGACGGTGGAGTCGGTCTCGGTGGACGCGGCGGCGCGCGCCGAGGAGGCGTCGCGGGTGGCCGAGCAGCAGACGGCGTCGATCGAGCAGGTGACGAAGACCTCGCACGAGCTGGCCGAGCTCGCGGACCGGCTGCGGGAGTCGGTCAGGCGGTTCGTGATAAGGCAGTGATCAGACCTCAGACGGGGCATTCCGCCGTCCGTGCCGCCCTTCACGGAGGGTGTGAGCAACAAGACGTCAGTGGCAGACGTCCGACATCAGACATGAGACCCGGCGGGACGTCGGCACCGCGGTCAGAAGCCGCGGTTTCTACGCGCCCTTCCTGCCGCCGGGTCTCATGTCTGAGGTCTGATAGCTGCCACTGACGTCTTGTTGCAAGAGCCCTCTTTGAGTTCCCGGGCCGACCCCAGAATGCCCCGTCTGAGGTCTGAGGCCGTCAGCCCTCCGCCCGCATCGCCACCGTGGGATCCACGCGGGCCGCCCTTCGCGCGGGGAGCCAGCACGCCGCGAGCCCGGCGACGAGCAGCACCGCCGGCCCGGCGAGGAGCGCCACCGGGTCGCCCGGGCCGACGCCGTAGAGCAGGCCGCGGAGGAGGCGCGTCGCCCAGAGCGCGCCGGCGAGGCCCAGCGCGAGGCCGGCGGCGGTGAGGCCGAGGCCTTCGCCGAGCACGAGGCGCGCGATGTCGGCGGCGCGGGCGCCTAACGCCATGCGTACGCCCATCTCGTGCGCGCGCTGCGCGACCGTGTAGGACACGACGCCGTAGACCCCGACCGCCGCGAGCAGCAGCGCCGCGCCGGCGAAGAGGCCGAGGAGCACGGTGTAGAGCCGCTGCCGGGCGGCGGAGTCGGCGATTACGTCGTCGAGCAGGCGCGGGCGCTGCACGGCGAGCGATGGGTCGAGCTCGTGGACCGCGCGGCGGGCCGCACTCAGGAGAGACGCGGCGGACGCGGCGGATGCCGTGGACCGGTCGGCGCGCACCACGACCGAGAAGTCCCCCATCGGCCCCTGGTCGAACGGCACGTAGAACTCGGGCTGCGGCTCGGCGGCGAGGCCGTACTGCTTCACGTCGGACACGACGGCGACGATCGCCGCGCCGTCGCGCCCCGCGGGGGTGTAGTCGATCAGCAGGCGCTGGCCGAGCGGGTCCACGCCGGGAAGGAAGCGGCGGGCGAACGCCTCGTTGACGACCATGACCGGCGGCGCGCCCTGACGGTCCGCATCGGAGAGCGGCCGGCCGCGCACGAGGCGAATGCCCAGCGTCTCGAAGTAGCGCGGCGACACGGCGCGGATCTCGGCGGCGTTCGCGACGTCCGTCCCCGGCCGGCCGAGGATGCGGAAGTTGTACATGAACGTCGCGCCGCTGAGCGGGAGCCCCGAGGTCACGGCGGCCGCTCGCGCGCCCGGAACCTCGCGCAGCCGGTCGAGGAGCGCGGCGACGAACTGGCGGCGGAGGGCGGCCTTGTCTTGCCCGGGCCTCCCCGAGCGGACCGACAGGTCGAAGGTCACCACGCCGTCGCTCCGGAAGCCGGGATCCACCGCGCGGAGCGCGACGAAGCTCCGGATGAGGAGCCCCGCCCCCGCGAGCAGCACGACCGAGAGCGCCATCTCCGCCATCACGAGCGCCCGCCGCGCGCGCCGGCTCGCGCCGCTCCGCCCGGCGCGCCGCCCATCGCGGAGCGAGCGCGCGAGGTCGGCGCGCGTCGCCTGCCAGGCGGGCACGAGGCCGAAGAGGACGCCGGTGACGAGCGTGACCGCGGCGGTCGCGAGGAGCGCCGCGCGGTCCACGCGCACCTGCTGGAGGAAGGCGAGATCGGCGGCCAGCGACGCCAGCGCCCGCGTTCCCCACACGGCGAGGAGGACGCCGAGCGCGCCGCCCAGGAGCGCGAGCAGCACGCTCTCCGTGACGAGCTGCCTGACGACGCGGCCGCGGCTCGCGCCGATCGCCGCGCGGATGGCGATCTCCCCCGCGCGCCCGGCGGCGCGGGCGAGGAGCAGGTTGGCGACGTTGGCGCAGGCGACGAGCAGCACGAGGCCGACGGCGCCCAGGAGGATGAAGAAGGGGCGGCGCAGGTCGCCGACGAGGTAGGTCTGGAGGTCCACGACGTCGGCCGACAGGTCGGCGTTGGTGGACGGGTAGCGCTCGGCCAGGCGCTTCGCGAGGGCCTGGAGCTCGGTGCGCGCCGAGGCGAGGGTGGCGCCCGGGGCGAGGCGGGCGTAGACGCGGAGGTAGCGCACCCGGCGGAGCGGCGGCTCGAGGAGGCTGCCGTGGATCACGATCGGCGACCAGACGTCGGTGGTCGCGGGGAAGCGCTGCGCGGCCGGCACGATGCCCACCACCATCTCGGCCGCGCCGTCGAGGATCACGGTGCGGCCGACGACGCCCAGGTCGGCGCCGAATCGTGAGCGCCAGAGCTGCTCGCTCAGCATCACCTCGCCCGCCGGCTCGGCCACCTCGTCGCGCGGGGCGAAGTGGCGCCCGGCGAGCGGCGTGACGCCGAGCATGGGGAGGAAGCTCGCGCTGACGCTCGCGCGCTCGAGCTGCTCGGGCTCGCGGTCGGCGCTCGTGATGGTCGTGGGGCTCGTGGACAGCGCGGCCAGCGCGGCGAACGACTTCGACCCGGCGCGGAAGTCCTGGAAGTCGAGCGGGGAGACGGGTGGATGGCCGCCGCCCTGGTCGAGCCCGAGCACGCGCACGAGGCGCTCGGGCGCGGCGAAGGGGAGCGGCGCGAGGACAACGGAGTGGACGACGCCGAAGATGGCGGTGTTGGCGCCGATGCCGAGCGCGAGGGTGAGCACGGCGACGGTGGTGAAGCCGGGGCTCCGGCGGAGCGCGCGGGCGGCGTAGCGGAGGTCGAGCGCGAGCCCGTCGCCGAGCTCGGCGAGCCGGCTCCGCCGCTCGGCGCTCGTGTCGATGTCGCGGAGGCGCCGCCTGGCGAGCTCGAGGTCGCCGAACTCGCGCCGGGCGGCCTCGCGCGCGGCCTCGGGGGTCATGCCGGCGTCGGCGAGCTCGCGGGCGCGCATGTCGAGGTGGAAGCGGATCTCGTCGTCGACGTCCTCGCGGATCTGCCGCTCGCCGCGCCACGGGAACCGAAAGAGCCTGCGCACCGGCCACTGCCTGCCCATCGTCTCTCCCCTCACATGATGTGGGGAGCACGATAGGATGCGGGCCGCGGGCTGTCAATGCCGGGGGCGCCGGGCTAGGCTTCGGCGCCCGGGGGCGGGAACGGCTTCATCGGGGATGCATCGGGATGAGAGGATTGCATCCGGATCGCTCCGCGTAGGGTCGGCTCTCGATACGGCGCACCTGCAAAGACCTTGATTCGGTGGGTGCGCCGTTCTTGCGACGGCGCGCCGGACGATCCATTTGATCTCCTCATCCTGATGCATCCCCAACACGGCCTTTGATCTTCCGACACGAGGCACGACCGCATGACACCGGAGGAGTTTCGGGAGTACGGGCACCGCGTGGTCGACTTCATCGCCGACTACCGGCGCGACGTGGAGCGCCGCGGGGTGCTCGCGGCGACGCGGCCGGGCGAGGTGAAGGCGATGTTGCCCGCCGAGCCGCCTGACGAGCCGGAGCCGTTCGACGCGATCCTCGCGGACCTCGAGCGCGTGGTCATGCCGGGGATCACGCACTGGCAGCACCCGCGCTTCTTCGGGTACTTCCCCTCCAACGGCTCGCTCGCGAGCGTGCTCGGCGACTACGTCAGCACGGGGTTGGGCGTCATCGGCCTCGCCTGGCAGTCGAGTCCCGCGCTCACGGAGGTCGAGGAGGTCGCGACCGACTGGATGCGGCGCATGGTCGGGCTCTCCGACGCGTGGAGCGGCGTCATCCAGGACACGGCGAGCACGAGCACGCTGATCGCGCTCATCTGCGCGCGCGAGCGCTCCACGGGCTTCGCGGCGGCGCGCGGCGGGCTGCAGGGCGAGGACCGCCCGCTCGCCGTCTACACCTCGGCGCACGCGCACAGCTCGGTGGAGAAGGCGGCGCTGCTCGCGGGGTTCGGGCGCGCGCACGTGCGCGTGGTGCCTCACGATGACGCGTTCGCCATGCGCGCCGACTCGCTGGCCGCGATGGTCGAGGAGGACGCGGCGCGGGGCGTGCGCCCGTGCGCGGTGGTGGCGACGACGGGGACCACGGCGACGACGGCGCTCGACCCGGTGGCGGCGATCGCGGAGGTCGCCGGGCGGCACGGGCTCTGGCTGCACGTGGACGCGGCGATGGCGGGGTCGGCGATGATCCTTCCCGAGTGCCGCTGGATGTGGGCGGGGATCGAGGGGGCGGACTCGCTGGTGCTCAACCCGCACAAGTGGCTCGGCGCCGCGTTCGACGCGTCGCTCTACTACGTGCGCGACCCGGAGCACCTGGTGCGGGTGATGTCCACGAACCCGAGCTACCTGCGCACGGCCGCCGACGCCGAGGTGAAGAACCTGCGCGACTGGGGGATCCCGTTAGGCCGGCGGTTCCGGGCGCTCAAGCTCTGGTTCCTCGTGCGCGAGCAGGGGGTGCGCGCGCTCCAGGCCCGCCTCCGGCGCGACCTGGCGAACGCGGCCTGGCTCGCGGACGAGGTGCGCCGGGCGCCGGACTGGCGCCTGCTCGCGCCGGTGCCGCTCCAGACGCTCTGCGTGCGGCACGAGCCGGCCGGCCTCGCGGGCGAGGCGCTCGACCGGCACACGTTAGGCTGGGTGGACCGGATCAACCGCTCGGGCGAGGCCTACCTCACGCCGGCGCTGCTCGAGGGGCGGTGGATGGCACGCGTGTCGGTGGGGGCCGAGCGCACGGAGCGGCGGCACGTGGAGGAGATGTGGGGGATCATGCGGGACTCGGCACTCGGCATTCGGGACTCGGCACTCGGCGGGGCGGTGGAAGGGCCGAGTGCCGAGTCCCGATGACCGAGTCCCGATGAGTCAGCGCACGCCCTCGCCCTTGTGCGCGTTGTGGGCCTTGTCGGCGCGCAGGGTGTCGCGGACGTGCTCGCGGATCGCGCCGATTCGGCGGCCTGCTCGCGGTTGGCGTCGAGGACGTCGCCGAGGAGCTGGCTGGCGGACGCGTCGTCGATGGTCATGGGCTCGGGGGAGAAGCGCTTGCCCCCGGTGTGCCGGGACGGGTCGAGCCGGATCGGGTGGTGGAGGACGATCTCGTCGTCGCCGTAGCCGAGCCGCACGACGAAGAAGCGCTTGCCCGGCTGCTCCATGAATCCGTAGCGGAGGCCGGTGACCGTCTCGGGCCACTTGGCGATCGGCTGCTGGCTGCCGTCCTCGCCGGCGTACTCGGTCGCGCCCGCGTGCAGGGTGGAGAAGTTCTTCTCGTAACTGCCCTCGTACCGTAAGCCGTGCCGCATCGGTGCCTCGCTCGAGTTGGGCGGCGGCTCCGGTCCGGCGTACGCCGGAGAGACCGCGAGTTGACGGGCGCGCCATCTTGCATGGCGGTCCCCGACGGGGAATACAGAAGGTTAACACAACGGCCGACTCACGGACGGAAATCGACCGAGTGCCTCCGACGATCTGGGTGGACGCGGACGCGGTGCCGCGGGACGTGAAGGAGATCCTGCTGCGGGCGGCCGGGCGGTTGAGCCTGCCGGCGGTGCTGGTGTCGAACCAGCGGGTGGAGGTGCCGGCGGGCTCACCTAACGTGAGCGCCGTGCGGGTGGCCGGCGGGCCCGACGTGGCGGACCGCTACATCGCGGAGCACGCGGCGGCCGGGGACGTGGCGGTGACGCAGGACATCCCGCTGGCGGCGCAGCTGGTGGCGAAGCGGGTGTACACGATCGACCCGCGGGGGACGGTGCACACCGAGGAGACGATCGGCGAGCGGCTCTCGGTGCGGGACTTCATGGAGGGCTTGCGGGGCGCGGGGGTGGAGACGGGGGGGCCCCGGGCGTTCGGGCCCAAGGACAAGCAGGCGTTCGCGAGCGCGCTGGACCGGGTGTTGACGCGGGCGGTGCGGGGATAGGCCTCTCGGGCAACGGCGGGAGTGATCCGCGGATGAAATCGATGAGATCGATGAACAGGATCTCAGCCACCGTTTCATCGGCGGACAGCCCCTGCGCTTCGCCGCGGCTTCGCGGCCCCGAGCGGAACGCGGGTCAGCTCAGCACGCGCGACCAGAGCAGGAGCACGTGGCAGGCGCGGCTCCCGGTCCGGTACTGCACCGGCGCGAAGCCCATCGAGTAGAGCTCGACGCCCGCGATGTCGCTCGGGTGGAGGCTCGTGTAGACGTCCGCCGGGACCTTGAAGCCGTCCAGGTAGACGTCGACGCCGCACGCGAGCCCTCCGTGGGTCAGCGCATATCCGCTCAGGTCGGACCGCGTCGAGATGATGCTGTCGCCCGCCATCCGCAGCCCGGGCAGGAACGTCGCCAGCGTCTGCGTGATCCTGTAGTCCTTCTGCTTCCAACGGCCGCGGCCTGCGCGCCGGCGGCGAGGGGCAGGGCGAGCAGGAGCGCGAGAAGCGCGCAGCGCGAGGCGCCCGCGCGCCGCGCCGGGGACCCGAGACCGTCGATCCGCACGCCCCACCTCCATCCTGAATCCACGGTCAAGCTGGGCAGGGCGAAGCGGTTAGGCAAGCCCCGCGTCGGCGCGCCGGCGGCCATCGATCCCGGACGCTCGCGGAACGCTCGCCCGCCCGGGCGGGAGGGTCGATCACGTGCCTGACGATGCGGCGCGCGGGGGAGATCAGGGTGGCGGCGCAGGTGCCGGCGAGACGCCGCGCTTGACTTCGGGCGAGAGGGAGAGCAGTGTGGAGGCGCTCTTCTCCCCGCCTCCGGTCGCCGTCCGCACGCTCAGGTCGTATCCCTCCGCACGGGAGCGCCAGCCATGCGTCGCCGCCGATTTGCCCTCCGCCTCGCCGCCCGCCCCGTCGCCCGCCTCGCCGCCCGCCTCGCGCGGCGCTTCGCGCCGAGCCTCGTCATCCTCACCCTCGCCTGCCGCGACGAGATCGTCGCTCCCCGGCAGCGCGCCGCGAGCCCGCCGCGCCTCACGACCAGCGCTTCGTCTCCCCCCGCCTACTTCGTGCCCATCGACCTCGGCACCCTCGGCGGCAACGTCAGCAAGGCGTCCGACATCAACGACGCCGGTCTCGTGGTCGGGACGGCGTCCACGGCAACGGGCTACGACCACGCCTTCCTCTACACGCCGGGTGTGGGGATGCAGGACCTCGGCACCCTGGGCGGCCTTCTGAGCCACGCCACCGGGATCAACGACGCCGGCCACGTGGTCGGAACCAGCATGACGGCGACGGGCGGCTCCCACGCGTTCCTCTGGACGCCGGCGGCGGGAATGCAGGATCTCGGCACGCTTCCCGGCTCGGTCTTCAGCCAGGCGGAGGACATCAACGAGAGCGACCAGGTCGTCGGCTACACCGGGACCGAGGCGTTCCTCTACACCCCGGGCCAGGGGATGCAGTCCCTCGGCGGCGTCCCGAGCCCGGTCGGCGTCACGGCCAAGGCGTTCGGCATCAACGACTCGGGCGAGATCGTCGGCGAGAGCGGCGGGCGCGCCGTGCGCTTCGTCCCGGGCAGCACGCCCCAGGACATCCCGGTGTTCACCCCCAGCGGGTACAGCGACGCGGCCGCGATCAACAACGCCGGCCAGATCGTCGGGTGGTGGTACACCGCGGGCAGTGTTCCCGTCCTGTTCCTCTACACGCCGGGCTCGGGCGCGCAGGACGGTGCCACGTTGATCTTCGGCAGGGAGACCGCGGACCTCAACGACGCCGGCGATTACGTCGGCACGACCGACTGGGTGTTCCCGGAGGCCGGCTTCTTCACTCCGACGACGGGACCGAGCCGCTTTCTCCCCGGCATCGGCTACAGCACGGCCTCCACCTTCGCCACGGCCGTCAACAACGGCAGGCAGGTGGCGGGATGGGCAGTCGATCCCGTGACTCGCTTCCCCCACGCCACCCTCTGGGAGCCGACGAACGACCCCCCGCCCGTGATCGTGGTCTCGGTGCCATCCGGCGGCGTCGAGAGCGCGGCCCTCGCCTTCGACGCCACGCAGAGCTTCGACCCGAACGGCGGCTCGATCACATTCGACTGGGACTTCGGCGACGGCACGCCGCACGGCGCGGGCGCTGCGCCCAACCACACCTACGCGGACGATGGCGTCTACACGGTGACGCTCACCGCGAGCGACGGCACGAACTTCCCCACGGCGACGCGCAGCGTGATGGTTGCCGACGCGCCCCCCGCGCCGTCGGCGGGCCCGGACCAGACGCGCGTCGTCGGCCGCGCCCTGCTCGTGACGCCCTCCTTCACCGACGCGGGGCTCGGGGACGCGCCGTGGATCTACAGCGTGAGCTGGGGGGATGGGAGCATGGTGGCCGGGCGGCTCACGCTCGCGCAGGGGACGCAGCCCTCGCTCTCACACACCTACGCCGCGGCCGGCACGTACACCGTGACGCTCACCGTGACCGACAAGGACGGCGGCGCGGCCGCCGATCTCGCGAAGATCACCGTGGTGCCGAACTCGCCGCCCGTCGCGAGCGCCAACGGTCCGTACGCGGGCAGCGAGGGGACGGCGGTCTGCTTCTCCTCGTCAGGCACGAGCGACGCGAACGGGGACCCGCTGTCCTTCGCCTGGGCGTTCGGCGATGGCGGGAAGTCCAGCGTGGCCAGCCCCTGCCGGGTCTACCAGGACGACGGCACCTACGCCGTCACGCTGACGGTGAAAGACCCCTCGGGCGCCACGAGCACCGCGACGGCGACGGCGACGATCGCGAACGTCGCGCCGTCCGCATCGTTCATGGCGCCGGCGACGGTGACCGAGGGCGTCGCGCAGACGCTCACGCTCGCCAACGGGACGGACAAGGGCGCCACCGACAAGCTCTCGCTCGAGTACGCCTTCGAGTGTGGCACGGGGGCGGGGCCGACCCCGTGGAGCACGACGCTGAAGAGCGTCGTCTGCCCGGCGTTCGCCGACCAGCAGGGGGCGCCGGTGACGCTGACGGGCCGAATCCGCGACAAGGATGGCGCGATCGCCACCTACGCGAAGTCGCTCGCGGTGACGAACGCCCCGCCGGCGCCGGCACTCGGCGCGACCACGCCCACGACGCTCGCGCGGGGCGGCTCGTTAGGCGTGGACGGGCGCTTCACCGACAAGGGCGCGGCGGACGGGCCGTGGAGCTGGAAGATCGCGTGGGGCGACGGCACCCCGGCCACCACGGGCACGAGCGCGACGCAGAACGTGCCGCTCCCGGCGAGCCACGTCTATACGAAGGCCGGGAGCTACCTGGCGAAGCTCACGGTCACCGACAAGGACGCTCGGAGCGCGACCTCGGCCGCGGTCGCGGTCACCGTGACGCCTTGACGGGATCGGGCGCGAGAGGGGGCTCGCCGGGCGCGTCCTTCGTGTCCGCGGCGAGCGCCCGCGCCACGAGAGGGCTCGTGGCCAGGGCAGAGCAGAGGAGGGTCGTCGCGAGGAGGGAGACTTCGTTGCCGCCGGGCAGGAGGGCGCTCGAGTAGAGGGGGAGCAGCGACGCGGCGAGCTCGCGCCGCGCGGGCGATTCCCAGATCGCGTGCCACAGGGCGCCGCCGGCGAGCCAGCCCGCGGCGCTCGCCGGCACCCACCAGCGTGCCGGGCCGCTCGCCGCGCGCAGCAGCCGGGCCTGCGGCGCGGCCATCCCGGTGCCGAAGACGAGCATGCCCAGCAGCGAGCCGGCGCGCTCGTAGCCCAGGCCGTCGGCGGTGATGAGCGTCGCGATGCCGAGTACGCCGCCCGGCGCCATGCCGGCGAGCGTCCAGGCGAGCCAGCGGCCGGAACGGAGGCGGACGCGGGCGTCGTCAGGCAGTCCGGCGCCGGGCCCGGTCCGCATGCCGGCGCGCGCCAGCCACGCGCCCTCGAGCGCCGCCGTGCCGGCGAGCAAGGTGAGATGGCCCGCGGCTGCGGCGAGCCCCGCGCCCGCGCGCGGCGCCAGCGCGACCACGAGCAGGGTCGTCGCCGCGACCGCGGCGACGTGCAGCGCGACCCACGCCAGCGCGGGGCGCATCACCGCCCCATCGCCCACGCCCACCCCCGCCGCCAGGCGCGGCGCCAGGCGGGCGTGCGCTCGGTGGACCACGCGGGCTCGAGCCGCTCGCGCCAGCGCTCGAGCGCCGCGGGGTCGAGCCTGACGATGGACTCGGCCGTCACATCCGCGGGCGGGGGCGCGAGCGCGGCGAGGCGCGCGACGGTCGCGGCGCGGCCGGCCCCGTCCAGGCGCGGCAGCAGGTGCCAGAGGGTGAGCGGCGAGGTGGAGTCGGCGGCGGCGAGCAGCGCGGCGAGCGCCGCGGCGCGCGCGGACTCGTCAGGCGCCGTCTCCAGCGCGTCGAGCGCCGCGCGGAACCGGGGGCTCGACGCGCGCGACCAGGGCGCGCCGGCGCCCCGCCCCGGGCGAATGGCCGCCGCGGCGCCGGCCGGGACGAGCGAGCGGAGCGCATTCGCGCCGCCGCGCCCCACGAGCTCGACCTCGCCCGACTCCACCGTGAGCACGCCCGCGCCCGACGCGTCCATCTCCAGCGTGTAGACGCACCCCAGGTCCACCGCGAGCGCCTCGGCCGTCTCGACGAGGAAGAAGCGCGGCGGCGCCCAGATGCGCGCGTGCACGCGCCCGCTCTCGAGCGCCACGCGGTACTCGGCCCCGCCGGCGCGCACGAGCCGGAGCCGGGAGCCGGGCCCGACGTCGGCGCGCCCCACGCGCCCCACGGCGACGCGGGCCGCCGAGCGGGCGTCGGTCTCGAGCC
>JADMIO010400455.1_pt1 | contig 15679 bp, 9 predicted proteins | sample 8958161 | NCBI WGS metagenome assembly JADMIO01 (sample SAMN16585339, study PRJNA669376) | soil metagenome | isolation source: Crop rotation soil | place: USA: Cullars Rotation, Alabama | collected 2011
GCCGCGACTTCAAGTCACGTGAATTCCAAGCTTCGGATCCCACTGTGCTGGAAAGGCCCGCGATCGGATCAAAACGTGAGCTGAACGGTTTGCTCGACTCCGACATTCGACCGACAAGACACGAGAAAAATTCCTGCCGGCGACACCTCAAACGAACGCCATTCCCGCTTCCGCCCTGCCCGACGATGACCGCATCGGCGCGAACTTTGCGCATTGGTTGCCGCTTATCCAGTCGTTGAGCCTGGCGATTCTGAAGCGCCTGCCGGTTCCTATACGCGAATGTCGCCGTGAACGGCGTTGTAAACCTCGGGGGCTCGGCGAAAAAGAGTCTGCAAGTCACTGTCTCGCATGACGCAAATCTTCCGCGAATAGGGCAGAGGCCAATTTGGTTTGCCGTTGTCGTTTAGGTCCGGACCCGCGGACGAAGCAGGGATGGAGTCCAAGGATGAGGGAACCAATTGAGGGGCAGCATTCTGCAAGATTTGGTGAGCACGCGCGAAGCCGGCAGGGTTGAATCCCCTTCTAATGAACCTTTTCCCCCAAGGAGCTGTTCACCGGCAGCCGCGCCTCGCTTTCGATTGACCGCAATTCCTCCCTACTTTCCTCCAGACATCTCATCAGATGAAAAAGACGATCTGCTTCCTCCTGACCGCCGTGATTACCTCTGCCGCATCCTTGGATGCGGCTCCCATTCCAGGCCGGTTCTTCGCCACCGGACCGATGCACTACCCCCGGAGCGGTCACCACGCGGTTCGCCTCAACGATGGACGTGTGCTAGTCGTTGGGGGCACGGCGGAAATCTACAATCCAGCCACGGGACAGTTCACACTGGCCGGACCCATGGTCAAAGGCAGCAACGGCCCAGCGACGCTGCTTCGCGACGGGAGGGTCTTGATCGCCGGCGGAAACCCCGAAGGCACCGCCGAGCTTTATGATCCGGGGACCGATTCGTTCCGACTGACTGCAGGCAGGATGGTGTCGCCGGGCGATACTTACCGTTCGGTGCTGTTGCCAAACGGCAAGGTGCTGCTGGAGGGCGACGGGGTGGAGTTGTTCGACCCTATTACCGAGACGTTCCGTCCGACGATGGAGCCGATCCCCTTCCCGCTATTCCGGAGCACAGCGACATTGCTCACCACAGGCAAGGTCCTCATTTACCCGACCAAAGGCCCGGGTTTTCCCAACGACTTTCGTGCCGTCCTTTTTGACCCGTCCACCGGGCGCTTCGCGGAGTCGCCGCTTCCGTCCGATCACGTTTTCCACGAAGACACGTTGCTCAATGATGGGCGCGTGCTGATCACCAATGGCGCGTTTTATGCACCCACCTTGCCGCCACTGCTGGCTGCCGTGATCAGTTCCAGCGGCACGTCGACGGTCTATTCTGCTAACCGATTGAACCAGCGCTTCCACGGAACCGCGACCAGACTCGCAAATGGCCAGGTACTCCTCAGTGGTGGGACGGAGCATTACGACCAATCGCCGCCGAGCGTGTCATTCAATTCGGCCAATATCTTCGATCCGGCGACGCTCAGGTTCGAACCCGTGGACCATCATCTGTTCGTGCCTCGCGCGAACCACACGGCGACGTTGCTCCTCGACGGCGCCGTCCTGATTACCGGCGGCTGGTTTATCCCGAATCCCGCGGACCCTTTTCCCTCAACCAGCGCCCACGCTTCGGCGGAGCTCTTCAGGCTCGGGTCTTTCCCGAACACTCCGCCCGTCGCCGATGCAGGACCGATGCGGGATCTGTTTACTGGACCAGACGGCCTCCGGTTCATCACGCTCGATGCGATCAACAGCCATGATCCCGAAGGTGATCCGCTGACCTACACCTGGGCCGGCGCGCCTTTCGGCACGTCGTCCGGGCGGTTATTGCAACTCTCGCTTTCTCCAGGTGCGTTCTCCGTCACCTTGACGGCCGAAGATCCGGACGGCGCGACCGGGAGCACCACGGTCCAGATTCGTGTCAGGCCGGAACCGCCCGTGGGAAAATTCCTCGCCGCAGGCCAGTCGATTGCGCCTCGAAACCTGGCGGCCCGGCTTCCCGACGGCAGAGTGTTTCTGGCCGGCTCGACGCCGGCAAACGAGATCTACGATCCGGCGAGCGGCGGATTTACGGGCACGGGGGCCTTTCCGCAGCTGCGCAGCGTCTATGCGCTCTCGGCGCTTCCCAACGGAGTGATTGTTGCCGCAGGGGACGATGGGACGCGGGACCACATCGGATTTTACGATCCGTTTACAGGTGCCTTTCGCGATGGCGGAGCATTGCTCGGACGCCACTCGAAAATGGTCGTTCTCAAGGACGGCACGCTGTTTTTCCTGGGCGGGGCTGCGATGGCGGAAATCTACAATCCGGCAAACCGAAACAAAACGCTGGTCGGACCGGCCCAGGCAAGGGTCGAAACGGCCACCCCCCTCAGGGATGGGCGGGTGCTGATCATTGGCGGCAGCGCGCAGTTGTTCGATCCGGTCGCGCGGACGTTCACCCCGACGGGCGCGGGTGCGCTGATTCCGGAGGGCCACTCGGCCACCCTTCTCGGCGACGGCACCGTGCTCGTGGCCGGCGGGTCCGACCAGGAGCTTTTGGGCAGCATCCCAGCCAAGCCGCTGTTCCCGGAGGCAAGGCTTTACGATCCTGTCGCTGACAAGTTCCTTCCCGTATCCGAAATGAATTATTTGCGGAAAAACCATTCCGCTGTGCTTTTGGCCGATGGCAAAGTCCTGCTCTCCGGTGGGATTATCCTTGTTCACGACTGGGATGGGTCGGTCGCCATCTACCCTTCCGCTGATGCGGATTTGTATGATCCCGCGACCCAAGGCTTTTACCCTTTGCCTTACATGGCAATGCCCCGGATCGGTCATACCGCGACATTGCTGGCCGATGGGCGGGTGCTCCTTGCCGGCACGGACAAGACGTGGGGAAACGAGCGGTCCACGGAATTTTACGTTCCTCCGAATCGCCCACCTGTGGCGAATGCCGGCCCGGATCAACAGCTCGTCGCCGGTGCAAATTGTCGCGCCAAGGTTTCTTTCAACGGCTACGCCTCCTCCGACCCGGACGGTGATCGGCTGGCGTATACCTGGACCGGACCGTTTGGCTCGGTAAGGGGACCGACGCCGAAGGTCGCACTGCCGATCGGCCGTCATTCGATCACTCTTCAGGTGACCGATCCGAGCGGTGCGACCGGGCAGGACACCGTTGCCGTCACGGTGCTGGAACCACCCCCTGTGATCACCAGCCTCACTGCGTGCCCCGCCACGATCTGGCCGCCAAACAAGCGAATGGTCTCGGTCGCGGTCAGGCCGGTGGTCGTCACCTGCGCGGCCACCTACGTGTGCCGGATCATCTCCGTCACGTGCAACGAACCGACCACGGCCGCGGACATCCAGATCACAGCTCCACTTGCCGTGCGGCTGCGCGCCGACCGGGATGGCCACGGTGACGGCCGCATTTATACAATCACCGTCCAATGCACAACTTCCGGCGGCTCGGCGACGAAGAGCGTGCAAGTGACCGTCCCGCACGATCGCAGCGGGAAGGGAAGATAGGCGCCGCCGCGAGACGGCCTTACTCGACCCATCCCTTGGTGAGGACGAGGAGTTTTTCTACGCGTTCCGATGTACACTTAAAAAGCTTTCTCTCTACAGGTAAAAGCGTCTCTGCAGGAAGCCTGTAACCAGATGTCGCGAATGTAGGGAACTGCGAAAAGGGGGTCACCTAAATGCACTGGGATTTGGGCCATCACCTGGCGACGCGCGCCTGCTGCTCACGCGTGGCAAGATACGCCTACAAATTCGCAAGCGCCGGGGAGTGGCTAAAAGTAGCGAGGATAGGCTGAACTCAGCTCAACAGGGGCAGGAGAAACAATGAATCAATCAATCGTGCGGCCGATCATGTGCGGGACCGATTTTTCCGAGTCGGCGCAGCACGCTGCAAATGTCGCGGCGGCGCTGACGAAGCGGCTCGGGACACACTTGGTGCTCGTGCACGGCATCGATGAGCGGGGCGAGATACCGGCCCACCATTGGCCGCGATTGATTGCCACAGACCGCCCGCGCCTCACCTGCGAGGGTGAGCGGTTGCGCGCGACCGGCGCGATGGTGGAGGAAAGACTGGTCGGTGGCGTGCCGGATGATGGCGTGGCCAGGTGCGCGGAGAAGGCGGATGCGCGAATGATCGTTGTTGCGTCTTCGGGCATGGGAGCGGTGGGACGCTGGCTGATGGGCAGCATTTCGGAGCGAGTCGCGGAAACGGCGTGGGTGCCGACGCTCGTCGTGCGTGATGCCGCTGTGCTGGAGGCTTGGCTGCGGGGCGAGCGCCCTCTGAAGGTTTTCGTCGGCGCGGATTTCACGCCGATTTCCGACGCGGCACTGCGTTGGGTGGAGGAGCTGACGAAAATGGCACCGTGTGAGGTGATCGTGGGATATGTCGATCGTCACGCGGAGGAGCGCCGCGAGCAGGCGCTGCACGCGCCTGTGGGTGTGCCGCCCGCGCCGGAGATGCAGGAAATGCTGACGCATGATCTGCGGGAAAAAGCGCGCCTTCTCTATGGCAGGCACGAGGTTCACGTCCACGTTCTACCGGCAGCGGACCGTGTCGATTTGCGCCTGATTGAGCTCGCCCGCGAGGCGAAAGCCGATCTCATCGTCGTCGGGACACACCAATGGCAGGGGCTGAATCGTCTATGGCATCACTCGATATCACGGCGCGTTCTGCATGAGGCGAAGGTGAGCGTGGCCTGCGTTCCCGGTTACACACTTGCACACGGCGCCAATGCGCAGATTCCGAAAGTGCGCCGCGTGCTGGCAGCCACGGACCTTTCGACGCACGGCGGCCATGCCGTGCCGTATGCTTTCTCGATGCTCGAATCCGGCGGCGAAGTTCGTGTGGTGAATGTGGTCAAACCAAGTGAGCCGCACGAGCGGCGGTTGGCGCGTCTTCGCGAGCTAATTTCGGTGGAAGCAATCGGGCGCGGCATCCACGCGGAAGCGGAGATCATCGAGAATCGCGATACTGTCGCAGGCATTTGCGAGGCGGCGGATCGTTTCGGCGCGGATCTCATCTGCATCGGCTCGCACGGGCATTCGGGTTTGCTCGCTGCGGCGATGGGCTCGGTCGCGCATGAAGTGATCGCGCGAAGCACCCGCCCGGTGCTCGTCGTCCGTCCGCCCGCCTTGTGAATTTACCCACAACCGCACTCCCAAATGACAACGACACTCGAAGTTCCACCGTTCGCGGCAGCCGAGCCGCAGCCTGAGAAGAAATCTGCATTCATCAAATGGTTTGCCGATACCGGCATCGAAGACGTGCCGCTGGTCGGCGGAAAGAATGCCTCGCTCGGCGAGATGTATCGCGCGCTTGCCGGTCAAGGCGTGAAAGTGCCGAACGGCTTCTCGATCACCGCGGAGGCGTATCGCTATTTCCTGCGCGAAACCGGCGTTGAAAAAGGGATCAACGAAATCCTCGCCGATCTCGATACACGCGACATCGAGAGCCTGCGCAGCCGCGCGATGCAGGTGCGGCAGGCGATCCTCGGGGCGCGGCTGCCGGAGGATTTGGAGTTCGAGATCATCGACGCTTACGAGCAGCTCCGCGGAAGTGACTTGCACCCGCCCGATGTGGCCGTGCGCAGCAGCGCGACCGCCGAGGATTTGCCGGACGCCAGCTTCGCCGGACAACAGGAAACTTATCTCAACGTCCAAGGCAGCCGGGCGCTTCTGGAGACGTGCCGGCGCTGCTTCGCGTCGCTCTTCACCGATCGCGCGATCTCGTACCGTGCGAACAAAGGATTCGACCACGAAAAGATCGCGCTGAGCGTCGGCGTGCAGCGCATGGTGCGCAGCGATCTTGCGGCGAGCGGCGTCATGTTCACGCTCGATACCGAGAGCGGATTCCGCGACGCGGTGTTGATCAACGCCGCCTACGGCCTCGGCGAGAACGTCGTGCAGGGCTCCGTGAACCCCGATGAATACTACGTTTTCAAGCCGACGCTGAAGCAGGGCTTTGCGCCGATTCTCCAGAAAGTCTGCGGCAACAAGGAGTTCAAACTCATCTACGACGTCGGCGGCGGAAAGATGGTGAAGAACGTGCCGGTGTCGCCGGACGACCGTGCAAAGTTCGCGATCAGCGACGACGAAATCCTTACGCTCGCGCGCTGGGCGCGCATCATCGAGGACCACTATTCGGCCAAGCGGGGACGGCCGATGCCGATGGACATCGAGTGGGCGAAGGATGGCAACACCGGCGAACTCTTCATCGTCCAGGCGCGGCCCGAGACGGTGCGCTCGCGCGAGCAGACCGAGACGTACGAAACCTACCGCCTCGCGCATCGTGGCACAGTGCTCGTCACCGGTCGCAGCGTCGGTGCGAAGGTCGCCACTGGTCCGGTGCGAGTCATCAAGAGCGTTCAGCACCTTGAGCAATTCCAGGCGGGCGAAATTCTCGTGACCGACAAGACCGATCCCGACTGGGAGCCGATCATGAAAAAGGCCGCGGCGATCGTCACGAATCGCGGCGGCCGCACCTGCCACGCCGCCATCGTGAGCCGCGAACTCGGCGTCCCCGCGATCGTCGGCACCGAGCGCGGGAGCGAACTGCTGAAGGACGGCCAGCGCGTGACCGTCTCGTGCGCTGAGGGCGATACCGGCTTCGTCTATGAAGGCGAGCTGCCCTTCGACGTGCAGCGCGTGAACCTCAAAGACGTGGGCCGCCCGCGCACGAAGGTGATGATGAACGTCGCCAATCCCGAGGAGGCGTTCTCACTCTCGTTCATTCCGAACGAGGGCGTCGGACTCGCCCGCGAGGAGTTCATCATCACGACCTACATCAAGATTCACCCGCTCGCGCTCGTCGGTTACGACCAACTCGAAGACGCCGCTGCGAAAGCGGAGATCGACAAGCTCACCAGCGGCTACACCGACAAGCCGCAGTTCTTCGTCGATAAGCTCGCGCAAGGCGTCGCGATGATCGCCGCTGCGTTTTATCCAAAGGACGTCATCCTCCGCCTGAGCGACTTCAAGACGAACGAATACGCGAACCTCATCGGTGGGCGCGCGTTCGAGCCGAGCGAAGAGAATCCGATGATCGGCTTCCGCGGCGCCTCCCGTTACTACCACCCGCGCTACCAGGCGGGCTTCGCCCTGGAGTGCCGCGCGATGAAGAAAGTGCGCGACGAAATGGGCCTGAAGAATCTCAAGCTCATGATCCCCTTCTGCCGCACCGTCGAGGAAGGCCGACGCGTGCAGGCCGAGATGGAAAAGCACGGCCTCAAGCGTGGCGAGGACGGACTCGAGCTTTACGTCATGTGCGAGATCCCGAGCAACGTGATCCTCGCGGACCAGTTCGCGGATATCTTCGACGGCTTTTCGATCGGCTCGAATGACCTCACGCAGCTCATCCTCGGCGTCGATCGCGACAGCGAGATCGTCGCGCCGATCTTCGACGAGCGAAATGACGCGGTGAAAAAGATGATCGCGCAAGTGATCGCTACCGCTCGCGCGAAAGGTCGCAAGATCGGTATCTGCGGCCAGGCTCCGAGCGATTATCTCGACTTCGCGCAGTTCCTCGTCGAGCAAGGCATCGACAGCATCTCGCTCACGCCCGACACCGTGCTGAAGACGACGCTCGCGATCTTGGAAAAAGAGAAGGCGGTCGGTGCAGTATGAGTCGATCAACGGGAGTGCTACGCGATCGATAGGCTTGGCGATTTTCCAACGCCGCTGGCTCGCCGGCCGCATGAGCCTGCTCCTCGTCACCAGTATTCGAGGTCGACCAACATGCCAAGCGCGACGCTGACTTTACACCCGTTGACCGGAGACTCTTTTTGAGAGGAATGCGCACCCCGCTCTTCCGACCGGCTTTGTTCGATGCGTGGCGAGGTTACACCCGCGCGGACATTGCGAAGGATTTGGGCGCGGGACTCACGGTCGGAGTCATCGCGCTGCCACTGGCGATCGGCTTTGGCATCGCATCGGGCGTCACCCCCGACCAGGGGCTTTGGACGGCCATCGTCGCGGGCTTTCTCATTTCGGCGCTCGGCGGATCGCGCTTTCAGATCGGCGGACCAACAGGTGCGTTCGTGCCGGTGCTCGCGGGCATCGTCGCGGTCCACGGCTACGGCGGGCTGGCGCTGGCGACGATGATGGCGGGGGTGATGCTCATCGTCCTCGGCGCGCTCCGGCTCGGCACGATCCTGCGCTTCATTCCGTATCCGGTGGTTGCGGGATTCACGAGCGGGATCGCGGTGATCATCCTCACCGCGCAGCTCAATGCGGTGCTCGGCCTCGGCTTGAAAATGCCCGAGCACGTCCCGCAGCAGTTCGCCGCGCTGGCGGCGCACTTGCGCACGGTGAACTGGTACGCGCTCGCCACTTCCGCGCTCACGCTGGCGATCGTCTATGGCTGGCCCCGCCTGACGCATAAAGTGCCCGCTGCGATCGTCGCCGTAGTCGCTACGACGATGCTCGCCGCGTGGCTCGGCTGGCCGGTGGAGACGGTCGGCTCGAAGTTCGGCGGCATCCCCGCAGGATTGCCCGGCTGGCATTTTCCCGAAATCTCGCTCGACCGACTGCGCGACCTGATGGGCGCCGCCGCGACGATCGCCGCGCTCGGCGGTATCGAAAGCCTGCTCTCCGCCGCCGTCGCCGATGGCATGACCGACACGCGCCACGACTCGAACCAGGAGTTGCTCGGCCAGGGACTCGCGAATCTTCTCACGCCGCTCGTCGGCGGCATCGCCGCGACGGGGGCCATCGCGCGCACCGCCGCGAATATCCGCAGTGGTGCCCGCAGCCCCGCGGCCGGAATCATTCACGCGCTCGTGCTGCTCGGCGTCGCGCTCGTCGCCGCGCCTCTGGCGAAATACATCCCGCTCGCGACGCTCAGCGCGATCCTCATCATGGTCGCATTGCGCATGGCGGAATGGGACACGTTCCCCGAACTCTGGCACGGGCCGAAGAGCGACTTCGCGGTCCTGCTCGCGACCTTCCTGCTCACCGTCGTCTTCGATCTTACCGTGGGCGTCGGCGCGGGACTGGCGATGGCCGTCGTGCTCTTCGTCCGGCACATGGAGGAAATGGCGCAGGTCAAACTGCTCACGCCCGAGAGCGACATCGAGATGGAAGGCAGCAATTCGCTCCGCGGAAAGATCATCCCGCCTGGTGTCGTGCTCTACCGCATCCAGGGGCCGCTCTTTTTTGCCGCCGCCGACAAGCTGGAGGTCGCCCTGCGCGGCTCGGGCGGCCGGCCGAAGATCGTCGTCTTCCGCCTGCGGCATGTGCCCGCGATGGACGCCACCGGCCTGCATGCGTTCGAGATCGCCGTGGCGAAAATGCAGCGCGACCACGTGCGCGTGCTGCTCACCGCCGTGCAGCCGCAGCCGATGAAAGTGATGTACGCCTCGGGGCTTGTGGACCGCATCGGCCTCGAAAATCTGTGTGCGAACCTCGACGAAGCGCTCATCCGCTGCGCGAAGTTGCTGGCCGAGCGTGAGCCATCCGACGGCGAATCGCACGACGCTCGCTAGACGACGGGCGAACTAAGCGACGAGGCCGTTCTGGATGCCCGCCTTTGCCGGACTCGTGGCGCGCAACGTATGGCAAGGATTCGCCAAACTTTGTTTAGCCCTTAGCCGCCGTCACGGCGCAGAGTAATAACAAAGCAGGCCACCCCGGCACAGCCCGCTGACAATATTCGAAGCCATGCATTCTCGCTGCGAAACAGGTCCACGTGATCGTGAGGCCACGGACCGGGCGCACGACATCCTCCCGCAGCGCCGGCCGGTGCTCGATGCGATGTTTGGGCCGAAAACTGTGGCGCTGATTGGCGCGACGGAGCGGAATGGCAGCGTCGGGCGGACGATTTTCGAGAATCTGCTCGGGAATGACTTCGGCGGTGTCGTGTTCCCGGTGAATCCGCTGCACAAGGCGGTGCTCGGGCAGGAGGCTTTTGCGCGCATCGGCGACGTTCCGGTGAAGATCGATCTTGCGGTGATCGCCACGCCGGCGAGTGCGGTTCCTGGCGTCGTAGCCGAGTGCGCAGACGCAGGCGTGCAGGGCGCGGTGGTCATCTCGGCAGGGTTCCGCGAATGCGGCGACAGCGGACGCGAATTGGAGCGTCAGCTTCTTGTTGGTGCCGGCCGTGGCCGGATGCGGATCATCGGACCGAATTGCCTGGGAGTGATGTTTCCGCACAGCGGTTTGAACGCCACGTTCGCCGCGGGGATGGCACGATCGGGCAGCGTCGGCTTCATCTCGCAGAGCGGCGCACTTTGCACGGCGGTTCTCGACTGGAGCTTGCGCGAAAACGTCGGCTTCAGCGCAGTCATCTCGGTCGGCTCGATGGCCGACGTCGGCTGGGGCGATCTCATCTACTGGCTCGGCGACGATCCGCACACGCGCAGCATCATCATTTACATGGAGTCGATCGGCGACGCCCGCGCCTTCCTTTCCGCTGCGCGGGAAGTGGCGCTCACGAAGCCCATCGTCGTCATCAAAGTCGGCCGAACGGCGCAGGCGGCGCGCGCCGCGGCCTCGCACACCGGCTCGCTCACCGGCAGCGACGACGTGCTCGACGCCGCGTTCCGGCGTGTCGGCGTGCTGCGGGTGAACACGATCGAGGAGCTGTTCGACATGGCGGAAGTGCTCGCCAAACAGCCGCGCCCCCGCGGGCCACGACTCGCCATCGTCACCAATGCTGGCGGTCCCGCGGCGCTGGCGACCGATCGACTCGTGCTCGAGGGCGCGGAGATCGCGACGCTTTCGAGCGAGTCACTCGATGCGTTCAATCGCCTGCTCCCCCCGCACTGGAGCCACGGCAATCCGGTGGACATTCTCGGCGACGCTGGCGCGGCGCGTTATGCCGAGGCCGTCGAGATCGTCTCGCGCGACCCGCAGAACGATGGCGTGCTCGTCATCCTCACGCCCCAGGCAATGACCGAGTGTGAAGCGACGGCCGTCCAACTCAAGCGCTTTACTGGCGCCGGGAACAAGCCGCTCCTCGCGAGCTGGATGGGCGGCCAGGAGATCGCCGCTGGAGACAGTGCGCTTAATGATGCAGGCATCCCGACTTTTGCCTTTCCAGACACCGCTGCACGCGCCTTCGCCGCGATGTGGCGCTACAGCCACAACCTTAACGCCCTCTACGAAACACCTGCGCTGCTCGCGCATTCGGACAATGGCCGCAGTCACGCGCGCGCCGCGAAGATCATCGCCGCCGCTCGGAAGGCCGGGCGCACGCTGCTCAGCGAGGCTGAGTCGAAAAAGCTGCTCGCAACTTACGGCATCCCGACCGTCGAGACGCGCGTCGCTAAGAGCGAAGCCGAAGCCGTCAAGATCGCCGCGCAGCTTGAGGGGCCGGTTGTGCTCAAGCTGCACAGCGAAACGATCACGCACAAAACCGACGTGGGCGGCGTGAAGCTCAGTCTGCACGGCGCAGCTGCAGTCCGCCGCGCGTGGAGTGAGATCAATAAGGCAGTGCCACCCGATGATTTTCTCGGTGTCACCGTCCAGCCGATGATCGCGCGCGATGGCTACGAGTTGATCCTCGGCTGCTCTCTCGATCCGCAATTCGGCCCGGTGCTGCTTTTTGGCGCGGGCGGCCAGCTCGTCGAAGTCTTCAAAGATCGCGCACTCGGTCTGCCGCCGCTCAATGCGACGCTCGCTCGCCGTCTCATCGAGCAAACGCGTATCTTCACCGCGCTCCAGGGCACGCGCGGCAGGCCGCCAGTCGATCTCGCGGCGCTCGAAGATCTGCTCGTCAGCTTTAGCCAGCTCGTCGCTGAGCAGCGCTGGATCAAGGAAATCGACATCAACCCGCTGCTCGTCTCGGAAAAGCAGCTCATCGCGCTCGACGCCCGCGTGGTCCTTCACGGCCCCGACGTGAGCGAAGACGCGCTGCCACCGCTCGCGATCCGGCCTTATCCGGAGCAATACGTCAGTTCGTGGAAACTGCGCGATGGCACCGCGGTAACGATTCGCCCGATCCGCCCCGAGGATGAACCGCAGATGATCGCTTTCCACCGCACGTTGTCCGAGGAGAGCGTCCATTTCCGCTACTTCTCCATGCTCAAGCTGGAGACCCGCATCGCGCACGAACGGCTGCGGCGCATCTGCTTTCTCGATCCAAATCGCGAGATCGCGCTCGTGGTCGAGCGGAAGCATCGCGGGGAGCGGGAAATCCTCGGCGTTGGCCGGCTGAGCAAGCTGCACGGCGCGAACGAGGCCGAGTTCGCGATCATCGTCAGCGACAAGTGGCAGGGCCACGGGCTCGGCACGCGATTGCTGGAACTCCTCGTGCAAATCGGACGCGACGAAAAACTGGCACGCATCATCGCTCACATCCTGCCCGATAATGCCGCGATGCAGCGTGTTAGCCGCAAGTGCGGCTTCGCTCTGCGACGCGAGCCGCACGACGAGGAATGGCTCGCGGAGATCGTCCTATGAAAACGCCGCTGGTCATCGGCCTCGGCAACGATTTCCGCCGCGACGATGGCGCCGGCCGAATCGCCGCTCGCCGGGTGCGCGAACTGGCGGGCGAGGCGGTGCGCGTCATCGAGGAGAGCGGCGAAGGCGCGGCGCTGATGGACGCGTGGCGCGGTGCGGAGCTGGTGGTGTTGATCGATGCTGTGCATTCGGGCGCGGAGCCGGGCGACATCCACCGGCTCGATGCACGCGCGCAGCCGATCCCGAGCAATTTCTTCCACTACTCGACTCACGCCTTCAGCGTCGCGGAGGCCGTCGAACTCGCCCGCGCGCTCGGCCAGCTCCCGCCTCAGCTGGTCGTTTATGGCATTGAGGGAAAGGATTTCACGTCGGGTGAAGGCTTGTCGCCCGATGTCGCCGCTGCCGTCGAACAAGTCGCCCAAACCATTACATCCGAGCTATGCACGAAATGTCCCTGATCCATGATTTGATGCGGAAGATCGAGACGATCGCCCGCGATCAGCACGCCGCGAAGGTTGTGGGCGTGAAAGTCCGCCTCGGCGCGCTGGCGCACATATCGGCCGATCATTTCCGAGAGCATTTCGAGGAGGAATCGAAAGGCACGATCGCGGATGGCGCGCGGCTCGAGGTGGAGTTGCTCACGGACGAAAACGATCCGCAGGCGCAAGACATCATGCTCGATAGCGTCGAAGTGGAGGATTGAAGCGGAATGAGCACTCACGCGTCGCCTGCCAGGGAAGAGCTCGCTCGGGCGGCTGCAACGCGGCTGCGATTGCGGATTCGCGGCGCGGTTCAGGGCGTCGGCTTCCGGCCGTTCATCTACTGGCTCGCGGAAGAGCTGGGACTTTCCGGCTGGGTGCGCAACTCGCCAAGTGGCGTGACGATCGAGGTCGAGGGCGCGCGCCGCGACGTGGAGGAGTTTCGACACCGCGTCGTCTCGGACAAGCCGCCGCACAGTGTCATCCAGACGGTCGAAGCTTCGCATCTCGATCCCGCGGGTTATGGCGCGTTCGAGATTCGCGAGAGCGATCTGACCGGTGCGCCGTCAGCGATTGTGCTCCCGGATCTCGCGACGTGCGCGGATTGCCGACGCGAGATTTTTGACCGGCGCAACCGGCGGCATCTCTACCCGTTCACGAACTGCACCCACTGCGGCCCGCGCTTCAGCATCGTCGAAGCGCTCCCCTACGACCGGGAAAGCACTTCGATGCGCGGCTTCACCATGTGCGCGGCGTGCCGACGCGAATACGAAAACCCGTGCGACCGCCGCTTCCACGCGCAGCCAAATGCGTGTCCGAAATGCGGGCCGCAGCTCGCGCTTTGGGATGCGAGCGGAAAACCACTGAGTTCCCGGCATTCAGCCTTGCTCGGCGCGGTGCGGGCGATCCGCGACGGAGCAATAGTCGCCGTGAAAGGGCTGGGAGGCTTTCATCTCATCGTCGATGCGCGAGACGACGCGGCGGTGCGCCGACTGCGTGAGCGCAAGCATCGCGAGGAAAAGCCGCTCGCGGTGATGTTCCCGAGCATCGCAACGGTCCGCGAGGAGTGCGAAGTGTCTGCGCTCGAAGAGCAGCTTCTCTGCTCCGCGGGAGCGCCGATCGTGCTGCTGCGCCGGCTTCGCAAAGCGGCGGGGATTGCCGCGTCGGTTGCGCCCCAGAACCCGTTCATCGGCGCGCTGCTGCCTTACACTCCGCTGCATCACGTCCTTCTCGCCGAACTCGGCTTTCCCGTCGTCGCGACGAGCGGCAATTTCTCCGACGAGCCGATCTGCACTGACGAGCGCGACGCCGTGGAGCGGCTCGCCGGCGTCGCGGACTATTTTCTCATTCACGATCGTCCAATCGTCCGCCACATGGACGACTCGATCGTGCGCGTCATTGCCGGACGCGAGATGCTCCTACGCCGCGCGCGCGGATACGCGCCCTTACCGATCACGCTGCGCCATCCAGTGCCGCCCACACTCGCCGTCGGCGCGCAGCTCAAGAACACCATCGCGCTTGCTGCCGGCTATGACGCCTTCATTAGCCAGCACATCGGCGACCTCGGTTCGGCGACTGCTGCGGCTGCCGCTCGGCGCACGATCGAAGACTTCGAGCAACTCTACCGGCTGCGGCCCACCCACGTCATCGTCGATGAACATCCCGACTACTACTCGATGCAGCTCGCCGTCGAAGCGCCGCGTTCCACGCTCCAGCACCACTGCGCGCACGTCCTCTCATGCATGGCCGAGAATGAGTTGGACCAGACGGTGCTCGGGGTCGCGTGGGACGGCACCGGCTACGGCAGCGACGGCACGATCTGGGGCGGCGAGTTTTTGAAGATCACCGCCGAGGGCTTCGAGCGCGTCGCGCATTTGCGGACGTTCCGTCTGCCAGGCGGGGACACCGCCGCACGCGAACCGCGCCGCTGCGGGCTCGGCGTGCTCCACGCAATGTTTGGCGACGAACTTTTCGCCAAGCGCGCCAGGCTCAAGCCGATGCGCGCCTTTTCCAAAGGCGAGCTCGGAACGCTCCGGCAAATGCTCGCCCGCTGCGTGAATTGCCCGCTCACGTCCAGCGCCGGCCGGCTTTTCGATGCCGTCGCGTCGATCGTCGGATTGAGGCAGCGCGCGAGCTTCGAAGGTCAGGCCGCGATGGAGCTGGAGTTCGCCCTCGATGAGGGCGTGACGGACGAAGCCTACGAGATGCCGCTCGGTGCGGATGGCGTGATTGATTGGGCGCCGGCAGTGCGCGCGATTCTCTCGGACATGAGGCGCCCTCGATCCGCGGCGGAGATTTCGGCGAAGTTCCACAATGCCCTGGTCGAGACCATCGTCGCCGTCGCGCGCCGCACGGGCGAAGCGTGCATCGCGCTGAGCGGTGGTTGCTTTCAAAACAAGGTTCTCACCGAGCGCGCGATTCGGCGGCTGCGCGAGGAAGGCTTCCGGCCTTTTTGGCACCAGCGCGTCCCGCCGAACGACGGCGGAATCGCGCTCGGCCAGATTGCCGGTGCAGCGCGCGCTCATCTGGAGGCGAATCCGCAATGAAGATTCACCACCTCACAGTCGCCGACGCCTTCGCCAGCCTGAACAGCGGGCCGGAGGGGCTGAGCGGCGCGGAGGCTGCACGGCGTCTCGCGGAGTTCGGTTCCAATCAATTCGAGGAGGTCGAGCGGGAGCCGCGGCTGCTCATGTTTGCGAAGGAGCTTTCCAGCACATTGGGATCCTAAGCTTAGAATTCCACGTGGACAAGTTGTCGCG
>JADMIO011437946.1_pt1 | contig 15679 bp, 4 predicted proteins | sample 8958161 | NCBI WGS metagenome assembly JADMIO01 (sample SAMN16585339, study PRJNA669376) | soil metagenome | isolation source: Crop rotation soil | place: USA: Cullars Rotation, Alabama | collected 2011
GGTCAATCTTAAATTGGGCAAGCAGTGTACGGATAAGGACTAATGGTTGTGTGGTGGAGTTTTCAGCAGCAATCGCCGCAGAGGAGTTTGAAAAGTTGCCGATAGATAATACCGTCAAAGAAACACTGCTGTACGAGCGGGGGCTTTCTTTAACCACGATCCCGTTCCCGGTACTTGCCATTCCGAAAGTTGAATATGACACTTCGCCTTCTAAAGAGTGGACTACCGTTATTGAAATATCTTATAAGCCAGAATTTGAACAGAAAATATCAGATCAGTTAAATGATTGCCGGGAGGAGATACTGATATTCCTGAATAACATTGATCAACTGCGTCTTAATCTGGTAGGTGAAAATAGTAGGAAGTATAAGAAAACAGCATTGCAGGAAGCTGATTTGAACTATGTGGAGATCAACGGCAACCTATGGCGAACAGAGACAATGGAAGATATACTTCCTGAGCACCTGCAAGACTTCAACAAAGTAGAAAAAGAATATTACAACATCACCATAGCTTTTCGCGATGATCTTTCAGACAAGTATTACAAGTTATTTAATTACTTTCCTACTAAGCTAACGGTATCACTTCCTTGTGTTATTCACGCTACGTTCGACCTGAATAGTTCCCGTGATTATTTGCATGAATCTCCCAAAAACGAGTTTATTTTTCAACAGCTGGTTCTGCTTTTACACCAAACGGCTCTAAAGCTGGTTGAAGAAACAAGCCAAAAGTCTGATTGGAGACCGTTGAAGCTCTTATTACCCCTTAACAGCAAAACAGACTCTGTTTTGATCGGTGCTTTTTACGAGGAATTGGTAAAACTACATCAACAGTTGACCATTTTTCCTTGTGTAAACCGAACATACCATAAACTGCAGAACATAAAATACTACGGCAAAATCTTTTCGGAATGGATTGTAAGAAACGGTTTCTCGGCTGAGCTGCCAGAACTCTTACAACCAGAGGAGGATGTGATTGAAAAGGCTTTTGGCGTACAGCCGAAAACTTACAGCCAGAAGGAGTTTACTATTAGGGTCGACAGCTTAAGCAGGAAAATACTGGATATAAACACACGGGCGGCCCTGATTTCATTCTTGATAAGTGATGCTTTTAGGAATAACAGTGGCGAACGATACTCTTTATTGGTGAATGATAACAACGAAGTAGTTGATAAATCGAATGTAGTCTTTACCCCGATAATTGAGTCGGCTGGTACATTCTACCGGCCCTATTTCATAAAGATCGATTTTATAAACCGCGAACTGTATCGTCAACTAAATAATGAGCACAGAGCGAAGTACCAGAATGCTGAGCCAGAATCCCGTGAATTTCAGCGGCTTTTTAAAGATATTCTGAACATACAGCCTTATGACTCGAACAACGTATTGACAAGAATCATTACTGGCACAAGGGATAGAATAAAGGCAGTAGGAAAGGAGATTGCTGTTGATGATGTAAAAGCCACTGTTCAATGTCTTTTCGAGAATTTTAATTCGTTGAGATATAAGGAGGAAGTTTTTAGTGAAACCTGTCCATTGCTGAATGACTATGAAGAAATAAAGGAAGGCAGTGAACTTTTTTTAAGTCACCATTACAAAAGCGGCGTTTTTAACCAACGCCTGTATGAAGGAATATTAACTGATGAAAACTTCCTAAGTGATACGAAGGTATATGGGATCATTAACAGTGATAAGGACGTAATCGAGTCCTTTTTTATTTGGTTAGGTGTTAATAAACACGTGCAGTTTAAGGAGATCACAATAAATAAGGAACAATGGGATCGGGATCCCTATTTCGACTATGTTTTTTCAAAAGTGAAGCGACCCAGTCCCGTTTCCCGGTTTTTTTTTAAGGGCAAAGGTATTGGCCGAATTGATAGCGCGTTGTCTAAGCTGAGCAATGAGCGACTACTTACATTGATAATTAAGGAGGATAAGTTGTTGCAGGCCTTAGACCTACATAATACAGATAAGTTAACGTACCAGTATTCTGGTAGCTACCCTGAAATCAGTGAGAAGCCATCTTATATTTCATTTCAGCTGGTTGCGTTGAGAAAATTTTCCGGCTTTTCGATAGACTGCATAGATCTGCCATTCCTAAATATTGGCTCAGTGAACTATAATGATCCAATTTTTCTTGAAAACGGTATTAGGCCAGGGCAGGTAAATGAAGTGCTGGTCAAATTAGGTGCACATCAGTCGTTTAGTGATTTTCCCACGGCAGAAGTCTATAATTTTATACAACAATGCGCCACTGCAAATGCTACTCCGAAGCAAGCCCGCAAGCTCTATCTACAGGCGTTTGACCATTTTAGAGGTCTTCAAATGCAGCCGACGGCTATTCCTGGAGGAGATCTTTGTTTGCTTGCTATCAGGAATGGTATAAGGGAATACAGGCCGTCTTCTGAAGTCTATTATTCGGATAATAGTGCGTTGCCTTCAAGAATCACCGATAGTCTCTGGATGTTTGACTTTCCTAAAAGACTGGGGGAAAACCAAGTTGCCCGATTTTTCAAAGTGAACACCGTGAAAAATTTGCAGCTTGCAGTGCATGCGAACACCATTCGTGAGCATTGGGAGGATCAATCACTTCAGGAATGGTTCTTTCAGATCAAACCGTTTATTCTTGCTTATAGGATAAGCTACCTAAAAACGAAAGATGATAAAAGAGAAGCTGCTAATGCTGTTAAATCTTGTTCAATTCAGTTGGTGACTCATGTTGAGTATTCCCTTAATGGGAGTTCGATGGAAGTATTAGGTTTTGAGGAGTTCTTGATCGCTGGCAGCAATTTCATTGTTTGCGCAGAACAGCACAAGAATCTAGAGCAATTAAGAACATCACCGGTCATTTGTAATGCCTTCGCCGAAATGATGTGTATTCTTTTCAAGGTTAATGAAGCAAAGAATAATTACATCTCCATATTTAAAGACAGTTTGGAGTTTTCAAAAGAATTAATAAAGGAAGATTCGTTAGAGGATTTTCTTCAAGAAGCTTATGAGTTACTGGGACTTTCAAACGCTGAATCTCAATTGTGGGAGGCTATTTGCAAGATTAAAGATGTTCAATGGAAAGAGACTGTAAAAGACCAATCAGATCTTGAGAAATTTTTGGATGTAACCTTGACCTGTCAATTACCGCCTGACTATGACCAAGTCAATTTTCAGCAATTTGATAATAGCAGCAGTTTTACATTTCTAAAATCGTTGTGTGAAAAGCTCCAATTGACGTTGAAAGATTTAGAAAGGGTTATCCCTGGTTTCTGTGGCTTAGCTGTTTGGCACCGCAAACAATTGGACTCTGTTGCCGTAGATGTCGAAAAACGCTATGCGAATGCAGTATGGCAGGAACTATCCACAAAACAAAGCAGTGAACAAGAAAAATTTATAGAAAGGCGAAATGCATTTCAAGAATGGTACGCAAACTTAGAATGGCGGCTAAAACTAGATCCGTTTGCTTTTGATATAGATTACACAAAATTGCTGGAGCAAGAAACCGAACGGAAGTTTGGCGTTGCTTTACCAGCAACTAGTTCGCTGATTCAGATTTGTTCTAATTATCGACAAGTACTTGATCAGCGTGACGATATTGAGAAGTCTCTTTCGAACAACGAAAAAAGTCTGCTGTTTTTCCCGGGAAATGAGGTCGCGGTAAACGCTTTTGTACAAAAAGCAAAAGACGATGATGTTTCTTCAAAAGCTGGAGTTGAGAATACCAACGATGTTCTACCGCTTAAGAATACAAATTTTGTGGGTAAAGCAATTGATCGAACAGGTATTGCTGGTAACCACTTAAAAGGCAAAAATGGCTCCGTTGACCCTAAAGAGGAGAAAAGAAAGAGAAGAGTTGGTAAGAAGGCTGAAAAGCAAGTGCGAGACACGCTTGTGAAAGAATTTGGACGAGCAAATGTGCAGTGGGTTTCTGGCAATTCGGATGAAGATAAATGCGACGACTCTTTAGGGTATGACTTTCTTTATCGCCAGAACGAACACTCTCAGTGGTTTTATCTGGAAGTGAAATCTAGTTCGGGCAATTCGTTTATCATCACTCACAATGAAATGTCTGTGGCGTTTGCTAATAAGCAGAAATACCATTTGGCTTTGGTGAATAAAGAACAGATAAACATTGATACGTCTTTTTTCATCGATAATGAATTGGCAAAAGATTTCAGGAGGTTCAATTCGGGACGGAGTATAAAACCTTTAGACTACGAGATCTTCGTCGATATTAAACCTCCATCAGAGAATTGAGTGAGTAATTACAGTGTTCATTAAACCAGCAATAGAATAACCGATGTTATCCATAATACAGGCTGCGGAAATAAAAAATGCAGTGGTAGAGTATCTGAAGGCAACGTATAACTTCAACGACAGGCAGGTAGAACAGGCTTTTGAAGATTTCCTATATAGTAAGCGCAATGGCATGTTCAAAGGGCCGTATGTACAGATTCGTCTACCGTTTGAGAAAGTAGAAAAAGGAACTAACCTGAATGAGGTGCTGGCTATTCATCCCAACTTCGATCCTTACCTGCATCAATACGAAAGTTTCAAAAGGTTAAGCACGCAAAACAACCAACCGCAGCCGGTTATACTCACTACAGGTACCGGTTCGGGTAAAACAGAGAGCTTTCTTTATCCACTGCTTGACTATTGCTTTAAGAACGTAGGTAGACCAGGTATCAAAGCCATCATTTTATACCCAATGAATGCCCTTGCTACAGACCAGGCAAGGCGCCTCGCTGATACTATTTACAATCATCAAAATGATGATGGGGAATATTTGTTGAGAGATAAAATAAGAGCCGGTTTGTTTATCGGGGAAGGCAAGCAAAAAGGAAAAGATCGGCCTGCCCGCATGGAAAAGGACAGAATAATTGAAGACAGAGAGACTATTGTAAATGCACCACCAGACATCCTACTAACCAATTTCAAAATGCTGGATTTTGCATTGATGCTATCACAGTATAATAACTTGTGGAAATACAATTTGAGCGATACTTCGCTACTGAAGCTTATCGTATTGGATGAGCTGCACACCTACGATGGTGCTAAAGGTTCCGATGTAGCCAATCTCATTAGAAGGCTAAAGCTAAAATTGCATGTAGACAATGAACAATTAATTCCTGTGGGCACATCTGCTACAATGGCTGGGGGTGAAACAGGCAAAGAAGACCTGGTAAAATTCTTCTCTCTCATTTTTGGTATAGCTGTAACGAAAGAGGCGGTTATTGAGGAACAGCGTATACATCCAGAAATGTTTTTTGATGGAAGTCCGGAAATACCTGTTTTCAATTTTGATAGGATAAATGAATGTGAATTCTATGAAACTGACGAATACGAAAGTTATATCAAGCGACAATTGGAGCTTTGGAATTATACAGAAGACTTGCCGATATTGTACTCTCAACTTCGCAAGAACCGCTGGCTGATGGAACTGGTGGAAGTGTGCGGCCAAGGTGTGGTAGAGCTGGAAGAGGCAACCAATTTGTGGTGGAAACGATGTTTTCCTAACGAAGCCATTTCTTATGATCACTCAGTTAAGTTAATTCGGTCGCTTACAGGCATTTTGTCTTTTGCCAAAGAGCAATCAGGTTCTAAATCGTTTCCTTTTCTTTATTTCCAAACTAGCTACTGGATACGCAGCCTTCACAGGGTGTTGAAGAAAGTTCAGCCATATCCATTGTTTGCATGGCAAAGCGATCTTAATCCCAACGAAACAACCGAATCTTTACCTCCATATTACTGTCGCGAATGCGGCGGATCAGGATGGGTTGGGCTGAAAAAGGATGCAGACGACTTTCTAAGTAAAGACTTAAAGGCAATTAGATCGCAGTTTATTGCTGATCGCAATAACAAGAACCTTTATTTTATTTCTTCGATAGAAGATAGAGATATAACAGAAGTGATAGCGGAAGACTACACTCCCACAGACCGTTTTGAAGCTTTTATCGATCCTGAAACGTTGGATCTATTAGATAGAAAGTACCATGAAGGTTGTTTTAAAGTTTTAGGGGTAAAGCGCCAAGTAGACACAAAAGTTGAGCTAGTATGTCCGCACTGCAACGAAAGAAATACATTGGCCTTAATTGGTACAGGATTGCCCACGTTGGAATCTATTGTTACCGCACAATTAATGTCAACGGCTACCGATCCGGCTTCAGATCACGATAGAAAGCTATTGGCGTTTACCAATGGTGTACAGGATGCAGCGCATCAGGCGGGCTTTATTGAGAACAGGAACTACCGTTTTGGAATGCGCCACGCAATACAACTGGCGCTAAAGCATACATCAGAAAGAATAAGTCTGACGGATTTTTATCGTTTGTTTGAAGAGACCTGGCAGGCAGCATTTAGGAACGAAGAATACCCGGAAGAAGCCTATGTCTACAAATACCTGCCTCCCGATTGTGATGCCCGATTGGACATTAGCAAGTATAAAACTGGAGATCATTTATTTACCCGAGAATTTCGGAAAGAATACAGTTGCCGGATAAGTTGGGAGATCTGGTCCGAATTTTCCTTTAGCGCAGGTATTGGCAGAACCCTTGAAAAGGCTGGGGCTTCTGCTGTAGAATTTGATGTAGAGAAGTTTAGCGATGTGTTCAAACAAATGCGCTATTGGTTGCAAAAGGAAACGCTTGGAGATCGGATAACTGAGAAAGCTTTCTTCAAATTTTTACTTGGATTTTTGCATCGAATTCGAATGAAAGGAGGCGTGGATCATACCTACTTAACGAAGTACCGTAGTGAAAAAACAAACTACTATCTCATTACACAGAACACCAACAAAAGACACTTCCTTATCAAAAATTTTGGAAAACATTCGAGGCTTCCAAAATTTGTTACGCTAACAACAAACAATAATACAGCGGCATTCGAAATTATACAGACGCACGGCGGCAAACAAAATTGGTACAGCGCCTGGTTTCTTAAATGCTTTGACCTGGTAGGAAAGGAAGAAAAAGAACTGATTAATGATTTTTATCAGCAACTAATAGATTATCTCGTTGCCAATAAATTATTGGACACAAAAGTTGCAGCAGGTGTACAAAACGCAGGAGTTAATCCTGACGAGATATTTTTAAACACTAAAGTGAGCACGTATGAGTGCAATAAATGTGGCAACGTGCTGAATATTGGCGAAGGTAATAGTAAGTTGGTTGAGGGTATGAAGTGTATGCAATACCGTTGTAGCAGCGAATACAAGGCCATCCCTACTGGATATGACTATTATCGTATGGTGTACAACCGGGGAAGAGCGTTACGGATATTCGCCAAAGATCATACTGGGTTAATTGACCGAACCAAACGAGAGGTGCTGGAAAGGGACTTTAAGTTACGGCCCACTTATCAAAGTACCAATGTATTGGTTGCAACTTCCACGCTAGAAATGGGTATAGACATTGGGGATTTGAATATTGCATTCAACGCTTCCATTCCACCGGAAACTTCTAATTACCTACAACGGGTAGGCCGGGCCGGACGTTCATCTGGTACATCACTAATTGTAAACCTTGCAGGTCGGGATGAGCATGATCAATATTATTTTGATGATACAATGGCCATGATGCAAGGTGATATAAGAACGCCGGCCTGTTATTTAGGTGCCACGGATATTTTGCGTCGTCATTTTATGGCCTTCTGCTTTGACGAGTGGTCGTCAGAAGATCCGGGCTCTCATTATATCCCCCCAATTGTCAGACTGCTTCGTTTAAAATCAACGAGGGTAGGTGATCCAGCTTTTATTTTCAACAGGGTGGCGCAATTTATTGATACAAATAAATCAGTCTTAATTGCAGCATTCAAGCAAAAGTATCAGCATGAAGATGCAATTGCTGCTTTAAACCAAATAGAAGCTGACCTTCATGCAGGCAGACCTGTTCAAGCACTTCGATCAGTTCAGGAGAAACTTTTGGCAGAGTTCCACTATTACGATCAAAAGCGAGATGTCATTAACAGGCAATTGGCTACTTTGCCTGCAACAGGTCCGGAAACAGAGGCACTAGTTGCACAAAAAAGAGCAATTTCAGGAGCTATTAACAACATCAATGCTCGCAATACAATTGAATATCTTACGAATACCGGCATATTACCCAATTACGCATTTCCTGAAACCGGAGTTCATATCAATGCTCAGATTGTATCTAAAATAGAAGGACAAGGAGGTATGCGATATAAAGTCGAAGACTTTGGAGAGATTGTAAGGCCAGCATCTAGTGCTATTACTGAATTGGCTCCTTCTAATACCTTTTATAGCCAAGGACATAAACTGGAATCACAGGGCATTGAGATTTTCTCTACTGACGATTACGAAACATGGCGGTTTTGTAGCAATTGTGATGCTATAGAATTGGATGTAAAGGTCCCAAAAGATGAAGTGCTGTGTCCAAAATGTAACCACATGTCGTGGGGAAGCATAGCCAATAAGAAAACAATTGTGAAGCTGGAAGGTGTCCTTTCTATAAATAATCGGGAAGAATCAAAAATTAACGATAGCTCTGATGACCGGGAAAGGAAGTTTTATACCAAGTCGATTCATTTTCGCACGATTCGTGAATCGTCAAGAGGCGCAAAGGTTTTGAAAAGAGTTCCTTTTGGTATTGAATTTTTTACACATGCAGAATATATTGAGATTAATACAGGAATCAGGGAAGAAGGGTTTTTCGGGGCGCGGCAAATCAGCATCAATGAAAAGGACCACCCGGAAGTTGGTTTCGTGGTTTGCAAAAAATGTGGTAAAGCAACAGAAAGGCCATTAACCCAGCGCGAAATAGATAGCCGACATCGATCCTATCACTTTAATTATTGTGCTAACAGAAATGTTTTATACAATAATCAGGAGGACGATTATTTTTCTGAGGTGTATTTATACAGGAGGTTCAATACTGAAGCATTGCAGATTCTGCTACCAGTTCAAAGTTTCAGATCGAATGAAAGTGTAGCTATTTTCAAAGCAGGATTAATGCTTGGTTTAAAAGAATATTACAAGGGCCATCCTGATCATATAAATATCAGGCCGTATGAAGAGTTTAATAGGGAGACCGGCCGAAAAGAAAACTACCTGGTGATGTACGAAACCATACCGGGTGGAACTGGTTATTTGTCGAAACTTTTTAATACCGATGAATTCAATCAGTTATTAAACGTTGCTTATAACTATATCAAACACTGTAGCTGTAAGGACGAAGGAAAGGACGGTTGTTACAAATGCATTTACACCTATGCTAATCAGTTCGACCGGGAAATTTTAAGCCGCGAAGAAGCCGAACAACTTTTCAAAGAAATAATTGAACAATCTAATGAATGGAACGAAATTGACACACTACGCAATCTTGGAACTCTAAATAATAGAGAAGAATCAGAACTTGAAGATAGATTTGTCGAGCTTCTTAAAAATGAATTCAAGAGCAAAGCAGACTCTGATTTTGTTGAAGTAATTGAAAACAATTGTAGGCAATACAGGTTGACTTTAGGCGTAAACGGCCATTCAGTGTGCTATGAAATTAACCCACAGAACTTAGGTAATTATCTCGCTGGAGTAAAGTACTCAACCCGGCCAGATTTCTTATTTAAATGTGTTTCATTAACCAGAGATAATGCTCCTGGTTCATTTGCGGATGTTCAGTCTGTAAAAAACATCGTTGTTTACCTAGATGGATACCAATACCATGCAACACAAGAGAACTTTAGGGTACTGAGTGATTTGAAAATCAGAGATGCTATTGTGAAGTCAAATCGCTATTATCAATGGTCATTTACGTGGAATGATATTCAAGATAAACAAAGCAACCTTGAGGACCACCTTTACAAGTTGATCCAGTTTGATCATATTGATCGTGTTTCCAAAATAAAGACATTTTCAGGGTTCGACTTTGCAATTACAAGAAGAAAGAACAATTTTGAACGGTTCGTTTCGCTCTTAAAACAGCCTTTATACCAAGTTGATTTGTCATTGTGGTCATCATTTCAATTCTTTGGTTGCCAAAATAGTTTACTGGGAAAATGTATTGAAGAAAGTTGCATTGAAAATATATTCGCTACCGGGGCTGTCGATGAAAGTAGCATGCAAGAAGTAAAACCAGATTGGTTTGCATACAGTGATAAGTTAGTCTTCAAAGATGAACTAAAGATTATCGGTTTTGTTCAGCCTAAAATATTTAAACTAAAAGCAGCTGTTGTTCATCATTATCCTACAGAACATTATGATCAGGAAAACTGGGAGCTATTTTGGCAGGTTTATAATCTAATTCAGTTTTCTGAATTTAATGGTGTAGAGCATAATTATACTTCGGCAGAAACAGCTGCGTTCGACAGTATGCTGCTGAACTTTAGAAAAGAGCTCCATACGATAGTTGGGCTGTTGGTAACTAACCACATTTCGATTAATACAGACCTAGACTTTGATTTAATGAATGATGAAGAGATAATAGCACAAGCTGAATTAGGTTCACATGAAAAGTGCTTTTTTATGCTTCCTTACAACGAGGCATCAAGAAGGGTGTTTTTAGACAAGGGCTACCAAGAATTTACTATTGAAAACTTTGACATAAATAAAATAAGATAATGCATAACATTCAATTATTCATTCACGATTCATTCTTTGATTCTTTTGCCGTATTGCCACGGCAGATACAACGAAAAACGCGTGAGCTAATGAAAAAATTCAGAAGCAATCCGACGTCGACAGCGATCAACTATGAAAAGATAAAAACTTTCAAAGACCAAACATTACGGACCGTAAGGGTTGATGATAAATACAGAGCAATTGTACAGGCACCTGAATCGGGCGATGGCTACCATTTATTGTGGGTGGATAACCACGATGAAGCAATGAACTGGGCTAAAAATAAAATCTTTAAATGGAACCAGGAGACACAGGGCTTTCAGCTGTTTGAAGAGCCAACTATACCCAAAGTTGTGTTAACTCAAGACAAGCCAGTGACTTTTATGTTTTCTTTCGTGTCTGATGAAGATTTGCTGAAAATTGGAACACCTGCTGAATTGGTTAGTTTAGTTAGGTCACTTAGCAGTGTAAATGAACTGAATGACAGTAAGGCCAATCTACCCTTAGATATGTATGAATACCTTTTTTATTTAGCTGAAGGTGTTCCCTTGGCTGAAATATTGGAAGATATTGAAAGCGGAAAAGAGACTGTTAATCCCATGCAGAGCAGCAATGCAAGAAAGCATGCCTTTGTTGTAACAGAAGATGCGGAATTGGAGAAAATACTTAATGGAGAGTTTGATAAATGGAAAGTTTTTTTACACCCCAGCCAAAGAACATTAGCTTATCGTGATTATAACGGCCCATTAAAGGTTACTGGTGGTGCTGGTACGGGAAAAACCGTTTGTGCATTGCACAGAGCTAAATTCCTAGTTGATCAATTGGGTGTTTACAACAAACCGATTCTATTTACTACCTATACAAAGAGCTTAACTCAATATTTGCAACAAACTGTAAAGGGCTTAGGAATTGATGAAGACAGGCTGCATATAATAAATATTGATAGACTCGTTGCAGATCTTTGCAAAAGTCTTCTTGGTTCTCAAACCGGATTAATTACAAGCGAGCAGTCAAAAAAGCTTTGGGAGCAAGCTTTAGAAATAAGTCCTTCACAATTCGACACTGATTTTTTTCTTTCAGAATATGATGAAGTAATTACCCCACAGAAAGTTAAATCTTTAGAAGAATATCTTACGGCGTCCAGGTTAGGCAGAAATTCAAGAATTGGCCGTAAGGATAAAATGGAAATTTGGCCGGTTGTTGAAGCTTTTAAGAAGTTGAAAGGCGGGAATTTTTCTAAAATTGAGTGCTGCCAGAGTCTCGCGGATCACTTTTCTTCACAGGTGGAAAAGCCTTTTAGTCACATTATATGTGACGAGATTCAAGATTTTACCGTTCCAGAATTATCACTACTCCGAACTTTAGTTGAGGAAAAGCCAAATGACCTGTTTCTTGTTGGAGATCCTTTTCAAAACATTTACCAGAAAAAACTAAATTTTGCGAAAGCAGGTATTTCAGTTAAGGGGCGTAGAAGTCGGCAGTTAAAGATCAATTACAGGACAACCGAGGAAATCAAAAAGCTTGCGACACGTGTGGTGGCAGATGTAAAAATTGATAATTTAGATGGAGGTCAAGAAACGTTAAAAGGTTATTTGTCACTACTTCATGGATCTGTTCCGTCCTATCTAACTTTTCTGACTCCAGAAGAAGAGGATAATTTTCTTGCAACAACTTTAAGCGATTTAATTTCTCTTGGGAAAATAAAGCCAAATGAGATTTGTATTGCCTGTAGAACTAATACCAAGCTTGATGAGCTTAAAAAAATTCTGAATTCAAATGATATAAGATATTCAGATTTGGGCAGCCTAAAGAACCAATCTAATGCTGTCAATGTTTCAACTTTTCATAACATAAAGGGGCATGAATTTAAAGTTGTAATTGCAAAAGATATGTCTGAAGCAACAATCCCGTTTAGATTCCCCAATTATAATAACTTATCGGAAAATGAAAAGAAGCAGTACAATCAGCAAGAGCGATCACTTTACTACGTTGTTTTCTCAAGGGCTATTTCAGATTTAATTGTGACAGGTGTGGGAGAAAAAAGTGAATGGTTAAATATGATATGATTCGGGAGCTGCATTATATGAACAACACACTGTCATCATTGGTTAATGTTGGCGTACCTGGCAAAGTAGCTGTAACCACAGTAGAAGTAGCAATGGCGGTGCTCACATCCAAATAATCGGAATATTCAACAATAGAAAGTTCGTTGTTATCCGAATCTTTCGGTACATACGTTTCGGTTTGATCGTTGTATTCAAAATCAGAAACAACAGCAAGGGCATTAATCAAACGGAAATGTGTAGCACCGGCAGGCGGACTAACCAACTTGGAAGGATCAAATGCCGGAACAGTCAACGCACCTGCATCACGGGCATTGGAGTGAGACAATATGTAGGGAGCAGTGAACACACCTTCCAAACTTACATTTCTGTCAAAAGCAAAGCCAATCAAGTATTCTCTTTCCTTTGAAATCAAAATGGCCCGGTAACCCCTGGCTTCTGATTGATCCTCCAAATTGATTTTTTTTAGCACCCCGGTTAAGCGACCTGTCATCTGCGGATCACTCATTTGTTTGATGATTTGACTTAGCGCAGTGCGGATGGATTTACCAGCCGGTGTACAGCCACCAAATTCATTCATGTTTTCACGGGTCCTTTCAAATTCAGGTGCCGTTAAAATTTGATCACCGGAAGGACCGCCGACCATGCCGGCGAAGTCGCCGGAAAGACCTTTGATTTTAAAATGTCTTACGCCGCCCATTGTGCCGGTGTATCTGGTAAGTCCTGTTTGACGTGCCATGTTATTTTCGTTTTAATTGTGGTTTTGAATAAAAATATCTACCTTCAAAATTACTGTTGAAGGCATTGATAATCAATACTTAAAGCAGTGTAAAAGGATGCAAATGGAAGCATATAAACATAAACTCATAAAGACACATCAGAAAATTACCAAAATAGTAGATGGCGATGGTTTGTTTGTCGTAGATATGTTTGGAAATAATGAAACAGAAATTCGTCTCTTGGGAATTGATGCACCGGAAATAAAAAGATGCAGAAAGTTGTTACAAGATGAAAGAGAAACACACTTGCCAGGGCAACTACTAATGGAATTAGGCCAAGCAGCAAAACAATATCTCTCTTCCATTGCATCGGTTAATACATCTGTTACTTTGATTTTTGAGAATAAGCAGAGCACTGATTTGTATGGAAGAACCTTAGCGTATGTGTTATTGCATGATGGGGAGTTGCTTAAATGAGATAATGATTAATGAGGGATATGCAAAGCCATACAGCAAATACTATTGTGAAGCATTACCAGCATATCAAATTTTAAATGCTTCCGCTAAGTCCAACAGGAAAGGTTTATATAATTTGGTTACTGCTTTTTGATAAAAATATTGTGGTCACATTTTGTGGTCACAATTGAAGCTCAGAAGTTTTTTGCTGGTGAAAATGAGCCCAGTTTTTGCAGAAGCGAGGTCACATTTTGTCAAGATGTGGTCACATTGCTTTATGGTCACATTCGAGGTCACAAAATAAAAAAGCAGCTATGATTTTACTCATAACTGCTTGGTTTTCAAGCTCCCCCTGCTGGTCATTTTTCGAACTTTTTTGTTGAGGATTTACATAAAATCTATGAACTAAGCGCAATAATTCCTTTTAAACAGCTTGGACGCATACTAATGAGGGCTTGACGCAACTGGATTCATCTCCCCTTATGTATTTGAACCGCCTCGGTTTTGAGGAATTTCAGTGCTATTTTGAAAGCATTTTACTATTTTGTTGCCCCTACTTAACTCAACTGCTTTATGTCCAAAGAAGCCAAAGCAAGAATCAAAATCAACAAACTGCTGGAAGAAGCCGGATGGCGGTTTTTCGATACCAATGAAGGCACAGCCAACATCATACTGGAAAACAACACCAAAATCACCCAACAGCTTTTGGATGAATTTGGAGAGGACTTTGAAAAGACCAGCAGTGGGTTTATTGACTACCTATTGTTAGATGACAAGGGCTTCCCCTTTATCGTCTTAGAAGCCAAGAAAGAAGGTGTGCATCCCTTATCTGCAAAGGAGCAGGCACGAAAGTATGCGCAATCACAGAACTGCCGATTTATTATTCTTTCCAACGGAAACCAGCATTACCTGTGGGATTTGCAAAGAGGTAGTCCAAACATCATAACCAAGTTGCCTTCGCCCAGTGAGGTAGTGGGTTACAATACCTTCAAGCCAAACCCGCAAAGCCTAATCAATGAAAAAGTAGATAGGGACTATGTTGTGCTGACCCAAAAGCCCGACTACGCCAAAGACCCACGCTATCTTGATGAAAGCACACGCAAGGCATTTGAAGAAGAACACAAGCTGCGCTTCCTGCGCAAGTACCAGATTCGGGCAATTGAACGCATACAGGAAGAAGTACAAAAGGGCAAAGACAGGTTTTTGTTTGAGATGGCAACCGGCACAGGCAAGACCTTGACCTCTGCTGCCGTTATTAAGCTGTTTTTACGCTCCGGCAATGCAAGGCGGGTACTTTTCCTTGTTGACCGCCTTGAACTCGAAGACCAAGCCGACAAAGCCTTTAAAGCGTACTTGCGTAACGACTACAAAAGTGTCATCTACAAAGAGAACCGTGACGATTGGCGCAAGGCTGAAATTGTGGTATCAACCGTTCAATCGTTCCTGTTCAAAAACAAATACAAAAGGCTTTTTGCTCCCACTGATTTTGATTTGGTGATTTCCGATGAAGCGCACCGCTCCATTGGCGGCAACAGCCGTGCAGTGTTTGAGTATTTTATCGGGTATAAACTGGGCTTAACAGCTACACCAAAAGATTACCTGAAAAAGATTGATGCCAAGAAGTTGGGTGTTGACGACCCAAGAGAATTGGAGCGACGAATGCTATTGGATACTTATACAACCTTTGGCTGTGAAGATGGCAACCCTACATTCCGTTATTCGCTGTTGGATGGTGTAAAAGACGGCTTTTTGGTCAATCCTTCTGTCGTTGATGCCCGTACCGAAATCACAACGCAATTGCTTTCGGATGAAGGCTATGTCGTAAACGTTACTGACGATGAAGGCAACGAAGAAGAATCAACCTTTTCGCAACGGGATTTT
>JADMIO011421316.1_pt1 | contig 15678 bp, 15 predicted proteins | sample 8958161 | NCBI WGS metagenome assembly JADMIO01 (sample SAMN16585339, study PRJNA669376) | soil metagenome | isolation source: Crop rotation soil | place: USA: Cullars Rotation, Alabama | collected 2011
CCGTGAGGCCGACGAACCGGCCCGGCCTTACTTCAGCAGCCGGCCCACCAACAGGGCCGCGACGACCGCGATGCCGATCGACTTCAGGGGATTCGCTTGCACATAAGCGGACGTGTTGTCGATCAACTTTTTCTGCGTGGCGCTGAGCTGGTCGCCCTGCTCGCTCAGCCAGTCGGCCGCCTGCTCCTTCATGTCGGCGGCCTTGTCGACGGCGGTGTGGGCCATCGTGCTCATGCGATCGCGCGCAGTGTTCATCTTCTGCGAGGCCGCGTCCATATTGTTCGACATGGATTCGTTCATTGCCATGAGGTTCTCCTTAAGTCATCTTCGGGGTCAGTGGAAAATCATGTAAGCAACCACCAGCACCACGACCGGGACACCGAGGAACCAGCCCAGGACATATTTACCCATGATCAACTCTCCATTCATTGAGCGGCCCGATGGGCGCGAAGGCAACCATGATGCGCCGCGTGAATCGATCTGGTTATAGTCCCGCGACAACAGCGCCCGTAGGAATAACCTTACGCGCCTGGCACCTTCCGTTCCTTGCCCGCTAGCTTTTAGGGAGGGGGCACGGGGGAACCGCCAGGTTCGCCTGTATTCGATCGTGAACCGGGGTGTAGTCGGGTCCGAAGGAAACGTCGCCCGGTTTCCACCCGGACCGGCGCCGAACGGCGCCCCAGAAGCGCCGCGCCGCGACCCACTGCTGCCCGATCACCCCATGGTCGTTGTCTGCATCGACGGCAGGATCCGTCACGCCGGTAGGACGCACGCCTTCGCCGTAGAGGCTCGTGCCGAACAGGATGTCCCAGACCGGAAACGCCTGCGAAAAATTGCAGTTGTGCAGCCCCGGGCGGGCGGCTTCGGCGCGCATGTGATGCAAACGATGGAACCCGGGCCCGACGATCACTTTCTCGAACACCCTGCCAAACGCGATGCGCGCGTTCACGTGGGAGAAATCCTGGATGAGCTCGCCCACGAGCATCAGCAGCGCAAATTCAGCCGGCTCCACGCCAAGCACGATCCCGACCGAAGCGAGGATCATCGACTCGAGCACGCCGTCGAGGAGACTGTCCCTGTGGTTCGTCCAGCACCCGACCTGGCGCTGGCTGTGGTGCAGGCTGTGCAGCGCCCACCACCAGGGGATTGCATGCTGGGCACGATGCATCCAGTAATAGACGAGGTCGAAAACAAGGTAGTAGACGAGGAAGAGGACGTACGGGTGGCGATCCAGGAAGGGAATCGCGTGGAGCAACCCGCTCCCCGTATTCGCGCCGGCGAACAGGTCGCGCAGCGGCGTCATCGCCAGGAACAGCGTGAGCGGCAACACGCCGAGCACGACGAGCAAGGTGTAGTTGCGGTCGACCCGGGTGAGCTTTCGGTCCGACCAGCGCTCCGCCGGCCACCAGGATTCGAGCGGGCGGAAAACGCACGCGATGATGCCGACCTGCAGCAGCGCGATCAGCAGGCTCGTGGCGAGCTCGTCCGCGCTAAGCGCGCTCGCAGGAATGTGAAGGGCGTCGAGCAGCGGCCCGGCAACCCGGGCGCTCGTCGCTTCCACGAGGGAGCGCCAGGCATCCTGCACGATGAAATCAGGCTGCGAGGCGATGCTCGAAGTAAGGGCGCTCGCGCCGGTCGAGCATGCCCTTGAGCACCGCCGGTTCGACGCCTGAAGGATCCAGCCATGCGTCGATTGCCGAGGCTTCGAGCGGGATGATGCAGCGGTCGTGCCCGGTCGCCGCAACTTCGGGCGGCGGCTCGTCGGTGATCGCGGCGAACGAATAGAGGTCCGGCTTGCCGGGCGCCTGCCACAGGTCCCACAGGCACGCGACGAGCATCGGCTGGGACGCGCGCGGGTTGAAATGCACGATCACGTTCTTGCGCTTCTCACCTTCGCGCAGCGCGCGGCGTTCGAAGTCGTGCAGCGCGACGTTTTCATAGAAGCTCTTTGCGATGAGCAGGCCGTGGCGCTTGCCGAAAAGGTTCCTCCAGAAACCGTCCAGGCTGTCGCGCCTCGCGTTGTACAGCCCGTCGTACTGCTTGTCGTAGGACTCGGGCTTGCCGTTCGGCCGGCAGTGATAGCGCATCGGCCGGATCACGCGCCGGCCCTCCTCCTGGATGACGACCGGCGCGTACCACATCGGGAAAATACGCGAATCCTCCTCGACCGGCTCGGTGCGGCCGAGGTCCGCGAGCTTGGCGAGATGCCACGCGATCTTGGTGGTGGCGATCCGCTTGTCTTCGAGCGCCTTCTTGGTAGTTCGCGTGGCAAGCAGGCGCTCGGCATCCGCAAGCCGCTTTTTCTGGGCAAAGAGCGCAGTCTCGTGTTCGGCTCGCACTTTGGCGCGATACCGGTCGATCGCGTCCTTGATGCGCTCCTCGATCGGCGACTGGGGACGCTCGAAGTTCGATTCCAGCGCCTTCGCGATCTTGATCGAGTCGTCTTCCAGCCGCCGCGCGAAAAGCCTCTCGACGGCCGAGAAGTCGACTTCGCCGCCGACCATGCGCGCGGCTTTCTTCAGCTCCTGCTCGACCATCGCGGAATAGCACATCCGCCAATTTTAATGCTGCGGCCCCTCGCGTTAGAAGCGACTCTCCTCTGAAACGCATCTTGCCCTCACGCAGAGGGGTACTGTATATTGATACAGTCCCATGAACGCCCCTGATGCGCTCGCCTTCGTCGATCTCGAGACGACCGGACTCGGTCCGGGCACGCATCGCATTGCGGAGATCGGCGTGGTGACGCTCGACGCGGGCGGCGTGCAGGAATGGAGCTCGCTAGTCAATCCCGGGCGACTTGCCGATGGGCAGCGCGCAATCGAAGGCGTGCCGGTCGAGGAAACCGAAGCCGCGCCGCGATTCGCCGAAATTGCCGAAGACCTCGCCCGGCGCCTGCAGGGCCGGCTGCTCATCGCGCACAATGCGCGCTTCGATTACGCGTTCCTCAAAGCCGAATTCGCGCGCGCCGGCGTGCAATTCGACGCACCGGCGCTTTGCACGGTCATGCTTTCGCGCAAGCTCTACCCCGAGGAGCAGAGTCACCACCTCGATGCGCTCATGGAAAGGCATGGACTCAGCGCGGACGTCCGCCACCGCGCCCTGCCCGATGCGCGATTGCTCCACGAGTTCTGGCAAGTGGTGACGAGGGACTTCACGAAGCGGCGCCTTTCCTACGCGATCGACAAGCTGCTCGCCGAGCCCCTCCTGCCGCCACACCTCGATGCCGGCCTGGTGCAAGCGCTGCCCGAGAAGCCGGGCGTTTATGTACTGCGAGGCGAGAACCGTCGCGCATTGCGCATTGCGCGCGCATCGAACCTGCGCCGCGCCGTGCACGAGTATTTCCGCCTCGACCGCATTTCGGCAAAGGGGGCGAAGCTTTCCTACGACGTCCGCACGATCGACTGGCAGGTGGCTGAAGGCGAGTTGTCGGCGAGACTTGCCGAACTCGCGTTGATCGAAAAGGAGCCCGGCTTCCAATCGCGCGAGGCCTTTTCGATTCGCGTCGACCCAGCCTCCCGGGGTGCCGTGGCTGGGGTTTTTCCTGCAGCGGAACTGGCGGCACGCGGCGAAACCTTGTTCGGCCTCTTCGATTCGGCGCGCAAGGCCGGCAATGCGCTCTCAAAGCTCGCCTTGCGCGGCGGCCTTTGCACGGCCCTGCTCGGCATGGATCGAGCTGAATGCACCGAGTGCAGATCCGATCGTTCAGTATGCGAGCAGGCGCGACCGCAACACCTGGTGCGCGCATTGACTGCGCTTACGCCCCTGCGCCTCCAGCCCTGGCCCTACGCGGGATCGGTGGGCGTGCGCGAAGGCCTGACTGTGCATGTGTTCGACCAGTGGCAGTGGATCGGCAGTGCGCGGACGGCATCGGAGGTCGCCGACCTCGCGACCCTGCGCCCGAACGGGTTCAATCCAGCCCTCTTCACGCTGCTCGCCAAGGCGCTGCCGCGGTTTCCCAGGCGGCGCTTGAAAACACTGCGGCCAGCCGCACGTCCGAAGGATGATCCAGACCGAGCTGTTTAGCGCGGGACCCGCGTTGCCGCATGGGCTCCTGTACCGGCCGGACTTTCTCACCCCGGAGGAGGAAACCGCATTGCTCGCGGAAGTGCGGCAACTCGGTTTCCGTCGAGCGCGTTTCCAGCAGTACACCGCTCTCCGCCGAGTCGTCCGCTTTGGGAGCGAATCAGTGCCGAGCCGCATCCCCGATGAGGAAAGCGACTTCCCGCGGATCGACTTCCCGCCCTTTTTGCTCGCGCTGCGCGCGCGGGTCGCCGAGTGGACCGGCATTCCCGAAGAAAGGTTCGAGCACGGGCTCGTCACCGAATACGAGCCCGGGACGCCGATCGGCTGGCATCGCGACGCACCGAATCACGAGACCGTCGCGGGTATCTCCCTTGCAAATGCGTGCCGGATGCGTTTCAGGCCGATGCCGATTCGCGGAAAAGCGCCAGACAAGGACCGGACCATCGCGCTGACCCTGGAGCCGCGCTCGATCTACGTGATGAAGGACGAGATCCGCTGGCAGTGGCAGCACCACATCCCGGCGGTCAAGGCATTGCGCTATTCGATCACGCTGCGAACGCAGGTGCGGGCGCCCCGTTGAGGGCGAAAAGGTCAGTGCATCGTTTCGCTTGGCTGTTCGGCCACGCACGCCGCGGTGGCGGTGTCGATGACCTGCCAGCGCATGCGCGTCTCGCCCTTGAGCTTTTTTGCCGTTTCCACCGCGTCGTCGCGCGAGTCGAAAGACGCGACGAACGTCTTGCGATCCGTTTCGGTCGGTGTCACGAACAGGAGAAATTTCTTGATTGCCATCGTAGTATCGGGTTGCAGGTCCTGCCGGTGGGGACGCCTGCATGCTGAGGCGTCCGGCCGGCCCAGTAAGTACGTTTCCTCACATAGGGTCAGGTTCGATCAGTTTCTTATGAAGCTCGCGACGTATAACGTAAACGGCATCCGCCCGCGCCTCGCGAACCTCCTCGAGTGGCTCGGGAAGGAAGCGCCGGACATCGCCTGCCTGCAGGAACTGAAGACCATCGAGTCGGGTTTTCCTTACGGGCCGATTCGCGAAGCCGGGTATGGCGCCATTTGCCATGGGCAGAAATCGTGGAATGGCGTTGCGATCCTCGCGAAAGGCGCGGATCCGGTCGAGTCCGGGCGCGGCCTGCCCGGCGACCCGAACGACGAGCACGCGCGTTATCTCGAAGCCGAGGTGCACGGCATCCTTGTGGGCTGCCTCTACCTGCCTAACGGGAACCCGCAGCCTGGACCCAAGTTCGATTACAAACTGGCCTGGTTCGAGCGCCTGATCGAGCGTGCGAAAAAGCTAGTGAAAAGCGCGCGTCCCGTCGTGCTGGCCGGCGATTACAACGTCGTGCCGACCGACTTCGACATCTACAACCCGCGCTCATGGAAGAAGGACGCGCTCCTGCAGCCGGAAAGCCGCGAGTGCTACCAGCGCCTGCTGGCGCAGGGCTGGATGGACGCATTGCGCGCGAAACATCCCGAGGAACGCATCTACACGTTCTGGGATTATTTCCGCCAGCACTGGGAGCATAACTCGGGCCTGCGCATCGACCATTTGCTCGTCAATCCGCATCTCGCGCCGAAAGTCGTCGCTTCCGGGGTCGATGCCTGGGTGCGCGGGCGCGACCACCCGAGCGACCACGCCCCGACATGGGTCGAGCTCGACCTGCCCGGTTCGGCCAAAGCCGCGCATAAACGCTAGTCCCGCGTTGTGTGACCCAACGCACCGAAGAAGCGCTTCCCACCCGGTACAAAGCCCCGGGGAGAGCGGCGGGAAGAAACTGCGGGGGAATACGAATGAAAAGATCCGATCTGGTCGCACGCCTTGCGGAGCGCTATCCGGCGCTCATGCCGAAAGACGCCCAATACGCCGTCCAACTCATCTGCGATGCCATGGCCCGTGTGCTGCGCGAGGGCAACCGCATCGAAATCCGCGGCTTCGGCACCTTCGGCCTCACTTATCGCCGCGAGCGCCTGAACCGCAACCCGAAAACCGGCGAGCGCGTGCAGGTGCCCGCCAAGTACGTGCCCCACTTCAAGACCGGCAAGGAATTGCGCCAGACGCTGGTTGCGCAGACCGCCCTGCGCATGAAGGCTTCGCTCAGTCCGCCTTCAACCCGAGCCGGTGGATAATCCCGCCCCAGCGGGCGATATCGGCTGCAAAAATTTCCGCGAAGCGTTCCTGCGTCATCGGCTCGGGCTCGAGTCCGAGCGAGGAGAACTGTTCCTTCAGCGCCGGCGCCGAGATCACCTTGTTGATGGCGCTGTTCAAACGGTCGACCACCGGTCGCGGCGTCCCGGCCGGCACGAACCAGCCATACCACGGCGAGTATTCGTAACCGGGCACGCCGCCTTCGGCGATGGTCGGCAAATCCGGCATTGCGGGCGTGCGCTTGGCACCTGAAGTGGCGATCGCCTTCAGCTTGCCGCCCTTGATGTAGCCGACCGCCGCCGGCATCGTGACGATCATGACCTGGATCTGGCCGGCCACCAGGTCGCCGAGCGCCGGTCCTGCGCCCTTGTATGGGATGTGCGCGAGCTTGGTCTGCGTAAGGCTTTCGAACAACTCCATGCCGAGGTGCGCCGCGCTTCCGACGCCTCCCGAGCCGTACGTAATCGACCCGGGCTTCTCGCGCGCAAGGGCAAGCACCTCGCGCACCGTGTTTGGCGCGAACGAATTGGTAGTCACCAGCAGGTTCGGGGTCGGCCCGATCATCGCGACCGGCAGCAGGTCTTTCAGCGTGTCGTAGGGCAGCTTCGTATACAGGGTCGCGTTGAAGGCGATGCCCTGGTGTCCCGCCATCACGAGGTAACCGTCGGGCGGCGACTTCGCCAGCATCGCGGTCGCTATCGTGCCTCCTGCGCCGCCGCGATTCTCGACCACGAACGGCTGGCCCAGTTCTTCCGGCAGCTTCGCCGCCACGAGGCGCGCGACGATGTCCGAAGTCCCGCCCGGGGAAAACGGCACGAGCACTTTCACGGGCTTGGTGGGATAGGCCTGCGCGCCCGCACCGGATAAAAAAGCCGCAAGCAGGAAAGCGAAGACACCGCGCATCATTTCAGTCGAACCGGTAACGGGCCAGCTTCGCTTCGTCCAGCGTCACGCCAAGACCCGGCGCGCTGAGCGGCAAGGAGAGCCGTCCCTGCGTCAGGTCGAGTTTCTCGGTCGTGATGTCGTCCGTTGTCTTGAGCGGCCCGACGCATTCGAGCCCGTCGAGGATATTCATCGAGGTGGCCGAAAAATGGATCTCGGCCATCGTGTTCACGCCAAGCCCGAACCCGTGCCCGATGACCACGCGCACACCCGCCGCTTCGGCCGTGGCCGCCATGCGCTGGGTGCGCAGGAACCCGCCGTTCTTCATGACCTTGAGTTTCACGATGTCGGCGGCGCCCGCGCGGATGACTTCGATCAGCGTGCGGTGATCGACGATGGCTTCGTCGGCCATGATCGGCACGCCGCCCGACTCGCGCCGCACGCGCGCGAGCCCCTCGATGTCTTCCGCGGCGACCGGCTGCTCCAGAAGCTGGAGGTCGAAGGGCTGCATCAGGCGCGCAAGACGGATCGAAGTCTCGACGTCGTAACCCGCATTGGCATCGATGCGAAGCGCCATGTCCTTGCCCACCGCCTCGCGCACCGCCTTGACGCGGTCGCGGTCCGCTTCGATGCCGCCGCCCACCTTGATCTTCGCCGAACGAAAGCCGCGGTCGAACCAGAGCCTTGCCTCGTCGGCCGCTTCAGCAGGAGAAAGGATGCCGATCCAGGCATTGAAGCGGAACTCGTGGCGCACGGCGCCGCCCAGGTAAGTGCACACCGGAATGCCGTAGACGCGCGACGCGAGGTCGACGCAGGCCATCTCGATCGCGGCCTTGGCATCGAAGAAGCCTTCCATGCAGGCATCGAGCCGCGCGAGGATCTCGTGCACGTTGAGCGCATCCATGCCGGTGACCGCGCCCGCCAGCTTGCCGCGCAAGGCCCCGAGCGAATCCTCGATGCTTTCAATCGAGTAGCCCGGCGACGGGTCGATGTTCCCGAGACCGACCGCGCCATTGCGGGAGGTAATGCGCACCACGGCGCTCTTTTGCTCGGTCTTGGTGGCATATGCGTTCTTGAAACCGCCGCCTACCAGCGGCACGGCCACGCCGAACACTTCAATGCGCGCGATGGGTTCGCTCATCGGGAAGGCGCCGTTCAGGCCGCGGCGAACGAAGCCGCGTTCCAGTCGCCCTTGATCTGCGTGCGGTGCATGAGGCGGCGCGCATTCGGGTCGAAGGCGTCGCGCCGATGCAATGTGCAGCGGTTGTCCCACATCATGAGGTCGCCGACTTTCCACTGCTGCCTGAACGTGAGCGCGGGCTGCGTCGCATGCGCCCAGAGTTCATCGAGCAGCGCATCGCTCTCGTCCAGCGGCATTCCTACAATGCAGCTGTTCCTGCGGCGCCCGAGGAACAGGCATTGCCGGCCGGTCTCGGGGTGCGTTTTCACGAGCGAATGGCGCGCGCCCGGCGCCTCGCGCGGGTCGGTGACTTCCTTGTAGCCTTTGCGCATGATGCCGGCGCTGTTGTAGGTCGCGTCATGCACGGCCACGCGGCCTTCGATCGCCTGCTTGAGGCGCAAGGGCAGCGTCTCGTAGGCCATGAACATGTTTGCCCAGAAGGTGTCGCCTCCTTCAGGCGGGATCTCGATGGAGAAAAGCAGGCCGGCCTTCGGCGGGTTGTCGATGTAGGTCATGTCGGCATGCCAGATCGCCTCGCCATCGCCAAGGTTGCCGATGGGCGCCCCGCCCTCCTTGATGTTGGAGATGACGTTCATCTCAGGGTGTTGCGGGAGGAAAGGCTTGCCGTAAGGGTTCGGCCCCGGCGGGTCGAGCTCGCCGAAGCGCTTGCTGAACTCGAGAAGCTGCGGATCGGTGATCGACTGGCCGCGGAGGCGCAGAACGAGGTGCTCGAGCCACGCGGCGCGGATGGCGGCGACCGTGGCATCGTCGAGCGGCCGGGAGGCATCGACGCCGCCGATTTCCGCGCCGAGTGCGGGAGCGAGTTTCTTTACCGTGATCATCGAATCAACGCGTGAACGGGTGAAACGATCATAGCACCGCGCTACGGCGCGCCGTCTAGTCGAGCGTCGTCAGCCCGTTGCGGATCGCAAACTTGACGAGGCCCGGCATGTCGCCGATGTCGAGCTTCTTCATCAGCCGGCTGCGGTAGGTTTCGACGCTTTTCGGCGACAGGTTGAGCAGCAGGCTGGCCTCCACGCTGGTCTTGCCCTCGACGATCAGCTGGAGCACTTCGCGTTCGCGCGCGCTGAGCTGTCCCAGCGGGCTGCCCTTGAGGCGCCTCTCGCGGATGTAGTGCTCGAGCGAGTTGCCGGCGATCTTCTTGCTGAGGAATCGCTTGCCGCCATGCACGGCCTTGATCGCGTCGATGACCTCGCTGCCGGCCGACTCCTTGAGCAGGTAGCCCTGCGCCCCGGCTTCGAACGCCTGGTAGACGTACTCGGGGTTCGAATGCATCGACAGCATGAGCACATGCGCTTCGGGACAGGTGTCGTGGATCTGGCGCGCGGCTTCGATGCCGTTGAGGTTCGGCATCGCGACGTCGATGACGGCGACGTCGAATTCGTTGGCCTTTGCGAACCCGACGGCGACCCGGGCATCGGAAAAGCTGCCAACTACGCGGATGCCCGGCTGCACCTCGAGCAAGTGCCTTACCCCGTCGCGGACGACCGCATGGTCGTCGACCAGGATGACGTTAATCTGCATCCGGCAACTCGAGATCCACGACCACCCGCGTACCGCCCTCGGGCGGAAACTGGATGCTCAGCACCGCTCCAACCGCTTCGGCCCGCTTGCGCATGGCCGGCAGGCCCCAGCCTCCGCGCCGGGACAACCGGGCGCCGGCCGGGTCGGCGAACCCGACCCCGTCGTCCTGCACGGTCAGCTGGATGCGACGCCCTGCCTTCGCAAGGCCGACCACCACCAGCGTTGCACGACTGTGCTTCATGGCGTTGGTCAGGGCCTCCTGCACGACCCGGTAGAGCGCCAGTTCGACAGTGTGCTCGAAGCGGGGCAGCAGGTCGGAAGCATCGACCCGCGTGCGCGTGCCCGTGAGTTCGCTGAAGCGCTGCGCCTGGGCGTGCAAGGCCGGAACGAGTCCGTAATCGTCGAGCACCGCCGGGTGCAGCTCGGCCATGACATCCCGGATCGCATCGACAGTCTTGCCCACGGTCGCGGACAACGACTGGAGGCGGCCGTCCACCCGCTCGCGCGCGTCGGCTGGCAGGTCGGCTTTCAGGATATCGAGGCCGATGCCCAGGGCGCTCAGGTTCTGGCCGATCAGGTCGTGCAGCGCCGCGGCAAGATCCCGCCGCTCGAGTTCCTGCGCCTCGACAAGGCGGTCCAGGAGTTGCTTGACCCGCTCCGAGTACTGGCGCAATTCCTCCTGGGTCGCCCGGCGCTCAGTGACGTCCTGCACCGTTCCGCGCAAGCCGGTGATTTTGCCGCCTGCGTAAACGCACTCTGCGCGGGAGCGGGTCCAGCGCGTCCTGCCGTCGGGATGGATGACCTCCAGCTCGAGCTCGAAGCCCGCGCCGGTCTGCATCGAGCGCTCCGCGCAAGCCGTCAACACCTTCCAGCTTTCCGCCGTGTACAGGTTTGCGTAGCTCTCGGGGGAGGGCGTGCCCTCTGATGGATCGCGCCCGAAGATGCGGAACATTTCGTCCGACCAGGTCGCCCGCCCGGACATCGCATCCCACTCCCACGAACCGAGCTGGGCGAGGCGCTGCGCTTCCCTGAGTTGCCGCTCGCGCTCGCGCAATTCCAGCTCGTTGCGCCTGCGATCGCTGAGATCGCGGATGAGGACCTGCACCGCCCTGCGGCCCTGGAAGACGAACGGGGCGGCCAGCACTTCGACCACCGCGTAAGTGCCGTCGGCCCGGCGAAGGCGGAATTCCTCGATCGGCAGCGGCTCATCCGACTGCGCAAGCAGCGCGGCCCGCGCCCTGATCCTGGGCAGGTCGTCGGGATGGGCGAAGTCCCCCATGATCTTCCCGAGCAGGTCCTCGGGACGCTGCTGGCCATACAGGCGCACCGCCGCGGGATTCACATAGACGAAACGATCATCCTGCCGGACGATGATGGCGTCACCCGACATCTCGACGAGCGCGCGGTACGCATCGTCGAGCCCGCTCGCGATTGCTTGGGGCCGGGACGCGGCTAGCTGAGACAAACGCTCTGCTTGTCAGAAATCATCCTGGAAGAGGCCCTCTTGTTTGGCATTGCAAGGATGCACACTTCTTTTCAGCCTTTCAAGCGCAGGTTCTCGGCGAGCACGCGCGTGCAGTCCGCCGAGGCCAGGGGCTTGGAAAAGTAAAAGCCCTGCATTTCGTCGCAACCGCGTTCGCGCAGGAACCCAAGCTGCGACACGGTCTCCACGCCTTCGGCAATGACCTTGAGCTTCATGCCGTGGGCCATGCCGATGATCGCAAGCGCGATCGCGGCATCGTCCGAATTGGCGTCGACTTCGCGCACGAATGCGCGGTCGATCTTGAGCGCGTCGAGCGGAAAGCGCTTCAGGTAGGCGAGGCTCGAATAGCCGGTGCCGAAATCGTCCACCGCAAGCTTGAACCCGGCGTCCCTGAACAGGCGCAGCGTGTTGGCCGCGCGCTCCGGGTCCTTCATCAGCATCGACTCGGTGATTTCGAACTGGATCAGGGAGGAGTCCACGCCGTTTTCGGCGAGGATCTGCTGCACGGTGGTGCGCATGCCTTCTTCCTGGAACTGGCGCGCGGAAAGGTTGACCGCGACCGGCTGCGGCATCAGCCCCGCCGCGCCCCAGTTGCGCACCTGCCGGCAGGTCTCCGCAATCACCCATTCGCCGACCGGCACGATGAGGCCGGTATCCTCGAGCACGGGGATGAATTCGAGCGGCGACACCAGCCCCTTCTCCGGATGCTTCCAGCGCAGCAGCGCCTCGAAGCCGCAGATCATGCCGCTGCCGAGTTCCACTTTGGGCTGGTAGTGCAGCAGGAATTCGCGCCTCTCCAGCGCATGGCGCAAGGCAGCTTCGGTCTGCACGCGATTGTGCGCGCGCTCGTTCATCTCACGGGTGTAGTACTGGTAGTTGTTGCGCCCTTCCTCCTTGGCGCGGTACATGGCCACGTCCGCATTCGCGATCAGGACGTCGGCTTCCTCGCTGTCGGTGGGATAGAGCGTGATGCCGATGCTTGCGCTGATGTAGGTTTCATGGCCCTCGAGTTGGAAGGGCATGGCAAGCGCCTCGAGGATCTTCTGCGCCACCTGGCTCGAGTCGCCCGGCCGGTCGAGGGCGGACAGCGCGATGCAGAATTCGTCGCTCGCAAAGCGCCCGACCGTGTCGACGCTGCGCAGGCAGGCGGTCATCCGCGCCGCCGCCTCCTTGAGGAGCGTGTCGCCTGCGGCGTGACCGAGGGTGTCGTTCACCTGCTTGAAGCGGTCGAGGTCGACGAGCATCACCCCTGCCGGCCCGCGGCTGCGGTGGGCCTGCACCAGCGTCTGCGCGAGGCGGTCGCGGAAGAGGTGCCGGTTCGGAAGGCCGGTCAGCGTGTCGAACTGCGCAAGATAGGACAAGCGCTCGGCGCTCTTGCGCAAGGCCTCCTCCGCGGCAAGGCGCGCGCGGATGTCGCGCGAAATCGCCACGATGATGTCCGCCCCGCCTGAGCGCACCACCCGGCGCGTCGACTCGAACGGCAGCAGCGAGCCATCCTTGCAACGATAGTGGGAGCTGAAGTCCCCCGGCGGCGCCGCAGCCGGGCGCGAGATCAAGTCGTCATAGGTCCGGCACAGTTCCTCGCGGCTCACGGGCATGACGTCGTGCGGCCCCATCGCGAGCAGTTCTTCGCGCGCATAGCCGAGCAGCTCGCATATGGTGCTGTTCACATCCACGTAGCGCATGGATGCGCGGTCGACCAGCGCGATCATGTCGGCCGAAGCGTCCAGCGCAACGCGAAAGCGGCGGTGTTCGTCCTCGACCCTCTTCTTGTGCAGGCGCTCTTCCGCGTCCTGGATGGCCCTTTCGACGGCGGGCGGCAGGCGCAGCAGGTTGGTCTTCAGCACGTAATCCGAGGCGCCGTTCTTGAGGGCGCGGATCGCGTATTCCTCGCCTATCGTTCCGGACACGAAGATGAAGGGGGTGTCCGGCGCAAGCTCGCGCGCAAGATCGAGCGCCGACATGCCGTCGAACTGCGGCATGGAAAAGTCCGAGAGGATGATGTCCGGCAGGAAGTCCCTCAGCTCGCGACGGAACGCCGCCTCGGTGTCGACGATGCGATGGTCGACCTTGATGCCGGCACGCTTCAGCTCGCGCAGCTCGAGCTCCGCGTCGGTCGACACATCCTCGGTCAGCAGGACCCGGATAGGCTTGCGAGCGGCTGAGCGAGTCTCCATGTCTTCTCCTATCCCGGCACCCGGTTGGCCACGACCCAGTACAGGCCGATCCTTGCAACCACGTCGGTGAACGCCGCGAACTCGATCGGCTTCACGATGTAGCTGTTGACGCCCAGCCGGTAGCTCTCGACCACGTCGCGCTCCTCGTTCGAGGAAGTCATCACCACTACCGGAACGGTGCGCATGCGCTCGTCGGCCTTCACCTGCCTCAGCACCTCGATGCCATCGACCTTGGGCATCTTGATGTCGAGCAGCACGAGCTTTGGCAAGGCTTTTGGGTCGCGGCCGGCATAGGCGCCGCCGCAGAAGAGGAAGTCGAGCGCCTCGGCGCCGTCCTTGACCCAGTACAGGCGGTTGCCGAGGTTGTGCTTGCGCAGCGCGCGCTGGGTCATCTCGGCATCCCGCGCGCTGTCTTCAGCCATGAGGATTTCGATGTTCTCGAAGTGCATGGTCAGGCGGCCCTTTCGGCGTGCGGGGCCGGGAAGGCGAACCGGAAACAGGCGCCCTGGCCCACCCCGGCCTCGGCCCAGATCCGCCCGCCATGGCGGGAGACGACGCGCTGGACGATCGCAAGACCCACGCCGGTGCCTTCGAATTCGTCAGTGCCGTGCAGGCGCTGGAATACGCCGAAGAGCTTGCCGGCATATTTCATGTCGAAGCCTGCGCCGTTGTCCCGCACCCAGTACACGTTTTCGGCGCCCTGCGTCGCGCCACCGATCTCGACCTTCGGATCGTCCTTGCGCGAGCTGTACTTGAGCGCGTTGCCCACGAGGTTGGCCCAGACCTGCTTCATCAGCGCCCGGTCGACGCTCGCCTGCGGAAGGGCTTCGACCTCGATGCGCGCTTTCGGGTGGGCGGGCGAGAGGTCTTCCACCACTTCGAGCGCGAGCGCCTGCATGTCGGTCGCGGACACGGACAGCGGCTTCTTGCCGATGCGCGAGAACGCGAGCAGGTCGTCGATGAGCTTCGCCATGTTCGCCGCGCTCGCCCGCACGACGGAGATCAGCCGGCGGCCTTCTTCATCGAGCTTGTCCGCGTGGTCCTCTTCCAGCATCAGCGAAAAGCCGTCGATGGCGCGCAGCGGCCCCCTGAGGTCATGCGACACCGAATAGGAGAACGACTCCAGTTCGCGGTTGGCCGCCTGCAATTCGGTCGTGCGCTCGCGGACACGGTGTTCGAGCTCGCCGGCCTGCTCGCGGATTCTTTCCAGCAAACGCGCCTGGGTGATCGCGATAGCGAGCTGGGTTGCCGACTCGCGTGCGATGCTCATCTGGTCCTCCGTGAAGTTCGCTTGCTCGCCCCCGAAGCTGAGCGCGCCGATCAGCTCGCCGCCAGCGATCATCGGCATGACCATGTATGCGTCGACACCGGAGCCAAGCAAGGCATCGACCTCCGGGCCGGGTGGAAGCTTGCGCGTGTCGACCCACTGCGGCTCGCCCTGCTTCAGCGCCTCGAGGTCACCCATCAGCCGGATCGAATAGCGCACGCCCGGACCCGTGTGCGTGCGCCGCCTTCCTGCGGCGGCCAGCCATTCGACCTCGCCGGCTTCCAAGTCGAACAGGTTCACGATGGCCCGCGGCACGCCCAGCAATTCGCGCAACGGGCCAATGACCGCGTCGGCGATCGCCTTGGGCGCCTCGTCCGCGGCGGCGGCCGAATCGATGTCGTGCAGGATCCTGAGGCGCTCGGCCTGCCGCATCAACGTTTCGTGGGCCAGGTCGCGCTCGCTTTCCTGCGCCTCGAAGAGGCGGGCGTACAGCCGCCCATGCTCGAGCAGCAGGATGACCAGCACGAAGCTTGCGGCGAGCAACCCGTAGATGCGGCCGGCGTAAAAGCCAAGCGAAAAGCGCCCGGAGTTGAAAACCCCCGACAAGGCCACGTCGAAGACCCACGCGCACATCACCACCATCAGCCAGATGTCGAGCACCGAATGGGGCTTGCGCTGCCAGAGGAGGACTGACGCCGCGGCACACAGCAGGCATGCGCCCCAGGCCACGACGTATTTCCCCGCCAGGTCGCTGTTGCCGCTCATGATCACCGGCAGCAGGTCGTGGCCCACCGTCGTCACCAGCGTGATGCCCCAGGCAATCGCGAACGCCGCGCCGGCCGCCCATGCAATCGCGGCACCGACGCTGCCCCGCACCCGGGCGGCATCCTGCGCTTCGTCCTTGATGAGGGCGTAGCCGATCACGAGCAGCGGAAAGGCGCCGTGCCAAAGGAAGTAGAAGATCGGAAG
>JADMIO011432840.1_pt1 | contig 15677 bp, 15 predicted proteins | sample 8958161 | NCBI WGS metagenome assembly JADMIO01 (sample SAMN16585339, study PRJNA669376) | soil metagenome | isolation source: Crop rotation soil | place: USA: Cullars Rotation, Alabama | collected 2011
CGACCGCCGGCACAGCACTCAGCACCTCACCAAGATGCGGCAGCAGCACCTGACCGCGCGCGTTCAATGCCTGCAGCTCGAAGGTGCGCCCGCGCGCCGTGAGGGCCAGCGGGGGATTCACGAAGCCGATATCCCAGCGTGTGTAGCGCCCGGGATACTCGTAGCTCGAAGCCAGCAACACGCCGCGCTGATGGTCGAGCGCCTCCACCAGCGGCTCAACCGCGCCCGTCACCGGTATCGCTTCAATCGTGCGGTGCACGGTGATGCCGCCGCGCGTGGTGTACTGCGTGCCGTGTGGGCTGTGGCCGTTGGAGTGACAGCAACTTAACATGGGACCAGTCTCCTGGGGTGTCTGCAGGAGCCGGGTCCCCGTTATTGAGTTGGGCAGGGACCGCGGCCGGGGAGGCGGTCCCACAAACGAACAGGGAGCCGCCTCGGCAGGCGGCTCCCTGAAATCATCATAGGGTTATGTGCATCACACGTGCTGCACCGGGGCCGCCTCAGTTGGCAGCCACCACCATTGACAGGTTGTGTCACAGGTTGTGCGGATCATCGTGCTGTGCATGTTCGTTGAATCAATTCTGACACGCCCGCCCCACCGCGTCAAGTCGGATGCGCTGGCGCATCCGTTTGTCCCGGTGGTAGGGGCAGGCCCAGCTGCCTGCCCATGCAGAGAGCCTATATGCACAGTCTGGCCGCCGTCGGCGACGACCTCTTGACGGTCAAGGTAGCCTCGGCCGCGCCGAAGCCGCAGCGAGGCACGCGCAGAGCCTGTCGGCATCGATTGAGACACCTGGTTCGGCGGCACAGTAGATCATTCACGAGCGCTTTTCCTCCATGAGACCGATCAGGTTGCCGTCGGGGTCACGCACAAAGCCCGTCCACAATTCGTGGTCGGGCATGTTGGCGGCGAGCTGTGGCGCGCGCTCGTTCTTTGCACCGCGCCCGACTATCGCAGCGTGCGTGGCGGCAATGTCGGTCACGGCAAAATAAAGTATCGAGTTGTGGCCGACCTCTCCAGCGCCCTGTGGTGTGCTCAACATAATGCGCACGCTACCGGCCGCCAGAAACGCGAGACCGGGCGCGGGGCTAAAGAGGAACGTCAGCCCGAGAACATCCCGATAGAATGGCAATGCCGTGCCGACATCGCTCACTGTAATGGCAATCTGTCGAATCTCGGAGAGTTTGTATTCAGTGTCCATAATGCTGATGGATGCAATGCCCCAACGCCCAATTCACCCGCGGCGGCAGAAGTAGCAGGGCATGAGTGGAGCCTGTCGCCGTCGGGCTGCAGCGTTCAGTGCGGCGACTGTTATTTGACCTGTGCAAGGAAGCCTTCAGCGTCGATACCTGCATCCTGCAGTGCGCCCCTAAGCGTGTAGCGATCAACTTCATCATGGAACGGAAAGACGATCTTGCGCCCGTCGGCATGTTCCATCTTTACATGGCTGCCTCGGCGATGAACTTCCGCAAAACCCAACCGTTGCAGTGCCGCTAAGACCTGGCGACCTGAGAGCAACGGTAGTCTCATATCGCTAACTCGAGCACTTCGCGCTCGCCACTGGCGGCAACTTCGTCTGGCGTTGGCTCAAGATAAAGCGTAATCGCCTCACGCATGTTGTCCAAAGCTTCTTCTCTGGTTTTGCCCTGTGACCAGCAGCCTTTGAGGGCCGGGCAATGCGCGACAACGTATCCATCCTCGCCCTGTTCCAGTACAATCTTGACCGTCATGGTTGACCTCCAATACAGACTCTATTCTCCTCTATTGGACAAGCGGGAACAAAGACGAGTTGGCGGCGGGCCGCTTGCAGGCCGCGCGTAACAGCCAACGCCCTGCTCACGCGCCGAATGCTGTTCTGAGACGGTGCAAGCCTACTCGTGTCCGGGGCGACTGCGAACCGAGCCGGTCAGGATGTGCCCGCACGGAACGAAACCGGCCTTCTGTAAGGTGCGTTGCGAGGCGACGTTATCCGGGTTGCAGCGCGCCGCCGGGACATGGCCGCCTGCATAGCAGACGCGCTTCAGTTCCTGCACCAGGAACGACCCCAGACCGCGCCGCCGAAACGATGGCTCGACTTCCATGTAGATGTCACCGTAAGGACGGTTGTAGTGGAACAGAATGCCCCCGCTGGCGGCGATCTCGTTGCCCACTGCCACAACTCCACTCCACGGCAGGCGATCCTCGCGCACGTCCGGAGCTTCAGCCGCGGTGGGCTCACGAAACGTGGCGCCGTGCGGACGGAGCGAAGTGGCGAGCCGGTCGTGAAAGAGAATCGCTTCGCTCTTCACGTCCTCGGCGAACAGGTGCAGCATGACAGCCGCGAGCGGGTCATTGCTCTGCACATCAATGGCCACGGCCCGACTGGCCGTGAGCAGCGCCTCAAACAGCTTGAACACATGTTGTCGCGGTCGATGGGGAACGACGTAGAACTCGTATACACTCGACTTCTCGGTCCATGGCCCGCCGACCGCAACCGAGCCGTAGCCGACCGCGGTGCCGCCCAGGCAGAGCAGATACTCCTGCGTCCATCCCGGGCGCGTGTGGATCGAGTCCTTGGTAATCTGGCAGCCCATCTCCAGGCGATACATGTCGCGCCAGCGGGCGATGGCTTCGAAGTCGGTGGCTGTGGCAGAGACTTTCATGACAGCTCAAGTACTGCGTTCGGTAGGCAGCAGTCACAATACAGACCCTTGCCAGCCAGCGAATGAATCCGCTGGCTGAGTGGTGTACCGGCACGCGCTGCGGCCGTCATGGCGCGTTTTGCAGGCGCACCTGTGAGTAGCGGTCGAAGGAGCCGCCGGGATTGTAGGTGCCGCCGCCGGCGTAATCCTGTTCGTAGGCGCCTTCGATGAGCCACGGCCATTCCTGGCCGGGAAGCTTGGCCAGCACCAGCACATCGCGCGTGCGATAACGGGGCAGGCCAAAGTCGTTTTTGACAATCGTCCAATCCGCGCCGTCCAGCGCGGCGTTGAGGATCGTGGCGCCGGGGAATCTGGCTTTCACCGCGTTTTTGGCGCGGGTTTCGATAGCGGCGTCGTGCGTCGTGCCGGTCGGGAAGCGCCAGCGCGGCGCACTCTCGTCCACGGCGCTCTTGAGTTCGGCGATTTTGTCTTCCAACGGCTTGAGCCTCGCGTCCGGCATGGTTTTGCCCTCGGCCGTGTAGAGCTGAACGAAGCGTTGGCGCCGTTTGGCCAGATAGTCTTTGGACATATACAGGTCGCGCGCGAGAAACCAGTCGAGCCAGCCGTTGCGCTTGACGCCGGCGATGGCCTTAGCCACGGTATCCACTTCTTCACGCATGGCTTCAGTAACGCCGGCAGGTTCGGCGTTTTTGAAATCAGCCGTCAGCTTCTGGTATTCCGGCTCGGCTTCGCCCAGCTTTTTCTTGATGTCAGCCAGCACTTCGTCGCCGGTGGGCTGGCCGATCCAGTTGATCTTGTTAGTTTTCCATGCCGGAAACTTCTGCAGCAAGTGTTCCATGATGAGCTGCGCGTGGCGCCCCGCCAGCACAACCTCGCGCCATTCATCGTCGGGCACCGGCAACTGGGCCCGCTTGATCGGGTCGTACAGGAACTCGACTACGGTTAGCAGTCGCTCTTCCTCCAGATCCTCCAGGGGCGGATCGGAAAATGCGGTGGCCAGCGGCCCCTTGGCCGCATCGCTGAGAATGGTCGCGTCGCGCCACATTTCGATGGCGGTGTTGTGCAAACCTGCCGCCGTGCCCTTGATGACACCCGTCTTGTCCTCGCCCAGGCTGGCATTGGCGCCCATGCCATAGCCGTAGTAGCGCAACGCCGGATAGGTTTGCGGCTTGAGCGCCATCGCGACACCGCGAATGCTCTCGTCGCGGCGTTCGGCACGCTGATACAAGTCGTGGGCGGCGGCCAGCGCGGCGGCGGCTTCCGCATAGTGCTTCTGGTTGAAGAGCGTGTCGCCCTCCTCGACCTTCTTCACAAACGCGTCGAGGTCCTCTTTGGCGCGCGGGTTGATATCGGCGCGGGCGCTCGCCACCAGACTACCGAACAGCGCCACAGCGCACGCCAGCCCAACAAAGTGTTTCCTCCAACCTGTCATCCCGCTCTCCTTTGTCTCTATTTGGTTTAGCTTCTCAATTCTCGAACCAAAGCTGCAAGTGATTTGCCGCCGCTTCGTTAGTGCCTTTGGCCTTACGTTGTGTCCCAGGATCACCCCCCGGTAAACCCAGACCCGAGAACGCACGCCGCCGGTCAACGCCGCGGGGCCGGCAGCCAGCGAAACATCATCACGTTGTTCCATCCTGCGTTTTCGAGGAAGAGGAGGTACTCGCCGCTCTTGCGGAGCGTGACGTTCAGGGCGTTGTCCGAATCCACACAGCCGCCGCTGCCCTTGAAGCCATTGATATTCGGCCGCAGCGTGCCGACGTAGCCGCCATCCTGCATCCGGTGGACGCGGATCAAGCCGTAGCCGTAAGCGACGAAGAGGTAGTCGCCGCAGGCCTGCATCGCCACCGGCGCGCCGCCGCCGTAACCGATGTCGGGCGTGTACGACTTATCATTCAGGGGCAGGTCAAGCGCCCACCGCTTCGACCGGCGCGCCGGGGCGGACCAGTGGTCGTAGCAGACCACGCGGTTGCACGCGTTCTCTTCGGTGCCGGGCGAGCCGCCGGCGAGCAGCACGTCGGCTGTGGGGATGAAGAACAGGCGGCGCAGGCGGTCGCCCGTGAACTCCGGCGGGTACGGGTATGGGACTTCGGAGGCCCGCTGATAGATCGGGTTGCCATGCCCGTCGAGCCCTGCGCAGGGCAGATGCCAGATGGTCCCGTCGCCCGAACACTGCCAGATGCCGGCAGCGGCGTCGAGATGCATGAAGCCCCAGCGGGGTTTCCCGCCCACCGCGCCAAATTCCGCCGGGTCGGGCACGCCGTCGCCGTTGGCGTCCGTCCAGACAAAACTCTCAGCGTCCTCGGGCCAGCGCTTGCCCGCTCCCGGTCGCCAGGTCGAGGCACCGGCCACATAGCCGCAGGGCGCGGCGACGTAGCCCGCGCCGAACTTGTAGATCTCCAGGCTGCCGGTACCCTGGGCCCCACAGTAGAGGAACAATCTGCCGCCGATTCGTCGCACACCGTTGATCAGGCGGTGGCTCGGGCCATGGTTCTCGGTCACGCGGCTGTCGAGCGGATAGGTAAAGCGATCGAGGGTGAAGCCCGCCAAAGATTGCTCGTGCCCGGGCGGCCGGCTCCAGTCCATCGTAAAAACGTTCTCCTTGGTGTAGACCACATTCTCGTCGGCCGGGTCGGTGCAGGCCGTGTCCAGCCAGTTGCCCAGGCCGTGGACGTCCCACAGCCGCTCACCCAGCGGAGAATAGGCCTGAATCGAGGCATTGTACCAGCTCCCGTAGACGCACGCGACATACAGGTTGCCGGCCGCGTCGAAACCCAGGCCGCGCACCCAGTGTAACTTCCTCGGCCCATAGCGCCCCGGCTCGCCGGAGAAAATCCCGCCCAGCGCCCCGAATGTAGCGACCTTCTGCGGCCGCTTCGAAACGTCGTAGATCCAGACCTGGCTGTGCCGGTTCAGGCCGCCGATCAGGAGACGGCCCTTCGGGTCCACCGCCACTGCGCAGGGATTCTCGAAGTCCTCGACCGCGGGGCCGGGTGTGCCGTCCCTGGCGAAGCTGACGACGCGGCGGCCGCCCGTGTAATACGACAGGTAGGATTCCCTGGCGGGCTTGCCCTCGATAACCCAGATGCGGCCGTCGGCGCCCACGGTGAGCGGACCGGGTCTCGCGACTGCGATGGAGCGGACCTCGGCCATGGTCGCCGTCGCCAGCACGCGGACCATCCCGACCGCGCAGTCGCTCAGGTAGAGTTGCCCATCGTGCAGCGCCACGCCCTGGATGTCGCCGCGAACAGCCGGCGTGCGGTTGTAGCCCTCGTCGCCGCGTCGCGTGCGGAACAGGCCGGCCCCGGTGCCGATGTACACGTATTTGTCGTCCGCGGCCACGGCGGACGCACTGCTACCGAAGCCGCTGTCGTAGTCGTACTTCGTGACGAACCGGCCGCCCCGGTACGAGGCGACGCCGCCATATCCCTCGGCCACACCGGCCGAGAAGACCGTGCCATCGGGCGTCACGCCGATGCCGCAGACGTTGACCGGCACCGACTGGTGACCATCCATCGTGAAGAACGAGTTCGCCAGCCAGGAATGAACAACCTTCCCCGGCAGTTCGTCCGCCGCCCGGCAAGAGCCCGGCCGGCTCGTGAGCGTGATGCCGCTGAAGATCGCCAACAAGAGCTTACCGCTCCTACGCCGCATGGGGCCATCCTTTGTGTGATCGGCGGCGGGCGTCCCCCGCCGCCTGCGGTTAGCCTGCTAGGCCTCTGGTTGAAGAACGCGCTGAACTCTTGCGGTGATGAATGGAATGTCGTTGCGCGCGAACCATTTTGAGGACTTCACGCACAAAACGAAAATCAACACCATAAACGCGGGGCCAAGCCCCAGAATCAAGCGCGCCTGCCACTGAGGCATCGGTGGTGAACTCGATACCGGGCCAAGGATCGCCCCGATAGGAAAGATCACGGCCATGACAAGGCAGAGTCCGAGCCAAATTGAGCAATGGATCCTGGAATGCAGTGGTAAGGCAAAGTAGCCCTCTAACATCGTTACGCCATCTCGCACCTGAAATGAGCCGTAAAACACAGGAGCGAATGGATTGCTTACGAACGGAATAAAACGACCCAATACGACCTTATTCGCCCTGACTCTACCAACCAGCGACTCATGGAACGGGGAAACGAACGGCCAGGTGCCTACGACAGTTGACAAACGACGAACTGATGCCTGCACATCGTAGGCAGACGGAAACGAGGCCGGCTGCTTCTCAAACAGGAGATCATAGAAGAAGCTCTTCATCGCGCCATCAGTATTGTAGCCCACGCCACCAGGCCGCGCGCAGCGGCCCAACTCCGAGCTAACCCGACGCCTGCCGGGGGAGTCCGCGGGCCACGACACATCGTTGAGCGGCAGGCATCGGGGTGCAGCGCCTTGCCATGATTCTGCTGATCCGCCCTACCCGCACGCACAGCCGAGGCGGGCCGTCAGCTCACTGCTTTCTTCACCAGTGCGCTGATTTTCTCCTCTTCGGCGGCAGTCAACTCTTTCAGGGCGAAGGCGACCGGCCACATGGCGCCTTCGTCGAGGTTGGCATCGTGCTGGAAGCCGAGCGTCGCGTAGCGGGTGTTGAACTTCTGCGCGCTCTGGAAGAAGCAGACGACCTTACCGTCCGCGTTGGCATACGCGGGCATGCCGTACCATGTTTTCGGCGTCAGAACCGGCGCGCAGGCGGTGATGATCTCATGCAGCCGCCGGGCCATTGCGCGCTCTGGTTCCGGCATCTCGGCGATCTTTGCCAGCAAGTCGCTTTCCCCATCCGCCCGGCTCTTGTGCGCGCGTGCTTCTGCCTTCATCTCTTTCGCGCGCTCCTTCATTGCGGCTCGTTCTTCGTCTGAAAAGCCCCTGGATTCTTGGTCTTTGGTCGGCACTTGATTCCTTTCCTCCTTGTCATAGGGACAAACGCATACTCAATGATGCAACACGCCCGTAGCAGCGCCCGAACGCCGTCGCCGGAATCTCAATTATCCGGCGTCGCTTCCCCGAGAAGATGGCGCACGGAATACATCTGCCCGGTGTGATAACTGACGTGAAACGACGCGTACTTCAACACTTCCTCATAGGTAAGATGCGGCGGCCAACCCGGCGGCGAGCTGCTCAAATCGCGCTGCAGCGATCTGAAATGGGCGACCGCCTCGTTATGGACACGCAACAGTTCCTGGCCAACCTGTGCCGCCGTCATCGTCAGGTGCTCCTGCGCCGGCGGCGTCGCCAGCGTCGTCGGATAATACGCGAAGCGCCGGTCGATCAACGGGCTGCTGATCCGACACTGCGCCGGATCGGGCACCAGCTCCCCGCCCTCGCCCGCCAGCTTCACCGCCTCCCAGAAGGCGATGTGCCCTGCCAGCTCGCCCACCGAGAGCAACGTCTCCGCCGGGCGCTTCCACACATGGTCATCCGCCAACCCCTCAAACGCGAAGCCAGCCTCATAATAGCCCAGGTCCAGGACTGTCAGGTAAGTCTCAAGCATTGTTCACCTCTCCAGGCCGGGGAGCCTGTCATTCCTGTGGATACGGTTGTGCCCCGGCACTTCCACACGGTCATCAAAAGTGAGGCAGGCAAACCTTGAGCTTCTCTGCCACTTGCGGCTGCCTGCACGCGGAACACAGGAGTTCCTCGCCCAGACTTTCTGTATAGCATATCAATCCGTGAGTGCCGGCAGCATGGGGCAATGGCGGCCGGCACGCGGCACAGTCTGGCCATTTTCTGGATCTGTTTCAATGCAACGGCTGGCGCGGGCAACCGTATACAGGCAGGCCCTCGAAGCCGGCGTCGGGGCCGCCGCCGGGGTAGTCGTTGGCCAGCTTCGTCAGAATCTTCGGCGTCACACGGCTGAAGTGATAGTGCCGCCGGGTGCCGCCGGCCAGTGTATACTCGAGCGTCCGCCGTGGCCGGTCATACTGCGCTGTGCCGCGGTAGTTGACGCCGCCGATCTCGCACGACCAGTTGACCCGGAAGTGGGGCCGGGTGTGGTCGCGCCGCAGCGCCTCCGCCAGTTGCTGCAACGGCAGAAACGTCGTAACCGAAACGTCGCCCGCCGCGACCCGCACTTCGTGGGCGCTGACGGTAGTGCCGGGTCCACTGGGGGCCGGCGCCACGCGGTTAGCCTGCGGCGACACGCGGCCAGCCTGCGGCGGCACGCCATGTGCGTTCATCGGTGAGCCGCTGCCGGACGAAACCGTATTGGCTGAGGATGCGCCCGGTGGCGGTGCCGCGGTTTCGCTCTGCCGCTGGCAGCCGTTCAACAGAAGCGTAAGCAACAGCACCGCATGTAGCAGGCACGCGGTTAGCGCACGAATGGGTTTGTAGGTTGGCAGCATTACCCTCTATTTTAGCGTGCTGTTGCCGGCTGCGGTGCCGCCATTACGCGGCCAGCGGCAGACACAAGGCGATGATTAGGCCGCCGTCCGGTGCGTTGGCGGCGGTAACGGTGCCGCCATGCGAACGCACGGCGCGCTCGGTGATGGCCAGGCCGAGACCGGCGCCGCCGCTGTGACGGTCGCGCGCCTGCGTGATGCGATAGAACGGGCGGAAGATGTCAGCCAGCGCCTCGGGCGGCACGCCGGGGCCGTGGTCGCGCACCTCGATATGGGCCATCGGCGGCACGCGCTGGCGGCCCTGCCCACTGGACGGTTCACAGCCCAGCGACAACTCGACAGCGGTCGTGTCCGCGGTGTAACGCACCGCGTTGCGCACGGCGTTTTCAAGGGCGCTGTATAGCAACTCTCTGTTGCCGGACACGCAGCACGGTTGCGTCCGCACGATGCGCACCTGACGGTTGTTGGAGCGGGCCTCGAAGTCGGTGTTCTCGGCGACTTCGTGCAGCAGTTGCGCCATGTCCACGGCCTCGGTGCTCAGCAGGCTATCCTCGCTTTCGAGGCGCGACATGGTGAGGAGTTGGCCGATGAGCGTGTTAAGGCGTTCCGCCTCGCGCTCGATGCGGTCGAAGTCGCGGCCCAGCGCGGCATGGTCGCCCTCGTCGCTGTGGCGCCGCGCCAACCCCAGCGCCAGGCTCAGGCGCCACAGCGGCGAACGCAGCTCATGCGAGATGTCGCCCAGCAGGCGATGCTGGGTGTTGATGAGTCCTTCGATGCGGTCGGCCATGCGGTCGAAGTCGCGCGCCAGGCTCACCAGTTCATCGCGCCGCAGGAAGTTGCCGGCATTGCCGACGCGCGCCTTAAGGTCGCCCTGGCCCAGTTTGCGGGTGGCGGCGCGCAGCTTCACCACCGGTGTGGTGATGTGGCGCGCCATCATGTAGCACAGCACACCGCCGGTCAACAGCACCACTAACAGGCGCAATGCCAGCGCCATGGGGTCTATGCGGGGCAGCCCCAACAGCCCGCGCGGCATGACGCCCAGCAGCACGTAACGCTCACCGGAGCTGCTCACCGCGCGCTGGGCGCCCAGGATATAAGCGAACGAGATCTCGAACTGCGGCTGGCCGCGGCGCATCGCCTGCCAGCGCAGTTGGCGCGTGTCGGGCACGCCGCGCGGGTTGTCGGCCAGCAGCCCCGAAACCTCGCGGCCTTTGCTGCTGAACAGGAACACGCGGATATTGGTCTGCTTCTCGGCATATTTCAGATGCCGCGCCAGCGAGCGCCGCCCCTGCTGCTCATAGGAATTCGCCGCCGTCTGCGCGTAGCTCGTCAACGCATTGGTAATCAGCCCGCGCTGGAACGGGATGATCAGCGTGGACTGCGTGGATACCGTCACCGCCACCAGCACCAGACCCACCACGATCATGGTGAGCCAGAACCAGAAGAAGATCTTGAAGAATAAGCTGCGCATCTGAAGAAAGGATGAAGGATGAGAGATGAAGGATGAAGAATTGGGCGCGGCGGAGGTTACTTTCTGCTCTTGATCTTCTTGACAATGGTTACGAAGATCGAGGTGAGTTCTTCGCACTCGCGCAGTAGCGGCTGCACGGCAGGTTCAGCGACGATTTCGGCGCCAGTCAGGAGTTCCAACCAGTACGCGGTCTCCTCCAGCTCCTGTAGGGCTCCCTCCAGTTTGCTGATGCAGTCGGCATCGGACTTGGCGCGGTGGCTTTCTCGATAGTGCGCGCCCACCGAGGTACCCGAGCGTAGCACCTGCCTGCCCAGAATCTGCGCTTCCTGAGTTGTGGGCAGCGTGGCATAGAACCGGACTATCGCCAGCGCAAACCGCCGCGTTCGGTCCTTCAGGTCCTCGTGCATAATGTGGGCCTCCCGTCAACTCTTCATCCTTCATCCCTCATCCTTCATCCTTACGTACACGTATCCCACGCCGCGGACGGTTTTGAGGCGCTCGGTGGCGTCGTGGTGGGGGCCGAGTTTCTTGCGCAGGTTGCTCATGTGGGTGTCTATGCTGCGGTCGAAGGGCAGCAGTTTGCGGCCGAAGACGCGCTGCGAAATCTCCTCGCGTTTCACCACCTGGCCGGGGGCCGCCAGCAGCAGACGCGCGATGTCGAACTCGACTGCGGTGAGCTCGATGGCATGGGCCGCGACCTGCACGGTGCGCGCGGTGGGGTCGAGCGTTACATCGCCAACGCGCAGCGGCTGGTCGGCGGACTCGCGGGCGTCGGCGGGCGGCTTGGCGCGGCGCAGGATGGCGCGGATGCGAGCCACTAGCTCGCGGGGATTGCAGGGCTTGGGCAGGTAGTCGTCGGCGCCGATTTCGAGGCCGACGATGCGGTCCACTTCGTCGCCGCGCGCCGTCAGCATCAGCACCGGCGTGGCGGCACCCGGGCCGCCGGCCGCGCGCACGCGCCGCAGCACCTCGAAGCCGCCGAGTCCGGGCAGCATCACGTCCAGCACCGCCAGCGCATAGTGCCCCGACAGGATGCGCGCCACACCCTGTTCGCCGTCGTGCACCGACTCCACATCGAAGCCCTCGGGCTTGAGGTATTCCGCGGCTAACTCGCACACTTCTTCATCGTCGTCCACGACGAGCACACGCTCCATCGCCTGGCCTCCGTGCGGCACCACTGGCGGCACCATCAGCGCGCGTCAAGAATCGCGCGAGTGGTTATAGCAGTGGGTGGTTATGCCACAGAGTGTAATGCAAACCCGGCGCGGCTTCTGTCAAGAAGTGCAAAGCCGTCCCGGCCCGGCTTCACGAATCTTTGCAGTGGCGCAGGCAGAGATTGCGGGCGCTTGACCCAACCCGGCGGCTCGGAGTCGCAGAATGAACGGTAGCCCGCCACGGCCAGGCCGCGCGGCGGCGCACCATTCAACAGCTAGAGGAGAAAGTGATGCAAGGGAACACCATGCGAGGTTACAGCACGCAGGCGAACAGTCAGCGTCGTCGGTGGCCGCACAGCCGCACAGGGATGCTGCTGGGCGCGGGACTATTGGGTGTCGCGATGGCCGGCAGGCCGCTCATCGCGCGCTCGTTCGAGGCGGCCGGCAACGCGGTGCAGGAGCGCGTCATCGCAGGCAGCCCACTACTTGACCAGGCGCTGGTACGCGCCGATGAGGCGCTTGATCTGCGGCTCAGCGCTGCGCAGCAGCAACAGATCAAACCACTGCTCGCCGCCGCGGCCCGTCAGGGCATGGCACTGCACGAGGACGCAGCGCTGGCGCCGGCCGCGAAGAAGGCGCGGCTAAAGGCGCTGCTGGAGGCCACGCGGACACAACTGGTGCCGCTGTTGACGGCCGAGCAGCGCGCGAAACTGGACGCGGCGCAGCGGCATCTGACCGGGCTGCAGCTCGACCTGAGCGCGCAGCAGCGCGCGGCGCTGCGGCCCATCGCGTTGCATGCATTCGAGCAGGCGCGAGCCGTGCAGCAGGACAACACCCTCACGCCGCGCCAGAAGCTGCCGCGGTTCCGGCGCATTGCGCTGGCCGCGCGCCGTGACGGCGTCAAGATTCTGAGCCCTCGCCAACTGCGGCAACTCGCCGGCCTGGGCAACAGCCCGGTCGTCGTCAACGTGCTGACCAAAGAGTTGGAGCTGACTGCGGCGCAACGCGCAAGGGTGCGTGACATCGCCGCCACGGCCACGCAGCGCGTGCAGAGTGGCGATGCGTCGCTTTCGATGGCGCAGTTCCAGCAGCGCTGCATATCCATCCTCGGCCAGTCGCGGCAGCAACTGCGCGCCGTCCTGACCGCGCCGCAGAACCGCAAGCTGGACCGTCTGATCGGTCGGGCGTGAGGAGAGCGTAGGGGCGAACCTAGTGTTCGCCCCTACGCACGTGTGTCGGTATTACGGGACCGGCGTCGGGTGCACCGGGGTCGGTGGCACCGGGGTCGGCGTCGGCGCGAGGCCCACCGCGATGGTGCCGACAAAGGTGTTGGCGCCAATCTGCACACTAAACGTACCGGAATTATCTTTGGAGATAGGCAATGTGCCGCGAATCGTCGCGGTTTGCGGCTGGTTGTTCTGGGTGAAACTGCCGTTGAGCGAGAACGTGCCGAGAGTCTCGTTCACCTGCCCGCTAATCTGCACTGTGGTGAGCACGCCGGTGCCGTCATTGATGGTCAGCGTACCGGTGGTCTGGCCGCTCTTCTCCACGTTCAGGCGCAGCACGGCGGTCTGGCCGTTGCTGAGGCGCACCGTCCCGCTATAGTCGCCCTTAAAGAGCTGGACGCCGCTGCCCGTGACCTGCACCCCGTTGCCGCTGCCGCCGCAGCCCGGCACCAGGGCTGCCACCGGCAAACTCACGACGACCAGGCCCGCCAGCGCTAACCAGCGCTTCGCTTTGTTCAGATTGAGTGTTTTCAGGGGACGACCTTGCGCTCCGCCACCGGACATCGGATGCTGCATCTACACTTCCTTACAAGTACGAGATAACTACGAGGTTCCAACCTGTTCCATTATAGGAAGCGTTAGCCGCCGGCGCAACAGCCGCCGGGTGCACCCGGCGGCGGGCCTGGCGGTCAATCCGTCACGCAGATATTGGGCACGCTGGGGCGGCCGTTGAGTTCGGCCTGAGGCACGAAGGCGATGTCCACCGTGGCGGCGTACTGCTCGCCCGGAAAGCCGCCTACTTTCAGATCCCTGGTCTTGCCATCAGGAGTGACCAGGCGCGCGGCCACAGTGTACAGGCCCAGCGGGAAATCCACCAGTGTCTGGCCGGTCTTCATCTTTTGCAGATCGCAGTCGAGGCGAATCGGCTGGCCCGGCGTGCCGTCAATGAACGCACCGCGCGGGATCAACAGCACCTGCACCGTGGTGCCCGGCGGATAGCGGCGGTCGAGGGCATCGAACAGGCTGTGATAGCCGGGGCCGTCGGTGACCACGATGCTGCCGCCATGGTAATCGCCCGGCCGGCCGTCGAACACCGGGCCAGTGAGTTTCAGGCCGAAGTCCTTCACGATGCCCGGCGTGGAGTCTTCCTTGAGGCTGGGCCGGCGGCCATCGAGCACTTCGAGATCCACCGCCAGCACCTGGCCGCCGAGCGGCATTTTGGCCGTGCAGTTGACCGCATAGAGACCATGCGCCACCGGTATCTCATAGCGGCCATCGGCATCGGCCTGACCGTCGAAGAAGGTGCGTTCGCCATTGGCGGTGACGCCCCACACATGGATGAGGACCTCGCACCCCGCCAGCCTGAAGGGCCGGCCCTGGGCATCATACACCTTCCCCGTAACCTTGCCCGGAACGCGCCGCTGCTGCTCAGCGGCGTAAATCGCCTCGGGCTTTTTCGCCCACACACCGCCGGTGCCGTGGCCCAGCTTAATGATTGTCGTGCCGTCGCTGGTGGTCGATGGTTGGTTGCCGATGGCGTCCGCCCTGGTGCCGGCGGCGTCCGCCCTGGTGCCGGTGGCGGCAGCGGGCTTGACGTCGGTAAAGGTCAGGTCTTTGAGGAACTGCTGCAGCACCGCGGCATCCTTGACGAAGAGGTCCTGTGCACTGGCGATAAAGCCAATGAAGACCAGGTGCTGATCGGGATCGGCCGCGACATATTCACTCCAGCCGCGCTTGCCGTCCTTATCGTCGTACACCATCGCCTGCGTCAGCACGGTATAATCTTCAGCCGCCGGCTCTTCGCTGATAGCTGTCTGCTGCACGATCTTGTTGCCCTGTTGCGCAGCCTGTACGGCCGCGGCGAAGGCCTGCTTAAAATCGCCCTGGAACCGCGGCCCGCGCATCAATATGATCAGCGCCTGCTGACCGTTCTCCTGGCTTAAGAACGTGCGTGTCGTCGCGTTGGGTGCGGCTTCCTGCCAGCCCGGCGGCGCTTTGTAGATCGTGTTCTCCAACGGCCCCGTCTTGCCCGCCGCGCTCTGTGCCCCCACCGACGAGGCGAACATGCCATATGCTACTACCGCCGCCAGACAGGCCACCACCACGCCAGAGCCAGCGCTTTTACGACATCTCCTCACAGCCAACCTCCGCAGAAAAGTGTAGACCTGTGCAGTGGTGTCGGTAACCCTGCACGGTCCGTCCAGAAGTATACAAGAGCGTGTAGCGCGCAATGAGGCGGCAGGCGGCATGTCACACCACACACCATTCACGCTCCGGCGGTTCAGGCGCGAACAGATACGACAACATATCGGCGAAGTCGGGGGAGGCGACGCCGCGCTGCGCCATCTTCTGTTTCGATTCGAGCTGGATCTTGCCGCTTTCAGTGCGCATATACAACGGCAGACTGAGCTGCGCGATGAGCTGCGGATGGTTGGGAATGCTGATCATCTGGTCGGGTGGATGGAGGATGCCCAGCTCCCGGCACTCGTAGGCTTTCTCGAAACGCATGCGCAGCAGCCACCACCATTCGGCACGCCCGTTGAGGAATCGTTCCTGCGCCGTGCGGCCATCGGGCCACACCGTAGCCGATGGCGACTCGCCGCCATTCAGCGCCCGCGCCACAAACCCAATTGCGGACTTCCCAATTTCGGATTTCGGATTGCGGATTGCGGATTGGGGGAGACCGGAGTCGGGCGACGTAGTTGACCCCTGACTGTCTGTTAATCCGCAATCCGAAATCCGCAATCCGAAATCAAGTGTTTCGAGTGTGCCGCGCACGCCGGCGCCGACGCCGGCGCAGTCGTACTTTCCAGCACAGTGGGATCCGAAGCTTGGAATTCACGTGACTTGAAGTCGCGGC
>JADMIO011429308.1_pt1 | contig 15675 bp, 14 predicted proteins | sample 8958161 | NCBI WGS metagenome assembly JADMIO01 (sample SAMN16585339, study PRJNA669376) | soil metagenome | isolation source: Crop rotation soil | place: USA: Cullars Rotation, Alabama | collected 2011
CCCCGCCGCGGCTTCTACCAGAACCAGCGAGGTGCGTCGTCGTTCCCAGCGTCTCGAACGATAGGACGGATGTGGCCGCCTCGCCGGCTCGCTGGTACCCTCCGAGGCCTGCGGCAGCGAGCGCGCCGACGCACATGACGAACCCGGTTCGACCCCCCCAGCAGCCTTCCGCGGACGCCAACGCCGCCGCCCTCGCGGCGACGGCGCTCGCTTCGGAGGGGCAGACCAACCACGCGGCGATGGCCGCGGCGGCGATCGCGAAGCGCGCCCAGGCCGCGCAGGCCGCGCAAGGCGTACACCCCGCGGAGATGCGCACGAGCGCGCCGGGTTTCACGCCGGTCCCCCAGCACAGCATTCCTCCGCAGAATGTCCCGCCGCTCTCCCGGCAATCTGGGCAGGACCGGGTCGCGAACGCAGCGGCACCGGCGCAGCCCCCCTCCTCCAAGAAGCCTGATCCGTACATCGGGACGACGTTCGACGGCCGCTACCAGATCGAGAAGCGCCTCGGCGAAGGCGGGATGGGCGTCGTCTATTCCGCGAAGCACACGATGATCGGCAAGCGCGTCGCCGTGAAGGTGCTGAAGAACGAGTACGCGTCCGACAAGGACATCCTGGATCGGTTCGTCCAGGAGGCGCGGACCGCGTCGAGCATCGGCAACCCGCACATCGTCGACATCAGCGACTTCGGCACCCTGCCCGACGGCGCGACGTACTTCGTGATGGAGCTGCTCGAGGGCGAGAGCCTCGCGGACGTCGTCACGCCCGCCGGCGTCACGGATCCGGTGCGGATGGATCCGATGCGCATCTGCCGCATCGCGCTCCAGCTCTGCGACGGCCTCGGCGCCGCGCACGCGCGCAACATCGTCCACCGCGATCTCAAGCCGGACAACATCTTCCTCGTGAAGAAGGTCGAGCCGGACTTCGTGAAGATCCTCGACTTCGGGATCGCGAAGGTCACGAACACCGCGACGCAGAAGACGCGCGCCGGGCAGGTGTTCGGGACGCCCCACTACATGTCCCCGGAGCAGGCCGCAGGCCGCGGCGTCGACGCGCGGAGCGATCTCTACTCGATCGGCGTCATCCTCTACGAGATGGCGACGGGCGTCCTGCCGTTCACCGACGAGACGTACATGGGCATCCTCACCGCGCACATGTACCGATCGCCCGAGCCGATCCGCGCGACGAAGGGGCTCGAGAACTTCCCGACCGGGCTCGACGCGATCATCCAGAAGTGCCTCGCGAAGCAGCCCGACCTTCGTTACCAGAGCATGGCGCAGCTCGACGCCGACCTGCGCCGTCAGCTCGGCAACGAGGAGCCGGAGGCGGTGAGCTCGCTGCTCCATCCTCCCGAGTCGGGAGGCGAGTCACGCGCGTCCACGGCGGGCGCGACCTCGCGCACGACCGGGGCAGCGCCCATCGCCATGCCGCGCAGCCGCGCGTCCACGATGATCATCATCGCCGGCCTGATCGCCGCGGCCGGGCTGATCGCTGGCGCGCTCTACCTGAAGAAGAAGCTGAACGCCGACGCCGCGCCGCTCTCTTCTTCGACAGCGGCCGCAGCGACGACGACCGCGGCGGCGACGAGCCCGCCTGCCGAGACGGCCGCTGCGCCCGCCGCGACCAGCGCCGCGGCGCCCACCCTCGCGTCGAGCGCCGCGCCGTCGACGAGCGCGAGCGCGTCGGGTCCGGCGCTCACGCACGTCGTTCTCAAGGTGATCCCCGCGAGCGCCAAGCTCTCGATCGACGGCAAGCCGCTCGAGAAGAACGAAGTCGACGTCGACGCGTCGAGCCCCGTGACGGTGCGCGTCGAGGCGCAGGGTTTCGCGCCGCAGTCGATCAAGGTCGACGGCAAGCAGCCCGAGATCGCGCTGTCGCTCACACCGATCGGCGGAGCGCCGCCGCCCACCCCGAAGTCGAGCGGCGGGTACCACGACGTCTGGAAGAAATAGAGCGTGACCGTCGACGAGCACTTCCTCGAGAAGGTCCCTCGCCCCGTCCTGCGCCTCTGCAGCAAGCTCCGTGAGCACGGAAAGCGCGGCTGGATCGTGGGCGGGTGCGTCCGCGATCTGCTCCGTGGCGGGACGCCGAAGGACTGGGACATCGCGACCGACGCGCTGCCCGGCGACGTGAAGCGCATCTTCCCGAAGGTCATCGAGACCGGGATCGCGCACGGCACGGTGACCGTCCTGCTCGATCGCGAAGGCTTCGAGGTCACCACGCTGCGCGGCGAGGGCGCCTACACGGACGGCCGGCGCCCCGACTCCGTCGCGTTCGTGGAGGACATCGACGCGGATCTCGCGCGCCGCGACTTCACGATCAACGCGATCGCCCTCGACCCGGTCGACGGCCACGTCATCGATCCGTTCGGCGGCCAGAAGGATCTCGCGTCCAAGGTGATCCGCGCCGTCGGAAAAGCCGAAGAGCGCTTCGGGGAGGACGGCCTGCGCGTCCTCCGCGCCGCGCGCTTCTCCGCGACGCTCGGGTTCTCCATCGAAGAGCAAACCGAGCGCGCGATGAGCGCGAGCTCGAGCCACGCGACGTTCAAGCGCGTGAGCCAGGAGCGCGTCCGCGACGAGTGGATGAAGAGCATGCTCGCCTCTCGCCCGAGCATCGCGTTCGAGGCGATGCGCAAGACGGGGATCCTCGAGATCACGTGCCCGGAGCTCATCGAGTCCGTCGGCTGCGAGCAGAACCGCTACCACGCGTTCGACGTCTGGGGCCACGCGATGGCGTGCCTCGACGCCTGCGAGGGCGGCCCCGTCCTCCGCGTCGCCGCGCTCCTCCACGACGTCGGCAAGCCGCGCTCGCGCGCGCACAGCGACAAGACGAACGACTGGACGTTCTACGAGCACGAGCGCATCGGCGCCGAGATGGCCGTCCCGATCCTCACGCGGCTCAAGTTCTCGAACGAGGAGCGCGATCGGATCGCGGATCTCGTGCGGCACCACCTGATTTGCTACGCGGACGACTGGAGCGACGCCGCCGTCCGGCGCTGGCTGCGACGCGTCGGCGCGGATCTCGCGCCCGCGCTCTACTCGCTCGGGCGCGCCGACGCGCGCGGCAAGGGCCTCGATGCCTCGGATTCGCTCGGGCTCATCGATCGCCTCGAGGAGCGCAGCAATCGGCTGATCGCGGAGGGCGCGGCGCTCTCGACGCGCGACCTCGCGGTCCGCGGCAACGATCTCATGAGCGAGCTCGGGCTCAAGCCGGGCCCCGTGATCGGCAAGCTCCTCGAGCGGCTCCTCGAGGTCGTGACCGATGATCCCTCGGCCAACGAGCGCAGCCGCCTCCTCGACGAAGCACGGCGAGCGCACGCGGAGCTGTCACCGTGAGCACCAGACAGTTCGCAGGCGTCGGCGCGCAGCCGCTCCGCAAGACGGTGCTGGTGCTCGCGTCGGTCCTCGTCGGCGTCGCGGTGGTGTTCATCGTGATCGCGGCGCTCCCGTCGATCAGCCGCGCGCTCGGCGTGACGGACGTGAGGACCGTGACGAGGATCTCTCCGAAGCGGGAGAGCGGCGGACAGATCAGCCGGGAGGCCGTCGACGCGCGATCGCGCGAGCTCTTTCCGGAGGACGACGACGCCGACGGGGCGAGCGAGCTCGCGCTCGTCCGATCGAAGACGAGCCTCTACGCGACGCCCGGCAAGCAACGGATGGGGACCGTGGACGCCGGAACACCGGTCCTCATCGTCGGGGAGAAGGCCAGCTACTATCGCGTCGTCGTGCTGGGCAACGAGAAGAAGCAGGCCGGCTGGATCGAGAAGACGAGCGTGAGGCTCCGTTGAGGACACGCGATCATCGAAGAGATCAACGCGGCCCGCGCGTCGCCTACCGAGCGAGCGTGCTCACGCCCGCGGCGACCGGAGGGCTCATCCATATGCCGGACGCGCTCGTCGTCGTCGGCACGGACGGACGCATCGAGTCGGTCCGCGCCGCGGCCGACGGTCCGTTCCCCGGGTTCGTGCACGACCTCTCGGGCTCGCTCCTCGTGCCCGCGTTCGTCGACGCGCACCTCCATTTCCCGCAGACGCGCGTCATCGGGAGCGCAAGCGGTCCGCTCCTCGACTGGCTCTCGTCCACCGTGTTCCCGGAGGAGGCGCGGTTCCGTGATCGGTCCTACGCCGACGAGGTCGCGGACGAGTTCGTCGGGCGTTGCCTCTCGGTCGGCACCGGGACGATCGCCGCGTTCTCGAGCTCGTCGGCGACGGCGACCGCCGCCGCGTTCGACGCGGTCCTCGCGCGCGGCCTCCGCGGCGTCGTCGGCCTCACCCTCATGGACGCGAACTGCCCCGACGCGCTCGCCGTCCCCGCGGATCAGGCGATCGCCGAGGCGCGCGAGCTCTGTGATCGGTACCACGGCGCGGACGACGGCCGCGTCGCGTTCGCCGTCACGCCGCGGTTCGCGATCAGCTGCACGGAGGACCTGATGCGCAAGGCCGGCGCGCTCGCGCGCGAGCGCGACCTCGTCGTCCAGACGCACGTCGCCGAGAACGACAAGGAGGGCGCCGAGACGCTCGCGCTCTTCCCGTGGGCGAAGGACTACCTCGACGTCTACGACAAGCTCGGCCTCCTCGGCCCCCGCACGCTCCTCGCGCACTCCATCCACCTCTCCGCGAGCGAGTGGGATCGCATCGCCGCGCGCGGCGCGTCCGTCGTCCACTGCCCCGACTCGAACTTCTTCCTCGGGAGCGGCCGCATGCGCCTCGGCGAGGCGCTCCGTCGGGGCGTCCGCGTCGCGCTCGGCAGCGACGTCGCCGCCGGCCGCACCTTCGACATCCGCCGCGCGATCGGCCACGCGTACGACAACGCGCTCGCCGTCGGCGAGCCACGCACGCTCGACGAGCTCTTCCGCGCCGCGACCCTCGGCGGCGCCGAGGTCCTCGGCTGGGGCGACAAGATCGGCTCGCTCGAAGCCGGAAAGGAAGCCGACTTCGCGGTCCTCGCCCTCCCCCGCTGGTTCGATCGCTCCTCGCGCAAAGAAGCGCTCCGCGCCGCCTGCTTCGGCAGCGAGTTCGCCCCCGTCAGGCGAACGTACGTCCGCGGCCGCCTCGTCTACCGAAGCTAGTTACGGGCAGAGAATCTACCGCGGAGGCGCGGTGGATTTTTTCTCTGCTCTCTTCAATCAAAGGCGCCGGCGCCTGATTTGGCGGCGCCGCCGGCGGGATCGACAGGCGGCTTGACGTCTTTGCCGACGTCGGCGCAGCAGCGGAAGCCCTGCTGGTAGAAGGAGTGGTTCTGGTCGTGCGACCGCGTGCTCGGCCGGCAGCGCGTGCGGACCGGGCCCCAGTAGCCGCCCTTCAGGATCGACGGGCGCTCCCACTCGCTCTTCGCCTGCGTCCACTCGTCGATGTTGCCGGTCATGTCGTGGATGCCGAACACGGACGTGCAGTTCTGCTCGCCGGACGGGAAGCCCTGCCAGAGTTTGTCGAGCTCCATCATCGCGAGCGGGGACGAGCGCTCGCGCAGGGCGTTGCTGTTGTACGCGCGCCATGGCTTGTCGCTGATGCACTTGTCCGGGCTGCGCTCGTACCCGTACGGGTACGGCGTCGACTCCTCGCCCTCGCACGCGAACGTCCACTCGTTCTCGTTGCAGAGGCGCTTGTTCATCGCCGCGCACATGTCGCGCGCCTCGTACCAGGCGACCTCGATCACCGGGTACTCCCCTTTTTGATTGGGGTACTCGTAGCGATCCATGCAGAAGTGCATGTCCTGCGTCGGGAGCGTCGCGGCGATCTTGAGCCACGCGTCGCGATCGAACGTCTGGCAGCGCTCCGGGTACTCCTTCTGGATCCAGTTCGTGCAGGTCGTCTTCTGCAGCTCCTCGACGGTCTGCGGCGCCTCGCCTGGGTTCCGAGGCGGATCGATCTTCATCTTCCCCTGCACCTCGACCATCCCCGGCCCGCACGCGCCGCGGTTGCCCTCGCGTGCGTCGGTGACGTCGGTCGGCTCGCGGAAGTCGCTGACGATCTGCCAGTGCTTGCCGTCGACGAGGTGCCACGTGTGCGCGAGCGGTCGCGGCTTCGGGACGCCCGCGTGGACGTCGGCGGTCGGCGCCTCCTCGGCCGCGAGGCGCAGCACCATCGTCCCCAGCGCGAAGATGCCGAGCGTGAATCCAGCGGCGACGAAGACACGGAAAGACAAGGGTTGTCGCATGGTGGTATCGGACGCGCGACGCGGCCAACTTCCGTCTTGGTGGATCGCTCCGCGATCCACGCGGACGCGCCGAGGCGCGATCTCATCGAGCGTAGCACCCGCATCGCGACCCGCTCGGGCCGGCTCGCGTCGGCGGATCGGTCAGCGGACCTTCTGCGCGGACGTCTTGCGCGGAGCGTCGGAGGCGGCGTCGAGGAGGGCCTTCAGGCGCTCGGCGTCCTTGCTCGGCGCGAGATCGTGCTTCTCGCCGGGGTCCTTCGACAGATCGAAGAGCCGCGTGCCCCCGCCCCCGGCGAGGAGCTTCAGCGGCCAGTCGAGGACGGCCCGCTCCTTCCCGGCGTCGATCACGATCGGCGCCGCCGCCACCTTGTTCGACGCGACCTGGAACAACGAGCGCCCCGGCAGCGTCCCCGGCTCGAGCGTGACGCCGGCCACGTCGAGCGCGGTCGGGACGACGTCGAACGTCGACACCGCGCTCGCGTCGAACGTCCCCGGCGTCCCGCCGAGGACGATCATCGGCACGTGCGCGCTCTCGTCGTAGAGCCCCGCCTTCTTGTGCTCCGCGAGCGACTGCCCCGAGGCGCCGTGGATGACGATCACGGCGTCCTTGCCGTGCTTGCTCTCGCGGATCGAAGCGACGATCTCCCCGATGCGCTGGTCGACGTACGCGACCTCGCCGTCGTAGAGCCCCTCGTCCGACTTGCCGAAGGACAAGCCCGTGTGCGGGAGGAACTTCTTGTGCGTGTCGAACAGGTGCACCCACCCGAAGATCGGCTTGTCGCCCGCGTCCGCGTCCTTCAGCAGGGATCGAAACGCGCGCACCGCGTGCGGCCCCGTGATCCCGCGCTCCGGGTGGTCCTCCTTGTAGACCGACTGGAACGCGTCGAACCCTTGATCGAACCCGCGCGCGTCGGTGAGCCACGTGAACGACGTGACGCCGAACGTCGCGTAGCCCGCGCCACGCATGCGCTCGGCGACGGTCTCCGCGTCACCGTCGATCGTCGGCCACTCGCGACGGTCGTGCGGCGTCGCGCCGAACGACTTGCCGGTGACGACCGGAACGATCGCGTGCTGCGTGTCCGCGCCCGCCGCGTACGCGTGCTCGAACACGAGGCCCTGCTTCGCGAGCCCGGCGAGGACCGGCGTCGTCTTGGGCTCGTAGCCGTAGGGGTTCGTGTGATCGGCGCGGAGGTTCTCCACCGTGATCACGAACACGCTCCGACCGCGGCGGTTCGGCTCCGCGCTGGCAGCGGTCGCGTCGTCCGTGGGCGCGTCGACCGGTGACGACGTGAGCGCGGGCTTCGCCGCGCTCGCGCACGCGTTCGTCGCGTCCCGATCGTCGCAGTCGCCGCCGCCGAAGAGCGAGCTCTTCCCGTCGCCGTCGCGATCCGTCCAGCCCTGCAACGTGGAGATGACCGTCGACGCGAGGCCACCGCCGCCGCGGATCGATTGCCCGAGCGTCGGGGACGTCGCGACCCACGCGAGCCCGCCGCCGAAGACGGCGATCGCGCCGATCGACCCGAAGAGGCGGGTCCGCGCGCGGAGCTCGGGCTTGAGATCGACGGACGCGGACAGCGCCGCCGCGACGACGAAGATCGTGACGTCGACGACGGTCGCGACGAGCGCGCGCGCCGCCGACGCGTCGTCGTTCGTTCGACCGAGGAGGAACGCCGTCGCGAACGGGGGCGCGATCGTGATCGCCGCGTAGACGACCGCGACCATCCGCGCGCTCCATCCGCGCTCCACCATCGCACGCGCGAACGACATCATGCGGTACGCGACGATCGCGCCGAGGATCACGATCGCGAGGCCCACCACGCCGAACGTCGCGCCGCCGATCCCGCGGTGGTTCGTGCCCGTCTTCAAGATCGACCCGAGGACCGCGAGCACCGGCGCGACGAGGCCCATCCAGAGCGCGAGCCCCGCGGCCGTGCTCCGCCCGGCGCGGTTGCCGGTGAGCATGCGGAACCCGCGCCCCGCCGCAGCGCCGAGCGCGATGAACCCGATGACGAACGGCATCACCGCCGCCGCCGACCCGATCCACCCACCAAGCAGCGGCCCGCCCGCGCGCGACGTCCGCAGCGCCGCGGGGAGCGATCCGATCACCGCGCACGCGAGGCCGAGCGCGAGCGCGTCCAAGACCATGCCCTTCGGTCGAGGAGGCTGCGACGCCGTCCTCTCTCCGGGGCTCTCCTGGGGCGCGTCCGCCATGCGCCAGGCCGTACCATCGCCTTCGCTCGCGAGCTACTTCCTCTCAGAACGGACTCAGCCGCTGTACGGATCGTCGTTCGGCACGGGAGGCACGGTCGGTGGCGAAGTGGGCGGGGCCGTCGGCGGCGTGGTGGGCGGCGCGGTCGGGGTCTGCGTCTGTGACGGGACCGGATCTCCCGTCGGCGGAGGCCGCCCGGTCCCGGTCCCGGTCGGCGGCGGGCCGCCGGTGCCGCTCGGGTTCGGGTAGACGGGGGTGTTCTTCTCGCAGGTGTCGAGCTCGGCGACGCAGCGGTTCTTCGCCTCTTCGCAGACCTGCTTCTCGCTCTCGGCGGTCCGCTGGTCGGTCGTGCGGCCCTCCGTGCAGGTCTGGACGCTCGACTCGAGCTTCGTCTTCTCGGCGGTGCACTCCTCGCCGAGCTTCGTCTTCTCGACCTCGACGAGCTGCTTCTCCGCCTTCTCGGTCTTCAGCTCGTCGCGGCACGTCGTGACGTCGTTCGTGAGCCGCGTGCGCATGCTCGTGAGCTCGGACGTGATCGACGTGCAGTTGTCGTCCTTGCGCGAGAGCGCGGCGATCGTCTGCTCGTTCTCGTTGCGCTCGCGGTCTCGGTCGGCCTCGCAGGTCTGGTGCTCCTGCCGCTCGACGTCGAACGACGCGCGGCACGTGTCGAGCTTGTCGAACGACTTCGCGCCTTCCTTCTGCGCGCGCTCGAGGTCGCTCGCGAGACGCAGGGACTGCCGCTTGAAGAACCCGAACACCACGAGGCCCGAGGCGACGATGAAGAACAGGAGCGCGCCCATCCGCCAACGCCCGAGGACGCGCTTCTGCCGCTCCTTCGCGGCGACCTCCGCGCGCTCGATCTCTCGCTCCGGCTCGAGCAACACCTCGAGCCCCTCCGCGACCGACGTGATGTCCGGTCGCTCCTCCGGCTCGAGCGCCATCCACGCCGCGAGCTTCTGCTCGAGCATGTCGCGCGCGTTCCCTTCGAGCCTCGGCAGGCAACCGCGCAGCGGCTCGTGGGCCCGGTCCCGGTGGCTGAGCACGATCTCGTCGCGCGTCGTCGCCTTCGCCCCGGGAAACCGGTTCTCGCCGACGAGCGCCATGAGGAGCGTCGCGGCGAAGCAGTACGTGTCCATCTTCTCGGTGAGCGCGATCGCGCCCGGCACGCCGATGATCGCGAGGAGCTGCTCCGGCGCGGCGTAGAGCGCGGTCCCCGCGATGAACGTCGAGTCCTTCTCCGCGGCGACGCCGAGGTCGAGCAAGACGGGGTGCAGCCTCCCCGCGAACCGGGCGAGGAAGATGTTGTCGGGCTTGATGTCCTGGTGCCGGAGGCCGGCCTGGTGGAGCGCCTCCACCGCTCGCGCGATCGGCAAGAAGATGTCGTACGCCTCGCGGAACTCGAGGGGCCCGCGCTCGAGGCGCTCCCCGAGCGTCTCGCCCTCGTACACGGGCATCGTGAGCCACACGTAGCTCTCGGTCATCCCGTGGTCCTTCATCTGGACCATGTTCGGGTGGCCGACGGTCGCGAGCATGATGAGCTCGCGCTCGACGTTCCTCCCTGCGTAGAGAGACTTCGGCAGGATCTTCAGCGCGACCGTGTGCTCGGGGACGTCGATGCGCTCGGCGAGGTAGACCTTGCCGAAGTTCCCCTCCCCGAGCGGTCGCACGAGGCGGTAGTGGAGACCGACGATGTCGTCGATCTTCGGCATCGCCTCACGGTCGTACGAATCCGGCGCGTCGTCCTCGCCGCGATCGCCCGACTTCGGATCGACCGCTGTCGTCGCGAGGGCGCGGGTCCGCGTCGCCCGGAGGTCGCGAAGCGAGGCCATGCCGGGGAGCGTAGCCCGACCGAGGCGAAAGACGAACCTTGCAAACGCGAGCCGACTTGGGGTGTAAGACACGCGGGCGCGAGACCGTTCCCCGGTCGGCGAGAGGGGCCTCGATGATTCGAAGAGCGTGGATGAGGAGAGCCGCGATCGGCGCGGCGCTGGCGGCAGCGATCAGCCAGGCGGTGGCGTGCGGAAGCGGCGCCCAGGCGAACTACCGATCCGGTGGCGCGGGCTACGGCGGCATCACGAAGACGGCGGACGCCGGCGGCTACGACGAGGAGCGCCGCTACGAGGGGAACGCGGACGCCCCGGCGCCCCCCATGGAGCCGAGCTTCGGCGCGAAGAAGGCGCCGGACGCGGCGCCCTCGCCTCAAACGACACCGACGAACGGCGGCCCTGGTACGGGCAACGTCGGCGAAGACCGGCGCGCGCCGATCCTCATCTACAAAGCGGACTTCACGCTCGCCGTGTACGAGGTGCAGAAATCCGTCGATGCCGTGCAGTCGCTCGCCGAGAAGGCCAACGGGTACCTCGCCCGACGCGACGACACCTCGATCACGATCCGCGTGCCCGCGGGCGCGTTTCAGGGCGTCGTCGCCGACATCGGCAAGCTCGGGGACGTCCTCAACCGCAACGTGACGAGCGAGGACGTCACCGCCGAGTACCGCGATCTCGAGGTGCAGCTCGCGAACGCGCTCGCCATGAGAGAGAGGTTCGCGAAGCTCCTCGAGAAGGCCGTGAAGGTGGAGGAGGCGCTCCAGATCGAGAAGGAGCTCGGCCGCGTCACCGACGAGATCGAGCGCATCAAGGGCCGCCTCAAGCTGCTCTCGGATCTCGCGTCGTACTCGACCATCACCGTGCGATTCTCCGCGCACGCGTCGCAGCAGGTGCAGCAGGGTCCGTTCATCCTGCCGCTGCCGTGGCTCGACAACCTCGGCCTTCCCCGGCTCCTCCAGCTCTAGGCGCGACGAACATGATCCGAAGACACATCGTGCTCCGAAACATGGTGAAGACGCTCGTCTCCCTCTCGATCGGCGCCGCGCTCCTCGTCGGGTGCGGAAGGCCGTTCACCGCCGCGACCCCGGACGGGTTCATCGAGTTCGAGGACCGGTACGACAACTCCCGCGATCACGAGTACCGCGCCGCGACCGCCGATGGCGTGGTCCTCTCCATCCGGTCGTTCGAGAACGACCCGAAGGCCGACATGGCCCTCGCGGTCCGCGCGCTCGAGAACCGCGTGCGGCTCGGCCAGGGCTACGCCTTGCTCGACTCGAAGGAGGTCACCGCGCGCGACGGGACGAAGGGCACCAAGATGCGCTTCGGCCACGACGAGGAGGGCGGGACGCACCTCTACTACGTGACGGTGTTCGTCACCGACGACTACGTCTACGTGCTGGAGGCAGGCGGGAAGAAGGACCTCGTCGAGAAGGCCGAGAAGTCGATCGACTGGTCGATTCAGAACTTCCTTCCGAAGTGACGGTTTGCTACCGAGAGCCGTGCTTCGCACACGCTCTGCCGTGATCGCCGTCGTCGCCGCGCTCGCCGCGTCGGCGACGCCAGCGGTCGCGTTCGCCCACGACGACTCCAGCGGTGCCCAGCTGCCTACGCGCGCGCCCGCCGTGACGAAGGACGGCGAGGACGCGATCGCGATCCTGAAGCGGATCGAAGGGAGCCCCGACGACCTCGCCGTCGCGAAGGACCAGGTCGAGAAGGCCTGGAAGGCGATCGCGCGGGCGCAGGGCGCGAAGCTCAGCGGGGACGAGGAGGGCGCTCGCCTCCTCTCGGGCCTCGCGCTCGAGCTCGCGAAGGGCGCCGACGCGATCGCGCGCGCCGCCGCCGCGGAGAAGAAGGCCGACGCGGCCGAGAAGCAGGCCGTCTCGCTCGAGGAGAAGCTCGAGCGGACCCGCACGCTGCTCGCGGAGACGGACGCTCGACGGGTGCAGCTCACCGCCGAGGTCGACAAGGCGCGCGAAGCAGCGAAGACGGCCGCGCCGAAGAAGCCTGCGACGCCGACGAAGGATCCGAAGGCCACCCCGGCGAAGGCACCGCCCAAAGCGGGCAAGCCATGAGGCGCTCCTCCATCGGTCTGGCCATCGGTTTCGGTTTCGCGTTCGCGCTCGCCGCGTGCGCGCCGATCCCTCCGCCGCGGATCGTCGGCGACGCCGACGCCGTGTCGACGAGCAAGGCCGCGCTCGACGCGAAGGCGCTCGCGCCGCAGGCGTACGCCGCGGCCATGAAGATCCTCGGCCAGGCCCACGAGGCGCTGGCGCACGGCCTCCCGGCGCACGCGCAGATCCTCGCGGAGCAGGCGATCGCCGCGTTCGAGGAGGCCGAGGCGCTCGCGCGGCTCGCGCGCGCCGAGCGGCGCAGCGCGGAGGCCGATGGCCGCGGGGACGAGGCGCAGAAGGGGCTCGACGCGATGACCGCGGATCTCGACCGCGCGCGCGTCGACGTGGACGCGCTCGAGCGCGAGCTCCGCCTCCTGAAGGACGCCGCCGCCACGGGGACCTCGGGCCCGCCGACCGCGGAGCAGCTCGCCGCGCGCCGACAAGCCTCACAGTCGTTTCTGATGCAAGCGAAGTTCATGTGCGCCGCCGCGCGCATCCTCGCGCCGAGCGGCAAGGATCCTGCGGCGTTCGACGCGGATCTCGGCGCCGCCGACGCGGAGGTCTCCAAGGTCGACGCCGAGCTCGCGAAGGACGACGCGTCTCCGCTCGATGCCGCCGCGCACGCGCGAGCCGGGTGCCTGGAGGTCCTGACGAAGGTGCGCCGCGCGAACGCGGCCGCGTCGGTCGGCGGAGCCGGCTCGGGGAGTTCGGGCTCCGTGAATTCGGGCAACGCCGAGGCGGACGCGCTCCTCGGCGAGCTCTCCGCGTACGCGAGCCGCGTCGGCGGCGATGTCCGCCCCGAGCGGGACGAGCGCGGGGTGGTCGTGGCGCTCCGGTCCGTGTTCGACGGCGACCACCTGAGCGCCGAGGCGAGGTCCCGGTTCACCGAGCTCGATCGCGTCGCGGGGCAGCACCCGCGCTTCGCCATCGCGATCGTGGTCCACACCGACGTCCCCGTCGGGAAGGCGGATCAGGCGAAGTGGAAGGCGCGCGCCGACGAGATCGCCGCGCTGTTCGGCAGCGTGCCGCAGGCGCGCCTGCTCGAGCTCGTCGCGGGGAACGCCTCCCCCGTGACGGATCCCAACGGCAAGGACAAGGCGCGCAACGCGCGCGTCGAGATCGTCTTCATCGCTGCGGAGCCCTGACCGATGCCCTCTCGCACCTCTCTCCTCGTCACCCGCAGGAGCGTCCTCGCGTTCGGCGCGTCGCTCGCCGCCGCGTCCGTCGGGACGGGCTGCGGCGACAACCTCAAGGTCGCGGAGAAGTACGCCGTCGACGTCGTGAACGAGCTCGCGCCTGCCCTCCCCAAGGACTTCGCGAACGTCCGGACCGGCCTCGTGGACGGCGCGAAGGCGCTCGCGACCCTCCTGCCGACGGACGAGGCGAGCGAGCTCAAGCGCACGCGCGACGCGATCGGCCAGGCGCGCGAGAAGACGGACGCCCTCCGGAACGCGCCGACGAGCTTCATCATGTTCGCGAACCCGAAGGGGATCGTCGTCCGGAGCGAGCACGACCCGGACGAGCTCGCCGAGAAGGATCTGTTCGCCTCGTTCCCGGGCCTGAAGAAGTCCGTCGAGGGCGCTGGCGCGCCGGCCGAGACGTTCGGCGAGATGCCGGAGATGCGCCGCGTGAAGAAGGGCGACGAGCTCGAGTGGGTGGCCGCGGTGCCCCTCCTCGACAAGGACGGCAAGGTCCGGGGCGCGCTCTGCGGCGGCTGGACGCTGCGGTGGTACGCGACGTACCTCCAGAACCAGGGCAAGCGGTTCCTCGACGCGGAGGTCGCGAAGGCGAAGGCGCGCGAGCCCGTGATGTACGTGTACATCGTGAAGGGCTCCAAGGCGTACGGCGCGCAGGAGACACCGGACGCGAACGCCGAGGCGGTCGGGAAGCTCGACCTCGCGACCAAGGCGAAGGGCGGCCTCTTCAAGAGCAAGCTCGACATCACGGGCGTGCCGTTCGCCGTGGCCGCGCTCCCGGCCCCCGACTTCGGGGACGACGCCGCGCTCGCGGTCGTCGCCTCCGTCCTCTGACGAGAGGGCCGTACGTCGATGGCGCGGCCGAGGTCGATCCGGGAGGCGATCGAGCTCCTCGCTGCGATGGCGTCGCTCGCGCCCGCGCTCGCGCTCGCAGGCTGCGACGTCGACGAGCACGTCACGCCCGTGCCCACCGTCGACCCGGAGGCGTGCCGGCCGACGCCGTTCACCCCGATGCCCGCCGACACGTGCGGCGCGTACGTCCACATGCCGTGCGGCCTGCCGTCTGGTGTGAAGCCGATCTCCGGGCCGGGCTGCTACTTCTCGATCCCCGACTGCAAGCGCATCTGCGGTGATCCCGCGTTCTTCAGCTGCCACACGACGGAGGCGAACTGCGACGCCTCGGAGCAGGTGGTGCCGGGGATGGACGGCTCGGTCGAGGTCGACTGCGTGACGTGCATCGGCAACGCGGGCCGCGCGTTCGACGGGTTGAACGCCCCCTCCACGAACGACGGCGGCGCGGATCCGATCGGCGCCGCGCTCGCGCGGATGGCATGGCTCGAGGCCGCGTCCGTGCGCGCGTTCCGGAGGCTCGAGGCCGACCTCGCGCGGCTCGGCGCGCCGCGCGAGCTCCGCGCGCGCGCCGCCCGGGCACGCGCGGACGAGGCCAGGCACGCGCGGATCGTCGGCGCCGCCGCCGCGCGCCGCGGCGCGCGGGTCCCCCGCGTGTCGTCCCGCCGGCGCCGGAGCATGTCCCGCGAGGCGATCGCCGTCGAGAACGCGGTCGAGGGCTGCGTGGGCGAGACGCTCGCCGCCCTCGTCCTCGCGTGGGATCGCGCCCGCGCCGAGCCCGGCGATGTGCGCGCGGTCTTCGAGGCCGTCGCGGACGACGAGGCGCGCCACGCCGTCCTCGCGCTCGACGTCCACGCGTTCCTCGTCGAAGGCCTCGAGGTCGAGGCCCGCGAACGCGTCGCGGAGGCGACCTCGTCGGCCGTCGCGCGAGCCCTCGCGAGCCCCGCGCTCGGTCGGCTCCCCAGGGACGCGCGCGGGGTCGCCGAGGACGCGCTCCGAGGCATCGCGCGCGCTACGTTTCCTGCTTTTCAGAGGACGCGACGCCGACCATGATGCCGCGCATGCGCCGCCGCGCCTCTCTCGCGATCCTCCTCGCCATCGCCGCCGCGTTCACCGCCGGCGCCTGCAAGGAGAACCCCACCGCGACCGAGGCCTGCAAGACCGAGCCGAAGATGAGCTGGCAGTGCCGCGACTGCTGCCACGAGAACGGCGCCGACGGCTGGAGCTTCTTCGGCGACAAGTGCGTCTGCCGAAACTGAGAGCGGCGTCGTCGCTCGCAGCGAGAATCGAAATGGAGCGGCCACTCCGCTCGCAGCGAGAATCGAAATGGAG
>JADMIO011276636.1_pt1 | contig 15673 bp, 9 predicted proteins | sample 8958161 | NCBI WGS metagenome assembly JADMIO01 (sample SAMN16585339, study PRJNA669376) | soil metagenome | isolation source: Crop rotation soil | place: USA: Cullars Rotation, Alabama | collected 2011
AATGGGGTGCTCCAACGCCGCTTGTGTGGACTGTCCGGCGAACCGCCGCAGACATTGCTCCCGGTGATTTGGATCGAGCACCGCGTAGACGTGGACGCCGCGCTGGCGCAGCCATGCGACGGCACGGTCCAACCACTCCCCATCGAGATAGTCGTACCGCAGCGTCGTCCGGCCAGAGTAGTAGCGAATGGTGCCGGATCGTTCCCATACGAGGACGACGCTGTTGTCGACCGTGTGCTTGCGCACGAGTTGACCGAGTGGTGCTTCAGGAGCGGAGGCCTGGCGCTCACCGAAGACACCCTCGCGAACTGCGATGGAGAACGTCCAGACGCCAAGGAAGACGACGAGCAGCGCGAGCCCAGTTTGAGCGGCGGCGCGCGGCACGCGCCGGAGCCAGGCGTTGCTCGCCGCAACCAGAATCGCGGCAAGGCCGGTCATGATGATCGGCCATGACGGCAGCAGGAATCGAAGAAATCCCCACGATTCCCAGACCTCGTAGACGAAGTATTGGCCCCAGAGCAGCGCGACGAAGAGCGCGAGCAGGGGCACGATCCGAAGGTCGGCGGCAGCCGGCCACAGACGTCTCGTCGGCATCAGCAGCGCGCCTAGCCCGGCGAGTGCGATCGGCGTCTCGGCGAATATGAACCAGGTGAAGTACCGCCGCAGGTTCGGTCCGATGTGGGACCGGGCGTAGAGATCGGTGAGCGATCCGTATCCCGACGACAACGGCGAACCGTACAAACGATCGTTGAGGAATGCGATCAACACGATCGCCGGCAGCGTACCGATCGCGAAGAGCGTGCTCGAGAGGACACGAGAATCGCCGTCAGTCTGACGGCGGATCACGTACCACAGTGCGATCGGAATGATCAGTGGCGCGAGGTTGGGCCGAATGAGGATCGCCATCCCTGCTGCAAGACCGACGAGCGCCGGCGATAGTCGTCCGCCGATGCGCGCGAGCAGCAGATAGAGGCTGATCGCCCAAGCCGTCATCACCGGCACGTCGGTCATCGGCTCGATCGCGATCCCAATCACAACCGGACTGGCGGCGACGAACCAGGCAGCGATGACGCCACCCCAGGGCGAGACCAGATGCTTGCCGATGCCATACGTGACGAGTACGCCAATGCCGGTCAGCAGCGGCACGACGGCGAAGAGCGCGCACTGGCCGCCGACCAGTTTCGCGGCGGCGAGCAGCAGCGGCAAACCGGGCGAGTAGGTCGGTACGATTGCCCACTGTCCGGGAGGCTCCGCCGGTCGATAGCCGAGTGGAGAGAACGACCATTCGGCCTGCGGCCAGGGCACTTCGGCAACCCACGGCTGCGTGATCGCAAGATGGCCGGACAACCACAGGTCCGCCTGGCTGACATAGCCGTACGCATCCGCGCCACCGGCGATCCGCGTACTGCCTGCCGCGGCGACGATCGCGAGTGTGAGTGCGAGCGTTGCGGCGACAACTGACGGTCGTCCGACCACCGCCTGGAACAGTCGCGATCCGGCATTGCTCAGCCGCCGAACCGTCTCACGCCTTACCCTGCCGCCCGCAAGGAAGTACCCTGCAATCGCGATCCCTGCAATCAGGAGAGCGCGATCCGGATTGTTCGACCTGACTGTGGTGCCGAATGCCCGGAGTTTGAAGCCTCCGAAGAATGTGAGCGCGCCCGCCCACGCGGCCGCCGCGCACGCGGCGCCGAGCAGAACAGCACGGAGCGCCTTCATGATGCCCCGCTCGCTCTCGTCAGACTGAGCAACTTCCGTCTGAACCGGCGAACCACGTTGTTAAAGACGCACGTCTGCATGTTTGCGTTATGGTGCCTTGATATCTCCTCGGGTGATTACGTCGAATTTTCGAAGCCGATGATTGCCACACCTTCATATAGTTCTCGTCCATCGAAAGCGGAAGCCAGGCGGCCAACCGTCGCGCGCTGGACCAGTGTGTGCCGGATCGGACATAACGAGATATAAGAGTTTGTGATGACCATAGAAGGCGTCGAGGACGATCCGCACCATCATCACGGGCACAATCACGGCCACGGACACGCTGGCGGCGGCCATTCACATGCGCTCAGTGTCGATGCCGATCGACGCTATCTCACCATTGCCCTTCTGCTCATCGTCGGATTCATGGTCTTTGAAGTAGTGGCCGGAATCATCGCGCATTCACTGGCCCTGCTCTCGGACGCCGGCCATATGCTGACCGATGCCGGCGCGCTCGTGCTCTCGCTGTTCGTGATTCGGCTCGTGCAGCGGCCAAGCGGCGGAAGCCTCACCTACGGTATGCGGCGCGCCGAGGTGCTGAGCGGCCAGGCCAACGGTGCGGTGTTATTGGTGCTCGGCGCGCTCGTGACTTACGAGGGGATTTCCCGTCTCGTCACCCCTCCACACGTCACCGGCGGGCTCGTGACTGTAGTCGCCGCGCTCGGCGTGCTCGTGAATGTCGTGGCGGCGTGGGTGCTTGCGAAAGCCAATCGTGAAAGCCTCAACATCGAGGGCAGTTTTCAACACATCGTCACCGATCTGTACGCATTCATCGGCACGTTTATCGCCGGAGTCGTCATCATCTTTACCGGCTTCGATCGAGCGGATGCGGTCGCGTCGCTCGTCGTCGCCGCTCTGATGTTCCGATCGGGATACGTGCTTCAGCGCAAGGCAGTCCGTGTGTTGCTCGAGAGTGCGCCGGAGAGAACGGCACCAGAGCAGATCGGCTGGGCGATGGCGCACGCGGCCCTTGTGCGGGAGGTGCACGATCTGCACGTGTGGGAGCTGGCACCCGGCGTTCCCATACTGACGGCGCACGTCCTGGTTGCGCCAGCCGCCGACTGTCACGGAATCCGGCGCGAGCTCGAGCAGATGCTGCACCAACGGTTCCACATCGAGCACACGACGATCCAGGTCGATCACGCGCCGCACCAGGTGTTCCCGATCACGCGGCGATAAGCCCGCGTCGAGCGCGCTTAGTTCACGTTGATGTTCGCAACCTACTTTGCGAACGCCTGAGGAGGTCACTCCAATTACGCGCGATCCCGTCGGCCTTTGGCGGCGTGTCACGGCTGCTCACCAGACCCTGGGCTCAGCGCTGACGACCTCACCTCTTCTTTGGACACTGGGTCATTCCGCAAGGAAGAGAATGTGTCTCCACTTACTGAACTGTCGGCAGTCAGCCGAGTTCCTGGGCAGTCAAAGGGGAACACACAGCGTTCACCACGGCGCGGCTCAGAGTTGCGCGGCTCAGAGTTGCGCGCCTCACTGTCGTCGACGTAGTGAAACTTGGCATGGTATTGCAGGCGCTGTTGCTGCGCGACCGGAGGTGCGGAATGCGGGCGACATTATGTGGCTGTGTGTGCCTACTTGCGGCGGGGCTTTTCCCAGGTGTTGTTCGTGCGGATTCGATTACTCTGCTCAGTGTCGGTCGCGGCGTACGTGCCGGGACGAACGTGGGCCCGTACGTGCCCGACGGCACGCCGTCAGGCGCCAATGGAACGGAAGTCATTCAACGCAGCCAGGACGTTCTGTCTGTCTCCACGTCAAAGTCGAATCAGTTCGGGTCTGCATCCGGCAGTGCCACCCTTATTTCGCAACTCGTGAACCCGTTTTCCGGCTCTGCAAGCCTGTCCGCATTCGGCAACACGACGGATAGGTCACTACCGTCCCCGGTAAGCGGACAGGCGGCTGCCTCATACAGCATCATGTTCGTGTTGGATCAGCCTCAAGAGTATTCCTTTGCTAGTCATCTCGCGGTCGGTGGAGCAGGCAGCTTTTGGCACGCATTTCTGGTCGGCGGCGACGGGAACCCGACCGAGCCCGTTTTCTTCGAGATGAGCGGGTCGAAAAACGATCAATTGCTTCGGTCGGGCGTTCTGCAGGCGAGCCAATACGTGTTCGCATGGGACGTGACAGCTTTCAGCGCGGATGGGGCGAACACGTCGGCAAGCGGGAATTTTTCGCTGACCTTTTCCGCGCCCGCAACCGTAACGCCGGAACCCGCGTCGCTGATATTGCTCGGCACCGGTCTCGTCGGCGCTTGGCGGCTGCGGCGGCCCAGACACTGACGCGAAGCATTTCCGAGTGCGACGCTGAACAGATCCTCGATGCCATCGCCGCCCTTCACCCGATGGCCTTCAGCGCGGCCTTCAGAATCTCGTCGAGCGGCATGACCGCAAACACGATCGGGAGGTAGGGGAGCAGCGAGGCCACCAGCAGCGGCGTCACCGCCTTCATGTCGAGAACGCGCACGTTGATATTCCTCACCTGGGCCACGATCGAATAGAGGTCGGTCGTTGCCGAGAAATCCTCCATCGCGAGGGCCTCTGCGTCAGCAACGCGACCGTCGGTAAGCCACCGCTGCTGAAAGGCGCGTCCCATCTCGCTGGCCAGGCGTCCGTAATGGAGCGTGCCCCATCCCTGCAGCCGGATCAGCGGCATCCTCCACACGAGTGCCGGCCCCGCGAAGATCGCGAGGACAATCAGGACTTGCGCGACGATGTAAAAGCGAAAATCCCACAAGGCGCGGCCGTCAACGATCACGCTCTCGGCAACGCTTCCGGCACAGAGCGCGCCGAGGGCGAACGCCACGACCGCGAAGCCGCGGATCGGCATCAGCATGAAGCGCAATCCGCCTAGGGAATCGGGATGCGTCGCGATCAGTCGCACCGGCAATTGCGACGTCTGATGAAGGAACCGCGTCCACAACAACACGCGCCACAGCCACATCCCGAGCAGCGTCTGGAGCAGCGGCTGGCTGACGATCGTGCGCCACCATCCGGCCAGCGACAGGTGGGCCGTGCCATCGGATAGAGGTGCGACCCAGGTCGACACGTTCGACGGGTAGAGTTGCGGCGATCTCAGTGCGGTGACGAGGTAGGCGAGGATCACGATCGCCACGTCGGCCCAGCGGCTGATGACCAGCCGGCGCGTCGATGCGACGAGCGCCTCGTACCGGCCGCGATCGTCATCCGCGATCACGCCGCTCTCGACAAAGTGGCCCACTACCTTCGTGATCCGAGGCAGGATGGCGGAACTCGCGTAGACGAGTGCAGGGATCGCGACTACATACCTCCCGTACGCGGCGAAATCGAGCAGGAACGATTCGTGGCGCGTCGGCCCGAGGGCAAGACCCTCGAGCGCAGACAGAATCGCGAGCGGCACCCACGCGACGAGGATCGCGACGAGAGCGCGGCGGCCGATCCGGTCGTCACGCGGCGCGAACGGCAGCAGAGACGGCGCCCATGCAAAAGGCCCGGCGTCGAACGGACCCTCGGCGGCAAGACGTTCAGAACTTCCAGCCGATGGAGTTTGCTGCGTGTGACGCTCCTGGCCCTTCGGGCCGCTTGCTCGTTTACATTCGTTCGAAGTCCGATAGCGGCCAGGACCGATCGAAGTACGGCTCGGTCGGCCGGTAGAATCGGAAGTAGGCAAACCAGTTCTTCCCCTCAACGGTGGGGATCCAGTTCTTCTCGAAGCCGGACGGTGCGTTCGGCCCGCAATAGATGTCCACCGAGCCGTCGTCATTCTTGCGGAGATCCATGCGCGAGGACCGATCGGCGATCTTCTGGTCGTTCAGAATCAGCGCACGGGTGTCGGCGTCGTAGACGGTTACCGACCAGAACAGCTTGATCGGCGGATTGGGCGGAACGCGCAGCCGATACGATCGGCCGCCGTCCAGCCAGTCACCGTCCTTGTCCTTGTAGGCACCCAAGTACGCTGACGACGGGCCCGGCCGCTTCGGGGCCATCGCCGGCCCGGCGCCGACTGCCTCGTAAAACCACGATGCGCGTTCGTCGATCAGATTCCAGAAGTTCTCGGGGTTGTCCGCGTCGAGCTGCAGCGCAAAGTCCCAGTGCGCGTCGGCGCGATACCTGCTGCCGGCGAACCGCCGGTCTGCGGAGTTCGCCTTGGCCATGGCCTCGCCGACCAGCGCCGCGTCGGTGAGGATCTTCGCCTGCCGTGGGTCCGGTTTGAACGGGTGACCTTTTTCAAGGCCAAGCGGCCGCAGCATCGCGTGGAAGAAGATGTCGCGCGGTTCGATCGGCTCGCGCTGGATGACGTCGTCGAGGCGCTGCCAGTACTCCATCCCGCGCGGAGGCGCGCCGCTCCACGCGCGGGTGCCGACATCGAGGATGTCCATCGCCGGCGGGTTGTCGCGCTCCGCGTACGGATACATCTTCAGTTGCGCCAACGTCTGTTTCGCCCTCGCGGGATCTTCGTCAGTGAGGCGTGCCCCGAGGAAGATACTGAACGTCGGCGACTGGCGCACGGCATACCCGCCGACAGCGTCCGGCGCCTTCTGTCCCGGCGCCAAGAGGAGATAGGTGCCAGGCGCTTCGCTGCCGGGAATCGTGATCTGCCACGCGTCGCTAATCCCGCCCTGGACACCCTGAGGCGGAATGATCATGACCAGTGGACCGGACGAGAGATCGGCGAACCCGAGATAGTACGGCGTCGTCGCGTTCGCGGTCAGGATGCCGCGGCGCGCCTCGTACGACAGGATCGCGACGATCTGGCCGTTCCTCGTGCCGAGCCCGTTGATGCCGCGCTGCCATGCGGTGAACGAGACGGCCGGCAGCGCCCAGAGATACGCCTGGCAGGCGCGCTGGAAGTCGCGCTCGTCATACAGCTTCTGCACCGTCGCGTCAGTGGGAAACCCGTTGGCGAAGTCGTGGCTGAACTCGAGTGTACCGATGCGCGTCTCGAGTCGTTGAGCGCCGGTCTGGACTGTGGTCATGACGTCCTCACAGTTTCTCGATATCCGGTAACCGCCACGTCTTCTTGTCGAACAGCGACTTTTCGGGACCGTAGAAACGGAACAGCACTTCGAACTCTCCGGACGTGCTTGTCGGAACCCAGTTGGATTCCTGGTGCGGCGGCGCTGCAGGCCCGAAGTAGATGTCGGTCGATGCGTCACTGTTGATCTGCAGGCCGTGACTCTGCGACGAGCGGCTCGCGCGCGTCATCTCGCGAACGAGCGTGTGCGTGACGCGGTCGTAGACCGTCGCAGACCAGTACTGTCGCACCGGGACGTTAGGCGGGACGCGGAGGCGATAGGTGCTGCCGCCATCGAATGGTTGACCCTGTTTGTCTTTCGTTGCCATCAGATAGTACGAGCCCGATCCCGACTGCTTGGGACAGAAGAACGCCATGGCATACGTTGTTCCCCGGCCGTCGACGGGATAGTGGTTCGGGTCGGCGAATGACGATTGCATTGCGTCCATCAGCCCGGGTGCAGTAGGCAATGCCCAATGGCCCCCTTCGTAGAACGGCGGCAACAGGCTCGCTTCGTACTCCAGGTCGAGCCACTGGCGCGCTTCCTCGGCCGCGCCCTTCAGGACCTCGCGCGTCGCGCCGTCAGGATTGAACGTCTTGCCCTTCTCGATGCCGAGTGTCCGCAGCGGGTCGATCATCGCGCGGTCGCGCTCCAGCCAAGGCTGGCTCTCGACCATCCGCGCCACCGATTCGAAGAACCGCACGTCGTACGGGATGGTCGCGTCAAAGACGACGTCGGCGGCGTCGAGATAGATCGTGGACGGCGGATTCGCCGCGGCAGACAGCGGATACAACGCGATCCGTTTTCCGTACGCGACCGCCTTGGCGAAATCCTCATCGCTGCCGCTGCGCAGGATCGATCGCAGCAGCGCGTAGCCCTGGTAGGTCTGCGACGGCAGCGCGATGTAACCGACGGGGACGGTGCCCGAATAGCCCGGCGGCAGAATGAGGTACTTGCCGCCTTTTCCCTTGTCCACTCCAGCCGGTCCGACGTCCTCCAGCGGCGTCTGCCAGCAATCCATGATGCTGCCGGTGATTGATCCTTCTTCTGCCGCTGGGATCACGATCACCATCGGCCCAACTTCCGCCGTGTTGAAGAACGGCATCAGGTAGATCGCGTCGGGGTTCGGCGTGAGCGTCTGGTTCTTCCAGTCGAGCAGGCGTGACCAGTAGACGATCTGGTTCCAGCTTCCTTTCACTTCGCGGGCCATCGCCTGGTACATCAGATCGGTATTCACCGCCGGCATGCCCCAGATGACGGCCTCAATCGCGCGCCGGTGGAGCGCATTTCGCGCCAGCTGGTCGGGCGTCAATCGCGATGAACAACGTGGGCTCGTCATGGCGTTCCTAGAACACCACTCTCAGCCGAACGGCTGGCACTATGGCGGTGTCTGCGGCCGGACGGTTCGGGCGAAGAATCTGTAGATCGCCGGTGAGCTGGAGCCATGGCGTGAGATGGAGGTTGTAGAACACTTCAAGCTGGTGCTCGACGCGAAGGGGTCCGCCGAACGGCAGAAGATCGAGGTTGTCCTTGAGCTCGTCGCTCAGGTCCGTGTACGCGTAGGAGATGCCGAACTCATCGCGCGGGCGGCTGGCGATGAGGGCGTTGCCGCCGAGACCCACGTCGAAGAACGTCGTGATCGGACTTGTGCCTTGATCGGCAAAGGAGACTTGTCCGAAAAGTCCCCACCCATTCTTGGCGGCGCGCTCGACGATGGACTGCCGGAAGGTGTAATTGATCGACCATGATCCGCGATGTGGTTCGACCGGGTTGATCGGCGGTCCGGGAATGATGGCCTGGCGGATCGCGTCGAACGGCGTGTACGCCTTGGTGGTGATGGCGCCGCCGACCGAGTGCTTGGCTGACTTGCCGCCGTACTTGACGGGGAAGTTGATCCCCGGAGCGAACGTGACGCCATCGGCAAACAGGTCCGACAGCCCGGGATCGAGCGAGTGATCGTTGGGATCCATCACCGCGAATGTGATGTACGGTTCGCCGCCACGGATATAGGCCATGCTCACCGCATTCGTGACGAGCGGCACCTGGCGCAGCACCGTCAACGGTCCGATCTGCGCGATATTGAGGAAGCGCTCGGTGCCGCCGCCGGCAAAGAATTTTTCGTCGAGGAGATCAATCAGGTTGTAGCGCCCGAACGACACGGCGAACAACTTGCCTTCCTTCAGGTTCATCGGAAACAGTTTCGTGAAGTTGACGGCGGTGACTGAGAAGACCGTACCGTCCGCGGCAGGAATAATCGCAGCCGTGTTGACCGGGCTGATCGTGCCCGTGCCGGTGACCAGCGGCCCGCCGAAACGCGTTTCCGCTTTGATTTCGGCCGACCAGAATTGCCAGCCCGCCAGCTTTCCCAGATCGAATTTGAGTTCGGCCTGGGCGGTGCCGTTGTACTCGCTGCTGGTATCGGTACCGCCAGACGCTACGCCTTGATAGAACTGCGTGAGTGAACTCTCGAGCGCGACTCCGTGATCCTTCAATTGTTTTCGTCGACCGTTCCAATCGCCGGTCAGCGCTTCCTGATTGAGTAGATCGGGCGCGGGAGCTGGCGCAGTCGTCGCCGCTGCCTGCGCTGCGGGTTCCTGACCTCGAGCCACCGCATTAGGTGACAGGAGCACCGCACAGACTGCGGTCAACGCACACGCACGCACGCGCATTCTCATGACGGTTCCTTACATCGCGGGCGCGTTAGTGCCCGGCGCCGCTGCCGACGCTCTCCATCTTCTCCAGCGCCTGATCGAGCGTGAAGCTGGCCGCCTTCTGACGCGGCGGAAATTCCTTGAAGGACTCCAAGAACGGCTGCACAACGGCCGTGGCGGCAAGGACGAAGTAACCCTTGTGAAAGACCCAATCCCAGTACGTGTTCGAGGTGACGTCCGCCCGCTCGAACGGATCCGTGCGTAGGTTGAACAGCTTGGGAAGCCGGAGCGCCACGAACGGCTCGGCCCACACGGCCATCGTTCCGGTCATCCGCTGCTCCATGAACACCACCTTCCAGTTGTCGAAGCGGACACCGACCAGGTCCCCGTCGTCACTGAAGTAGATGAACCCTTTGCGGGGGCTCCGTACCCCTTCGGTAGTTAGAAACGGCAAGAGGTTGTAGCCGTCGAGATGCAGCTTGAACGTCTTGTCGCCGGCCTTGTGTCCCTTCTTCAGTTTGTCGACGATTTCCGGTTCGCCGGCTGCGGCCAGGAAAGTCGGCAGCCAGTCGTGGTGCTGGACGATGTCGTTGACGACGACGCCGGCCGGAATCTGGCCCGTCCAGCGTACGAGGAGCGGAATGCGAAATGCGCCTTCCCAGTTGGAGTTCTTCTCGTTCCGGAATGGCGTCATCGCGCCGTCGGGCCAGGTGTTCATGTGCGGACCGTTGTCGGTGCTGTACATGACGATCGTGTTCTCCGCGATGCCGAGTTCATCGAGGAGGTGGAGCAGCTCGCCGACGGTCTTGTCGTGGTCGACCATCGTGTCGTGATACCGCGACTGCCACCGGCCCGCTTGCCCAACGCTCTTCGGCTTGGTATGGGTGATCGCGTGCATGTGCGTCGTGTTCATCCAGACGAAGAACGGCTTGTTGGCCTGATGCTGCCGCTTGATGAAGTCCTTGCACGCCCCGGTCGTCTCGTCGTCGATCGTCTCCATGCGCTTCATCGTCAGGGGGCCGGTATCTTCAATTCTCTGCTTGCCGACGCGCCCCCAGCGTGGCTGCTCGGTCGGGTCGTCCTTGTCGGTGGCCCAGCAGTGGAGGACGCCGCGAGGGTCGAAGCGCTTGCGGAACTCTGGGAACTCTTTTTCAGAGGGATAGTCCGGGTCTTCCGGCACCTCTTCGGCGTTCAGGTGATACAGATTGCCGAAGAACTCGTCGAAGCCGTGGACCGTCGGCAGAAACATGTTCAGGTCGCCGAGATGGTTCTTCCCGAACTGTCCGGTCGCGTAGCCGAGCGGCTTCAGCAGCTCCGCGATGGTCGCGTCCTCTGCCTGCAGTCCGATTGGCGCGGCGGGGATACCGACCTTTGAGAGGCCAGTGCGAAAGACACTTTGGCCCGTGATGAACGACGAGCGCCCAGCGGTGCAGCTTTGCTCGCCGTACGCGTCGGTGAAGCACATGCCTTCGTTGGCCAGGCGATCGATGTTGGGCGTGCGATAGCCCATCAAGCCCTTGCTGTAGCAACTCAGGTTGGTGATTCCGATGTCATCGCCCCAGATGACGAGGATATTGGGCTTGCTGGTCTTGGCCATCGAAAGCTCCTCAAAACGGCGACCATCTTTTTCCTGGGTTATCCGGAGCAGCCGGCTGGAATGGCGATCCAGCTAACCGCGTTTATTCGGTGCGGGCTCTGTGGACTCGGCCGCGCGGTCCGATTTCGCCTCGGAGGAATTCGACGGGCGGATGATGCAGCGAAATCCCAGGTGGCAGGTCGATGTGTCCACTGGCTCTGGGAAGCGCGCCGCCGGCCGATACCGGCGGCAGTAGTTGGGCGCGCAGAGATGCGAGCCACCCTTGATCACCTTGCGCGGAATTCTGATCTCAGGCTGACACGGATCGTAGCTGTCGTCCGCCTTTGGCCCGCGTGGGTTGCGCGGCACGCAGCAGGCTTTCATGACTTCGGCGGGATGCTTGGGTACATACCAGTCTGTCGTCCATTCCCACACGTTGCCGATCATGTCGTGAAGACCGTATCCGTTCACCGGAAACGCGCCAACCGGCGACGTGCGCTCGTATCCGTCGGACGCGAGGTTCTGCCACGGGAATTCTCCCTGCCACGTGTTGGCCATGTGCCGATCGCCGGGGAGGAAGTCCGGGCCCCAGGCATAGGGTGCGCCGTCGAGTCCGCCGCGCGCCGCGAACTCCCATTCGGCTTCCGACGGCAGCGTCTTGCCTTCCGACTGCGCGAACGCTTCGGCATCCGCGAAGGTGACGTGGACGACGGGATGGTCATCCAGATCCGTGATCGTGCTATCGGGACCGTACGGATGGCGCCAGTCCGCGCCGCGCATGAACGTCCACCAGTTGTGGAAGTCGCGGCGATCGACCGGCCCGTCCGGCTTGGTGAAGACCAGCGAGCCAGCGAACAGCATGTGTGGAAGCGCGCCGGGATAGTCGGATGGATTGGGTGGGATTTCCGCGAACGTCACATGCCCCGTCGCCAGCACGAACCGCGCGAATCGTTCGTTGGTCACCGGGTAGCGATCCATCCAGAAGCCGTCGACCGTGACGCGGTGGGAGGGACGCTCCTCCGGGTAGTGCTTGTCGGATCCCATCAGGAACGTGCCGCCGGGGATCCATACCATTCCCGGGAAAGGTGATTGCGTGACAAGTTCGGGATCCAATCCAGATTCGCTTTTCATGGAACGCCTCAACACGTTCATGACACCGGTACGACTGCGGGAGGCGTCCACGATCCATCAAGAGCCGCAGGCTTCGGCCAGTAGGCGCGCATGAACAACGAGAAGTCCTCTCCCTTCGGCGCCGGCAACCAGTTCCTGCGCTCGGCATCCGTCGGCGGATTTGCCTGAACATGGATCGTCAGCGACCTATCAGGATTGATCTTCAGGTCCTTGTTCTTCGTGCCTACCGAGTAGCGCCTGATGTCGTTGGGGACGAAGAAGTGGTACTCGCTATACATCGTCAACGACCAGAACCCATGGACTGGCGGCGTCTGATCTTTCGCAAACGTGACGGCGTATCGCTTCGATCCATTGAGCCGCGCCCCGGCCTTGTCGAAGTCCTGGTAGAAGTACTTTGCCTGGATTGGCGCGTTCACCAGAATGTTGGACTTGGCGACGGCGGTGCGGGTGAAATAGTCGGTGCCGAACTCGGCGCCGTTTGCGATGGTGCACCAGTGGTCGGGCAGCTGGATGCCAAAGTTGCGAAACTCGAACAGCGGCTCAACGAGTTGCTCTTCCGCTTCCTTCGCGGCTCCCATCAACGCTGGTTTCAGCGTCGGATCACGCTTGATCGCCTCGAGGAGCGCGAGCACTTGCGCGTAGCGTGCTTCCTCGCCGGGCAATGGTGGCGCGCTCGCGAGCACCGCCGGCAATTCGTCAAAGAACTTCTCCGGGAAAACCCATTGCGTCTCGCGCGGTCCGCCCGGATCGGCGTCAACTCTCGGGAGCGTCTGCCAGTCAATAGACTTGAACGTACCGTCGTATTCGCTCAGCGGGTACATCACGACCTGGCGTAACACCGCTTGTATGGCCTCTTTATCTTCCGGGCTGTCATCCTGAAACACGCGTGGACCGACGAAGGCCGTCTGCGTCGAACACTTGAAGACCTTTGTGATCCCCTTTGGGGGCTCGTCCTGCCAGTCCGGCCCGACCAATAGATAGAAGCCGGGTGTCGTGCCATACATCTTGCCGATCTGCGCGAAGCCGTCAGTCCGCTGGTCGACGATCTGATACACCCAGAAACGATCACCGAAGTCTGGGACCTGCACGACGACAGGCGAAACGTCGAATGCCGTGAATCCTGCGCCATAGACAACGTCCTGGTTGGGACACGCAACGTGGCGCTGTTCCGGCACGATGTAGTCGGTCAACATCGCGAACGTGTTCAACGGCGCCTGTGGCAGCGCGCCTTGATAGGTCATGCGCTTGACCGTGGCGAAGAAGAGGCGGCGGTTGTACATGTTGACCAACGGCCAGGCCCAGAGGTACGCGTCACGAGCGACATGCTTCGCGTAGTTCGCCGTGATCCTGACGCGCACGTCCGGACCAGAGGGCATCGCCCGCGACCAATATGGCGACGGGTTCATGCTCGCGTCTCCATCTATTGCCGCGCCATTGCGAGGTTGAAACGCTCCTCGGCGCCGATCATGTGATCGGTATCTGCGGCCGCGGCATCGAGGTCGATCTGCACCCACGCGACCTTGCCGTTGAACGCGTTGTCCTTCGGGCCGTAGTCCTCCGACACCGGCTCGCCGGCATCGCAGCCGACATCAAGCGTCTCGTCCATCGAGAACAGGAAGCGGTGGGTGCGCTCGACGCGCCCCGCGCCGACTCCGTTACCATCGACGAAGAGCGTGACCGCGCCGCCTTTGCCGATGCCGCCGCCGTCGTAGACGAACTCCATCCGCACCTGATGCTTGCCGGCGGGCAGCGGCGACGTCGCGGACACGTGGTAGCGCACGATGCCGACGTGGTTGTAGCAGTACTTCAACGTGCCGTCGTGCGCGTAGAAGCTCCAGCCGCCCATGTTGCCGCCCTGAGCGACGATGACGCCGGTCGCACCCGAGGCGGGGACTTCGATTTCCGCCGTGATCGAATGCGATTTGTTCTTGATGTTGATGACGGAGTTTTCCTGCAGCCGGCGCATCCCAGGAAACAGGAGTTGCGTCGCGCCGTGCACGACCGACGGGCGGCCGGCGAGGTCCGGATTCGCGCGCTCGACCTTGCGGTCGTCGAGCGGGAAGACGTTGAATTTCGTTGCCTCCAGTTCGAACAGGCGCTTGAGCTGGGCCAGCTTTTCGGGCTGTTCCTTGGCAAGATCGTGCGCCTGCGACCAGTCCGTCTTCGTGTCGTACAGCTCCCACACGTCGTCATCGAGTGGCGGCTGTTCGGTGGCCATGACCCAGGGCGGGTTGCCGTGCCGCGTCACTGCGGTCCAGCCTTGGTGGTAAATGCCGCGGTTGCAGAGCATCTCGAAATATTGCGTTTCGTGTCGCTCCGCCGCGGTCGCGTCGTCGAACGAGTACGCCATGCTCACGCCGTGCAACGGCTCCTGCAGGACGCCGTTCACCAGCGTCGGATGCGGGAGTCTGGCCGCCTCGAGGATCGTCGGGGCGACGTCGATCACGTGATGAAACTGCGAGCGAATCTCCCCCTTGGCCTTGATGCCCTTCGGCCAGTGCACAATCGCCCCGTTGCGCGTGCCGCCGAAGTGCGATGCGACCTGCTTGGTCCACTGGTAGGGGGTGTCCATCGCGTGTGCCCAGCCGACGGCATAGTGGTTCAGCGCGCAGTGTGATCCCAGATCGTCGATGCGATCGATCATCAGTTGAGGTGTGACGAGATCGGGCGCATCGCCCATCGCGATCTCGTTGATGGTCCCGATCAGCGAGCCTTCGGCCGACGCGCCGTTGTCGCCGACGATGTAGTAGATGAGGGTGTCGTCGAGAATGCCGAGATCCGTCAGCGAGTCGATGACACGGCCGGTGTGATAGTCGGCGTACTCCAGGAATGCCGCGTAGATTTCCATCTCGCGCGCCAGCACCGGCCGCAACCGCTCCTCGGTCTCCTCCCACGCCGGGATCTCATTGGGCCGCTTCGTCAGTTCGCAATCGGGCGGAATCACGCCGAGGGCTTTTTGCCGCGCGAACGTTTCTTCACGGAGCTTGTCCCAGCCCTGGTCGAACTTACCTTTGTACTTTGCGATCCACTCCTTTGGCACGTGGTGTGGCGCGTGGGTGGCGCCAGGCGCGAAGTAGATGAAGAACGGCTTGTCGGGCGCCATCGCCTTTTGTTGGTGGATCCAGGCGATCGCGCGATCGGACAGGTCCTCCATGAGGTGATAGCCCTCGTCCGGCGTTTTGTCCGGCTCGATGGGCGCAGTTCCTTCGAACAGACCCGGGAAGTACTGATTGGTCTCGCCGCCGATGAACCCGTAGAAATGCTCGAACCCGGAGCCGGTCGGCCAATGATCGAACGGACCAATCGGGGTGGCCTCGAAGACCGGCACCTCGTGGCATTTGCCGAACTGCGCGGTCGAGTAGCCGTTCAACTTGAGGACCTCCGCGAGCGGCGCGCAGGTATTCGGTCGCAGCGAGTTGTAACCAGGCGCCGCGGTGGCGACCTCGGTAATCGCTCCCATGCCGACGGCGTGGTGGTTACGGCCGGAAAGCATCGCCGCGCGCGTCGGTGAGCAGAGTGCAGTGGTATGGAAGCGGATGTACTTCAGTCCCTGCG
>JADMIO010945836.1_pt1 | contig 15671 bp, 15 predicted proteins | sample 8958161 | NCBI WGS metagenome assembly JADMIO01 (sample SAMN16585339, study PRJNA669376) | soil metagenome | isolation source: Crop rotation soil | place: USA: Cullars Rotation, Alabama | collected 2011
TCGACCTCGGTGGTGAGGTTGAGCTGCCCCAGGGGCGTCGTGCCGTTGACACGGTTGGCGTCCCAGGTAGCCGAGCCCTCGATGACCAAAGGCTGCAGGTTGGCGCGGGCGGCGTAAATCGCCGCCGTCCAGCCGGCAGGGCCCGAACCGACTATGATCACCTTCTCAGCCATCGAGAAAACCTCCTGGAAAAATGCCGGACGCCACCGTAAATATAAGAATCCAACGCCCACCTTTCACCATGCGCCATACCCTCGCCCGCTTTTTTATGGCCCTGCTCTTCCTCGTTTCCGGCTTCGCCGCGCTCATCTACCAGATCGTCTGGCAACGCGCCCTTTTCACCGCCTTCGGCGTCAACATCGAGTCCATCACGGTCATCGTCGCCGTCTTCATGTTCGGCCTCGGCATCGGCTCGCTCGTGGGCGGTTACCTCTCCCAGCGCTTCCCCGCCCACCTGCCCCACCTCTTCCTCTGCTGCGAGTTCATCATCGGCCTGTTCGGCCTGGCAAGCCTGCCGCTCATCCGGACCGTCAGCGCCCTGACGCTCCAAGGCTCGCTCCTCACGATCGCTGCCTCCGTCTATGCCTTGCTCTGCATTCCGACGATCTTCATGGGCGCCACGCTCCCCATCCTGTCCGCTTATCTGCACCGCACCAACCGAAACGTCGGCGCCGCGGTCAGCACGCTCTACCTCTTCAATACGGCAGGCTCGGCCGTCGCGTGCTTCGTCACGGCGAACATCCTGTTCGTCTACTTCGGCCTGCAACAGACGGTCTACGTCGCGGCGCTCTGCAACTTCATCGTGGGCTGCGGCGTGTTCCTCTATGTTCGGCTGCTCGCTTCGCCCGAGGCCGACGTCGGCTGCCCTCTCCACCCGCTTCGGGGGGAGAGGGGTGGGGGTAAGGGGGGCGGAAGCGACAACGATCCGCGCCCCCTCACCCTAACCCTCTCCCCCGAAGCGGGGGAGAGGGGACCGAACAGGCATGCTCCAGAAACGCACGCCTCGGCCCCGCTGACCCGGCCACGCTTCTTCCTCGTGCTGCTCCTCGCCGGCGCCGTCGGCTATCTCGCCTTGAGCCAGGAGATCCTCTGGCTGCGCGCCATGTCCTACGCCACCGGCGACTACCCCGCCGACTTCGCCCACGTGCTCGGCGCCCTGCTCATCGGCGTCGCTTTCGGCGCGGGCCTGGCACGCTGGTGGTGCCGCAGGAACGCCGATTCCGCCCTCACCTTCGTTGCCTTCTTGCTCGCCCTCGCGGCCTTGACGTACGGCGTCTCCTTGCCCCTGTTCGCCGATAGAATCGCGGAAGACGAGGTCCTCGGCTTTGCCGTCGGCTTCGGCCTGGTGTTGTTCAACGCACTGCTGCTCGGCGCTGTCCTCCCCGCCCTGTGCCACTACGCCGTCCGCGGCGGCTCGGTCGGCGTGCCCGTGTCCTGGATCTATTTCGCCAACATCGTCGGCTCCACGGCCGGCCCTTTGCTGACCGGCTTCGTCCTGCTCGACCTCTTCACCCTCGAGCAAAACGCGCTGGTCTTGACCATCGCCGCCGCGTGCCTCGCCATGGGCGTCGCCTGGGCCGCCGCGCTCGGACGGATGGTGCGAACCGCGCTCGTCGCCATCGTCGCCGCCGGCACGCTGGTCGTCGTTCTGAGCCACGACGCCCTCTACGAGCACATGCTGGAGAAACTCCACCACCACGCCAGGTACGACGCCGAGGCCCCTTACAAGTACGTCGTGCAGAACCGCAACGGCATCATCGCGGTGCAACCCTCCCGAACCGACTATGTCTACGGCGGCGCCGTCTACGACGGGCAGTTCAACGTCGACCCCGTGCTGAACACCAATCTCATCACGCGCCTTTATGTCATCCCCAGTTTTCACCCCGAGCCGGAAGAGGTCCTGGTCATCGGTCTGAGCGGCGGGTCCTGGCTACGCGCCTTGACGCGCAACACGGGCATCAAGAAGTTCACCGTCGTCGAGATCAATCCCGGCTACCTGAAGGCGATGGCGCACTACCCCGAGATCGCCTCCGCCCTCAACGATCCGCGCGTCACGCTCGTCATCGACGACGGCCGGCGCTGGCTCAACCGCCATCCCGAGGCACGCTTCGATCTCATGGTGATGAACTCGACGGTGCACTGGCGCAGCAACGCCACCAACCTCCTTTCGGCCGAATTCCTGCGCATCTGCCAGGACCACCTCAAGCCGGGCGGCCTGGTCTACTACAACACGACCGACTCCGAAGACGTCCTCTACACGGCGGCGCGAGTGTTCAAGCACGTCGCCCGCTTCTCCAACTTCGTCGCCGCCAGCGATGCCCCCATTCACCCCAGCGCCGAGCAGCGCCGCCGCATCCTCATGCGCTACGAGGTCGACGGCCGGCCGCTATTCACGCGCGACGAGGACCTGCGCCGCGTAATGGACGACCTGCTGAAGGCGTCCTTGCATGACTGGGGCGAAGACTTCCGCCGCCGCGACGATCTCATCCTGATCACCGACGACAACATGGCGACCGAATTCCGCCGAAAGCGCGAGTGAGCCATTGCCTCGTCCGCCCGCCAAGGAGCAACGCTCGCGTTCGCGGTCCCCGCTTCGGGGGAGAGGGGAGCCCAGGACGAAAGCGTTTTCCGAGCCCCCCTCTCAGCCAAACACGCACACAAAAGCCCCCGTTTGCGATATACTTTCGATGACCGTCCCGAGGCATTGGGTTCACCATGCTACGCCTGGCCGACCTTCGTGAGATGCTGCGTTACGTGCCGCACTATCGCGACCGCCTGTTCGTGATCGCGGTCGATGGCGGCGTCGTCGAGTCCGACAACTTCCGAAACCTCCTCCTCGACATCGCCCTGCTGCGCAGCCTGCGCATCGGCGTCATCCTCGTGCACGGCGCCGGGGCGCAGATCCGCCGCCTCGCCCAGGAGCAAGGCATCACCCCCTCCAACATCGACGGCACCGGCGTCACCGACGCGGCCACGCTCCAGCTCGCGCTCACCGCCGCCAACCGGCTCACGCACGAGATCCTCGAAGGCCTCTCCGCCAACGACCTGCGCGGCGCCAACTCCAACGCCCTGGTCGCCCATCCCGCCGGCATCCTCCAGGGCGTCGACCACCTGTTCACCGGCAAGGTGGAGCGCATCGAGGTGCCGTTCCTCAAGGCCCTGCTCGACAACGAGATCATCCCCGTCATCCCGCCCCTCGGCTGCGACGGCGAGGGCCACACCTTTCGCCTCAACTCCGATGCCGTCGCCGTCGAGATCGCCCGGGCGCTCAACGCCGTGAAACTGATCTTCCTGGGCTCGGAGCCGGGCGTCCTTGTGCCCCGGGCCGGACAAGCGGCGCCTGAGCTGGTGCGTCAGCTGAGGGTGCAGGAAGCGGAGACGCTCGTGCGCAAGCATCGCGGCGACATGAGCCCCGCGAGCCTCTCCAAGGTGATGAACGCCGTGCGCGCCGCCCAGGGCGGCGTGCCGCGCATCCATATCATCGACGGTCAGGTCGAGGAGGGCCTTCTGGCCGAGGTCTTCTCCAACGAAGGCATCGGCACGCTGATTCACACCAACGAGTACCAGGCCATCCGCCGCGCCCGCAAGAAAGACGCGCGCGGCATCCTCCTGCTCATCCGCGCCGGCGTGGAGAACGAGGAGTTGCTGCCGCGCACGCTCGGCGAGATCGAAAAGCAGATCGGCGACTTTTTCGTCTTCGAGGTCGACGGCAGCCTGGCTGGCTGCATCGCCATGCACCGCTTTCCCCAGGAGAAAAAGGCGGAAATGGCATGCGTCTGCGTCGCGCCCAAGTACGAGAACCAAGGCATCGGCATCCGGCTCATGAACTTCGTCGAGGACCAGGCCCGCGCCGAGGCGCAAACGCTCTTCTGCCTGTCGACCCAGGCCGTCAATTACTTCGTTCAGAAGGGCGGCTTCGAGCTAGGCCGGCCCGACGACCTCCCGCCGGAACGCCGCCAGCGCTACGACGCCAGCGGCCGACGTTCGCAGGTGCTGCTGAAGAATCTCACCTGACGGCTTCCTGACATGCTCCGGAATCGCGCTAAAATGATTCGGTTTCGTGGGGCAGGCATTCCTGCCTGCCGTGTTCATCCCGGCAGGCAGGAATGCCTGCCCCACGACTTTCCCCGGACGCGCGCACCCGGGACCGCTTGACTACCTGCATCTTGCCCGCCTCGGGCGCCCGTCGCGATGTGGGTTGCTGCTCGCGCCTTCTCCTTTGCGGCTTTGCGCCTTTGCGTGGTTCCCGCAATTACCCAGTCAAATACCCTACAACCCTTACCATCGGAACGAATGGAAAAGCCCAAACGCGAAAGCGCGAAAAAAGACTGGAGAAGATAGGCGGCAAGTTGCGACGGGGAGGTTTGGGGTATATGGTAAAGGCGTGCTGCTTGCAGCACCGATCGGGGTAGTGGCTGGGCAGAGCTCGCGTTGGGTTACTGCCTCGCGCTGGGAGCCGCTACTCCGATTTTTTTCTTTTTCTGCACATCTCTCCTCCCTCCCCATCACCAGTGCATCACGAAGCCGCCGTCGATGTTGATCGTCTGCCCCGTGATGTTCTTGCCCCGTTCGCTGGCTAGAAAAACCACCATGTTCGCGATGTCCTCCGGCTCCTGCCAGCGTCCCAGGGGCACGACGCGGCGGATCTTGTCGTCCGTCCATTCCTCGTAGGTCTGTCGCTTCTCGGCCGGTTGCTGGCGGGCCCACGCTTCCCACACCGCTCGGTTCAACTCCGTCTTCACCATGCCCGGGCACAGAACGTTGACGCGCACCTGATAGGGGGCGAGGTCCTTGGCGGCGCACTGGCCGAAGTTGATGAGCGCGGCCTTGGCGGCGCTGTAAGGCGGGTCGGTCTGCGAGCCGATCTGACCGGCGACGGACGAGAGCAAGAGAACGGTGCCGCAGCCGGCCTCGCGCAGGTAGGGGACGAAGGCGTGCAACGCGTTCACCGCGCCCAGCACGTTCACTTCCAGGACGCGCTGCCAGTCGTGCGGCTCCAGGTTCCAGAACGGAAAGCCGAACTTGCCCGACGCCATGCCGACCGCGAAGACGACATGGTCGATGCGCCCGAACGCGGCCTTGATGATGCGGGCGTTGCTGAGCAACTCCTGATAGTGCATCACGTCGGTGATGAACGAGGTGACCTGCACGGAGGTCGTCTCGGTGAGGTGACGGGCGGTCTGGTGTACCTCGTGATCGCGGTCGATCACCGCGACGCGGGCACCCTCATGAGCGAAGCCGGCGGCGATGGCCCGCCCGATGCCACGCGCGGCGCCGATGACAACGGCGCTCTGGCCGGTGAGTTGGAGGTCCATGAGGGAAGGTCTCTGTTGAAGGAAAGCCTTCCCTTGATCGTATCGAGCAGGGTGCGGCTGAGTAGGTCCCCGCCTGCCGGGCGGGACCTGGGCGAAAAGGCACGCCCAAAGGAGCACGCCGGGGCGTGAAATCTCTCCAGGTCCCGCCCGGCAGACGGGGCCTACCGTGTGACCTCGATCACGAACTGATTCTTCTCCGCGTCCGGCGTGACGGTGAACACCAGGTTCGACGTTTCATAGCGGCGGAAGCGCGGGGCCAGCACCTTCGGCGCGGGGCCTTCCTCCTTGGGCGCCGGCGGCACGATCAGTACCCGGTGCTTCCCCTCGACAGCCCCCGTCCCAAGCGCGAAAGTCGTGAGGCTGAAGGAGCCGTCCGGCTGAATGTCGCCGCGTGCATTGCGGCCCTTGGCCTCGCCTTCCAGGGCCTCGAACTCGACCGCGCCGCGCGCCAAAGGCTCGACGGATTTGCCATCCTTGTAACGGATCACGCCCTGCACCGGATACGTCTTGATGCCGCCGCAGCCGAAGACGCCCAGAAGCGCGACGAGCAGGCATCGCTTGCAGATCTTGAAGAGCATGGCATGTCCTCTAGAAGGGCCCCGGCGCCTGGCCATCGCGGCGGCTGGAGAGATAACCCAGCGTCGTGGTGCTCACCGTGGGCGAGAGCGCTTGCACGCTGCCGTCGGCGAAAACGAAATGGCAGATGCCGCCCGTGTGCCAGCTGCCGAAGCGGTATTGATAGTTGCTGCTCTGGTCGGTCGGCGATTCGGCCAGCGGATAGCCCGGGCCGGCGGCCCGGCCGACCGTGTTCGGATCGTCCCCGTTATAGATCGAGTTGTCCGCCACCTTGTCGCCGCTGCCGTAGGTGCCCGGCGCGGTCGGGTCCGGCGCGTCGTTGAACCAGCGTTTGCCCGTCTTCGCGGCCAGCACGTGCTTCTCGCCGATCAGGAACGTGTTGCTGGTGCCGTCGCTGATGCTGTTCATGCTGGTGACGGAGACCCAGGGCGGGACGGCGCCGTCGGCGCCCGCGGCCGCCGGGCCGTTGAGCTGGGCCGCGATGATGCAGCCGTTGGCGGTGGTCCCGCCCCAGTTGTCGATGGATTCATTCAAGCAGGCGGCGTAATCGCCCAGCGCGCCGGCGCCGCCGAAATCCTGGACGTTGCCGGCGCCCCCCTTGGCCATGTCGTGCGGAGCGTAGCTGAGCTCTCCCGCCGAGCGCCGCGCGGGACAAAGGAAGACGGGCACTTGCGACTCGCGCACCGCGGGGGTCTGGCAGTAATAGGTCTTGGTCTTGTCCCACTTGTTGAAGATGTTGCCCTGCTCGATGTAAGGCAGGATGAAAACCGCCCAGCTCCCTTCCCCCAGGCTGCCGACGCGGGCGGGCGGAAAACGCTTGAAGACGTCGTGATAGTTGTGCACCGCCAGCCCGAGCTGCTTCAGGTTGTTCTGACACTGCGTCCGTGCCGCCGCCTCGCGCACCTTCTGCACCGCGGGCACCAGCAAGGCGATCAGGATGGCGATGATGGCGATGACCACCAGCAGCTCAATGAGCGTGAAAGCCGGGCGACGAAACGAGCGCACCATGACTTGATCCTCGCCAATAGACAGAGATGGTCCACAAGGCGAACGGGAAGGCAGCGACGCCTCCCTGAATAAGGAACGTAAATGGGCCGGCGAAGCGCGCGCCGATTTCAAAAACTACTAATACTTCAGGAATTGAAACGTACAGACGTGTGGTGGGTGCGCCATGCCCACGGCTTTGCGCGGGCATGCGAACCGTCAATAGGGCAAACGAGGATCAAGCGCTCAACAGATCACGCTCGGCCGACTCGATGAGTTGCATTGTCTCGGCGGGCGTCTGGACTGCCCTGAGCCCAGCCAAGAAGTCGGGCTGAAGCAGCAGGCGCGATAGACGGGCAAGGACGGCGAGGTGGGTAGGATGGTCGCGGCAGCAGACAAGGAAGAACAAGTCGCTCAGCGCGCCGCGTGGGCCCCCGAACGGGATGCCGCTCGGCGTGCGGGCGAAGGCGACAACCGAGTCGCCCAGGATGCCCGGATTGGGTCGGCGCGGGTGCGGCAAGGCGACGCCGTTCTCCAGCGCCGTGCTCGACATCTCCTCGCGCTGTTTGATCGCCTCGAGCAAGGCGTCCGGATCGTAGACCTGCCACGACTGCTCGGCCAGGTTGACCAGTTCCCTCAAGACGGAAGCCTTGGTCGACGCGGCCAGATGGAGCGCGATCGTCGCCTCGCCGAGCAGCGTGGCGACGAGCGGCTGGTCGTCCAGGTGGCCGGCCCCGGTTTCCAGCTTGGAAAGCTCGGCCTCGGTATAGCCCGGCATCTGCGTCGAGATCCAGTAGTTGATCTCCGCGGACGCGAAGCGCCATTCGCCGCCGATCTTCTGCCCGGGCAGGTGGCCGCGGCTCGCCATCTTACTCACCTCGCGCGCATCGCGCTGCAAGTAAGCGGCGAGCTGATCGAGGTCCATGATTTCTTGGTCCATGTTGCACACTCTTCTCTAACTGACGTCACGGCGATCGATTGATGCGGATCAGCTGGTTTTTCAAATCCGCCTTGTTTGCCAGGGCCTTGATGATCTTTTCCGCGAGGACATCAGGATCATCATCCGTACAGACAACGATTCCCGCGTGGTCTTTCACGACAGAATGGAGCCGCACGAAGTCGTCTCGATCTCGAGTCAAGACGGCCCTTTCCTGAGCGGTTGCGAACTCCAATACCCGCTCATCGGGCTCAGTCCTCAAACCGACATCCTGCACTCGAAGCACATCCCATCCGGCGTTGCGTAAACGCTCCAAGACGGGCCCGGGAAAATTCTCGTCGGCGAAGAGCTTCACCATGGGCGTTTACGCCTCTTCATTCCTCCGGATTTCTTCCTCGATCTCTTCGGCATGGTCCTGAAAATAATCCAGGGCGGCTCTCACCTCAGCGCCGCTTAACGGCCTGACGAAGTAAGTCTGCAATTCTTTCGCGCTGACGCCGCGCCGCCATGTCTCGATTATGGACCAAACGGGCACACGCGTACCCGCAACGCAGGCAGATCCACCGCACACGCCTTCGGTTTTCTCAATCCGGCCAATATCCGTCTCTTTCGTTGCCATGTGCAAACCTCGTTCCTCAACGCCCTATTTCTCGTGCCGCAGCAGACCCGGCAAATCGAAGCCGCGCCCGTCCTTCAGCAATTGATGCCGCGCCTGCGTCTGCTGATTCAGGCCATGGATCTTGATGAAGCCCTGGGCGGCCGACTGGTCGTAGTCGCTGCCGTGGTCGTAGGTCGCGAGCTTCTTGCTGTAGAGGCTGAACTCACTCTTGCGGCCGACGACCGCCGCCCGGCCCTTGAACAGCTTGACGCGAACCATCCCGCTCACGAAGCGCTGGTTGCTGGCGACGAAGGCGAACAGATCCTGATGGAAGGCGCTGAACCACAACCCATTATAGATGAGGTCCGCGTACTCCTGCGCCACCAGCGTCTTGAACCGGCTCGCCTGCTTCGACAGGCACAACGTCTCCAGCTCGCGGTGCCCCTCGTGTACGATCACCGCCGCCGGCGCCTCGTACAGCTCGCGCGACTTGATGCCGACCAGCCGGTTCTCCACATGGTCGATCCGGCCGACGCCGTGCTTGCCGCCGATTTGGTTCAGCTTCTCCAGCAGGGGAACGCCGTCCATCTTCTGCCCGTTGAGGCCGATGGGCCGCCCCTCCTGGAACTCGATCTCGATATACTCCGGCTCGTTCGGCGCCTTGATCGGATCGACCGTCCAGGCAAACGCCTCCGCCGGCGGTTCGTCCCAGGGATCTTCAAGAACGCCCGCCTCGCAGCTTCGGCCAAACAGGTTCTGGTCGATGCTGTACGGGCTCTCCGGCTTCGCCTCGACGGCAATGTTGTGCTTCGCACAGTAAGCAAGCGCGTCCGGCCGCGTCATGCTCCATTCACGCACCGGCGCGATGATCTTGAGGTCGGGCGCCAGCGTCTGAAAGGTGACGTCGAAACGCACCTGGTCGTTGCCCTTGCCCGTGCAGCCATGCGCCACCGCCTTCGCCTTCTTCTCGCGCGCCACGTCCACCATCAGCTTCGCGATCAGCGGCCGGCCCAGCGCCGTGGCGAGTGGATACTTGCCTTCGTAAAGCGCCCCGGCCATGAGCGCCGGCCAGACGAAGCAATCGACGAACAGGTTGCGGGCATCGATGGCGACGGCATCGACAGCGCCGGTCTTCAGCGCCTTGGCGCGGATCTTCTCGATGTCGTCCCCCTGGCCGAGGTCGCAGGTGAAGCAGACGACGTCCAGGTCGTACTTCTCCTTGATCCACGGCACCATGACCGAGGTATCGAGCCCGCCCGAATACGCCAGAATAACCCGCTCCCGCGCCATGATCGTTTCCCAATAAAATGACGATTCCTCGTTCCCAGGCTCCGCCTGGGAACGCACTGCCCCCAGGCTCTGCCTGGAGGACCAATCATTGAGGCAGAGCCTCTCGGCATTGCGTTCCCAGGCAGAGCCTGGGAACGAGAGACGAAAACAGGGGCCGAAAGCGGCCCCTTGCCGAATGTCATTCTACTCATCAAGACGACAAAACCCACGCCCGACCGCGGCAAACTTATCCCCATCATCAAAACGACCGGAAAAATTGTCAATGTCTTTCCGTCTTCTCCTGCCTGCCCCGATTCTCCAGGCCATCCTAGATCAGGCGCGCGCGGAACTTCCGAACGAGTGCTGCGGCCTGCTGGCGGGCATCGCGCCGCCTCGCCCCCGCGTGACGAGCCCGCACCGCAAACCCAAGCGATTCTTTATTTTGATGCCGCCCCTCCCCCGTCCGTGGCGCGGCAACCTGTCGCAAGTGAGCATCGTGCCACATCCGCGTGGCACGATGCTCCTGTCGCGCAACCGCATATCCCTTAATGTGTTATGGACACGATATCGAGCATCGTGCCACTTTCCACACCCCCACCCCCCGGTAGGCCCCGCTTGCCGAGCGACGCCTCGCCTACCTAAGAAATTCAGGCCAAGGCCGCTTCAGGTCCGGCTCGGCAAGCCGAACCTACCGGTCGCCCTCGTCACCAAGCACTACCCACTCGTCAACGAAGCCGCGAGCCCCGTCGAGTTCTGGGCCGAGCCGCGCAGCCAGCTCGCCGCCCACAAAGACATGGACCGCGAAGGCCTCGAGTTGCTCGGCGTCTACCATTCGCATCCCACCGCCCCGCCGCTGCCCAGCCGCAAGGACCGCGAACGCAGCCTCAGCGACACCATCATGTCGCTGATCGTCTCCCTCGAAACCGACCCGCCAACCATCGGCGCCTGGTGGCTGACCGCGGAGAGTCATCGAGTCGCCGAGTGGGACGTAATGTCCGCGCCGGGATAGGATCGTTTCTTGTTGAACGAAGCCCGATTGTGGTAAACTGGCTTTGGTTACAAGATCAGGAGCGCCAACCGTGCCAAGACCTGCCAGCACCGGCGACCGAGCCTTCAACGGACGACCACATTCGACGGGGAATGGTCCCGTTTCGCCGGCCGCGTGTCACGATCATTTGATCGGCGTCCGCTTCGTTTCTCCCTCGACGTTGGAACTTCAGTTTCCCGATCAATGCTTCTCCTTGCCGCTCGAATTATTGCAAATGCCTGTGGACGAGATCCGTTGGGGCGCCGCCGCCGTAACCCCGGCGGGCGATGCCTTGACCTTGACCACCACGGCAGGGGAGACGATCCCGATCAAGGCGGCAACGCTCCGATACCTGGTCGACAAGGATTTCGCCGTGGAAGCGGAACGGAAGGATGCAGCCGTGCGCCTTTCGCGCGCTGAGTTGGCGGAAATGGCGCGTGAGAACCCGCCCCCTCCCGAATTGTTCCGCAAACCCATTGCGATCGAGAGCAAGCCCCACAAGTAACAAATGCTGTCCGACGAAGAAATCGCGCAGCTCTGTTACGGCCGGCTTATCCTCTTACAGCGGCCGAACGGGCTACGTGCGGTGCGGCTGGGTCGTCGAAGTCGCCTTGGCCGGAATCAAAAGCATTGGCCGCAAGCTCTGGCTCCTGGACATGACCGAGATCCACGAAAGGGTGCGAGAAGCGAGAGTGAAGAAAAAAGGCTGAGTGCAAGCAAGACCTCGCCCCGCCAAGAGAACCCACCCATGGCTCAACACGCCCCCGGCTTCCTGCAAATCGTCGCCGACGCCAAGCAGCGCATCAAGGAGACGACGGTCGACGCCATCAAGGCCCGCCTCGACAAGGGCGACAAGTTCACGCTGATCGACGTGCGCGAGGAGAGCGAGTTCGCCAAGGACCATCTGCCGGGCGCTGTCCACCTGGGCAAGGGCGTGATCGAGCGCGACATCGAGGCCAAAGTCCCCGACCCCAAGACGCCGCTCGTCCTCTACTGCGGCGGCGGCTTCCGCTCCGCCCTCGCCGCCGACAACCTGCAAAAGATGGGCTACGCCAATGTCCTCTCCATGGACGGCGGCATCCGCGTCTGGCGCGAGAAGGGTTATCCGTTGACGAAGGATTGAGGTGTTTCGTCCGCAGACTACAGTAGGTAGGCGCGTTCGCCGGAACGCAGTGCGACGTCGAACGAGCAGGGAGGGCGCTGCTATGGCGAAGAAGAAGACAACAATAAAGACAGCGAAGAAGAAACCCGTCGGCGCCACCAAGAAGCGGCCAACCGCCAAGCCCAAGAAGCCGAAACCCACCGACAATGTCTATCAGTTCAAGATCACCCTGCTCGGTTACAAGCCATTGATCTGGCGGCGAATCCAGGTGCAGGACTGCACTCTCGACAAGCTCCACGAGCACATCCAGACAGCGATGGGGTGGACCAACTCTCACCTGCATCACTTCCAGATCAAAGAGCGGTGGTACGGTGCTCCCGAGCTGATGCAAGAGAACTTCGGGGAGCTGAACTACCGGGATTCCACCAAGACGATGCTCAGCGACATCGTGCCCAAGCGCCGCAAGGAGTTTCGCTTCCTCTACGAATACGACTTCGGCGATTCCTGGGGACACGAGATTCTTTTCGAAGGAAAGGTCGAGGCGAAGGCAGGTCTCCCCATGTGCCTGGAAGGCGAACGGGCCTGCCCGCCAGACGATTGCGGCGGCGTCTGGGGCTATCCCGACTTCCTTGAAGCGATCCGCAATCCGAAGCACCAGCGCCACAAGGAAATGCTCGAGTGGATCGGCGGGAAATTCGACCCAGACGAGTTCGACGCCGCCGCCGCAACGAAGAGCATGAAGAAGGGACTGCCGGATTGGGGATGGGTTTGACGTTGTTCAACGCCCACATGAAGCAGAAGCCAAGTCATTTTGGCGTAAGATCCGGAAGTCGAGGCGTTGCCATCCTGATTCCTTCCCGATTCTGACGTACTCATAGACGCGGGTTTGTGCTGACGAAAACCGCACCAGAGACCTCCGCCAAAATGCACCCCGCCGCCCCCACGCCCGAAACCGCCCGCTCTCGCTTCGGTTCTTACGCCGATAGCGTCGACACCCTCCTGCGCGTCTTCCCCGGCATCTACCAGCTTCTCCATCCCGGCGCCCAGACCAGCGACATCGAAAGCTGGCAAGCCATGCTTCAGCGCTTCGAGGCCTTCCAGGCCCAGGGCCGCCAACCCGTCCTCGTCGCCACCCTCTTCGGCCCCACCGGCGCCGGCAAGAGCACGCTGTTTCGTCTTCTCACCGGCGTCGATGTGCCGGCCGGCGACGTCGTTCGCCCCATGTCCTATGCCTGCGCCGTCGCCGTGCCGCAGGCGTGGGCCGATGTCGAGCGGTTGCAGCCCGTCTTTCCCCGCTTCCAGCTCGAGCCGCTCGTCGACCCGCAGCAGCTTCGCCAGCCGGACGACCGGGCCGATCGCCTCTTCCACGTCGGCTATCCCGAGCAGACGAGCGACAACGAGCTGCCCCTCATCCTCGCCGACGTGCCGGACTTCGACTCGGTCGAGCAGAAGAACTGGACCAAGGCCGAATACATGCTCCAGCGGGCCGAGGTCGTCGTCTTCCTCGTCTATGGCGAAGGTTACGCCAATGAGGCGGTGGTGCGCGAGCTGTCCCGTGGCTGCCGCATCGCCGCCCGCCTCGCTTACCTCTTCACCAAGACGCCCTCCCCCGAGCACGCCCGCAAGAAATGGGAGCACCTGCTCGATACCCTCAAGAAGAAGCAAACGCTGCACGCCGATTCGTTCCAGGAGCGGCGCTCGGACGGCCGGACGCTCCTGGAGTTCCTCGAGCATAGCCCCGTCTACTTCAGCCCGCGCCGCGACGCCCCGCAGATGCCGAGCCTGGAGGACGTGCTCCCCGTCTTCCCGGAAACGCCGCCGCTGACCTCGCTGCTGCGCGGCCTCGACGCCGAGAACCTGCTGCTCACCGGTCTGCTGGAGCCGACCGGCCGGGTGGTGAAGACATGCCGGCATGAGCTGGGGACAGTGCAGCAGAAGATCGAGTTGCTGAAGAAGCACCTCGACGAGGCGAAGCGGGTGACCGACGACGTGGCCGAGCGGATCGCCAGCAGCGAGTTCCCGATGACGCGGATGATGCAGCTCGTGATCGATGAGGCGCGGCGTGGCCAGAGCTGGCTGGTGAAGGGGATCATGTTCCCGTTCCGCTGGCTGCGCGGCATGGTGGGCGGGGCGATCCAGAGCGGCAAGAACCTGATCAACGTGCTGCGCGGGGCCGAGCAGCACGACGAGATGCTCACGCGCCAGCAGCTCGAGGAGCGCCGGCTCGGCGAAGGCGTCGAGCACCTGATCAACGTCTGGCGCGGCGACTGGCGGGCCGTCGACCCGCACTTCCTGGAGCAGGCGCGGATCGCCCAGATGCGCGAGCGTTTCAAGCACGTGCAGGCGCCGGAGCCGAGCAAGGCCTGGGAAGATCACGTCCGGCGCGAGGTGCAGGTCTGGGCCAAGGACCACCCCTGGCTGTGCGACCTCCTGCCCACGATCGGCGACGCCCTGGCCGTGGTCGGCGGCACCGTCTTCATGTTGGACCTGTTCGTCACGGGCGGCCTCTTCGGCCCCCACGTGATCGCCGGCAGCATCGGCGTCGTCGGCGCCGCCGCCGCGGGCGGCACGGTGGCCGGCGTCTTCCTCAACTGGGTCAACCGCTGGCAGCTCGGCAAGGTGATGGAAGCCGCCGACAAGCAATGGCGCATCCAGCGCACCGGCGAGCTGAAGAAGCACCTGGTGGAGAACTTCTACAAGCCGATGTTCCATCCCTGGTTTCATTTGCAGGACATGCTGGAAAAGGCCCCGGTGGCGGAGTGCGAGAAGGCATGCGCGGAATTGGAGAAGTTGCTGGGCGAGGTGCGCGGGACGGGTTAAGGCGGGCCCAACGGGCCTACCTATGGCAGCCCAGGCTAAAGGCCTGGGGAGGTGGCGCGAGCAAATGGTGGGAGCCCCAACGGGGCGCGCTGGGCGGTGGTATTTCATCGGTGCCAAGCGCGCCCCGTTGGGGCTTTGTTGCACTGCTTACCCACACCACCCAGGGCTTCGCAAAGCCTACGCCCTGGGCTATCATCGGTATGTCCTTCGGACCCAAAGGGATCGCGCACACGTGCAGCCAACACCGGACAATCCCTGGCCGCGACCCTGGCCTGAGTCGGCACGTATCCCGCCGTTGCCGGCGCTGCCCCTGACCGAACCGCTGCGTGCCCGATTGCGGCAGATTCGAGAACGACAGATGGCCGAGCACCTTGCGGGACACCCGCAATTGGTGTGCGCCGTCTTTTACGACGAGGAAGTCGTGTGCCTCATAGCCGGCGGCGGACACGCGGCATATCTCGGCACAGATGGCCGTATCCACACCGAGAACTATGGAGAAGGTCTGGAGGCTGGCGTGCTAACCGATCCGCGCGACGTGGCATCCACAGTCGTGAGGTGGGCAGACGCCATCGAAATGCCGGAGTTGATCGACTTGCTTCCCGCCAGACCGGAGGGCGCGGTCGTCTGCCGCTTATGTGAAGGCAGACGCTGGGAGGTCGCGGAGTCTTCCCAATGGTGTTGTCGCCTGTGCCGTGGTTTGGGGTGGACGTTGGCGTGAGGGACGAAGATACGTTTGCCTCGGAATCTTGCGCGAACCGTTATCCCTCAATCCACTCACCACAATATGCGACCCGAAGCGCCGGGCATTCTCGCAGTTAGGAGCGTCGTTGTGCCATGCAGATGACAACCGACAAGGAAGGCCCGTTCGAGGGCTCGCGCTGTCTCGCCGCCCCAGCAAATTACCACTGGGCGCCGGCCACGATTCGGCGGGTCAATGAAGACGGTTCTTTCAAGATCGAGTTCGACGTGAAAGAGATGGTGGTGCTGCCCACCTGGAATGGAGTGACGCGCGCGGAGATCTCGTTCAACGACGTCGCCAAATG